>JAABUR0100002890.1_pt1 | contig 25153 bp, 22 predicted proteins | sample 5560091 | NCBI WGS metagenome assembly JAABUR01 (sample SAMN10711879, study PRJNA513375) | rock metagenome | isolation source: Antarctica rocks | place: Antarctica: Victoria Land, University Valley sud
CGCATACGCCAAAGGCATCGATGTCACCGACGAACAGCTCGCCGCCGTCGACATCACCAGACACACATTCCACGGCGACTGGAACTACACCGTCGCTCCTTCACAAGCTCAGTCGTGAGCCCTAAGCAGGTTCGCCGCGCGATCTGCGCGCGGCCCGCCGACACCGGTGAACGTTGCGTTAGGGCGGCGCCGGGGCGGGAGCAGCCCGGCCCGGGCACATTAGTCTGATCCTCCGAGACCGAGTAGGCCAACCGAGGACCGCGCGAATTTTCACCAGAGCTATGTCCGGATGTCTGCTGGCGGCGCTGGTGCTCGCGGTGGGCGGCTGTGGCGGCGCCAGCAGGCGCGGCGACGGTAACGGCGGTCCCCATGGGGCGGCCAACGTGGTGGAGGTCTACTCCAGCCTGCCCCTGCGTGGGCCGCCGGGCGCCCACGGTCGCGCGATCCTGGGCGGCATCCGCTTGGCGCTTCATCAAGCCGGTGGCCGCGCGGGTCAGTACACCCTGAGCCTCCGATCGCTGGACGCCTCCGGATCAGCCGCTGGGGGCTTCAGCCGGACCCGGGTGACGGTGAACGCCAGAACCGCCGCCGCGGACACGAGAACCGTCCTGTACATCGGCGACTTCGACTCGCAGGCGAGCGCGACATCGATCCCGATCCTCAACGAGGCGGGGGTTCCGCAGATCAGCCCCGGGAGTACGTATGCCGGCTTGACCGTCGCGGGGCCGGGCACCCGCCGGGGCGAGCCGCAGGAGTATTACCCCGGAGGTCGCCGGACCTTCTTCCGCATCGTTCCCAGCGACACGATGCAAGCGGTGGCGGGCCTGGAGACGATGAAGCACGACGGCTGCACGAAGGTCGCGGTGGTCTACGACAAGCGCCCCTACGGCAACGGCCTGGCCGCGATCCTGCAGCTCGACAGGTCCAGGTACGGCGTCGACATCGTCTCGGACACCGGCATTCCCTCAAGCCAGCGACTGCGCGCCTACGCCAGGTCGCTCAAGCGCCTCGGTGTCGACTGCTTCTACTTCGCCGGGGTCTCCTCGACCCGCGCCGTCCAGATCACCCGGGACGTGAACGCCGTGCTTCCGGGGGCCAGGATCCTCGGCGGGGAGGGGATCTGCACCAGCTCGTACACCAACCCGGCGGACGGCGGCGTACCCGCCGCCGTTGCCCCGAGGATCGAGTGCACGATGGCCGTGCAGAGTGCGGTCTCCTACCCGGGCGCCGGGCGCTTCCTCGATGCCTACAGATCCCTGTACGGGGCCGGGGAGCCGGATCCATACGCGATCTACGGCTACGAGGCGATGAAGCTCGCGCTGGACACGATCGCCTCCCTCGGGTCCCAGGGCAACGACAAGGCGGCGGTGCGGGCGGCGCTGCGGGCCACCAGGACTCGCCAATCCGTGCTCGGGAGCTACGGGTTCGACGCCAACGGCGACACGACGCTGCGCTCCGTCGGCCTCTATCGCGTCGACAGGAACGGCCGACCGCGGTTCGAGCGGCAGGTGGGCTGAGTCGCCCTGACCGGCGGTATCGGCGCGACTCGCTCTTGGGGGCCGCTCACGGGCACAAGTGCACGACGACCGAGCACCCTGATCGCGTACGCGCGTTCTTGCTCCTCTGGGGGGCTCGCAGTGTCACAGGCCTCCGGGAGGGCTGCTCGCCGTGCACTTGTACCCCCGCGCGTGGTGCTCACATCCGTTCAGAGCGCCGTGGCCGGAGGAGTTCGCCCCCCGACCGCAGGCATTCGCCCCCCGACCGCGGGAATTCGCCCGCCGACCCGGGGAATTCGCCCCCGGGCCGCCGCTACCGGCCCGGCATCAGGCGCAGCTCCTCGGTGGAGGCGAAGCCCATCTCCGCCCCCGCCTCGGCGGCGCCGCTGGCCCGAGCCTCCTCCGCCACCGCCGCGGCCACCGCCGCCGCCACCTCGCGATTGAACACCGACGGGATGATGTAGTCCTCGCGCAGCTCCTCCTCGACGACGATCTCCGCAATCGCTTGGGCAGCGGCCGTCTTCATCGGTTCGCTGATCTGCCCCGCCCGCACGTCCAGCGCGCCGCGGAAGATGCCGGGAAAGGCCAGGACGTTGTTGATCTGGTTGGGGTAGTCCGAGCGCCCGGTGGCCACGACGCGGGCGTAGCGGGCCGCCTCCTCGGGCGAGACCTCCGGGTCGGGATTGGCCATCGCGAACACGATTGGATCGACGTTCATCGCCGCCAGCGCCGCCCCCGGTAGGACCCGTGCGCCGGAGAGCCCGATGAACAGGTCGGCGCCATCCAGAACCTCGGCGACGCGGCCCGAGCGACGCTCGAGGTTGGTCGAGGCGCACAGCTCACGCTTGACGGCGTGCATCGAGCCGTCCAGGAAGTCCTCCCGGCCGGCGTGCAGCGCCCCCCGCGAGTCGCATCCGACGATGTGCCGGGCGCCGGCGGCCAGCAGGATGCGGGTCACCGCCACCCCGGCCGCACCCATGCCCACGACCACGGTACGAATGTCCTCGATCCGCTGCCCGGTCAGCTTCAGGGCGTTCAGGAGGGCCGCCAGCACCACGATCGCGGTGCCGTGCTGATCGTCGTGGAAGACGGGGATGTCCAGGGCAGCCTTCAGCCGGTCCTCGATCCCGAAGCACCGGGGCGAGGAGATGTCCTCCAGGTTGATGCCCCCGAACCCCGGCGCGATGGCGCTGACCGCGGCGACGATCTCGTCCGGATCGCGCGTGTCCAGGCAGATCGGAAAGGCATCGACTCCCGCGAATTCCTTGAACAGCATCGCCTTGCCCTCCATCACCGGCATCGCCGCCCGCGGGCCGATGTCGCCGAGGCCGAGCACGGCCGTGCCGTCGGAGACGACCGCCACGGTGTTCCGCTTGATCGTGTACTGGAAGGCGCGATCGGGATCGTCCCGGATCGCGCCACACACTCGGGCCACGCCCGGCGTGTAGGCCATCGACAGGTCGTTGCGCGTTTTCAGCGGGCTCTTGTTCTGCACCTCTATCTTGCCCCCCACGTGCAGCAGGAAGGTGCGGTCGGTGGTGTCGAGCACCCGCGCCCCGTCCACCCCGTTGACCGCGTCGGTCAGCCGCGGCCACTCGCCGGCATCGCCGGTCTCGACGGTGATGTCACGGACCGTGTGGGTGCCCTCGACCTGCACCAGGTCGACGGCGCCGATCGTGCCGCCGGCGTTGCCGATGGCGCTGGCCACCTTCCCGAGCATGCCGGGCCGATGATCGATCTCGACTCTGAGCGTGAGGCTGTACTGGGCGCTGGGGCTGCTGGGCACGGGGGCGGATAGCCTGACAGACGATGCCCGATGAGCTCTTCCTGATCGACGGAAACAGCCTGGCCTACCGTGCCTTCTTCGCGCTGCCGGAGTCGATCGCCACCTCCACCGGCGTGCCCACCAATGCCATCTTCGGCTTCGCCTCGATGCTGGTGAAGATCCTCACCGACTTCGGTCCCAAGGCCACGGTGGTGGTGTGGGACGCGGGGGACACCGGGCGCAAGCAGGTGTACGCCGAGTACAAGGCGCAGCGCTCCAGCCGGCCCGACCTGCTCAAGGAGCAGTGGGCGCACCTGGCGCCGCTGGTGGAGGCCTTCGGCTACCGCAACCTCGCTGTCGCCGGCTACGAGGCCGACGACGTGATCGCGTCGATCGCCCAGCGCGCCCGGCTCGCCGAGCCCCAGATCCCGGTGATGGTCGTCACCGGCGACCGCGACGCCTACCAGCTGGTCGACGACGGAGTGCGGATCATGACCACCTCGCGCGGCATCACCGACACCCGGGTCTACGATCGCGAGGGGGTGCTCGAGCGCTACGGGATCCCGCCGGAGCTGGTCCCCGACTTCATCGGCCTCAAGGGCGACACCAGCGACAACATCCCGGGAGTGCCCGGGATCGGGGACAAGACGGCCTCCGACCTGCTCCAGCGCTTCGGCTCGCTGGAGAACGTCCTGGCCAGCATCGACCAGATCAGCGGTGCCAAGCGCAAGCAGAACCTGGTCGAGCACTCCGACGCGGCGCGCATCTCCAAGCAGCTGGCCACCGCCAAGCGGGACATCCCGCTGGACCTTGACGTGGGCAAGTACGTGTCCGCGGCACCGGATCGCTCGCGCTTGCGCGACGTCTTCCGGCAGTTCGAGCTGCGCGACCCGCTGCGGCGGCTGGAGGAGGCGCTGGGATCCGCCGAGGCGGCGGCCCCGGCCCCGGCCGCGGAGGCCGCGATCACGGCGAAGCTGCGCCGCGTCGCGCTTACGCAGGTCAGGAGCCTCCCGCACACCGAGACCGCGGTGGCGATCCAGCTCCCCGAGGCTGCGCAGGACGCCCTCTTCGCCGCCGATCCGGCCATCGGGTTCGGCCTCTACGCCGATGGCGCCGGGGAGGTGCTGGTCGGTACCGCCCCCTCGCCCGAGGCGCTGGTGGCGGCACTGGGTACCCGCCCGGTGATCGCCCACGATGCCAAGTCGCTCGGCGAGGTACCCCCGCGGCTGGCCCACGACACCGAGATCGGGGCCTACCTGCTCGAGCCCTCCCGGCGCGCGTACCCCTTCCGCGAGCTGTGCGAGGAGCGCGGACTGGCCGCCGAGGTGGAGGACGAGGCCGCTGCCGATGCGCTGCTGACCCACGCGCTCGCGGCCTGGCAGCGGGAGGAGATCCGCGGCCGGGGCCTTGCCGATCTGCTGGAGCAGGTGGAGCTGCCGCTGGTAGCGCTGCTGCGCCAGATGGAGCAGGCGGGGCTGAAGCTGGACACCGAGCGCCTGCGCGACATCTCCGCGCGCGTCAAGGCGGAGGCCGATCGCTTGGAGCAGGAGATTTTCGTGCTCACCGGCGAGGAGTTCATGCTGGGCTCTCCCCGGCAGCTGGAGGAGATCCTGTTCGGCAAGCTGGGCCTGTCCCGCAAGCGCCGTGGCAAGACGGGGTTCTCCACCGATGCCCGCGTGCTGCAGGCGATCCGTGACGAGCACGAGGTGATCCCGAAGATCGAGCGCTGGCGGGAGCTGACCAAGCTCGCGCAGACCTACCTCGACGCGCTGCCCCAGCTGATCGCCGCCGACGGCCGCCTGCACACCACCTTCAACCAGACCGCCGCCACTACCGGCCGGCTGTCCTCCAACAACCCCAACCTCCAGAACATCCCGATCCGTACCGAGCTGGGCAGGGAAATTCGCGCCTGCTTCGTGGCCGAGCCCGGGCACCTGCTGGTGTCGGCCGACTACTCCCAGGTGGAGCTGCGGCTGCTCGCGCACATCGCCGGCGAGGACGTGCTCAAGGAGATCTTCCGCCGCGGCGAGGATGTGCACAGCGCCACCGCGTGCCGCGTGTTCGGGGTGACTCCCGATCTGATCGACCCTGGAATGCGTTCTAAGGCCAAGATGATCAACTACGGCATCGTCTACGGTCTGTCCGCCTACGGCATGGCCGACCGGCTCGACATCCCCCAGAGCGAGGCTGACGAGTTCATCCAGCGCTACCTGGCGGGTTTTCCCGCGGTCGGTCGCTTCATCGAGGAGACGATCACGCAGGGGACCGAGCACGGGTACGTGTCCACGCTCTTCGGCCGCCGGCGTCAGGTGCCGGAGCTGCGGGCGCGGCGCTGGGAGATGCGCAAGCAGGGTGAGCGGTTCGCGGTCAACATGGTGATCCAGGGCACCGCTGCTGATATCATGAAGGTCGCGATGGTGCACGCCGGCAAAGCGCTGGAGGCGGCGAGCCTGAGGACCCGCCTGATCTTGCAGATCCACGACGAGCTTCTGCTGGAGGGGCCGGCCGATGAGTCCGAGCAGGTCAAGGAGATCGCGGTCAGGCAGATGGCCGGCGCGTTTGCCATGGACCCGCCGCTGGCCGTCGAGGCGGGGATCGGGTCCGATTGGCTGGCCGCCAAGTGACTCCTGCACGGATCATCGGACGGGCGGCCGCCGCGCTGGTGGCGGTGGCGCTGGCGCTGGCTGGCGGCGCGTCCGCGGCCCGGGCCGGCGCCCTGCTCGGCGTCGTGCCCGACATCCCGACCGGTGCTCCCCTCACCCACCAGAGGGTGGCCCGCACGGCCAACTTGCCCACTGGCGGCGGGCCGGTCATGCACGCCAATCGCACGCACCTGGTCTTCTGGATGCCGGCCGGATCGGGGCTGGCCTTCGACGCCGGCTACGGGCAGCAGATGGTGACCTTCCTGACCCGCGTGGCCCACGACAGCCACCTGCCGACCAACGTCTACAGCCTGACCGGCCAGTACACCGATCGGTCTGGAGCGGCGGGATACGACCAAAGCTACGCCGGCGCTATCCTCGACACCGATCCGCTGCCCCCCCCGGACCCCGGATGCGTGGAGCCTCCGCCGCCACCGGCGGGTACCGGCCCCGGGTGGAGCGACTGCGTCACCAATGCTCAGATCGAGTCCGAGCTGTCCGCGGTGGCGGCCACGCACGGGCTTCCCGCCGGCGACCGGGATGTCTATTTCCTCATTACCCCCAACGGCTTGGCGGACTGCGACACGAGTTCCACCCCGGCCAGCTGCGCGCTCGGCGGCAGCTCGGACAACGGCTACTGCGGCTACCACAGCTTCACCCCCGGCGGCTTGCTGTATGCGGTGATCCCCTACAACGCCGTCCCGGGGCACTGCCAGTCCGATGATCCTCGCCCCAACGCCAGCACCGCGGATCCGGCTCTGTCGAGCCTCAGCCATGAGCACAACGAGACGGTCACCAATCCGTTCGGCGACGCCTGGATCGACAGCTTCTTCAACGAGAACGGGGACCTGTGCCTGGACCAGGCCGCGCATCCTCCGCGCGCGCTGGGCGGCGCCGGCTCCGCCCGCTACGACCAGGTGATCGACGGCGGCCACTACTGGCTGCAGCTGGAGTGGAGCAACCAGGAGGGCGGCTGTGCCGCGCGAGACGAGGGCGATCCCCTGTCGCTGCGCGTGCCCTCAGCGGCCAGGACCGTCACCAGGATCACGCTGCTGGCGCACGGGCGGGACCCAGACGGGCGCATCGCCTCGTATCTGTGGAGCCTCGGCGACGGCGCCACCTTGCGCGGAGGGCGGGTTCGCCACGCGTATCGCCGCCCCGGCCGTTACAAGGTCGTCGTGCGGAGCACCGACTCCGCCGGCAATTGGGCCTTCGCCAGCCGCACGGTCACGATCCGGCGCCCGGTGCTCCGCCACCGCCGTGCGCGACGTCACCGCTGAACCTGCTCAGAGCGAGCGCCCTCTCGGAGGCGCCGCGGCGCGGAACACCACCTCCACCCGCTCGGGTCGCCGGTGGGGCGCGGTGACGGTGAAGACGAGCCGGTCACCCGCGTGCAACGTCTTTCCGCGGAGGTTCGCGAGCAGCCTGGACACGTGCGCGGCCCGCGCCCGCGTGGCGGTGAGCCGTGGGCAGTGGGGCCCGAAGCAGCGCACCGCGACGCGGGCCCCGCCGGCAGGTGACGCACCGTCACACCGCGTAGCACCGTCCTGGCGCCGCGGAGCGCCCAGCTCACCACGAACCGGGCGCGGACCGAGCGCCGGTGCCGCGGCAGCGGGGTGGTGGTGGAGTTGACGGTCGTAATCGTGGTGTCGAGCACCGGCGTCGTGTTCCGCGCGGCGTCGGTGACCAGCACCTGCAGGCGGTGCCGGCCGTTGCGAAGCCGCGCTGTCGCTACCGAGAGGTCGACTGCGGTGCTCGTGGGGCACGGTTGCTGGTAGTCGAAGATCAGCGCTCCGGAGGCGGCTCGGTCCCCGCAGGAACGCAACGCCCGCCGTCGGTGTTCGGGGTCGCCCGGTAGAAGAGCCTTCCGTCTACGAGCGCCGTCACCTGGAAGACTCCGGGTCCCCCAGACCGGATGCGGTGAACAGCAGCCCCGCCGTCCCGTTGGCGTCGGCTGCCAGCAGACCGCCGCTGAAGCTCGCGGCGGCCGGCTGGGTGAAGTTGCTGAGCAGCACCTCACCGGAGTCCGAGGTAGGCCTGGGCAGACTGTCCGGCAGCGCATCCCATGGCTCCGCAGATCGCTGCGATGCCAAAGGCCGAAGTGGGTGCCGCCGGCGAGCCTACCGTGAGCTGCACGGGGCCGACCGTGGCCTGGCAGGGCGTGGGGGCACCGGGTACGTTGCACGTCGCCGCCAGGCGGTCGTAGTGCTGGGGGCCGGCCGAGTCCACGTTGGCACCGGTGCTGGTGCCGGCAGTGCTGATGTGCAGCGTAACGCTGATCGTTCCGCCCACCACCAGCGTCCCCGGCGGCGTCTTGTAGACCCAGGCCGCCGAGGTGTCGGACCCGGAGGCGACCGAGGCTCCGACCTGGGCCGCCAGCCCTACTCTCCGGCCCGCGCCCCGGAGGTGCACGGCAGGAGGCCCACGAGCGCGAGGGCACCCAGAGCCAGATGCGCCGGAGCTGGAGGACCGGCGACATCTCAGGCGGGGGCGAGCATCGGCCGGCGGTGGGGACGCTGAAGCGCGAAGTCCGGATGGGCGATATCCAGGTAGTGGTTGAAGGACCAGTCCACGAAGCGCTTGGCCTGCATCGCCCGGAGCCCGCCCGCCAGGAGTCGCGGCGCGATCCTCGGCACGAGCCGCTGCACCCGCAGCATCCAGGCAAACGCCGCGGCGTGGCCGGCGGAGAAGTCGTGGTAGCTCCTCAGCGCCTGCTCGCGCGTGCGCTCCCCGGCGATCACCGTGCGAAGCTCCCGCCCGCAGGCCAACCCGAAGTACAGCGCGGTGCGGATCCCCTCCGCGGTCAGGGGCAGGCAGTGACCGGCCGAGTCTCCGGCGAGGAACACGCCATCCTCGGTGGCCTCGCGCAGCGCATGGGGGATCCAGTTCCCCTGGTAGCGGACCCTGTCCGCACCCAGGTCGACGGCCAGACGCTCGGTCGGCTCGCGCACGTGAAAGCGGGGATCGAAAGAGCCCACCCCGATCCGCACCTCCTCACCGGCGGGAAACGACCAGCCGTAGCCGGCGGGCACATAGCCGCGGTCGATCCACACCTCCAGGTCACGCCCGTTGCCGAACGGATGCACCTCGAGCCCCCTGGAGAGAAGGGCGTCGGGAGGCTGGATGTTGGCGCCGGCGCCGAGCACCCGCCGCCACCCGAGGGCGTCGACGATCAGCGGCGCACGGATCTCACCGCGATCGGTGCGGACCGCGCCGCCCTCGCGGCCTTGCACCGTCGCCGTCTCAAAGGTGAAGTCCCCTTGCGCCGCCAGGGCCTCGCACAGCGTGCGGTAGTCGAAGGTGGAGAACGTGTAGGGCAGGTCGTAGCGAACAGTGGTGTAGGGGGAGTGGACGACCAGCTCCCCGAAGGTCTGCTGCATGGACTCCTGCAGCGCCATCACCTCCAGCCAGCGCGTGGGGATCCCGCACGCCGAGGTCTGGCGCTCGCCGATCTCGTAGCGGTCGATCACGAGCACGTCGGCACCGCTGCCGGCGAGCTCCCGCGCGACGGCCAGGCCGGCGAAGCTGGCGCCGCAGATCAGGACGTCGCACTCGCGGTCCAGTGGGGTGCGTTCGTCACCTCGCTTGGTCGCGCGTCGGGGCATCGCTGAGCGGATCATACGGAGCGCCCGTCACGACGAAGGACGGCTATCCTCCGAGGCAATGTCCTCGACAACCACTTTGACGCCCCCCGCCGACATCCCCACCGCCAAGGTCGTGGAAGGTTCCAACGGCCTGCTGCTGGAGATCGACGGTCAGATCGTCCCCAACTATGACGCCACCCTGCATCCGTTCCAGGAGGGGGATGTCGTCACCGGCCACGTCGTCCGGATCGACAACGACGAAGTTCTCGTCGACATCGGCTACAAGTCCGAGGGCGTCATCCCCTCCAGCGAGCTCTCCATCCGCAAGTCGGTGGATCCCGGCGAGGAGGTCTCCCTCGGCGAAGAGGTCGACGCCCTGGTCCTCACCAAGGAGGACCAGGACGGACGGCTGATCCTCTCCAAGAAGCGGGCTCGGTTCGAGAAGGCATGGCGCAAGATCGAATCCGCCGCCGAGTCAGGGGAGCCGGTCGAGGGAGCCGTGATCGAGGTGGTGAAGGGCGGCCTGATCATCGATCTTGGCGTGCGCGGGTTCCTGCCGGCATCGCTAGTCGACATCCGGCGCGTGCCCAACCTCGACGAGTACATGGGGCAGCCGATCGAGTGCAAGGTGATCGAGCTCAACCGCAGCCGCAACAACGTCGTGCTCTCCCGGCGGGCGGTGCTCGAGGAGCAGCGCAAGGAGGACCGGGAGCGCATCCTGGACCGGCTGCAGCCGGGTCAGGTCGTGGAGGGCAAGATCTCCAACATCGTCGACTTCGGCGCCTTCGTCGACCTCGACGGGATCGATGGCCTGATCCACATCTCGGAGCTTTCCTGGTCCCACGTCAACCACCCCTCGGAGATCCTCTCCATCGGGAGCACGGTCAGCGTCAAGGTCCTGGACATCGACCGCGACCGCCAGCGGATCTCGCTGGGCCTCAAGCAGACCCAGGAGGATCCGTGGCAGCGGGTCGTCGACACCTACAACATCGGCGACGAGCTCGAGGGCACAGTCACCAAGGTCGTCACCTTCGGTGCCTTCGTCGAGATCCTCGACGGTGTCGAGGGCCTCGTGCACATATCCGAGCTGGCCCAGCACCACGTCGAGAATCCCCGGGAGATCATCCAGCCCGGCGATCCCGTGCGGGTCAAGATCCTGGAGATCGACTCCGAGCGCCGGCGCCTGTCGCTGTCGATCAAGCGGGTGGAGGGACAGGTGCTGCCGGTCAGGCCGATCGTGCCGCCGGCCGAAGGCGATGCCGGCGACCTCGACGACGTGCCCGAGCTGGGCCTGTCCGAGGACGTGTTCGCCGCCACCGAGGCCATCGAGCCCGCTGCCGTGGAGCACGAGTTCGCCGCCGAGTCGGGCGCGGCTGCGGGGGAGGAGGCGCCCGCCGCGCAGGAGGACGCGCCCGCTGCCGAAGCTGCCGAGCCGGCCGCCCCCGCGGTGGAGGAAGAGCCCGTCGCCGAGCCCACCGAGTCCGCACCGCATGATGAGCCCGCTGCCGAGGGCACCAACGGGGATCCGCAGGCGCAGACCGCGGCTCCGGCAGGCCAGGAACAGTCCGCCTGAGCGCACTCGCGAGATGGCTCCGTTCGTCGGACTGACCGGCGGGATCGGCGCGGGCAAGTCGACAGCGCTGACTGCGCTGGAGCGGCTCGGCGCCGTGGTGCTCTCCACCGACGACGTGGTCCACGAGCTCTACGAGGGCGCGGAGCTCCGCGCCGCGGTCATCGAGCGCTTCGGTCAGGAGGTCGCCCCCGAGGGAAAGGTCGACCGCGGTGCGCTGGCCCGCGCGGCCTTCGCCACCCCCGTCGAACGTGAGTGGCTGGAGGGCCAGCTGTGGCCGCGCGTGGGCGAGCGCATCTTCGCCTGGCGCCAGGAGGCGGATGCGCGCACGCCGTCGCCACGGGCCGCGATCGTGGAGGTGCCGCTGCTGTTCGAGTCCGGCCTGGATGGCGCCTTCGACGCCACCATCGCGGTTGTAGCGCCCGAGGCACTGCGGGCCGAGCGTGCCGGCGCCCGCGGCCATCACGCTGTCGATGAGCGAGCTGCCCGCCAGCTGACCCAGGAGGAGAAGGCCGGTCGCGCCACCCACGCCGTGATCAACGACGGCGGCCTGGACGAACTGGAGCACAAGCTGTCAGCGGTTCTTGACATGCTGGATCGGTGATTCCCTCCACAGCCACCGTCGCCCGGCGGCGGCTCACCCAGCGTCAGGCTGCGGTTCGCCGCCGGCGCATGGTGATCGGCACTGCCCTGGGGATGGCCGCCGTGGTCGCGGTGCTGCTGACGCTGCCCCTGGCCCGCCGTGCGGTCAACGATCTGACCCTGCCGCTGCAGTATCAGGGCATCATCCGCCAGCAGGCCGCAAGGAAGCAACTGGATCCGGCCCTGGTAGCCGCTGTGATCTATGCCGAGACGAAGTTCGACCCCCGCCCGTCCTCGGCCGGCGCCGAGGGCCTGATGCAGATCCTGCCCCAAACGGCGGAGTTCCTCGCCCACCGGTCAGGGGCGACAACGTTCAGCCCGGCGGACCTGGCCACGCCGCAGGTCAACATCGCCTACGGCAGCTACTACCTACGCTATCTCCTGGGCGAGTACGGCCAGAACCGGGTGCTGGCGCTGGCTGCCTACAACGGAGGAGAGGCCAACGTGAACCACTGGCTGGCCGCGGCGCGCTCTGAGGACCGGCACTTCACGATCCGTGACATCCCCTTTCCCGAGACCCGCGCCTACGTGCGCAAGGTCCTCCAAGCCCAGAAGGACTACCGACGCACCTATCCCTCGCAGCTGGGCTACGGCTAGGCTGAAAGGGACCGCCCATGGCCAAGTTCGAGCTCGATGCCGCCTATAGCCCCACCGCCGACCAGCCGGCGGCGATCGCGTCGCTGGCGGAGGGGATCGCGGGCGGCGAGCGCTTCCTCACGCTGCTGGGTGCCACCGGGACCGGCAAGACGATGTCGATGGCCGCCACGATCGAAGCGGTGCAGAAGCCGGCGCTGGTGATCGCCCACAACAAGACGCTGGCGGCGCAGCTGTGCAACGAGTTCCGCACCTACTTTCCGCGCAACGCGGTCGAGTACTTCGTCTCCTACTACGACTACTACCAGCCTGAGGCGTACGTCCCCAGCAAGGACCTCTACATCGAGAAGGACTCGGCCATCAACCAGGAGATCGATCGCCTGCGCCACTCCGCCACCGCGGCGCTGTTCGCCCGGCGCGACGTGCTGATCGTCGCCAGCGTCTCGTGCATCTACGGTCTCGGCTCGCCGGAGGTCTACGACGAGAACCTCCAGACGCTGCGCAAGGGGGAGTTCGTCGATCGCGACAAGCTGCTGCGCAAGCTCGTCTCGATCCAGTACACCCGCAATGACGTCGCCCTGGCCCGCGGCACCTTCCGCGTGCGCGGGGAGACGCTCGAGATCTTTCCCGCCTACGCGGAGACGGCCTTCCGGATCGTGCTCTTCGGCGACGAGGTGGAGCACCTGCAGCATTTCGACCCCGTCACCGGCGAGGTTCTCCAGGACGACCTGGAGCACGTCGGCATCTGGCCCGCCAGCCACTACAACGTCCGCGAGGGGATGATCGATGACGCCGTGGCGGCGATCGGTCAGGAGCTGAACGCCCGCTGCACCGAATTGGAGGCGGAGAGCAAGCTGCTGGAGTCCCACCGGCTGCGCCAGCGCACCCAGTACGACATGGAGATGCTGCGCGAGATGGGCTTCTGCAGCGGGATCGAGAACTATTCGCGGATCCTCGACGGCCGAAATCCCGGCGACAGGCCGTACTGCCTGCTGGACTACTTCCCCGAGGACTTCGTCTGCTTCATCGATGAGTCCCACCAGACGGTGCCCCAGATCGGCGGCATGTACGAGGGCGACCGCTCGCGCAAGCAGACCCTCGTGGACTACGGCTTCCGCCTTCCCAGCGCGCTTGACAACCGTCCCCAGAAGTTCGCCGAATACTTGTCAATCACGCCGCAAATCGTGTTCGTCTCCGCCACCCCCGGCCAATACGAGCGCACCCAGTCCCCTCGGATCGTCGAGCAGATCGTGCGACCGACGGGCATCATCGACCCCGAGATCGAGGTTCGCGAGACGCGCAACCAGATCGACGACCTGATGAACGAGATCCGGGCCCGCACCGAGCGTGACGAGCGCACGCTGGTCACGACCCTGACCAAGAAGATGGCCGAGGACCTGACCGACTACCTGCTGGAGATGGGCTTCCGCGTGCGCTACCTGCATTCCGAGGTCGACACGCTCGAGCGCATCCAGATCATCCGCGAGCTGCGCTTGGGGTCTTTCGACATCCTCATCGGGGTCAACTTGCTCCGCGAGGGCCTTGACCTGCCCGAGGTCTCGCTGGTAGCGATTCTTGACGCCGACAAGGAGGGTTTCCTGCGCGGCGCGACCTCGCTGATCCAGACCATCGGTCGCGCCGCCCGCAACGTCGAGGGCAAGGTGCTGATGTACGCCGACAAGGAGACGGCGGCGATGCGCTCGGCGCTCGAGGAGACCGACCGCCGTCGCGCGATCCAGCGGGCCTACAACGAGCAGCACGGGATTACGCCGGAGACGATCGTCAAGGGCATCTCCGACATCGCCGAGTTCCTCCAGTCGGAGTCCAAGGTGCCCCGCTCCCGCTCCCGCCGTCGCCGCCAGCGTGCGGCCAACTCCGTGCCGCCGGCCGAGCTGGAGAAGACGATCGTCGAGCTTGAGGAGGAGATGCTCGCCGCCGCCGAGGAGCTGCGCTTCGAGTACGCGGCCAAGCTGCGCGACGAGATCCGCGACCTCAAGCGCGAGCTGGACCTGGCCATTTCAGCTGGATGATTCGGGCGCGGCCGATCAGCGAGGCTGGAGGCCGAGCAGGCCGCTCGTCCGAAGGCCGGGCCACGATCGGCTGAGCGGGGACGCGACCGCGCACGCGTCCCCCGCGGTACGCTGCGGACGCTTGACCTGACACCGAGAGTGAGAGGTGATTGGTGTGACCCTCGAACGACAGAGCATCGAGAAGCGAGACTTTCCCATCGGGCGGCGGGGCTATGACCCCGATGCCGTCGACGCGCACCTGCAGACGGTGGCCGAGGAGATCGAGGAGCTCAAGCGCACGTCGCGCCGCCGCACCGAGACGCTGGCCTCCGCCGCCAGCGAGCAGGTGCGGGCGATCGTCGAGGCCGCCGAGACCAGTGCCGCGGAGATCCAGCGCCAAGCCGAGGAGGAGGCTCGCGACATCCGCGTCGAGGCCTCCACGGAGGCCAAGCTCACCCGCGACGAGGCCGTCGCCCAGGCGCGGGATTACGTGGGCAAGGTGTCCGAATCGACCACCGTCATGCTGCAGCGCCTCGACGCGATGGAGAGCGAGCTCGGTGCCCTGGTCGAGTCTCTGCGCACCGGGGCCAACCGCCTGAACGCCGATCTCCAGCTGCTGGAGGGCAACCTGGGCGAGGTCAACCAGGCCGTCACGCCACGCCCGCGGTTCGAACCCGAGCCCGCCGCAGCCACGCGGCCGCCGCTGCCACCGGCCGACATGCCGGCCGTGGACACGGCCCCGGCCGCAGCCGCGCCCCCGGGGCTGCTCGATGAGGAAGACGATCTCCTCTACGAGGAACAGCTCGAGGAGGAGCTCGACCCGCTGGGCGGCGACCTACCGCCCGACACGCGCGGACTCGCCAGCTCCGAGCCCGGGGCTGGGGGTCAGGACGACAGCGAGGGGGCGCGACTGATCGCGCTCAACATGGCGCTGAACGGCACCTCCCGGGAGGAGACCGACCGCTACCTGGCCGACAATTTCCAGCTCGGCGACCGCCGCGGGCTGCTCGATGAGGTGTACGCCAGCGTCGAGGGATGATTTTCCCGCTGCGGGCGGAAAAGCACCTGGGGGAACGTCTGTTCGGGCCTCTAAACTACGTTATGTGGACCAGCTCGTTGTCTCGGGTGCGCGAGAGCACAACCTGAAGGACATCACCGTGGCGATCCCGCGCGGGTCGCTGACGGTGATCACGGGACTGTCGGGGTCGGGCAAGTCCTCCTTGGCCTTCGACACGATCTACGCCGAGGGGCAGCGGCGCTACGTCGAGTCGCTGTCGGCCTACGCCCGCCAGTTCCTGGGCCAGATGGACAAACCCGACGTGGACTCCATCGAGGGTCTGTCGCCGGCGATCTCGATCGATCAGAAGACCACCTCGCGCAACCCGCGCTCCACGGTCGGCACGGTCACGGAGATCTACGACTACCTGCGCCTGCTGTGGGCACGAGTCGGTCATCCCCACTGTCATGTCTGCGGGCGGCCGATCACCGGCCAGTCGGCCGAGCAGATCATCGACCAGGTGATGGAGCTGCCGGAGGGCACTCGTTTCATGGTGCTCGCGCCGATCGTGCGCGGGCGCAAGGGCGAGTACGGAAAGCAGCTTCAGGAGCTGTTGGGCGAGGGCTTCAACCGCGTGAAGGTCGACGGCGATCTGCGCCGGCTCGATGAGGAGATCGCGCTGGACAAGAAGTACAAGCACGACATCGCTGTTGTCGTCGACCGTCTGGTGATGAAGGCCGAGCTGCGCAAGCGCCTGGCCGACTCGGTGGAGACGGCCGTGGCGCTCGCCGACGGCCTGGTGCAGATCGAGCTCGTGGATTCGGCCGCGGATGCGGCCCCCGACCGGCCCGCCCAGATCCAGACCTACAGCGAGAAGTTCGCCTGTCCGGTCCACGGCCCGAGCTTGATCGAGCTGGAGCCGCGGATCTTCTCCTTTAATTCGCCTCACGGAGCCTGCCCTCGCTGCACCGGTCTGGGGTCCCAGATGGAGATCGACCCCGATCTCGTGGTCCCAGATCCGAGGCTGTCGATAGGCGAGGGCGCCATCGCGCCCTGGTCGGCCAGCGCCTCGGACTACTACGACCAGTTGGCCCAGGGGATCGCCGAGCGCTACGGCGTGGACCTGGAGACGCCGTGGCAACACCTTCATCAAGAGGAACGGGACTTCTTCCTCCACGGCACCGGCGGCGATCGGGTCCAGGTCTCCTACCGCAACCGCTTCGGGCGCCGGCGCGCCTACGCAGCCCAGTTCGAAGGCATCGTGCCCAACCTGGAGCGCCGCTACCGGGAGACGGAGTCGGAGTTCAGCCGAGAGAAGATCGAGGAGTACATGACGCTCCGTCCGTGCCCGGACTGCAAGGGAGCCCGGCTGCGGCCCGAGTCCCGCGCCGTGCTCGTCGCCGGCACCGCGATCCACGAGTTCACGGGCCTCTCGGCGCGGCGGGCGCTGGCGTGGGTGCGCGAGCTTCACCTGACCGAGCACGACCGCCGGATCGCGCGGCTGGTCCTGCGAGAGATCGAAGAGCGGCTCCAGTTCCTGGAGAACGTCGGCGTCGGCTACCTCTCGATGGAGCGGGCGGCGGCGACCCTCTCCGGCGGTGAGGCGCAGCGCATCCGGCTCGCCACCCAGATCGGCTCCTCCCTTGTGGGCGTCCTCTACATCCTCGACGAGCCTTCGATCGGCCTGCACCAGCGTGACAACGAGAAGCTGATCGCCACCCTGGAGCGGCTGCGTGACCTCGGCAACACGGTGCTGGTGGTGGAGCACGACGAGGGCACGATGCGGGCCGCCGACCACCTCGTGGACATGGGACCGGGCGCGGGTGAGCACGGTGGCTACGTGGTCGCGCAGGGCACCCCGGACGAGGTCGCCGAGGCGCCCGATTCGCCGACCGGTCAGTTCCTCGCCGGAACCCGCACGATCGAGACTCCGCGGCGGCGGCGCAAGCCCTCGGGCCACATCGGCGTCGAGGGCGCCTCCGAGCACAACCTCAAGGGCATCGACGTGAAGATCCCCCTCGGGGTGCTGTGCTGCGTCACCGGCGTCTCGGGCTCGGGCAAGTCGACGCTGGTCAACGGCGTCCTCTACAAGGCGCTGGCCAACCGCCTGCACAGGGCAAAGCAGCGCGCCGGAGCACACCGGCGGATCACCGGCCTGGAGCAGGTCGACAAGATCATCTCCGTCGACCAGTCGCCGATCGGCCGCACGCCGCGCTCCAACCCCGCCACCTACATCGGCCTCTTCGACCAGATCCGCGAACTGTTCTCCAAGACCCAGGAAGCGCGCGCGCGGGGGTACAAGCCCGGTCGCTTCTCGTTCAACGTCAAGGGCGGGCGGTGCGAGGTGTGCCGCGGAGACGGCCAGATCAAGATCGAGATGCACTTCCTGCCCGACGTGTACGTGCCGTGCGAGCAGTGCCAGGGCAAGCGCTACAACCGGGAGACGCTGGAGGTCCGCTTCAAGGGCAAGACGATCGCCGACGTGCTGGAGATGCCGATCGAGGAGGCGCTGGGGTTCTTCGAGCACATCCCCAAGATCCGCCGCCGCGTGCAGACGCTGAACGATGTCGGCCTCGGCTACATGCGTCTGGGCCAGCCGGCCACGACGCTCTCCGGCGGTGAGGCGCAACGGGTCAAGCTCGCCGCCGAGCTCTGCCGGGTCGCGACGGGGCGGACGATCTACATCCTCGACGAGCCCACCACGGGACTGCACTTCGCCGACATCCAGCGCCTGCTGGAGGTCCTGGAGCGCCTCGTCGATGCCGGTAACTCGGTCGTGGTGATCGAGCACAACCTCGACGTGATCAAGGTCTCCGACCGGATCGTGGACCTCGGCCCCGAAGGTGGGGAGGAGGGTGGTCGCATCATCGCCACTGGTACCCCCGAGCAGATCGCCCGGGTGCCCGAGTCCGACACCGGCCGTTTCCTCGTGCAGATGCTGCCGGTCGCCGCGGAAGCCGGCGCCGGACGGCGCCGGGCGCCCCGGCGCCGCGCCGCGCTCACGGCCGGCTGAGCTGTGCTGCGGTTGTGGGCGCAGAAGTGGCGCTGGTACGAGCGCAACTCGCTGCCGTGGAATCGCGCCCGGATTCACTGGGAGTTCATGCGCCGCGGGGCGTTCGTGCGCTGGCCGGTGCACGGCAACGTGCTCGAGGCGCTGCGTGAGGGACGGCTCAAGGTGGGTGAGCTCACGCTGCTGGAGCCGGGCGTGTGGATCACGGCTCCGGGAAGTGCGCGTGTCCACGTAGGCGTGGGTACGTTCCTGAACCTGGGCGTGATGATCGCGTCCTCCCGACTGGTCGAGATCGGCAATCACTGCATGCTGGCCAACGGCTGCTTCGTCAGCGACGCGAGCCACCGCTTCGACGATCCGGAGCTCCCCGTGACCTGGCAGGGGTTCACCAGCAAGGGCCCCACCCGGATCGGCGACAACGTCTGGTGCGGCGCCCACGTTGTCATCACCAGCGGCGTCACGATCGGCGAGCGATGCGTGATCGGCGCCAACTCGGTCGTCACCACCGATATCCCACCCTTCTCCATCGCCGCCGGCGCCCCCGCCAAGGTGATCAGGACGATCGAGTACGGCCAGTCCGTCTAGCGCCGAATCACATCCGGGTACAGCAGCGGAGTGACGAGCGGGTCCTCACGTTCGGGAACCACAGCGGAGTGAGGTGCGGGTCCGCCACCGCGGAACTCGCGCCCCCTGGCCGTCCGCCCACGAAAGCGACACACAAAGCAGGTTCCGCGAGGCGGAACCCGCACCTCACGAATTTTTGATCACGATCGTCTCGAGGATGTTGGCGGTGTGCTCGGTGGCGTCGATCGCCGCCTCCAGCCGCTCGAACAGGTCCTTCCAGCGCACCACCACCATCGGGTCGGTGGCATCGTCGAACAGCGAGGCCACCGCCTCCCGCGTGATCCTGTCACCTTCGTTCTCCAGCCGGTTGACCTCCACCGTGTAGTGGGAGATGTCCCGGAATCCGCGCAGCCGCGGGATGGCCTCGGAGATCTGGCGGCAGGCGTCCTTGAGCACGCGAGCCAGGCGGATCGACTGCTCCATCGGCGTCTTGACCTTGTAGAGGCCGAGATAGTCGGCGACCTCCTCGGTGTAGTCGACGATGTCATCCAGCGCGGAGGCCAGCGCCAGGATGTCCTCGCGGTCGATCGGCGTGACGAACGTGTTGTTGAGGCGGTGGATGATGTCGTGGGTGATCCGATCGCCGTCGTGCTCGCAATCGCGTATCTCCTCGGCCAGCCCCGCGCGGGTGTGGAAGTTGGACAGCAGCTGATCGAGCAGCTCGGCGGTGCGCAGGGCGTTGCGGCCAGCCTCCTCGAACAGGTCGAAGTACTCGTGGTCCCGGGGCGCGAACATCTGGGCGATCCGTGACATCGATGAGGATGCTACCGGCGGGGGTGGACCCTCCCAGCGCTGAGGGCGGCGCGATCTCAGCTCGCGCGATCCTCAGCTCGCGCAATTCTCAGCTCAGGCTCTCGACGCCCTTCCGGAAGCGCTCCAGCTCCTCCTCGTCGATCGAGTACACGTGCTCGGGTCCGGGAAACGCGCCACCGCGGACTTCGGCGGCGTACTGGGCCACCCCCGCCACCATCTGCGCCTTGATCTCCGCGAAGCGCTTGGCGAAGCGGGGCGCATGCCCGTCGTAGATCCCCAGGAGGTCGTGGAACACCAGGACCTGTCCGTCAGTCCGCGCACCGGCGCCGATCCCGATCACAGGTATCTCCAGCCGTGCCATTACCACCTCGGCCACTGCGGCAGGGATCGCCTCGAACACGATCGAGAAGCAGCCCGCCTCCTGAAGGCCCAGCGCGGCGCGGGTCACTTCCAGTGCCGCCTCGGCGGTCCTGCCCTGCGCGCGGTAGCCGCCCAGCGCGGTCGCGGTCTGCGGGGTCAGCCCCACGTGGCCCATCACCGGTATGCCGGCCGCCACGATCGCCCGGGCCCGCTGCACGGTGGTGCCGCCGCGCTCCAGCTTGACGGCGTCGCACCCGGCCTCCTTGACGAAGCGCTGGGCGGCCATCACGGCCTGCTCGTCCGAGGCCTCGTAGGAGCCGAAGGGGAGGTCGCCGACCAGCAGCGGCGTTCGCAGCCCGCGCCGCACCGCGGCGGCCAGCATCAGCATCTCCTCGATGGTCACGGGCACCGTGGACGGATAGCCGAGCACGGTCATGGCGCCGGAGTCGCCGACCAGCACGACGTCGACCCCGGCGGCCTGCGCCACCTGGGCCGAGGGGTAGTCGTAGGCGGTGACCATCACGATCGGCTCGCCGAGGCACTTCTTCTCCGCCAGGCGGGGCAGCGTCATCGGCAGCGGTGCGTCCAGGCTCTGGGGGACCGTGGTGTGGGGAGTTGCGGACATGGCTGGCTCCTTTGAGTCAGGCGAGTGTGCCGGCGAGACGGTCGTCGGCTGCTCCCAGCAGCGTTGCGACCTCGCGGTCGACTTGCAGGATCTCGTTGCGGGCGCCGACGTGCACTACGCGCGGGTTGTAGTTGCGAAGCTCGTCGGGGTCATACGACGCGTAGGAGATGACGATGATCGTGTCGCCGCGATGCACGAGCCGCGCGGCGGCGCCGTTGACCTTAACTTCCCCGGAGCCTCGCCCGCCGGCGATGGTGTAGCTCTCAAAGCGAGCGCCGTTGTCGACGTCCACCACCGCCACCTGCTCGAACTCGAGCATGTCGGCGGCCTCCAGCAGCTCGGGATCGATCGTGATCGATCCCACGTAGTGCAGGTCGCAGTCCGTCACGCTCGCCCGATGGATCTTCGACTTCAGCATCGTGCGCTGCATGTCATGGTCTCCCGTTGGTTTCGGGCTCCCCGGCCACCGCGGCCGTGAGCATTTGGTTGTCGATCAGACGCGTAGAGCCGACCCGGGCCGCGACCAGCGCCAGCACCTGCCCTTCGATCCGCGCCACCGGCTGGAGCGTGTCGGGGGTCACCAGCTCCAGGTACTCCGGCGCCACGGCCTCCGCCTCCAGCTCCGCCACCGCGCGCTCCCTCACCCGCCCCGGATTCCGCTCCCCGGCGGCCACAGCCACCTCAGCGGCGCGCAAGGCCCGGTGAAGGGCTAGCGCTCGCGCCCGATCCCGACCGTGCAGGTGGGCGTTGCGGCTGGACATCGCCAGTCCGTCGGGCTCGCGCACGGTGGGGCAGACCTCCACCCGCACCGGCACGTTCAGGTCGTTCACCAGGCGCTTGATGACTAGCGCCTGCTGGGCATCCTTCTCACCGAAGAAGGCGATGTCGGGCGAGACCATGTTCAGCAGCTTCGTTACCACCGTGGCCACGCCATCGAAGTGCGACTGCCCGCGCATCGCCCCCTCCAGGCGCTCGGTCAGCCCCGCCACCGAGACCGTGGTGGAGAACCCGGGGGGATAGACCTCCTGCACCGGCGGCGCGAACAGGAGGTCGGCACCCGCCTGCCGCGCGAGGGTCGCGTCTTGCTGCTCGTCGCGCGGGTAGAGCTCCAGATCGCCGGCTTCGCCAAACTGCGCCGGGTTCACGAACAGCGACACGACGACCGTGTCGCACTCGCCCCGCGCCCGGCGGATCAGGTCCAGATGGCCTTCGTGGAATGCTCCCATGGTGGGAACGAGGCCGATCCGGCGACCGGCTCGGCGATCCGGGCGCAAGGTCTCCCGCAGCTCGTCCACCAGGCGCACGATCCTCATGCGGGTTGCCTGGTCGCCGCGGCCAGCTCGCGCGTGGCTTCGCTCAGCGCGTCAAACAGTCCCAGCAGCTCGGGCGCCCGCTGATCGACCGCGGCGCGCTGGGTGGCCACCGTGGCCTCGTCGCCGCGGACGATCGGTCCGGTCAGCGCGCGGCCGGCGCCGTGCGTCGCCCAGTTCTCCACGGTGGCCCGCACGAGCGGAGCCAGCAGCGAGCGCTCCACCCCGGCCCGCTCGGCCAGCCGCTCGGCGGTGCCCTCCAGCGTGACGAGGAAGTTGGAGGCCACCGATGCCGCGGCGTGGTACAGGGCGCGATCCTCGTCGGCCACCCGCACCGGGCGCATCCCGAGGACCTCCGCCAGCGCGCAGGCGTAGCGGAGCGCTCGCCCGGTGCTGCCCGCCACCGCGGCGCCCGCACCGGCGAACCGGGCCCCGGCGAAGGTCACCGTCATCAGGGGATGCAGCGAGAAGGCCTCATGGGGCTCCAGCGCTTCCAGGCCGCCGGCGCCCGAGCAGTGTCCCACCAGAGGACCGGGTACCACGCTCGCGGCCGCGGCGGCGATCTCTGCGTCGGGAACGCACAGCACTACGGCGTCCGCGCCCTCTCCGTCGGCGGCGCGACCCAAGGGCCCGGAGACCTGGAAGCCGGTCCGTGTGAGCTCAGCAGCGAGAGCGTTGCCGAGGCGGCCCCGGCCAACTATCGCCAGGCGCGCACACGCGGGGGTGTCAGAGGGTTCCCGTTCCAGTTCTCGCATCGGAGATACCGGTCGGAGCAGCAGGGACGAAATCTTCCGAGGTCCGTCCCCTGTGGGGGTGACGGCCTCAGGGGAAAGTGTAGCTCCCGTTCCCGCGAGTGGCGGATGGCCTGTGTGCGAGCGATCACTGTCGGCCCCTGGCTCTACCATCGGCCCCGTGAGGAGCGCTCCTGAGCGACGTGAGCTGCTCAAGGCCGTCTACGAGGAGGCCCGCGGCTGCCAGAAGTGCCAGCTGCACCGCACCCGCACCACCGTGGTGTTCGGGGCGGGCAACGCCGATGCCGACCTGATGTTCGTGGGAGAGGCTCCCGGTGCCAACGAGGACAGGCTAGGGCTGCCGTTCGTCGGCCAGGCCGGGAAGCTGCTGGAGAAGCTGCTTGGTGAAATTGACCTGCAGCGCAGCGACGTGTTCATCGCCAACACGGTGATGTGCCGCCCGCCGCAGAACCGCGACCCTCATCCGCCGGAGCTCGAGTCGTGCAACGGCTACCTGCGCCAGAAGATCTCCCTGATCGCGCCGGTGATGATCTGCACGCTCGGCAACTTCGCCACCAAGCTCCTGCGCGCCGACACCACCGGGATCTCACGACTCCACGGCCAGGAGGAGGTGATGGTGCTCGGCACGCGCGCGGTGCGGCTGTACCCGCTCTACCACCCGGCAGCGGCGTTGTACACGCCCGCCACCCTGAAGATGCTGCGAGCCGACTTCCAGCGCATCCCCGAGCTGCTGGCGCTCGGAGCCCCGCCGCAACCGGCTCCCGAGGAGGAGGGGATCCACTTCACCGCCCCGCCACCCATGGCTCGAGCGACGCAGCCGGCCTCTGACCCGTTGCCTAGGCCCGTCCCGCTGGAGCAGCCGGTGGCGCCTCAGCTGGGGCTGTTCTGATCGGCTGGCTCGGGGCGGCTTGGGCCTGAGCGCCGCCACCGCGGGGAAGGGCGTTGTCCCGGCGCAGCGCCAGCCCGAAGGCCAGCACCGCTCCCACAGCCTGCACGGCGAGCACGACCGCGGCGTAGCCGGCCGGCTGCTTGGGCGCCTGCGAGAGCAGCACCGGCTCGGCGATCGCCACGATCGCGATCGCCACCAGGAATGCGACGCGCTTGAGCGCGAGCATGTACTGGACCGCCAGGTAGGTCGCGGCCAGCACCGTGAACGCGGCGCCCAGCGGCAGCAGCGAAGCCGAAGCGCTGGCCCGCTTGGCCCCGAACACGATCGAAAGCAGCGGGTGGGCGCCGAACGCGTAGATCAGCAGGCAGGGGGCCGCGCAGACGAGGATGATGGCCAGCGAGCGCAGCAGCACCGGCCGGGTGTCCTCCCCCGCGGCACGCCGGCGCGAGGTCTCGGGCACGAGGTAGAAGCCGGCGCCCATCGCCACCCAGATGAGGACCTTGGCGGCAACCGCAGTCACGGCGTAGGAGCTGGCCATGTCCTTGCTGAACTGATGCTTGGCGGTGATCAAGTCGATGTTCTGCAGCAGCTGGATTACGGCCAGTCCCGCGATCGGCACCCACGCCTGCCAAACGTGCCGACCCAGCCCGATGGCCGCCCGCGTAACCCGGGTGGCCAGCCAGCGCCGCCGGTCCGGGCTGGCGAGCTGGCCGTAGAGCGCACTCCCGCAGTAGGCGCAGGTGGCCACGTATGACAGGAGCGAGCCGAGGTAGGCGCCGGTGACGCCCAGGCCGGCGATCGCCAGCGCTGCCCCGAGCATCAGCCGCGATGCCTGCTCGCCGATCAGGCTGAGGCCGACGCTCTTGTAGTCGCCGATGCCCTGCAGCGCTCCGCGCATGATCGACAGCTCCAGGTACACGCATCCCGCGGGCAGGCCGGCGGCCGCCGCCCAGGCATCGTGCTTGACGCCGACGAGGTCCGCGATCGGCTGGCGCAGCAGGATCGAGACGATGGTCACGCCGATCGTCACGAGCGACAGCGTCTTGGCCCAGCGCTCGAGCGTGGCCAGCAGGTCGTCGCCGACCCCGAGGTGGCCCAGCACTCCCTCGCGCGCCGTCGCCACCTGCATCGACTGACCGGCGACGGTGAGGATCAGCAGGTAGCTCACCAGCGCCGCCAGCGACCCGTAGTCGTCGATCAGCCGTGCGAACACGATCGAGGATCCGAGGGCGAGGACGTTATTGGCGATCATCGCCCCGGCGAGGCCGGCGGCCTTGGCCGTGTCCGAGCTGCGCAGGTTCCCCACCGCCGGGGCGTACCTGGCCCTGAGCAGGGCGATCCGACCCTTCGATGGCTCTGTCGCACGGCCAGCCATGAGGCAGAGACGGTAGCGAAGGCGGCGGCCGCGTTAGCTCGGATTCCCAAACTCGGGCAGTTGACCGTTGATCGGCGTGGATCTGCCCGGGTTTGTTGAGGTTTTCGCCGACGCGAGCGCTTGAACAGGTGCTAGTTCGCTGAACTTAAGCATGGT
>JAABUR0100002891.1_pt1 | contig 25136 bp, 42 predicted proteins | sample 5560091 | NCBI WGS metagenome assembly JAABUR01 (sample SAMN10711879, study PRJNA513375) | rock metagenome | isolation source: Antarctica rocks | place: Antarctica: Victoria Land, University Valley sud
TACTAGAGCCTTATCTGCGTGATTACTCGAGTTCCGACCGTCCGTACGTGGCCTTGAGTCATTGCTGGGGCAAGTCGAACGTTGCCACAACGACCAAGGAAAGTCTTGAAGAACACAAGAAACAGTTATCTCGTGGTAGAATGTCGAAATTTTTTCAGGACGCTGTTTATATTACGAGGAACATCGACGTTCGATATCTGTGAATAGATAGTCTGTGGATCGTTCAAGACAATTTCCAGGACTGGGACCGCGAATCACCCAAGATGGGATATATTTACATGAATTCAATCTTGAATATTGCTGCAACATCTGTGCTGGACGGCGATGGCGGATGCTTGACGTTGCAAACCAATGAGAAAGCCATAAGGATCCCTGTCGATCCGAAGAACGCGTTTGTGGCTGGCCATATCTATATCAGGAATTCGCTAAAATCATTCTACAAGCCAGTAAACGATGGTCCGCTTACTAAAAGAGCTTGGGTTCAACAAGAAAGATTATTGTCACGGCGTACACTGCACTGTGCCAAAGATCAGATGCATTGGGAATGCCACGAGGCATGTGAGAGCGAGGATGGAACGATCGGACGTAGTTCAGTTCAGACCAAGTCAACCCTGAGCTTTCGTAATCCATCCTCTTTGTCTTTGATCGAAGGTGAGAAGGACTCGGTGTACAAGAGATGGTACGAGGTGGTTCACGACTGTTCTTCTCGGAACATGACCAAGGCTACTGATAAGCTTCCGGCTCTTTCGGGTGTCGCCAGTTTGGTTGCGGACTGTACCAACCACTAGTATCTCGCCGGGCTATGGCGTAAAGATCTGGTGAACGGTCGGCTTTGGTGTGCCAGTCGTGAGGATGCTTCACGACTGACACGTTCGCCGTCGTGGCGTGCCCCGTCATGGTCGTGGGCAGCACTAGATGGAAGCATCACGTTCGATTATGGGCCACTAATGGAAACGACCCGCCACAACTGTATTGATATCCTGAAGGCATCAGTGGAAATTTCTGGACAACATCCGTATGGTATGGTGTCTTCTGGGCACTTTACTCTCTCGGGGCGGGTTGTACAGATAGGATACGAAATATTTACAGAAAGTATGGACTACTTTATCTCAAACGCACCATCTATGCATGATTTGCTATTTGGCGAAGGATGGGAATGCGGCACTGCGAGGTTTGACGAAGTCGACTTGACTGAAGTACTGTACGGTTTAGAAGTTTTTAGTGATTTGAATGATTCGAACGCAAAGCCCCTTGCCCAGGTATTATTACTCAAAGCTGCAACTAAAGCGAATGTTTATTATAGGGTGGGAATCGATTGTCTTGATAGCCATTTGTTCGGCAACAAGCCAGCGAAAAGGATTACTATTATCTGAACCTCTGTGTCAGCTGTATCAGCTGTCGTGCTTCGGCGTCTTTTTATCTCTTTGGTATATATATCCTACGTGTTCGATCCTACTCAGCACCTTCAGGCAACTTCTTCGGCAAACAGAAGCTCCTGAAGCTACTCAAAGCGTCAAGAGTCCCCTCTATCTAGACCACTGAATATACGGAATGGGTGGGTGGGCTAGAAGCATTTGAGGGCCGAATGCAAAGGGATAGAGGGTGGAGATACGTGAGTATCTGCCCTATATACTTCCCTGTTTCCTGCTATCATTTGACTTGCTTGTAGCTTTAAGACAAGCTGGTCTTAATCAAAAATGATCATCCCGATCATCTGAATCTTCTTCCATCAGAACAAGTACTACATCATTCTGAACTAACTTCGCTTACCGCTGGTCGAGTTCAAAGAGATCATCACTATCATCTATACCTTCATCCTTCTCAAGACACATTCTACACAATCTCATCTAACTTCGCATACCAGTAGCCTCAAGACAAGCTGACCTCGAACAACAGATGTCACCTCTATCATCTACATCATCATCCTTCTCAAACCAGGTTCTACACAGTCCCATCAACATTCCCTTACTAACCGCCTCAAGACAAACCGACCTCAACCAAAAGAAATTCCCACCATCGCCTAAACCCTCTTCTCATCCAAGACAAGTCCCACACAACTCCATCTACTCTCAAGCACATCATCAACAACCCCAAGTCCGAACCACTTTTCCAATGACGCTCTACGGACTCGTATCAAATCCCATCACGAACCACCATATCAAACACCACGAGTACGCAGAAGCCCTTCGGTTCTCTAAGAGACTACAGCAATCATCATAATCCACGAAGCGAAGGGTAGGAGAAGCAAGCGCTCTATCAGCGTCTGATGAAAAATCCGTTCTTCGCCAACGAGCGTACGGTCAAGTCTTTCTTTTTTCTTTCGTATATACATACCTTTCTCATCTTAAAAAAGTCACTGCACACTCATCCTCTGCTTCTACAGATACACCCCCACCTCCATCCGAATAGGTATAGACTACTGCCATGCGAAACCCGGTTGCCATCAAAACCCGGTTAACTAATATTAACGTAACTGTAATCACTACTCGTAAACTCCAGCGCGAGATAAAAAGAGCATACCCAGAAGAACTGAATCTTCGATTTCCCACGACCATCACGGCTTCTGTCACCGTAACGACGACACACAAACGCACTAAACAAAAACCAAACCATCAATCCATCTACTCCACCCTCCTCCCCTTCCTAACCCTCTTCCTCGTCTGTGAAGCTGTACAACCTCATTTTCGTTCGCTCAATCCTCCAATTAGGGAAAAAAAGGAACGGTAGCGAGGTTTAGATTTTGATGCGCGGTTAGGGCTATTCAGACGTATCTACTATGGGGTGGAGGTGTATCGGTAGAGCGGGAACTCGGGGGTGTAGATGTCAGAGCAGAAGGTGTGTGTGTGGAGTGGTTTCCTTACGTGTGTCTCGGAGCAGCTGATTGATTGATGCAATAATCACATAGAGGCCTCTGGATGGTATAAGTGCATATATCCCCATCATGTTCACCGCGGTCCGTTACTGGAAAGTTTTGTGCCAAGGCAACCACGACTGCGACCTTCAACTCCATTTCGAGCAAAAACCATTGGACACAACACATGCGCACCGCAGCCGGGAGAGATGCCAATCTGGACGAACTTACACGTGGACTAGAATACATGATGAAGTCATGTTCATGGATTAAAATTCGCATTTATGAAATATTAAGGGGCGAAGTGAGGTACTTTAGGCTCTACGAAATATGTACAACCGAAGCATTACTTGAAAGCATTAGAGGTCTTATTACGCTTGAAGCCAAACAATCTAGCACACTGTGACGTACAGACCAATCGGCGCTGGGCTATAGTTCTGGAAATAATCGAGAGATAGGCTTCCAGTCGCACTAACCTCCCACGCAATCGTCTGGCCAGCGAAGCAAGAGCCTGAAGCAATGACGTATTCGTTGCCTGGGGTAACGCTGTCGATGGTACGTGGCAACAGGCTGTCCTTTGCGACAGCTGGGCAGGTGTTGTAGGTTGTTTGCTGCGTTGCTGGGCTTTGCAGGCGGGAAACAGTCATACCACCAATGCCTGTCAGGGTGAAACTTGAGGTTTTGAGCTGCGATTGGGTCGGGAGAAGGAAGACTAGGGAACAAGTCTTGCCCGCGTCAGATGCTGGAATGTCAAAGTTGTATATTGACGACACTGTCGAAGAGAAGGTGCCATTGTAGCTCGTGCCTTTCGCTATGTCGGGTTGGCTTTTGTCGATGGGGACAATAAGATGTGGGTATTCGAATTGGCCAGAAAGGTCCACTGGGCAGCCAGATGAGGTCGGGGAGGCGGAAGGCATAATCGAGGTCTTTGTGATTGTAGCGAAAGTAGAACTGCCCTGCACAGGTGTAGCTGCGGAAAATGCAGGAGCGGTCCCCGATGAGGGAATAGCAGTATCCGAGGCAGAGCTAGCAGAGCTTGGTGCGATTTTGGAAGCTGGAGAACTACTGGACGGGGGTCCTCCGGTAACAGAAGACACAGAACTGATACTTGGCGCTGGCAATGGTCCCGGAACTGGCGTCTGCGTAGATCCTGCTCCACCGCCAACCACGACCGACGCAGTCCCGCTTGCGACAGAGCTTGACGAGGCCGATTCCACACTCGCGGCGGAAGAAGCAGTCATGGCAGAGCTTGAAGATGCCGAAGAAATTGCAGGGCACTGCAGGTTGTACAGTGGTGTGGTCGTCAAGCTAGAGCCAACAATTCCAAAGCTTGGGCTTGGAGTGGTAGGAGCAGCGTCTTGCACCGTATACCACCAGGTATTGACCTTGCCAAACAGCGAACATCCAACCTGGTCCCAGTATGTTTGAGCATTCTGCGTGCTAGGAACGGCCAAGTTCTCTGTAGGACCGCTGACAGGCCAACCAGTCTCTGTGACCCAGACAGGTTTGCTGCCAACAGCCGCAAGAGTTGCATCATAGGCGTCGTAGAAGGTGGAATTACCGTTCTCAATAGAATTGGCTAGGGTTGTTTGAAAATATGGGTAAGCATCCATGCCTATAAAGTCGCAAGCGTTGATGACAGCATTGTTGCTACCGTTGACCCAAGCGGTCCAGGTGTCTAAGAATAGTAAGCGTACAGCCTTTAATACCTCTTGGTAGGGGAACACAAACCAACATGGCCAACTGGCTTGCTACTCGCAGCTGTCCCAGCGATTGCCTGTCGAACTTGGTTGATGTAGTTGACAATGTCGGTTGGCTCCGCACCAATGCCAGACTTGTTGATGATACCTGTAGGGGAGATACGGTAGAGATCTTCGCTACCGACCGATATGCCCACAATGAGGTCCACAAAAGCAGATCCATAGGTATTGATAGCATTCTGAATTGCCAGGATCTCATTGTTGATATTTGCCTCTCCCGCTGATGCCCACATACCCAAGAGAAGGGATGTTTTGGAAGCAATAGCTGCCGGGATGGCTTGGATGGGTGAATTGGCGGTATTCGGTTGGATCATGGTATACAGTCGAGCACTGGTGAAGCCAGAGGTACCAACGAGGTTCTGGGCTGTGGAAAACTCGTTCTGGTAGTCGGATTGGACCTTGGCCGAACCATCCGTGAAGGTGGAGCCATAATTGAAGCCTCGATAGGTCTGCGCAGAGGCTGTTGACACAGATGCCACGAGGGCCAGGAGAGTCGAGGAGCGCATGTTGTGTAGTAGCGACAGTGTTGTCTAGGAATAACGACAGTACGAAGAGATGAAATACTTGAAGGGGAGAGAGAAGTTTTTGGGGTGGAGGACGCTGCCATTATAAACAACACAAGCAAGTTCTGGCGTATCCCGTATCCTGTATCCCGGACTCGTATCCGTGTGCTCACGTGAGTGGTGGGTGGAGCCTGGGAAAACTTCACTTTGGATGGAGCATGCCGTATTCCGTAGTACGAGGGGCAAAGTACCGGTGTACAAAGAAATCTCTTTCGAGGATGATGCAGTATTTTGTGGGGAAGGTACGTACTCATAAGGTACCAAGGAAGTGACGATGCGGGGTCACTTGGCTAAGAATAGCTACGCCACGCCACTATTCGGCACCCAACAAGCAGTTAAGCTGCGCCTAAGAGTGAGTCTAAACCCTCCCAGGCAACGCCTAACGCCCCCGCAAAGTCCCGGGTGGCGCTTACGACATTTCTTAGTCCCACTCTCGCCTGTCACAACTCACAAATCTTTCGGGTCTCGGCCCAGTGGAGAAAAGATGCCTATCATGAATGAATGCTATCAAAGACGGAGTGGGAATTGGACATGCAGTCTTTATACTCGCCGACTGCAATGTTGGGAGGCTCTATTGCGAGGATAGGTCCTATCGCTAAGTGGGCTAGTTGCGGGAGAGAAGGCCATGAGTAAAGTCGAAGTTCTTCGTGAATTGGGCAGTTGACTGTAAGCTTGATCTGGGAAATCCATTCAGCAGATGAATTCTACCTTATGCCTTATGACCTGCTGAATCGACGCGGCAAAACGGGGTGCGATTCGTCTGGCGGCATCTTTCCGCTGTCCAGATGTCAGCCAATCAACTCCATTGAATCTCCCACGCTCTTGAATTCTCTCATCAATGTCACATCGCCATGTCTGCTGATGGCCACTCAAACACTCACTCAATGCAAGAGAAGGACTGCAGAGCATGAACAATGCCTTCCTTGTTGCATCTGCCATCTCTCTTTCCATCGTCGTCGTTGCTACACTCTTCGCCTTTCAGGTAGTCATGTTCTCTAGAGTCTATATTCTCCCTCTGTTCGCGCTGGCCATCGCAACTAGCGAAGCCCAAAGCACGAATGGCACTGCAACGAATGTCAGCCTGAGCTGGCATGCTCCTGATGCATCTCAGATCAACAACCTCAAAAATGTCATCAATGGGACTGGTGTTTACGGGTTTGCATTTAACGGATCCCAAGCGGCATCCAGCAACACATACTACGGAGGTTACAACTGGTATTCTCTTTAGATGGGACAGGTCTAGTTTCCGAGTGTCTTACTTACTAACAAAGGTGCAATATGCCCCACGTCAATACCAAGACGTACCCACGAGCTCCCGAAGAGTACGAGCTAGAGTACGTCGAGGTGGTGAGTGAGAATTTCCTTGACTCCATAGTAGGCCTTTGGTGCTAACCGGATGGGCTTTCTTTCCTCATCAAAATACATAGTCGGGTTCTCATCGTTTGCTTGATTATTTCGCTCTTTCAAGGTTTGTTTTAGGCTTTAGTCTAAACAGCTGTACGATGTTTGCGATATCACTAAAAAGCCATTGTATTGAGAGAGTTAAATGTAGAGAGGTGAAATTAAGATCGTCTGTAGAAATCTGGGCCCAAGATACTTGACCTCGAAGCGATATACCTCATTGTCATTCTTCCAAACTGCCGTTTCCAATTAACCATTCTCATATACTTCATTCTCCTTCGATACATATCTTTACAATATGTTACACCACTTCATCACTCACCATATCTCACAGATCCATAGACACCACAAGCGAACACCGTATGCCTCGAACACCTTCCCTAAAGAATCCTACCCTTGGTACTGCAGCGACGAAGGACTCTTCTACTATGGCGCGCCTCTCAACCCACAAGCCAACTCATCAGCAAGCACCTACTGGAGCGTTTATGACAATCCAATCAACCCATTTGCCCCTCAAGGCTTCAATGGTACCTGCCAATTCCCCCAAATCACTCGCGGAGGTCTGGACGACAGCCATCAACACGGCAAAGACCTTTACGCGGTTTACCATGACCTCCTCAACTTTCTACCCAGCGCCATTGACTCCTCAGTTACCTATCGCGTCACAAACAACGTCATCACAAGCCAGGTCGCCTCCATGCTCGTCTACGCCATGTACCATCCGTCCATCCCCTTCCCCCTACAAATCCAACCCGCCTCCATCGACAGTCTTGAGCCCACCTACACCTGCCCCACCGCTTCCTCCGTTTACGGCACTTACGGCGCCGGCAGCACCGACCCGAACTGGACCGCCCATATCACCGCCTCCGCACCCCTGTTCCGCCGCCTCGACGCCATCTCCGGGGTCTCCCCCTCCGACTCTGGCTGGCATCAATCCCTAGACCATTACTTCGATAACCTCTCCGCCCGCCTCTGCCATGCCAAAACTCTCCCTTGCAACATCAGCAACCCAAGCCTGTGCATCACGCAAGAAATGGCCAACCAAGTCTTCCGCACCGGCGAATACGAATACAGCTACATCTACCGCGACGCCCCGCAATCTCTTTCCGCCTCCGCCGCCAGCTTCGGCGTCTGGATTGCCGAGCTTGCCCAGCATATCCGCGATCGGGTCTCCGGCGCCAGCCCTGTGCTGTACCGGCACAACGTCGGGCACGACGGCAGCATATCACGACTGCTATCCATTTTACAGGTCGACGAGATGGTGTGGCCGGGTATGGGCAGTGAGGTTGTGTTTGAGGTTTTCAGGAAAGGCAAGGGGGATGAGAGGGTTGTAAGGGTGCTATGGGGAGGGGTGGTGCTGAGAAGTTCGAATCCGGGACTGGGGGTGCTGGATATGGTGCCGTTGGAGGTGTTATTGGGGTATTTTGATGGATTAGTGGGGGTGAGAGGGGGCTTGGTGAAGGGGCTGTGTGGGGCGCATTGAGCTCGAGGTATCTCTTGAGTCGCCACGATATCGATGCGAATGCGTTGCATTGGGGACGCCGAAATATGCATAAACGACAACATACACCGACTCTCCCTCCGAGACAACGAGCATCTCCGATCCTTAAACACCAAGGATCCAGCCCGCTTCAATACAACTCCTTAACATTCTAATAGACCACATGCAAAGCTCGCCCACCACATCCTCAGTGCTACGGGCAAATCTCCTCTCAACCCGCAGCAAGTCTCACCTCAGACACTTGCCACAAATCGACATTCAAAATGTACCCACACACCACAACCCTCTTCTCCGAACACACCTTGCCTAGCATATCCAACCCCCTGCACTCACGTCTATCTTTCCTTTCCCCCACTCATCTCCCGGCCAACCCGCCATTTCCCGATGCGCATAGCCTTTTCCCGTTTCCCTAAATCAACCCACTGCGATCATCCTGCCTCTACGCCCTTAACCCCCTCTAACCGCGTACTTCTTCTTTCCGCAAGATTCCCATCTTTGGCATTTCCTCCCCCCCCCCACGATCACTCTTCTATGCAAACCTCCTTTTATCTCATTCTTCCCTCCCCGCCCCGTCACCCCCTCGTCATCGACCTCCCCCTTCGCTAGCCCACCGTGTCCCTCTCTATTCTCCCCATTAAAAAGCCCCCCCAGAAATACAAAAGCCCCTTCACAACTCCAACCCTCAAAACGATCAACTCCCTATCATCTAAACCCAGCACGCCCGCCAAGCCACGAAAAACGACGCAGAAATGAACGAGCTTTGAGCAAATGTGCGGGACAAACGAGGAATAATTAAAAGTATGGGAAAAGGGAACTCCGTACCCGGGTTGAGATGGGGGAAAGGGCGTGCAAGAGGTGTGGGTGTTATTGACTGAGATATACCGGGAAACCAGGGGTAGGGCGATGGTATTTCCCAGTTAAAAGGCCTGCTTGGGTTTGAGAAAGAGAGTTGATGGAAGGGGTGTCGGATGCAAAGATACGGTCGGCGAGGTCACTAAATCGAATGTGCGCGGGACAGGTTTTCATTTCAGGATTCGATGGTTCAGCGGGTGAAGATTAAGGGATCAAGGGGTACTTACTGTAAGTAGGGAAAAAGGCGTGATCAAGGACTTTGACCATTCCGTAACCTCCACCCTCTCTCTATCCAGCATGAGAACCCCCATCCATACACGACCTCCAACCATCCACCAAGTACAACAACCATCACCTCCGCCGTTTTCTCCCCAGGATGAAAATCTCCGCTGATCCGGTTTCGATATTTGAGGGAAAAGGTTAATACGAGTAAGGTGGTGGTGAGGGGGGCGGGAGATAGAACGTTTAGGTTGGGGATGTTGGGGATGTTGGCGTTTGCGGGGGTTGGTTATGGGAAGAGGAGGGTCGAGGTTGCGGGTTGAGGGGTGGGGATATGGGTTATGGGGGGGGGGGTGTGGGGTGTGGGAGGGTTGGGATACGCGTGACGAGGAGGCCAGGTCTTTTTCTGGAAATTCTACAAGAGGGAAAATTGAGACAGCTAGCTTCGGGGGAGGATTAAAGCTCGAAGTTTCGAGTCCGGGGGTTGGAAGTTTCAAGTGCGAACGGGAAATTCTGAGAAGAAAGAAACTCGAATTCTCCATTCGAGAAGTAGAACAGTTGGCTCAACGCACGATCATGAAAGCTACCTACGGAACGAAAAGCTCGGACTCTCCACCTCGGACATGGAAAACTTCGCCCCCGCCACCCACCCTCGCCCACCCTCACCCACCCTTGCCACCCATCCACCCCCTCACCTCGCCCCCCCCGCCAACCACCTCTTCACCTCCGCCACCTCCAGACTCGCAAACTTCTCATCCAACCTCCTCTCCGCCCTCCTCACCGCCTCCGCCAACAACGCCAACAACCCCGTCTGGTCCCCCAGCCCCAACTCCCTCGGCACCTCCTCGTGGCTCAGCACAAGCGACAATTCATCCATCCGGAACTCCACTTGGCGGAGCGTCTGGTACTCGTACGCCCAGACGATCTTGTGCGTCCAGATCCTGATGAGTTGGCTTCTTGACTGATCGGCCCACACGTCAGCACGGTCGGAGGCGGTGAAGGTGGGGTGGAAATTTTTGCCGAAGAGGCGACGGATGGACTTGTCGATGGCGGTGAAGGCGAGGGGGGTGAGGTCGGCGAGGGTGAAGGTGATGATGACGGTTTTGATCATGGCGTGGTGGTGGGGTTGGAGGTTGTTGAAGTAGCGGGCCGCATATTGGATGGGGCCAGGGTCGAGGAGGAAGCTGTTTCGGCTGTAGAGCCAGGTATGGTACTGGTGGTAGACTTGCTGGCATGTTGCCAGGAGCTGGATGGCGGGGTGTGTGACGAGGGGTTTTTCCTGTTTTAGCACTTTGTGCTTGATTGCGGACACTGCAGGGCGCGTATAGTGCTTTGCCAATTGGTGTCTACGATATTGAAATCGATATTTCCAGTCAAGAAGACACATTTCGGTTCGGATTTTCCAGTTCTCCTTAGCCACTTGATTGAAAAGAGTCCTTTCCATAAGACGAGGCCGGATTTCTCCGGGCACCAATATGAACTCGACGATACGATTCCGTATCTCAGCAGGTAAAGCAAAGAATGGGAAGATGGTACGGTCACGGCTATGTGGCGCTGTCGACAAAATGGTCAGTTGAGAAGCAAAATCCAAAAGTTGGTAGAACTGACCTGTCGCTCGCTTGCTTTGGACAACCAGATCATGCGTAAGCCGTGTTTTTGCCTGTGCTAATGCCACTGAGGCGGCTTCAATTCTTGAACAGGTCTCTTTTGCATCACGAAGCTCTAATTCTTCCATGCCCTGGGTTATGTTACTTGCCATACTAGCTCGCATGCGATGACAGCCGCTGCGTTACTTTTGGTGATCGCGTAGCCTTGCTTTTGACCTCGTACTGTAGCACGTAAATCTCTAAGACTGAGAAACTTTGTGTACTAACAGTAGGAAATAGAGACTGTGAAACGATGGGCAAGATATGATAGTAGTATTGAAAACGATATATTGTAGTCGTCCAGTAAGAGGCGACGTGTTAAGAAAAAGGGAGGACTGGTAGATGTGTGATCGCGTTGCCACCCATAGTGCTGGCATCGCCGCTTTTGCAGGTGCTAGGTGGCACTATTCTCCGAAGTTATTCCGGGCATATGTCTGCAAGAAGCTCTCAGCTCCACGATGATTCTCTAGAGTGTCTTCTGGCTATCACACACCGACTCCTAGGTCTACCGAGAGATCCACTTCAGCAACGCTCAACCCAGACTGAATTGCATTTGTGAGATAGTGCCCAACCCAGGAAACAGTAGTCCCTGATAGGAAGCCGCAATGGTTCCAATGAGAAACATCTTCGACGAAGAACAAGAAGAAAGAAGCAGACACAGAGAGGGCTGAATGAGATTGAATGCCACTGATTATCCTGATGGACGATGTTGACGATGCGCCAGGTCTTGAGATTGGGCTGCGTCTTGCATCTACTTGATGAGGGGAGCAATCAATTGGGTTTCATGTGGAACATCTTCCTTCATCTGTGGTTTTCAGCAGGGCAATTAAACATTATAATACCAACAACCTAGAAACGTGGTACCTCAGGTGCCTGGGAATGCAAATGCTTATGCAACAAACCTGCCTTCACCTGGCTTCCCTTGCTCCAGCATGCTGTCCCCCTTCCATGTTCTCGGGCGCTCTCGGCCCCACCATCCAATCCTCCATGGCCAACCATTCACTCCAGCTTTTCTCTGCCCCCTCAATCTCCGCAATGACCGGCCCCTGCAGTGGCCGCATAAACGGTACAGCCTCTAATGGCAACATATCATAGTCCTTCTTCACCGACGCCCAGCCACCACTTTTGGCCGCAAAGAGATAGTTCCGCCGCTCTTGCTCGTGCAAAGGACCCACGCCGATAGCCCAGTCGTCGCCAAAAAAACCGTGCAGTATCCCAGGGAAATCAAGCCCTGTGACCACCAGCCGCCGCAGATATGGAATCAAGGATACACTGGAGTAAGACTGGTGAGGAGGCGGGTTGTTTGGACGGCCAAGCATGCTACCCGGTGTAGGGGGCCCACGACTTGAGGAGCTTGTTATGGGGTTGGCGGGGCGCTGAGACGGTAAATGGATGTTGATAAAGGCAGCAACAGCCAATACTGGGCTGCTCGTCTGAGCATGGTCGACAAAGTATCGTTGGCAGGATTGGTATTTCGGGTACCACTCGAAGATGTCGAATTGAGGGTCATCAGCTCGGTGGGCAGGCGGCTCTGTATGCCTGGTATGAGTGGCATAGGCGGCAAAGTGGAATTGTTCATGGGCATCACCGTTTGCAGGACCAGGGTAGGCCATCTGACTAGACTAAGATGCACTCAATGCTCACGCGTGGTATCGACAGCAGACATCCACTGGCACCCCCACGAAATAAGTCTGACTTTTCTCGCGGTAGCAGTCGGAAAATTGCTGACCGTTGAGAACTAATCGTCCGCACTCCGAGGCAAACGGTGATACTATTACACAGGAAGTGCAATGGTAGGTGAAAGCGATAAGTCGGCGAAGAGACAAGACGCGTCTAAGAGATCAAAGGTTGGTACCGACGTCTGCGACATGGCCGTTGCGGACCATGGTACAAGTATGTGTTTCTCGGGTCTAGGCCTTTGTCGGTGGTCGTTCAAGCTATCAAGTTCACGGATTGCCACCACAATAGACAAGTGCCGGATTCGTAGAGGAGAAGGAGATGGTGGTGATAGTGGCAGACAGCCATAAGGCGTCTACGAGGGCGTGACTAGGTAGGGATGAGGATATGGAGGAGAGGACTCTTGATGGGAAGACAAGAGAGGGAGGACGGAGTTGGAATGAGCTAATGGGCGAGTCTGTCCATTTCGAAGTATATTGGCTATTCGGATCGTTGGGACCTGTAGAGATCGATGCTCGGGAGCGACTCGAGGGAGGCTGAACTCCTTAATGCGATATGTGATTTGCTTCCGAGATTCTTCCGAAAGTAGTTGCTCTGTAGGTGCATGTAGGTAGCGTTGAGCTGGGATAATCCGCCACCGCAGCGCCCACTGAGCCCCCCAGAGTCCAGGCTTGTTCAGTGAGGTACTCGAGTAGCTTGGCTTCCAATGATTCATGATTTAAATATCAACCACGATATAGACAATAGATGGATAGACAGACAGGCAGGTAGGTACAGTACATCGAACGGCAATCAGGTCAGTTACGCGGCCACGCCCGAACGACCTGCCCTTCTCAACTGTGGCTGATACCCTGTAAACTACGGTATGTACTCTCTACTTCTCTACGGACCGCAGAGTATCTAGCAAACTAGTGCTCGTTGCCGACACGGCTCGATCGGACGAACATGCAAGATTCGATGACAGGCTACTATGGGTCTGCTCAACATAGGACATTCCTAGCATTGTCCATGTGATCACGGAAGGGCATCTGGAAAGCCACGCCATCGCTACCTTAGTCTTCGTCGCCCTGGACTTAGATCGAGCGTGGTTCAGCTGAAAGCATGGGATGTATCTACGCATAAGGAAAAGCCTGGAGGATCTGGTGCTATACATAGCATCGTGTTTCCATAGTCAAACCTATGGCAGTGCTCGAATTGCGCCAGTCCATTCATCGAGGGGAGAGGACCGATCTCAATGGAAACCCGGTTGCGCTGATACAGCCTGAGAGATGTCACGATGGGCCCACGCGTCGAACCAATAGCAGGCTTCGAACTTGGAGCGCACGTCAATCACCTGCATCAGTCGGTAACTTGGGGCATGCAGCTGTGCCACTGGTAGCCAGGGAAACTGACATCCCAATGTACCACGGTAGTAGGTACTGTAGCAGGTATGCTTCTGCCCTGTACCTACATGCCAGGACTTGTCAGCAGAAGGAGAGTTGTCCGCCTTACTGGGGGCATACGTCATGGATATTTGCTAGAGGTCAACCACCACCTTCTTTTAGCTCCGTCGTTCTATGATACAATCATCAACAGCAATGGCACAAAAAGCATTCTCTCTCAATTCTCGGATCAAGGTGCGTTCAGCAACATGTAGAGCTGGACATGCAAAACAGCTAAGGCTTTTCAGCTTGCCAATGGTCTATCCATGCCCCAGATCCACCTGGGGGTGTACCTAACTTCGGGGAATGAAACGGTCAACGCCGTGAAGTGGGCGCTGGAGGTACTCCTTGATTCCAGACATGACTTCTGCCACCTCTACTCACTACTTTAGGCTGGATACCGAGCGTGCGCATTTCCAATCCAAACCCGCAAACAGGATGCCAAGCCTTGACGACCGACAGCATTGACTCGGCGCAAATGTATCACAACGAGCGCGAAGTCGGCTCTTCGATCCTTGATTTCCTTTCCAGCAAGAGCAATACCTCCTCGCTCCAACGAGAAGACATTCATTTCACATCGAAGCTTGCGTCCAATACGTCCTACGATGCCGCTCGCAAGGCAATAAAACAATCCATCAAGCAAAGTGGCTTGGACTACATTGACCTCTTCCTACTACACAGCCCATACGGTGGGAAGGCGAAGAGATTGGAATGCTGGCGCGCAGTGGAGGATGCGATTGAGGAAGGTGAGGTCAAGATAGGTGGTGTGAGCAATTTCGGCGTCAAGCATGTAGGACCGCCTACATATTACAGGGAACTTGGGCTCTTACTGATAGCTCCCAGCTGCAAGAGTTGGTTGCCTCGAAACCCCGAACCCATCCTGCGGTCAATCAAATCGAAGTCCACCCATTCAATCCCCGGACCGAGATCACCTCGTTTTGCCAAAAGCACGATATCGTTGTTGAGGCATACGCGCCGCTCGCTCGAGCGCTTCGGATGAAGCATCCCACCATCCGTTCGCTGTCGACCAAATATTCCTGTACGCCGGCGCAGCTCATGATCCGATGGAGCTTGCAGCACGGCTTTGTACCATTGCCCAAGAGCGTGACTCACTCGCGGATCATCGAGAATGGTGATGTGGAAGGGTTCAAGATTGACTCGGCGGACATGAAGACGATGGATGGGCTGGATGAATACCTCGTGACTGATTGGGATCCGGTGGATTGCGACTGAATCCCTGGAGGAAGAATGAAGAGACGCGCAGTCGTTACGGGATCTGTAGATGTACAGGTACGACTGTCTACGATCCGACACGACGATCATTGCGCATGTTTCCTCCATCGGGTCTTTTTTGGTAGATTCCCGCACGTAGCTGACTCTGGAGTAGCTGCAAACTGTCCGTACAGTTACATATTTGTCTCTCGCTACGCTGCCCAACCGTTTGTAGTCATGTTACATCACGACATGAATAAACGGCGAGATGTCGAATCTCTCAGTGGCGAAGAAGATGTCATTCTTGCTTGTCACCGGCGTAACCGATGGGGTGACAGAAAGTGAAGGCGATTGGGGATTTCTCCCGCGGAAGCCGACGATGGATAGCGGGGGGAAAGGGGGCGCGGAGGGGTAAGTCCACCGTAGGGCTGGATATCAGTCGGACCAATAGGAAGGTGCCGATAAGGTCCCACCTTTTGCAATTTCCGTTGTCACGATCCTCCTCAAATCATCATTCACACCCGTTTCCACCAATGAAATGTCAAGACTCTGATGGATTGTTTCCGGAAACCCACCCCCTATGGGTTAACAGTGAGACGTCTCCAAGGGCAAAACTACTGGCAACCGGCAATCATAGCAAGATACACTTCTTCCGGCCGACTGCGAGATTCCATCTGTTTTCCCCGGCCAAGATGGAGCGGATCACCGGGGGGATGGAGGATGATTTCATTGACACCCTCAACCATTATCATTTGTTATTATTCCAGTATTGTCATTATTATCATCATTGCCCTCCAAGCTCCATATCAGCCATGATTAGCTTGCTTTTTCCAGCAGCGGGCGGTGGGCCTCCCGATCCCATGGCACCCACGCACCCTACCGTACAAGTAGGCTTTCTTTCCCTCATCGACAGCATGTGAAGAACTCAACACTTCTGCTACCTACTTCACAAAACCATACCACCCCCCCAAGAAACCCGCACCGCAACTGACCATCCACTCTACATTGGCAATTGGTTACTGCTATCTTTCAAAGCTCACTTCCTGAGTCCTTATCCCCCCCAACCATGTCGAACCTTCCATCCGAGCCGGAATTCGAGCAGGCCTACAAAGGTGAGCTTCGCAGCGAAGCATCGGTATTGCACAGTGAAAGCCACCAACTAAACCGCGAATTGCAGAGCTTGCCTCAACACTCGAGAACTCCTCCCTCTTCAAGAAGAACCCGGAATACAAGACCGCTCTCAAAGTTGCCTCGATCCCCGAACGGGTCATCCAATTCCGAGTCACCTGGGAAGATGACAAGGGTGAAGTCCAAGTCAATCGCGGATACCGTGTGCAATTCAACTCGGCATTGGGGCCATACAAGGGTGGGCTGAGGTTCCATCCCTCTGTGAATTTGTCGATTCTCAAGTTCTTGGGCTTCGAACAGATTTTCAAGAATGCCTTGACCGGCTGTAAGCTCACACCGATTGCAGATGCAGCAACTGGAAAACCCCCAAATGTCCATCCAGAAATTGGACTGACTGGTGTTCAATAGTAAACATTGGAGGTGGCAAAGGAGGAGCAGACTTCGATCCCAAAGGCAAGTCGGACAACGAGATCCGCAAGTTTTGCTTTGCGTTCATGAAGGAGCTTGGGAAGCACATCGGAGCCAATACCGATATCCCCGCGGGAGATATTGGGGTCTCACCTCGCGAGATTGGATGGCTGTTTGGAGCGTACAAGGCACAAACAACGCTGTGGGAGGGCGTATTGACTGGAAAGGGTGGGTCATGGGGAGGTAGCTTGATAAGACCAGAGGCTACAGGTTATGGTCTCGTCTACGTAAGTAGTCGTGCTCACTCAATCTTTACAAATTCTAATTTCTGCCGCAGTACGTTCAACACATGATCCAATATGCCTCTGGCGGTAAAGAATCGTTCCAAGGCAAGCGCGTCGCTGTCTCTGGCTCCGGCAACGTCGCCCAATACGCTGCCCTGAAAGCGATCGAGCTCGGCGCAACCGTCATCTCTCTCTCTGATAGTAAAGGCTCTATAATCACCACCAGTGAAGGCGGAATCACCCCCGAGGACATCGCCTACATCGCCCAACTAAAGGTCGACCGCAAGCAGCTAACGGAGCTCATCAGCTCGGAAAGCCACAAAGAAAAGTTCAAGTACATCGAGGGCGCCCGCCCCTGGACCCACTGCGGCAAAGTCGATGTTGCCCTCCCCAGCGCGACGCAAAACGAAGTCTCGGGCGAAGAAGCCCAAGCCCTCATCGATGCAGGCGCGAAATTCGTCGCCGAAGGCAGCAACATGGGCTGCTCCGCCGAAGCCATTGACATCTTTGAGCACCACCGCAAATCCCAAAAGGGCAGCGCGATCTGGTACGCGCCCGGTAAAGCGGCCAACGCGGGCGGTGTGGCCGTCTCCGGGCTCGAAATGGCGCAGAACTCGCAGCGCATTGCGTGGACGGCGGAGGAGGTGGATAATAGACTGAAGCTGATTATGGAGAATTGTTTCAAGAATGGGCTGGAAACGGCCAAGGAGTACGTGGAGCCGGCGGAGGGGGAGTTTCCGAGTCTGGTGGCGGGGAGTAACATTGCGGGGTTTAGCAAGGTGGCGGCGGCGATGAAGGCGCAGGGGGATTGGTGGTGAGGATTGACGTATGAGGGGACAAGGGAGAGGGGTATCAGGTGCGGCGCTTTCCGAGAGGGTTAAGAAATCGATTTGGAATTTCCGTGAAAACATTGACGATTCTGATGTGTTCTCACACAATGATACAAAACATCCTCACCAATTCCAACCCCAGTCCAACCGTCCCGCGTCTTGTTCGATCATCCTACCACCCTCAGCGACTGCTCAGCCAGCCAGCAATCGATCAATCGATAACGTCGAGTCAAGTTATATCACAACAATAAACGCGTAGAGTTACGAGGTACAGGATTGTTTGTCCCCAGAGTATTCCGTACGAGTATATATATATCTTGTGTATATAAGAGAGGAGACGTGTTAAATCCAATCCCCTATCCAAATCCATTTATCTACTGTAAGCATCCATCAATCAATCAGCGTTTCAACAACAGCAGCACACAGACCTCTCCGCATCCCATCCCATCCCATCCCATCCCATCCATCCCATCCCCAACCTCTCCCTCCACATTCCACATTCCACCAATCCATCAGTCAGTCAGTCCATAGAAAGAAGTCCGTGAACGGCGCATCGCCTACCTCACTCCACGCTCGCAAATACGAAGTGCCGGCCACGGCCTTCTACGCCGTCGGTTGGAGGGGCACTCGGTCACAAGAATTTCAAGTTGGGACGGAGGTTGCCATCCGATATGTAGACATTGCAGTCGAAGCTTCGGACAGATATGATACAAGGTACAGCCATCCCTTCCCTCCCCTTAACGCCCCGTGACCTATTCAACCCACTGCCATGAGACATACCAAAGCATAGATCGTCCATTGCGGACATGCAACTTTCTGATCAGCGAAAAAACTGCGCTCACGCCATGGCTTGGCACCAAGCAAACTATGACCTGCCACACGGTATTGGGATTCAGGTATCTAGCTCGCTCCTCTAGCCGCTGCACATGATGCACTCCTCTCGATTCTCGATACTACCTGTCATCTTATCAGAATCCTCATTACCGTCATCATTAGACAACCAACTTACACTGCAGCGCCTTCTCAGCATAAATATCCTCTTCCCTCGTAGTACTCTTCTCCTCCGCGTCCTCCTCCTGTTTGACCCCATTGAGTGCCGGCTCCGGCAGCTTCTCCTCTGGCGCCGGAGGGCCAACGGGATCAGTCGCCAATGTCTGCGGACTCTCTCCCTCCTCGATATCAGCCTTGAAGGTTGGGATCACGACACTCTCTTTCTTCGACGGCGGAGAAAACTTTTTATCCTCGGACATTGGGGGTGGAGTGGAAGTCGGGGTTGGCATGCCATTTGTGACCATGGAGGATTTTTGCGAAGACATTGAACGCGGTATAGCGGAGTATTGAGGGGAGGAAGAATAGCCGGCTGAAGGGATCGATCGCTTTTTGGCGCCTGGGGTACGGGCAATGTTCGTGTCCGCAACTTTGAGTTGCTCTTGGTCGACAGTGAATTGAATCGGTGCAGACGCGGCCATTGTGCGGAGATAGTACATTCCAGTCTTTAGACCTAGCTTCCAGCCGGCAAAGTGCATACTTGTGATCTTACCCATTGTTGGTTCCTTGAGATGGATATTCAGGGATTGGGATTGATCGATGAAGGCGCCACGGTCAGCAGCCATCTGGACAATGGTTCGCTGGGATATCTCCCAGACGGTCTTGTATAGTGCCTTGATATCTGCAGGTATATTGGGTACATTCTGGATAGAGCCACCATCGGCGATGATACGGTTCTTCATGTTGTCAGACCAAAGACCCATGTCAACCAAGTCCTTCAACAGCCAGGGGTTAACGACTTGGAACTCTCCTGCCAACACACGACGCGAGTAGATGTTGGAAGTATATGGCTCGAAACACTCATTGTTTCCTAGGATCTGGCTGGTGCTGGCCGTTGGCATGGGCGCCACCAGCAAGCTGTTTCGAACACCATGCTTGGCGATCTCGGCCTTGAGGGAATCCCAGTCCCACAAGTCAGTAGGAGTGACATTCCACATGTCATATTGTAAGACGCCTTGGGAGACTGGGGAACCCTCGTACGAAGAGTAAGGTCCATCCTTCTTAGCAAGCTCGCAAGAGGCTGTCAACGCTGCATGGTAGATGGTCTCAAAGATTTGCTTGTTCAGTTGCTTCGCTTCTGGCGAGTCAAATGGCAACCGAAGAGCGAGGAACGCATCCGCAAGGCCTTGGACACCGACTCCAACGGGGCGATGTCTCATGTTGCCTCGCCTCGCCTCCTCAACTGGGTAGTAGTTCACATCAATGACCTTGTTTAGATTACGCACGACGACTTGCGTGACTTCGTGGAGCTTGCCAAAGTCGTACTCTCCACGCTGAGCATCTACAAAGGCAGGAAGACCCATTGATGCCAGATTACAGACCGCAACCTCGTCTGGTGCAGTGTACTCGATAATCTCGGTGCAGAGATTCGAGCTCTTGATAGTGCCAAGGTTCTTCTGGTTGCTCTTCTTGTTGCAGGCATCTTTGTACAACATAAAGGGATTACCCGTTTCGGTTTGCGCTTCAAGGATAGAGTACCACAGCTTTTGCGCCTTGATGGGCTTACGGCCACGGCCTTCCTTCTCGTATCTGAACAGCTTGTTAGCGCAAGGAATTCTTAGCATTATTTTCAGGATCCTACTTCTCGTATAGTGCTTCAAATTCATCACCATAAACATCAGCCAGACCTGGGCATTCATTGGGACACATCAGTGTCCAGTCTTTATTGGCCTCGACCCGCTTCATGAACAGATCGGGTATCCACAAAGCAAAGAAAAGGTCACGGGCTCGCACTTCTTCTTTTCCGTGGTTCTTTCGTAGATCCAGATATTCGAAGACATCTGCGTGCCATGGCTCCAGATAGATGGCAAATGCACCTGGACGCTTGTTGCCTCCTTGGTCGACATACCTCGCGGTGTTGTTGAATACACGCAACATTGGAACGATACCATTAGATGTACCGTTTGTACCAGCAATGTATGAACCGGTAGCCCGGATATTGTGGATATTCATTCCTACACCGCCAGCGTTTTTGGAAATCAACGCACATGTCTTTAAGGTGTCATAAATACCCTCAATACTATCATCCTTCATGGCAATCAAGAAGCATGATGCGAGCTGACCATCAGGCGTACCCGCACTAAAGAGCGTTGGGGATGCATGGGTGAAAAACTTTTGCGACATCAGATTGTAAGTCTCGATAGCCCCATCGATGTCATCTCCATGCATTCCAACAGCGACACGCATGATCATATGCTGGGGACGCTCAGCAATCTTGCCATCTATCCGCAGCAAGTAGGATCGCTCAAGCGTCTTGAATCCAAAATACTGATAATTGAAATCTCTGTCGTAGACAATTGCAGAGTTTAGCTCCTCAGCGTGCTTCATGACAATCTCGTGGGTTTTCGTAGATATCATAGGTGAAGGTTTCTTGTTTATAGGGTTAATGTAGTGGAAGAGGTCATCTACCACGGACGAGAATTGTTTCTTTGTCTGCTTGTGGAGGTTCGAAACCGCAATTCGAGCAGCAAGAATCGCGTAGTCTGGATGGGTGACGGTCATGTAGGCGGCTGTCTCGGCGGCCTGTACAAAAGAAAGTATTAGCATAAAACGACGAGTACTAGCTGCAGTGTCAATCTCTACTCACAAGATTGTCCAGCTCCACGGTCGTAACACCCTGGTAGACACCAGAGATGACCTTCTGTGTGATGGCAGCAGCATCGACATGGTCGGCATCCAATCCATAGCATAGCCTCGAGACACGTGCAGTGATCTTGTCAAACTGCACACGCTCTTTGCGATTGTCTAAGAGGGTAGGCATTAGCATTTTGTGATTTTGCTGGAGAGCTGGGAGAAATGTCTCCGAAGACCATGGAAGGTGGTGAAATAACAGCAATGATGTTCAATGATGCATAAGGGGTATCCAAAGATTTTACTCGAGACTTACCACGCTTGTACACGAACATATCGAGATCTGTGGGTCAACGAGGAAGGAGCCCCTCGATGATATTGAGATGGAGAGTAGCTAACAGTGATGCAGTGCCAGGGAATACTCTACTAATCTCTGCTCCTGCAGGAGATGAGAAATGCAACAGCTAATAGAAGTGGGACGAGGTGAAGAGATCTAGTAGCGGGGAGAAAATATTCAAAACAAGAGAAGGCAAAGGTGGGATATCATTCAGACGCGGAACGCGTAAAGTGCTAAGACGAGAGTTCGTGTTTGCACCAGCTTATTAATCAAGCCGCTAAGATAAGATAACAATGCAGGTGCAAGACGACAACATAAAACACATTCGAGGGATTGTTCATTAATCTTGCCCACGATCCGAGTGTTTCGAGATACGGTGTGCCAAAACAGAGAGCTGGATGAAGAATCTAAGCAGCCGCTACTCTATCCAGAAGATTTGCCAGCTTGCTCCCGATACTTAAAACAGGCCAAACCTCGTATGCCTCCTCTGAGAGAAATATTCAAGGTAAAGGATGTCAAACAGTCGTGATGAAGAAACTCCTGCACTTGTTTTCTCTTTCCATGGTCTTATAGAAGCCCATAAATGTCCGCAACTAGACTTCTGCTGGAACCCTTCAGGACCTCAGGTGCTAGCAACATCATTTCCGCCGATACCCAAGTTGACGCCACGACTGATTCCGCCGCTTCCGGAGTTACGACCGCAGACTGTCACAGTACTTTCCACTTCGACGCTATTGTCGGTGAAATGTGTTTCACTTTGGCAACTAAACAAACCCAAATACCTCTGGCCTTTTACGGAAATGGTCGGACGAGACGAGGGTGGAGGGGTGTCGAGCCACGCAAGCCATGCGATGAGCCGGCCTGCCTGTGCCCAAAAGCCTTTGCTATGATGTACATTCTAAACTGTCCTCATGCGCTGGCCTAACATCGATAACCCGAATGCCCGGAACGGACGTAGGTAAATTTACAGTTGGTTTGAGCCCCAAGACAAGCCTTCTATTGTCTCAGAATCGAGAATCACTCTCTATGCGATGCGAGGCTTGCAACGACCCGGTGATAGTGAGATGGGAGAAGGTGGGCGAATTAGTAGAATCACAGAAACCAACATTCGTGATGTCTGGGATGCGTGTTAGGTCTTGCTGTGGTGAAGAAAAAGCACCCCTTGAATTGGGAATGAATTACTGGGGGTACTGGAGCAATAACATAAGATGACATCTCACACGTCTGGAGGTCTCCAGTCTTTCAAGGCCAGGTCGAAGCTTTCCCCCCACCATTCCAACTCTCAGCCAAGTATGCCAGTTCGATCTTCAAGGCTCCAGTGTTTCTTCAAAGTACCACTCGAGCTACATAGTCACATCTGTTCCCCACCCTTGCCTCACCAACTTCCCACATCCTCATTCCGTCAACGCACAACTACTCGCTACCTCTACCGGCCTCGGCCGCAACCCCTTCAGAGCACTCTCCCGATGCTGACCCGAGAACCTACAGACCTCCTCACTAAGCCCTTCCCACGACCCAAACGCCATCAACCCCTCCTCCTTCAACCTCTCACAAGCGCGACCCAGCCAAATATTGCCCGTCATACCTCTCAGATGACAAGGCCTTCCGTCCTCTTCTCTGATCACCTCATCCACAATATGCAGCGACCGGACCACAGCGACGCGATACAGCCCAACCAACTGCTCCTCCATGCGGATATCTGACGCTTGGCCGTAGTTTGCGATCCAGCTCCTGTTGCTGGGGTTGCGATACTTGGTGCCGCCGAATTGCGCGTTTTCGTGCAGGTAGAGGGCCCAGGGGGGGCTGTCGGAGGTGGCATACATGTAGGTTGCGATGTAGAGGCTGCGGGGCGGGAGGGCTGCTGCGGAGAGGATGGAAAGGTGGGAAAAACGGTTGATAGGATTGTCTATGCGGATGGAGAGGTGAGGGCTTTTGCGTCGGCGGGCTTTGGGGATGGGTGTGGTTGATGTGGTGGTAGAAATTGGGTTGGCTGGAGAGCCGGCGTTGTTGGGGACGGGGTTTTGCTGGGACATTTCGGTTGTTCTGGCGACTGGTTGCGATATCATTTCGGGGAATGTTCTGGGGTTTTTTGTTTAGTTGCTATTCTACCCTGGGATTTCGAAGAGTTTATAACATCTGTATATTTGTGAACTCAGACTTAGCTGGTGAATGTGTTTCCTATGAAGCATTGGTTGGCTGTAATATGTTCTTCACTTCGTTATGGTGTTTCATTGGTGAATGATATGCAGCTTTCACTGTTTTCTAATTCTTCTCTCCGTAAGCTGATCAAAGATAATGATGACGATACTATTTTAGCTGAGATTTAATATGGACGGCAGAGAAGCACAGATGCTATATCAATAGATGAGAGCCACGCTTATTGCTCTGCTTGTTTTCCTCCTCCGATAGGTATTTAGCACGAAGCACAAAGACGATAAAAAGCCACGATTGTACTTGCAAATTGCCCTTCCACCGTCCTACAACCGTGGTTCTTATCGCTTCCAGACATTTTTTTTACCGCCCAAAGATCCATGACAATAGTCATGCAATGGCCACCGTTTGGCCCGACTCACTGTCCTCGCTATCCTCCCATTCCTCGCTTTCCTCCATCTCAATGTCCTTGCCTCCCACGAACTTGCAGTTCGCACCTTCGGGCGGAAGGGCCAGGCCTTTGTTCGTCAATTCGGCACGCACGACCGGATCATAGTCGATGCCAACGGTGGAGCGGCCTTCTATGATGCGGCTTTTGCAGACGAGACTCGCGGCTTCCTCTTTGGTCAGGAATTCTTTGAAGGGCTTGTCGTAGAATTTCTTGGTATGGGAGGGATATTCGCCTGTAAGAGGTGGTCTAATCGAGAACGTGGATTAGCTGGGGAGTTATGGGGAGCTCACAACGCCAAGTAGGCACTCTCTTGTGTATTCCTCTCAATCGGGACTCAAGCTGCTTCAAGATGATGGCGATTTGCTGGCCGATGGGCCATTGCCAGTCGTTCCAGGGTTGCGGAGTGGAGGCCATCTCGGTGTAGGCTTTGTGCAAAGCTATGAACTCAATTTGATCATGGTTGGTGGAGTATATGGCGGCGTCGTCGCCGTACGGCTTTGCGAACTGGCAGACGACGTGGGACCACATCAAGTGCCATTGTTTCTCTGTGACTTCAACTATGCTGGTCCTTAGTATGATTGTCAAAAGGAAAGTGGCCATGAGCTTACCTTTCAACATTCCGTACTTGATAATCCGCACCTTCTCCCCTGTTGCCTTGTACTCATACTGCGGTGCCATGGCCTCCCCATCTACGGTACAAGTACCATTGGTGCACACAAAGTGACAAAGCTCTCGCCAAGTGGGGATTGTGGTAGTTCCAGAAGGATTTCCCACTACATTGACTTCCTCAGGGAGCAGTGCATCAAAGATCTCCTTGTCCCACTGT
>JAABUR0100002894.1_pt1 | contig 25116 bp, 24 predicted proteins | sample 5560091 | NCBI WGS metagenome assembly JAABUR01 (sample SAMN10711879, study PRJNA513375) | rock metagenome | isolation source: Antarctica rocks | place: Antarctica: Victoria Land, University Valley sud
GCAGCACCGCCATCAACATCGTCATCTTCCCCGACCTCCAGGGCGAGAGTTCCCGCTTTGGCTATGGCGACGGCGAGCAGCTACGCTGACCGGCGCAACATCGCGCGCCGGGTGCTCGTACCACCGCAATTCGCAACGGCTCACCACGGATCGAAGCCGGCCGCACGCTCCTCGGCATCGAGGCGCTCGAGCATCTCGCGATTCGATCGCCGGTTCTGCTCCGATAGGTCGCCCCATTCGTCCGGTGTGTCCTGGGGGATTCGACGGTACCCCTCGGCGATCGCCTCACCGATCTTGCGCTCGTCGTCTTCAGTCAGTGCTTCTGACATCGGCCCTCACCCGCGGATCAGCCCGAGCACCTCGTCGCGCTTCTCCTCCATGTGCTCATGCGAGCGCACGGACTCCAGGTTCAGCCGCACCAGCGGCTCGGTGTTGGAGGAGCGCACGTTGAAGTGCCAGTCCTCGTAGTCGACCGACACGCCGTCGAGCTCGGTGACCTCGCCGTCGGACCAGCGCTCCTTGATCGCGGCGATCCTGCCGTCGGGGTCCTCGACCTCGGAGTTGATCTCGCCGGAGATGAAGTACTTCGAGCGCAGCGGCTCGAGCAGCTCGGCGATCGTCTGCTCGCGCTTTCCCAGCAGCTCGAGGATCAGCAGGGCCGGGAGGGTCCCCGAGTCGGCGCAGTAGAAGTCACGGAAGTAGTAGTGGCCCGACACCTCGCCGCCGAAGGCCGCGCCCTCGTCACGCATGCGCGTCTTGAAGAAGGCGTGGCCCACACGGTTCATGTGGGCGGTGCCCCCGGCGGCCTCGACCACGTCGCGCACGGCGCGCGAGGCGCGGACGTCGTAGAGGATCGTCGCGCCCGGCTCCTTCTCCAGCAGCGACTGGGCCAGCAGGGTGGTGAGGAAGTCGCCGTCCACGAACTCGCCATCGCCGTCGATGAAGAAGCAGCGGTCGGCGTCGCCGTCCCAGGCTATGCCCAGGTCGGCTCCCTCCGAGCGGACCCGGTCGATGATGAAGCGGCGATTGTCCTCCAGCAGCGGGTTGGGCTCGTGGTCGGGAAGCTCGCCGTCGGGCTCCCAGTAGAGCTGGACCTGTTCGATCGGAAGCATGTCGAGCAGCGCGCCGAGCATCTGACCGGCCATGCCGTTGCCGCCGTCGAGCACGACCTTTACGGGACGGACCGTGTCCGGCTCGATGAACGCCAGCGCGTCGGCGCGGAAGGGCTCGCCGATGTCCTCGGTGGTCAGCTCGCCGGGCTCGCCGCCCGGGTCCCCGGGTGGGCCGCCGGTCACGATCTCGCGCAGCTCACCGATGCCCGCGTCCCCGGACAGCGCCAGCGCGCCGCGCCCCACGAGCTTGGCGCCCGTGTAGGCCTTGGGGTTGTGCGACGCGGTGCACATCAGGCCGCCGTCGAGCTCGCGCGCACCGACGGTCCAGTAGAGCATCTCGGTCCCCACCTGCCCGACGTCGAGCACCGCGGCGCCCGCGTCGGTCATGCCCGCCGCATAGCGCTCGGACATCGCCGGGGCGGTGAGACGCATGTCGCGACCCAGGGCGAGGCGGAGGTCTGAGGGCTCGACGTCGTACATGTCGGCCAGCACGCGGGCGAAGCCGCGGCCGATGGCGTAGGCCGCATCCTCGTCGAGCTGATCGCCGTAGAGGCCGCGGACGTCGTAGGCCTTGAAGATGGAGGGGTCGGTCACACGGCCACTCTATGGCGTCCCAACCGAGCTGCCCGCGAGATCGCTCACGAGGAGAGGGAGGCGCCCTCGCGAACATTCGACGCCGAGCGCCGCGCCACTATCGCGACCATGCGGACGAGCACGATCAGCAGCACGGCCCAGGTGAGGACCATTATGGGGACGTACACCCGCGCCGGGTCGTCCAGTGTGACTTGTCGGTAGAGCAGTACGGCGGGGAGGAGCAACGCCCCCTGCACCGCCGCGACCTGCCAGATGTAGCCGGCCATGAGCGCGAAGGGCAGGCCCCACACTACGTACTGGAAGGCAAAGCCGGGGGTGAGCACCAGGAAGGCCAGCCAAAGCAGGGCTGCCGCTTTGGCCGGGGGCACCCTTCGCCAGATCATCAGTGCGGCCAAAGGCGCCAGGAACGCCGCGACGATCGTCATCTCGTGGTCGAGGAGGGCCTTGCTCAGGCTCGAGAGCCCCACGTCCCCCCCGACGAGCCAACCCCGCGCCAGCTCCGGCTGGACGATCAGGCTGACGCCCCCGAAGCCAAGCAGAGCGCGGTGATCTCGGAGAGAGTCCAGCGTGGCGTTTCCATCGACGATGAGGAATGGAGCCATGGCGACCAGCGGGATGAGCACCGCAGGGGTCACGAGGGCCGCCCGCTCCTTCCAAGATTCAGCGGCGGGCAGCAGCGCCGCGACGACCAGTATGGGCGAGGTCTTGATGCTCGCTGCCAAGCCGATGAGAAGGCCGGCCACGAGGGCCCGGCGAAGGCCCGCCGGCGATCGCTGCCAGACCACCAGCGCGGCAACCGCCGGCAGGATCGCAGCAGCGTCCAGCTGCCCGTGGTAGCCGGAGATGATCGCGAAGGAGGGCCCGACCGCAACGAGGGCTGCTGCAGCCAGCCTCCACCGTTCAGTCGCCCCCCGCAGGCCGAGGTAGTACTGGACCATCCAGGCGATCGCTGCATCCGCGAGAATCTGGGGCACTTGCACCAAGCCGTGAAACGCCAGGCCGGTGTTGTCGGCAATCCAACCGGCCCAGGCGACGAAGGGTAGGAAGGTCGGCGGGTAGGGCCACCTCAGGAATGGGTGCCCGTTCACGGATGAATAGAGGCCGAGGGGGTCCGTCCGAAGAGCGTCCCGGACCGCGGCGAAAGAATCGATGTCGTAGCCCACGCCGTACGTCTTGAAGGCGACCACGAGGCGCGCGACCAGGCCGAGCGCGATCAGCCCGGCGAGAATCAGTCGACCGCGCCGAGACAGCGGTGGGGGGTGGGGCTCGTCGTCGGGGCGCCGATCAGCCGTAAGAGCGTTGGGAGCGGTGTTCATCTCCTGCCGAAGCGTCATGTGAACGTGGCCTCCGACGCGACATGATCGCCAATCCGGCAACAGACTAACGCCGTATGATCCGCCGATGGCTCCGACGGACCCTCGCGCAGGGACGGAGCCCCGCGGCACAGATCCCGAGTTCTCCAAGGCGTCCAGCGTGTCGGTCGTGCTTCCCGCGTACAACGAGGAGGCCAACGTGGTTCAGGCGCTATCGGAGGCCGGGGCGGCCCTCGAAGGCCTGTTCGGCCATCACGAGATCATCGTGGTGGACGACGGTTCCGGCGATGGGACAGCCGGCCTGGTGGAACAGATCGCCGAACGGGATCCACGCGTCCGGCTCATCAGGCACGGGCAAAACCGCGGGTACGGAGAGGCCCTGCGCACCGGCTTTCTCGCCAGCCGCCTCAGCTACGTCTTCTTCACCGACGCCGACCTGCAGTTCGACATCAGCGAGATCGAACGGTTCATTCCCTACCTCGGAACCGTCGACGTGGTGGCGGGCTACCGGGTCAATCGGCAGGATACGCGGGTTCGCCGGCTGAATGCCTACGGCTGGAACCTGCTGGTCCGCGTGCTCTTCTACGTTCCCGTACGCGACATCGACTGCGCGTTCAAGCTCTTCGACCGGCGGGTGCTGGACGAGATCGACATCGAATCGGTCGGGGCGATGGTGAACACGGAGCTGATGGTCAAGCTGGGGCGCAAGGGTGCGAGCGTCGTGGAGATCGGCGTGAAGCATCGACCGAGGCGTGCCGGCGAGGCACGCGGGGCGAGCCCGAAGGTGGTCGCCACCGCTTTTCGGGAGGTGGCCCGGATGCGTCGGCGCCTCAGCTCGCTGGACGGCCAAGAGCTGTGAGCGCAGGGGCCTGTGCCGTCTGCGGGGGCGGCGGGCTGGTGCTGCATCTCGGAGTCACCCACGGCTCCGGCGAGAGCTTGGTGGCCACGACCACCAGCTACGGCACGGCCCCGGCCGACATCGTTCGTTGTCCCTGGTGCGGGCATATGCAGGTCGCTCGGCTCCCCGACGTGGCGCAGCTGGCTGAGGCCTACGGCGACGTGGACGAGGCCGCCTACGTGGAGGAGGAGGCGGGCCAGCGCGCCACCGCTGCTCGAACACTGGCGCGCATAGAGGGCCAAGTCGGGGTGGGCAGGCTGTGCGACGCCGGCTGTTGGGCCGGCTTCCTGCTCGCCGAAGCGCAGGCCCGGGGGTGGGAGGTGATCGGGGTCGAGCCCTCGCGGTTTGCGTCCGCGTACGCGCGCGGCACCATCGGGGTCCCCGTCATCACCGGCGGCATCGACGCTCCCGAGCTTGACGAGGAACGCTTCGACGCGGTCTTCCTGGGCGACGTGGTCGAACACCTTGCCGATCCCCCCGCGGCACTTCGCCGGCTGGGAGCGCTGCTGGTTCCCGGGGGCGTGCTCTGCCTCGCGCTGCCCGACGCCGGCAGCCGGGTCGCGCGGATGCTCGGGTGGCGCTGGTGGTCGGTGCTTCCCACCCACGTGCAGTACTTCACGCGGCAGAGCATGACCCGTCTGCTGCGCGACAACGGCTTTGCCGTGGAGTCGCTCGGCACCGCTCCCAAGGGATTCACGCTGCGCTACTACCTGCAGCGCCTAGAGGGCTATTCGCCTCGTGTGGCCTCCGCGCCTGTGCGCGTGGCCGAGCTGCTCGGCGTGGCCGATCGGCTGATCTTCCCCGACTTCCGCGACCGCATGCTGGTGGTCGCGCGCAAGGTGGCGGCGTGAGGCAACGGGTGGCCGTGCTGGGCGCCGGTGTGGGCGGTCTGGTGGCCGCTCACGAGCTGGGCAGGCGCGGGGTGGTGGCGCACGTCTACGAGCGCTGGCCTGGGCTGGGCGGTCAGGCAGCCACCCTCGACATCGGCGACGGGGTGCTGCTGGAGCGCTATTACCACCACCTGTTCACCAGTGACCGTCACATCGCTGACCTGTACCGGGAGCTGGGTATCCCCGACGGGATCGAATGGCTGCCCTCCAGCACGGCCTTCTTCGCCGACGGAGCGAGCCGGCCCCTGAACACGCCGCTGGACCTGCTGCGCTTCACGCCGCTGTCGCCGGCCTCGCGGCTGAGGATGGGGTGCGCCGCCCTGCTGCTGCAGCTGCGCGGAGGCGACGTGGAGCCTTACGAGCAGCGCACCGCCCGTGACTGGATCCGGCGCAACATGGGCCACCAAGCCTGGGACCGGGTGTGGGGGCCGCTGCTGCGCGGCAAGTTCGGCGACCGGGCCGACGACATCTCCATGGCTTGGCTGTGGAGCAAGCTGACCCTACGTCGCCAGATCAAGGGCCACGAGGCGATGGGGGAGGTGCTGGGCTATCCGCGCGGGAGCTTCGAGCCGCTGTTGCAGGCCCTGGCCCAGAGCATCCGTGATGCGGGCGGACGGGTGACGATCGATCGCCCCGCCGCCGGCGTGAAGCATGTGGATGGCGGGTTCACGGTCACGGGAGCGGCCCCGAGCTCCTTCCGTCGCGGCCACGATCCGCGCGAGTTCGAGCCCGCCGGGGAACCGGAGCGCTACGACGGCGTGGTGGCCACGGTCTCCAACCCCGTCTTCGAGCAGCTGCTGGATCCGCCTCTGGCCGCGGAGCTGCCCGAGGGGTATCTGCGGCGTCTGCGCATGATCGAGTACCACGCGGCGCTTTGCCTGGTATTGGAGATCGCCCGCCGGTTCTCGCCCTACTACTGGACCAACATCGCTGACGCCGAGATGCCATTCGTGGGGTTGATCGAGCAGACAAACCTCGTCGACGCCGCCCGCTACGGCGGGCGGCGCTTTCTGTACGTGGCCAATTACTTGGCGCAGGGCGACCCGCTGCTCGATTTCTCGACCGATGCGCTGATCGCCCACTACGATCCCGGTCTTCGGCGGGTCAACCCGGAGTTCCGCCGCGACTGGATCGAGCGGGCGTGGCTGTTTCGGGAGCCCGACGCCCAGCCGATCGTGACCGTGGGCTACCGCGACGTGCTCCCGTCCGTGGACACCGGTGTGCCGGGCCTGGTGCTGGCCAATACGACGCACGTCTATCCAGAGGACCGTGGGACCAACTACGCGGTGCGCCTCGGGCGGGAGGCCGCGGCAACCGTGCTGGATGAGCTGTGACGCAGGGCGTCTATCGCCAGCACCGGTGCGCGTCCGGTCGCATGCACGACCACGTGATGTATCGACACCACCTTGTCGCCGGCGCCGCGGATGGTCTGCTTGAACCGGGCGTGCTCGCGGACGTCCTCGAAGCCGGCGGTCCACCACCTCGGCGCCACGCTGCTCCATCTCAAAGGCCCAGAACCCGTCCCACGTGCCGATGTCAAGCGCTCGCATGCCGTCCATGCGCTCCTGCAGCCCGTAGTGGTGTACGTGGGGGCCGGTTGTCAAACCAACCGTCGGTGGTCAGCCCGGCGGTGAACTCTAGCGTGTGGTACCGCTGATGTGGCGCACGCGCTCCAGAAGCTGGGGCGCGGGGCTCGGGCCGCTCGACACCACCGGCACCCTAATACGCCGCCCCGATACCGGGTCAGCGGCGCAGCAGCACGAGGCAGAACTGCGTTCGCGCGTGCAACACGCGCTCGACCGACAGGGCGCCGTCGGCGGCCGAGCGTTCGAGATCGCCGAGATCGACGGCCGAGCCCAGCCAGCGAGCGTCGCCCGTGCCGTGCGGCGCGCGTCCCAGCCGCCGGGCCACGGCGAGACGGGCCCGTTTGGCCGAACCCGGCGTGCGGTCATGGACCTCGGGGGCGTTGGATATTTGGAAGGCCGCCCAGCCGCCGGGCTTTAGCACCCGCCCCATCTCGCGGACGTAGCCCAGGGTGATTCGGGGATCGGGGATGTGCTGGAAGACCACGTGGGAGAAGCAGGCGTCGGCCGAGGCGTTCGTTACCCCGGCCAGGTCCACCCCGCTTCCCTGCAGCCATTCGACGTTGTCCAGGGCGGGGTTGTCCCTGCGGGCTAGCGCCAGCATCTCACCCGAGACGTCCAACGCCACCACCCGGCGCGCGCGCTCGGCCAACGGCCTGGTGATGCGCCCCACGCCGCAGCCGATCTCCACCACCGTCTGGCCGGCGTCCACGGTCACCTCCAGCGCTCCGAGGATCTGGTCCAGGGCCGCCGGCCCCCCGGCCCAGAACCGCTCGGCGTCGGCGGCGCCGTACTCCAGCCGGTCGTCCACGAAGAATAGGGAGTCCTCGCGGGCCCGGGCATCCCAGAACTCGCCCATCCCGTGACCTCGGCCCATGGGTCGACACGCTACCCGCGCCGCCGGTGACCTAGAGTCGCCAGATGCCGCTCGTCAGCGTGATCGTCCCCGCGCGTGACGCGGCTGTCACCGTCGGCCGCACCCTGGATGCGCTGGCCGCTCAAGACTTCGGCGACCGCGAGGTCGTGGTGGTCGATGACGGGTCCACTGACGAGACCACCACGGTCGCGGGGGATCGGCCGGGCGTGCACCTGGTCTGCCAGCACCCGCAGGGGCCGGCCGCCGCGCGCAACCGAGGCGTGGCGGAGTCGAGCGGGGCGCTGCTGGCCTTCACCGACGCCGACTGCTTCCCGGATCCCGGCTGGCTGAGCGCGGGCGTCAGGGCGCTGGAGAGGTGGGAACTGGTACAGGGCAGGGTCACACCGGACCCTGGCGCGGCGATCGGGCCCTTCGATCGTACGATCTGGGTGATCGGGGAGTCCGGCCTGTATGAGTCCGCCAACCTGTTGATGCGCCGGACGACCTTCGAACAGCTTGGAGGCTTCGAGGAGTGGCTCGCCCAGGACACCGGCAAGGCGATGGGCGAGGACGTGTGGCTTGGGTGGCGCGCTCGCCGGGCCGGGCTGGCGACCGGGTTCGGTTCCGACGCCGTGGTCCACCACGCCGTGTTCGCACGCTCTGCGGCGGACTATCTGGCCGAGCGCCTTCGCCTGCGCCACTTTCCGGCCCTGGCCCGAAGGATTCCGGAGCTTCGCTCCGAGCGTTTCTTCATGCGCCTGTTTCTGACCCGGCGAAGCGCGGCCTTCGCCGCCGCCCTGGTCGGCGCGACGGCCGCGGCTGTCGGGCGCTCGGGGCTTCCACTGCTTGCGGCTCTACCCTATGCGGCGGCCGTGGCGCGCCATGCCTGGACTGGGCCCGGCCCGGCCGCTGTGGAGGTGGCTGCGGACGCTGTGAGCTTCGCCGCATTGGCGGTGGGCAGCGCCGAGCAGCGGAGCGTATTGCTCTGAGCGCGGCTCACAGCCAGCCGCGGCGGCGGAAGGAGGCCAGCATCCCGCCGAGCAGCGCCGCCATGGCGACGATCACGATCCAGAAGGCAGAGATGCTCTGCTCGCCGGGCACGGCCACGTTCATGCCGAACACGCTGGCGATCAGCGTCAGCGGCAGCACCACCACGCTGATCGAGGTGAGCACGCGCAGGACGTCGTTGACGCGGTGGGCGAGCACCGACTCGTTGGTGTCCTCGAGCGCCTCGACCACCTCCTTGTAGTTCTCGAGCATGTCCCAGATGCGCTCGGAGGCGTCGTTGATGTCGTCGAAGTACAGCTCGAGGTCCTCGGCCAGGTAGCGGTGCTTGGTGCGCTCGAGGTCGCGCAGCACGGCGCGCTGGGGGCGGATGATCTTGCGGAAGTTGATGATCTCCTGCTTGGCGTTGGAGATGTCGCGCACCACCTCCTCCGAGCGTCCCTCGAAGATCTGCTCCTCGATCCGCTCCAGCTTGTTGCCCATCTTGCGCAGCATGGGAAAGCAGTAGTCGAAGGAGTCGTCGACGATCTTGTAGAGCAGGTAGCCGGGGCCCTTGCTCATCAGGCCCTGGCGTACCTCCTCGGAGGCGTTGCAGCGCTCGAACAGGTAGTCCACCGGCGGGATCGGGCGGCTGGGCAGGGTGATCAGGAAGTCGGGGCCCACGAACATGTCCAGCTCCGCGGCGTTGAGCCGGCCGACCGCCTTGTCGAACACCGGGAAGTGCAGGACGATGAACAGGTAGTCGTCGTACTCGTCGATCTTGGGGCGCTGGTTGCGCGAGGCCACGTCCTCGTAGTCGAGGGCGTGGAACTCGAAGTGCTCCTCCAGCCAGGCGCGGTCGATCGGGCCGGGGCGCTCGATGTTGATCCAGCGCAGGCCGGGGGCCTCGACGGTCTCTACGTTGGGCTCAGGCGCTGTGTGGGCGCGCGCGTCGTCGCCGACTCTCGGCGCGCGGCGCAGGCGAGGGCGAGGAAGGCTCGGCATCGTCTGCCTCCGGTCTGTCGCCCACGCTCGTCACCGGCTTCAGTCTACGCATCGGGACGGTCGATTCCGGGGTCCGGCCGGGGTCTTGCCCCTCCCGGCCTTGAAGCCCTCCCGCGCCAGCCGCTATTGTCTCGACGAGACATAGCCGTACGCATCTAGAGGGGTGGAGGGAAATGGCCCGACGAAGCCCCGGCAACCATCAGCGCGACCACAGTCGAGGAGCGTAGCCCGATCGTCGATCGGGCGAGCACCGCAGATCGGCTCTCATCGCAACGAAAGGTGCCAAGTCCATCGGCTCAAGTAGCCGACAGATGTGGCGAAGCTCTTTCAACGAGCCTCCGTCACGAGATACGCGGCGGAGGCTTTCGATTTGAAGGAGCTGGCGAAATGGCTGCAGTGCAGGCGCTGAAGTGCAAGGAATGCGGGGAGACCTACCCGCTCGAGGCGCGGTTCGTATGTGACACCTGCTTCGGGCCGCTGGAGGTCGAGTACGACTTCTCGGGGCTCGACGCCGAGGCCACCCGCCGCCGGATCCAGGCCGGCCCCCAGAGCATCTGGCGCTACGCGGACTTCCTCCCCTTCGAGCAGCGCCCCAAGACCGCGCTGGACTCGGGCATGACCCCGCTGGTGCGCGCAGATCGACTGGCCGAGTACCTCGGGCTCGGTGAGGTGTGGGTCAAGAACGACACCGCCAACCCCACCCACTCGTTCAAGGACCGCGTGGTCACCGTCGCGCTGGCCAAGGCCAAGGAGCTCGGCTACCAGGTGGTCGCCTGCGCCTCGACCGGCAACCTGGCCAACTCGGTGGCCGCCCACGCGGCCGCCGCCGGCCTCGACTCCTACGTCTTCATTCCGTCCAACCTGGAGGAGCAGAAGATCCTGGCCACCGGTGTCTACGGCACCAACCTGGTGGCGGTCAAGGGCAACTACGACGACGTGAACCGGCTGTGCCTGGAGCTGGCCGGCGAGCGCGACTGGGCCTTCGTGAACGTGAACATGAGGCCCTACTACGCCGAGGGGTCCAAGACGATCGCCTACGAGGTGGCCGAGCAGCTGGGCTGGGAGCTTCCCGACCGGATGGTCGTGCCCGTGGCCTCGGGCTCCCTGTTCACCAAGATCGCGCGCGGCTTCGACGAGTGGCGCGAGGTCGGCCTTCTCGAGGGCGAGCTGCCCATCTTCAACGGCGCCCAGGCGCTGGGCTGCTCGCCGGTGGCCGAGGCGTGGGAGCAGGGGCGTGACTTCTGCAAGCCCCAGCGCCCCGAGACGATCGCCAAGTCGCTGGCCATCGGCAACCCCGCCGACGGCCCCTACGCGCTGGATCTGGCCAAGCGCTCGGGCGGCGCCATCGACTCGGTCACCGATGACGAGATCCGCGCCGGCATCAAGCTGCTGGCCCACACCACCGGCGTCTTCACCGAGACCGCCGGCGGCGTGACCACGGCGGTGCTCAAGAAGCTGGCCGACCGCGGCGACATCGGCCCCGACGAGCGCGTGGTGCTGGTGATCACCGGCGAGGGGCTGAAGACCCTCGACGCGGTCCGCGGCACGTTCGAGATGACCGAGATCGCGGCCAGCACGGACGAGTTCGACGCGGCCTTCGGCCTGACGACCGCCGCGTCGTAGGTGATGACGTCCCGCGCGCTTCTGACGGTAGGCTCACGCGCCGTATGAGCGTCACGGTGAAGATCCCCACTCAGCTGCGCAGCGTCACGGGCGGTGAGGCGGAGGCCCAGATCGAAGAGGCGGGGTCCGTCGGCGAGGTGCTCGACGGGCTGTATGACCGCTACGACGGGCTGCGCGACCGGATCGCCGAGGACGGCGACCTGCGCCGGTTCGTGAACGTGTACGTGGGCGGCGAGGACATCCGCTTCCTCGACGGGCTGGAGACCTCGGTGGACGACGGCGACGAGGTCACGATCCTGCCTGCCGTCGCCGGCGGCTGAGCCAGCGCTTCGCACCATGCTGACGGAGAGCCTCGAGCGGCTCCTTGGCAGCCTGCCCGAGAAAGCCCGTGTGGTGGACATCGGCGGCTGGGCGGCTCCGCTGAACCGAGCCGATTGGGTCTTGGACCTGATGCCGTACGAGACGCGGGGCAAGCTGCCACCGGGCTCTTTCGGCCCGCCGCCTGAGCGCTTCAGGGCCGAGACGTGGGTGCAGCGCGACCTCTGCGACCACGTGCCCTACCCGTTCGAAGATGGCCACTTCGACTTCGCCGTGTGCACGTACACGCTGGAGGACATCCGCGACCCGGTGTGGGTCTGTCGTGAGATGTCGCGCATAGCGAAGGCGGGGCTGATCGAGGTGCCGTCACTGCTGGACGAGCTCAGCTGGCGGGTCCCGCAGTACTCCGGAGGTGACTGGGTCGGCCACGACCATCACCGCTGGCTGTGCTTCACCGGGGAGAATGAGATCGAGTTCATGCACAAGCCGCATTCGCTGCACGCCGACCGGCGGGTACGCGTGCCCTCGCGCCACGCCGCCCGCCTAGCCCACCGCCAACGCGCCCAGGTGCTGTGGTGGGAGGGGGAGCTGCGGGCGAGCGAGCGAATCGTGATCGGCGCATTCCCGATGGGCGAGCTGGCGGAGCGGGTGAGCGCCAGCCTGGGGCTGTCGCCGGGGGAGCGCCGCCTGCGAACGTTGTGGCACTCGCTCCCGTCGCGGCTGCGCCGGGCTTTGCGGCGGTAGGCCGTGGACGAGCGTGTCTATCGCGACATGTATGAGCAGGAGGACCGGCACTGGTGGTTCCGAGGTCGCCGGGCTGTGATCTGGGCACTGCTGGATCGGGCCGGGGTGCGTGGCCCACTGCGCTTGTTGGACGCCGGCTGTGGCACCGGCCGCAACCTGGTCGAGTACGGGGTACTGGGCGAGGCTCACGGGTTGGACCCGTCCGGGACGGCAGTGGCCGCCTGCCACGAGCGCGGTCTGGCCCAGGTCGAGCGGGGGGAGATCGAGCACCTGCCCCACGCAGATCGCAGCTTCGACCTGATCCTGGCCACCGACGTACTCGAGCATCTGGATGACGACGCCGTGGCCCTCGCCGAGCTGCGACGGGTGGCGGCGCCGGGCGCCACGCTGCTGGTCACGGTGCCGGCGCTGAGATGGCTTTGGAGCGATGAGGACGTGCGGCTGCATCACCGCCGCCGCTACCGCCGGGCGCAGCTGGTCGCGGCGGTGCGCGCCGCGGGCTTCGAGCCGGTGGTGGCCACCTACTGCAACACCGTGCTGCTGCCGCCGATCGCGGTGGCCCGGAGGCTGAGGCCCCGCGATCCCGGCGCACCCGGGCCGTCGGAGATCGACCGAAGCTCGGGCCGGCTCTCGCGGTGGCTGGAGCTGCCGCTGCGGGGCGAGGCGGCGCTGATCGCTCGCGGCGGGACCCTGCCTATCGGTGTCTCGGTCGGCTTGGCGGCCCGAGTGCGCTGATCAGGCGCGCGAGGTCCAGCACCATGCGGGCGCCCGCTCGCAGGGCATTGATCTTCGAGTCCTCGCCATGCACGTAGTAGACCGGCGCTTCGGCGATCTCGAGTCCGGAGCGGTGGGCCCGCAACAGCAGCTCTACGTCGAAGGCCCAGCGGCGCACGATCTGGTCGCGGGTGAGCTCGCGGGCGGTGGCGGTGCGCAGCAGCTTGAAGCCGCACTGGGTGTCGCGCAGCTGAAGGCCGGTGACCGCACGCACCAGCTTATGGAAGGTGCGCCCGAGCAGGTAGCGGTGGCGCGGCGCGCCGGTGACCACCGAGCCCGGCAGGTCGCGCGAGGCGATGACCACCTCGTAGCCCTGGTCCAGAAACGGAGTGAGAGCGGAGAGCTGGTCCAGCGGGGTGGCCAGATCGGCATCGGTGAGCAGCACCCACTCGGCCCGTGCCTGGGCGATTCCCCGGGCCAGCGCGGCGCCCTTGCCGGCGTTGGGACTGCCGTCGCTTTCCGCGCGCAGCACCCCCAGCTCGGCCGCGGCGACCCGCAGCAGCTCGGACGTACGGTCGGTCGAGCCGTCGTCGACGGCGATCACCTCGACCAACCGCATTCCGGCGGCGGCCACATCGCTCTCGGCGTAGCGGGCGATGTGCTCGATGAGACGGCCCAGGCGCCGCTCCTCGTTGTAGAGCGGCACGACCATTGACAACGGCCGGCCCGTCATGCCCGCGCCACGTAGTACTGCGTCCACAGGAGCCCGCTCAACCGGCTCGCACGCAGCCGGGCCTCCAGGCGGCGTTCCACGGCCAGCGCGCGCTGACCCCCGGCCTCGGCCAGAATCGGCAAGTAGAAGCCGCTCAGGTGGTGCTCGACGATCATGAAGCCGGCGTCTCTCAGCTGGCCGCGCGCCCGTCGGTCGGTGAGCAGGTTGACGTGGCCCAGCGGTAGGATCGCCTCGCGGTAGACGAGGCGCGCCACCTGCACGATCCCCGGCAGGGTGGCCACGCGCGCCGCGAGCTCCAGCGGGCTCCAGCGCTGGGGCGTGGACAGAACGAGGGTTCCTCCCGGACGCAGCAGCCGGTGCATCGACCGGATGGCCGCCGGGGAGTCGTGGATGTGCTCCACCACCTCCGAGCACAGGATCAGGTCGAACGATCCGGGATCCAGCGCGGTGGCGGTGATGTCGTCGGCGACCAGCGAGAGGTTGGGGTGCTTGGCGCGCAGCGACTCGGCGTGGTGGAGGAAGGCGGGCTCCACATCGCTGGCCACCACCTGCCGCGCGAGGTCAGCCAGCACCGGGAGGTAGACGCCCGAGCCGGGGCCGATCTCCAGCGCGCGGTCGGGCGGGCTGACCGAAGACGTTCGCCGCAGTGCATCGATGATCCAGGCGCGGCGGCTGGTGTGCAGCCAGCGCCGGGTGGGGTTGCGCGAGCTGTAGAGCGTGTTCTGGAGCTCGATCAGCTCCGCAGCGCCGGCGGCGGCGCTCAGCTGCAGGCCTTTGCGGAGACAGGCTGGGCCAGCCGGAACACGGTGACGCCGTCTTGGGCAGACACGGGGCTCGCGCCACGAGCACCACGGGTCCAGACCGCCTCCGGTGCTGGACCACCGGCCAGTATCCGCCACGGGTCCAGGCGCGGGGTGGTCACCACGTAGTCGTATCTCCCGCGCGCGAGCGCCCGGCGCCAGGAGCGACAGTCCTCGATGGCCGAGAATGCGCCGTTGGGGCCAGGTGACCCCACGTAGCGAACGGTGTTGCGGAGCCCGTCACGGGAGAGCGGATACTGCCAGAAGGCGCCGGCCATGCCGGACACGCCGATGCGCTTTCCCGACAGGTGCCTGGCCAGCAGGTAGGCGGAATCCAGGCCGAAGCCGTTGTAGGCGCTGAACGGGGGGATGACTCTGGTGTAGGCCCGCTCGGCGTGGCGCTGCTGGCCCGGCCAGCCAACCACGGCCAGGGCGATGGCGGCCAGCCCGGCGCACGTCCAGCCGATCGCCGGGCGGTAGCCGTGCGCGGCCACTTTGGCCATCGCCCCCACGCCGGCCACCGTCAATACGGCGACCGCGATGGCGGGAGCGCGATAGCCGGGACTAAAGATCGGCTCCTCGGCAAGGATGGCGCTGGCGAACACCACGCCGAAGGCAAGCACCGGCAGCCAGCGCGTCCGGCGCCCTCGGAGCGCCGGCAGCAGCGGGAGGACCAGGAACGCGATGAGCAGCGCGGGAGTGAGGTAGCGAAGGTTGAGGCCTGCGGCGAAGGGCGAGCCCTCGGGCCCGGCAGCCGTCTGGGGGGTGACCAGGTAGGCCAGCGCGGCGCCCGCGCCGGCCAGCGCCAGTCCGCGCTCGGTGTCGCCACCGCGTGCGACCCCGGCGACCAGCGCCGCGACCGCCAGCGAGAGGATCAGCCACCACAGCGGGCCGAAGGCGTACTCCAGCCCCGGCAGGAAGAACTCGTTCCACACTCCCCCACGGCCCAGGTAGTGGGCCACCGCGAACCCCGTGTCGGCCTGGGCCACGGGTGGCGGCCCGGGCAGCGCGACCGGACCGAGATGGCGCACATAGGGGAGCGGGTTGCCGGTGGCCGCGAGATTGCGCGCGAACCAGACGACCGCGGGCAGCGCGGTGGCGGCGATCCAGACGGCCGCCGCGCTCGCTCGTCGTCCCCGCGGCGCGGAAGCCAGCACCGGCAGGAGCAGCAGCCCGGCGGGCAGCGCGAAGCTGAGCTTGGTGCCGACGGCGATCCCCGCCGCCAGCCCAGTCAGCGCGACCGCAGTGCGGCGGCCCTGGCCGTTGAGCAGGAACGCCACGGCGGCGGCGATGCAGGCCAGCGCGAATGCGTCGTTCTTCGCATCTCCGGGCTGCGTAGTGGCCAGCGTGGGCAGCACCACGAGCGCGGCCGCGCCCAGGCAGGTCACGGGCGCCACTCCGCCCGGCCGTCCTACGCACCAGCCAGCCAACAGGAGCAGCGCCAGGAAGGCAACGTTGAGCAGCGGCGAGATGATGTCGGAGCCAAACAGGACCATGCCGGTGGCGTGCAGCAGCTCCGAGTTGGCCGGGTAGAAGGCGTTGGCGAACTCCGTGTCGGTGTGCAGCAGCGGCGTGATCGATCCCGACTGGGCGAACGCTGACGCAAACGGCATATGAAACCACAGCGTGTCGGTGCCGCCCATGCCCACGTCGAAGCCCAGAAAGCCGCGCCGCAGCCACACCGCGACCACCACGGCACAGCCCAGCGCGCATGACATGGTCGCCCACGGCTCCGAGCGCGACGCCGGGATTCGCGAACCTCCCAGCCACGGTCGCTGCGCGGCCCCGGCCGCGCCCACCGCCACCATCAGCGCCACCAGTCCAGGCCGGTCGAGCAGCCCAGCGAGTCCCAGCAGCTGCGCCCCCAGCAGCAGCGACACGAGGGCGATGATGGAGGTGGCCAGCGCTGCGGGGGCCCCCGACCAATCCGGCAGCAGCCGGTGGCGAAGCCCCCAGCCCGCTAAACCCGCCCCGCCCAGGGTGAGCGTGGTCAGGCCCAGAGCGGTTGCGTACCCGAAGGCGCTCATGCCGCCGGGTTGCGTCGCGCGACCGCCTGGAGGTGAACGCGCCCCCAGTCGAGCGCGTCCGCGAGCTGCGTGCGGCGGTTGGGCCGCACCAGCGCCAGCGGCGCCAGCCACGCGGCCCAGACCAGGCACCCGGCCAGGTTGGCGAGCCCGTAGGCAGTGGCGGCCGTCGCGCCCCGCCGCCGGCGCAGCCACGCGTAGCTGGCCGCCATATGCCGCGCGCGAATCTGACTGCCGAAGGCCTCGGTCGTCGCGGCGCTCTCGTGGTGGCGCACATGCGCACCGGGCACGTACCGCGTCGACGACCCGGCCCGGCGCATGCGCCAGGCCAGGTCGAGATCCTCGGCGTACATCCACTGGCGCTCGTCGAAGCCGCCCACCCGGTCGAACAGCGGGCGCCGGGCCAGCAGGAACGCCCCGACCGCCCACGGCACCGAGCGATCCCTGTCGGGATCCCATGCCCCCTCAAGGCACAGGCGGTCGGCCAGCACCGGGCTCCAGCGCCACAACTGGGAGCCGAGCAACAGCGAGACGCGCACGCTGGGAAAGGGGAACACCGAGTGCTGGGTGGAGCCGTCGGGGAGCAGCAGGCGGGGAGCCAGAATGCCGGCCTCGGGGTGTCGCTCGCCGCTCTCGAGCAGTCGCTGCACGGCGCCGGGGGTCACAGCCACGTCGGCGTTGGCAGGCGCTATCCAATCGCCGCCGGTACGCGCGGCCACCAGACTCACCGCGCCTCCGAACCCGAGGTTGGATTCGGGGCATTCGAGCGTGGCCCAGCCGAACTCCTCACGGACGGCCTCCCGGGAACCGTCCGAGGACCCGTTGTCCACTACCCACACGTCCACTAGCCCCGCGTCCGCATCCGGCTTCAGAGAGCGCAGGCAGGCGACCAGCAGCTCGCGGGTATTCCACGAGACCACTGCCACGGTGACGGGCGGACTCGCCGTGCTACCACCTTCTCCAGGGGATCTCGCAGCCGCCGAGGTGGGAAGGCGGGCACGTGTTCCCGACGGTGAGGATGCGCACCGGTGCGTGACGATATCCGCCTCAGGGCCTGGCGCCCCGCCAGCCGCCGTAATACGCGGGGGCCAGGGCCTGGCCGTAGTAGAGGTCTGCGCTCGTCCACGCCCGTTCGCCCAGTATGGGGAACGAGCGGGGCAGCCAGCGGATCAGGCGCGCACTGTATCCGCGTGCCGGCGGGCCGGCCATCGCGGCGGCGAAGCGCTCGTGGAAGTAGGGCCGGACCTCCGGGTGCCTCGCCACGAACGCCCGCTCGGCCACGCCGATCATCTCCATCCGCCGCTGCCAGCCCTCGATGGTGGGCTCGTGCAGGTGCTCGCCGACAGCGCCGCGGTGGTAGAGGAGCCGAAACCCGTGATCGTGCATCCGCCGGGCCAGGTCCAGATCCTCGTAGAGAAACGGAAGCCCCTCATCGAAGCCCTCGACGCGCTCCAGCAGGGCGCGCTTGACCGAAGCGTTGGCGCTGTTGAAGCGTCCCCAGCCAGCCTCGGTGCCAACGATGGAGGGATAGTCGAACTGAATGCCGTGGTCGAGCCAGGCCATGAAGGCGGTACGGCCCAGCTCAGGCGCCCACTCCACGTGGCCGAGTACTGCCGTTTCCTCCTCGCGCTCGCGCTCGTGCCAGGCCAGGTGGCCGGCCAGCAGCCCGGGGCGGGGGAGGATGTCGTCACCCAGGAACAGCACGAGATCGGATCCGGTCGCCCTCCACCCGGCGTTGCGGGCCGCCGAGGCGCCCTCGCGCTCGCTGTGGGCCAGGACCGCGGGCCACGGCCGGCCCCGCACCAGCTCGCGCAGCGGGCCGGTGTCGCCCATCCGGGCGTCGGCGGCCACCACGACCTCCAGCCCGGGCGCCTCGGAAGCCGAGGCCGTCAGCAGATCCAGGACGCGACCCAGCGTGCCGTCGCGTCCGAGCGTCGGGATCACGACGGCCAGGGAGGGCACGACCTATGCCGCGCGTGGGCGGGCCAGGACTGCCGCATGCGGGGCGCCGGCGACCGCGCTGAACAGCTGCTCGCGTCCGATCCGGGTGGTGAAGGCCTTGGCCGTCAGGCGCGGGAAGGGCTGGCCGCCCCCTCTGGGCATCAGCAGCGGCTGGGGCCGCCGCTCGAGCGTGAACCCGGCCGCGGCGACCATCCGGGCCAGGCCGCGCAGATTCACCCGCCACCACCACGGGCGCCCCACGCCGTCGAGCGTGGCGGCGGGCTGGCGGGGCCTGGTGACGCTCAACGGCAGGTGGATCTGATCCACCACCAGCAGCTGCCCCGTGCATACCGAGCGCACTCGTTCCAGGGCCCCGACCGGGTCGCGCAGGTGCAGCAGCAGGCTGCCCAGGTAGACGAAGTCGAAGGTGCCGTGCACGGCGGGGTCGAGCTCGTAGACGCTGCCCTCCAGGCGCGTGGCGGACATGCCGAGTGCCTCTCGGGCGATGTCGAAGCCGCGGCCCGCATCCTTGCGTTCCTCCAGGGCTTCGACCACCGCATCGTCGCTGCCCCACGGCCAGTCCCAGGCGCGGGGGTCCAGGATGTCCAGGCCGATCACCTCCTGCGCTCCGCGCCTCTCCATCTCGAAGGCCCAGAAGCCGTCGAAGGTGCCGATGTCCAGGCAGCGCATACCTGCCATCGACCCGGGAAACGCCAGCTTGCGGGTCAGGTCGCGCAGGTCGAACCAACCCGGGGTGAGGATGCCCGGGGCGAGCTCGATCGTGTGGTACCACTGGCGCGAGGCGCACAGGCGGCGCAGCTCCGTGGGCGACGACGCCGACGCTGTGCTCACGCGTCCTGCTCCCGCACGAAGACGAAGGAGCGGTTGTGGAATCGCTCGAGGCCCTGCCACGGGCCCGCGTCCTCGTAGTGGGCCAGGCCGAAGCCGAGCCGCCCGAGCGTGCCCTGAAGCGCGGCGTCGGTGAGGCCCCACTGCCACACGTCGTGCACGTCGCGCCACGGCCGTCCGCGTTCGGGGTTGATCTCGTCGAGGCGATCGAAGAGCCCCTCGTGGAGCTCGCCCATGGGCGGTACGGAGGACAGGTACTCCTCGCGACCCAGGTCGAGCAGGCGCACGGCGCCGGCGCCCTCCGTCCATTGCGGGTTCACGATCACGAAGGACCGGGTGAGTGGCGCGTACAGCTCCAGGACGGCGTCCCAGTCGGGGGCCACCTGGTGCAGGAGCACGTCGAAGAGGATCACGGTGTCGAGGGCGCCCACGCTCTCGGCGGCCTCGGCTGCGCCGAAGTTGGCGGTAATCAGCTCCAGCTGGGCAAAGGCGCGGGCGCGTTCGCGCACGGCGTCGGTGTGCTGCTCGTCCACCAGCACGGCCCGCTCGATCGCGAACCGCTCCAGCGCGAAGAAGGTATAGCCGCCGTCGACGGCCCACACGCCGCCGAGATCGGCAAAGGAGCGGGTGCCGCAGGCCGCAAAGCCGCGCTCGATCGCCCGCTTCTTGATCGGTTGCAGCAAGTCGGGCGGTGGTGGGGTCCGGCGGGCGCGGGCGAGCAGTCTGGAAGGGAGTGAGGTGGGAATCGATGGCCTCCGTGAGCCCGGCGACACCCAGGTAGTCTGCCGCGGTGATGACCGCTCCCGCCGCCATCCGGGTGGACGAGGCACGCGAGGTCGCCGAGTTGAGAGCATACCTCGGAGACTCGTATGACCACCGCCGTCTGGAGGCCTGGGAAGCACAGCTGGACGAGGAGCTCGCGCTGATCGGCGACGAGCAGGCCTTCTATCGCCGCTCCGAGGGCTACCTCTACAACCTCACCGCCTTCGCGATCACCGGCACCAAGACGCCATACCTGAACGACCTGACCCGTCTCGCGGCGCCGGGCGCCCGGGTGCTGGACTTCGGCTGCGGTATAGGCAGCGACGGTCTGGCGCTGGCCGAGGCGGGCTACGAGGTCACCTTCACCGACTTCGACAACCCAAGCACGCGCTACCTGCGCTGGCGGCTCGAGCAGCGCGGCGTGCGGGCGGCCTTCCACGACCTCGACGTCGGAGACCCTCCCGGCGGACACGATCTGGCCTTCGCCTTCGACGTGATCGAGCACGTGGCCGAGCCCCTGGCGACGCTGGGGCGGATGGAGCGCGCCGCTGCGACCGTCCTGGTGAACCTCCTGGAGCCCGAGCCGGGCGAGACCCCGCTTCACCACACACTCGACGTGCCCGCCCTGCTGGCCTACGCCGCCCGCCGCCGCCCTTCGCACTACCGGCGCTACTGGGGCCGCTCCCACCTCGTGGCGTGGGGCGCGGGCGGCACTCTGCGCTCGGCGGGAGCGCGTGTCCGGCTGTCCCTTGCCGGGCGGCGGGTTCCCGCGCCGGCGCGATGACCCCCACCCGGCGCGGCGCGCTTCTTGCCGCGCTGGTGCTGGTGGTCGCGGCAGGCGTGCTGCTGGGTCCCGCGCTCTTCTCCGGCAAGGTGCTGTCGGCCGGCGACAAGCAGTACTTCCAGGCGCCGTTCGTGGCCGAGAAGCCCGCGGGCCTGGCGCGGCCCGGCAACGGGGACCTGGCCGACGCCGTGGATGTGTTCCATCCGCACCTGCTGGAGGCCCGGGAGGCCATCCGCGCCGGCGAGCTCCCGGCCTGGAACGAGCACATCGAGGCCGGGCGGCCGATCGGGGCGCAGAACGGCGGGCCGTTCTTCCCGCTGAACTGGCTGGCCTACGTGCTCCCGTTCTGGCAGTCGCTGGAGTGGATCGCGCTGCTCAAGCTGCTGGTGGCCGCGTCGGGTACCTTCGTGCTGGCGCGCCGCCTGGGCCTGGGGGCGGGAGGCTCGCTGTTCGCTGCCGTCTCCTTTGCCTTCGGGGTCCCTTTCGTGGTGTCGCTGGAGCACCCGCAGGCTGTTGTCTACGGCCTGCTTCCGTGGCTGCTGGCGGCCGCGGACTGGATGGTCCGGGGCGGGGGAGGGGCGCGCGCCGTGCTCGCCTGCGGCAGCGTGGCCGGTCTGGCCGAGCTGTCGGGCCACCCCGAGAGCATGCTCGTCCTGGCGGTCGCCTTCCTGGCCTTCTCCGCCTACACGGCGTTTGCCGCGACCGACGGTCCGGTAGGCGCCCGCGCCAGGCGCCTCGCCGGGCAGGTCGTCGCCGTGGGCGCCGTCGCGTTCGCGGTGGGGGCCGTCACCCTGATCCCGACCCTGCTGATCCTGCGCGACTCGGTCGACTCGGCCCGCGAGGCTCCGCCATTGGCGCTGAGGAGCCTGCTGGCCGCCTTCTACCCCGAGGCCTGGGGGCGGCCGGACAAGCTCTCCCTGCCCGGTCCGGCGGGCACCAGCTACGCGTACCGGGCGATGTACATCGGCGCCGCTCCGCTGGTGCTGGCCCTCGGCGGCCTGGTGGCGCGGCGCAGCCGGATTCAGATCTTCTTCGCCGGCACGGCGGTGGCATGCGGGCTGCTGTTGCTCAACCTGCCGGTGATCCCGGACGTCGTCAACGCGCTGCCGGTGCTCTCGCTGGTCAACGAGTGGCACTTCATCTTCCTGGCCGTCTTCTGCGGGTCGGTGCTGGCGGGCATAGGCCTGGACATAGCCCTGCGGGGCACCCGCGCGGAGCGCCGGCGCCTGGTGCTCGGCGCCGCCGCGGCGGCTGCCCTCCCGGTGCCGGCCGTGGTGTGGGCCACCGGTGCGCTGGGCGCGTTCGGCAGGCTCGGGGGCAGCTTCCCGGTGCTCGGACAGTCGGTCGAATCGCCCGACGCGGCGCGCCTGGCCGCCGGTGTGCACTGGGTCGCGTTCGCCGCCCTCGCCGTCCTGTTGACCGCGGCAGCGTGGCGGCGCCCGCGGTTCGCCACCGCAGGCGCTCTGGCCGCGGCGGCCGCGGTGCTGGCCCTGGCCGACCTGGTGCCGCTCGGCGCCGGCTACCACCCGGCGGTCGACCAGGCTCGGGCCGATCCGCCCCCCTCTCGGGCGATCCGGTTCCTGCAGGCGCATGCCGGGTCCTCGCGCGTGGCGGGCTTTGGGCCCGCGCTGTACCCCAACGCAGTGGAGCGCTATGGACTGGAGGATGCGCGCGGTGAGGATCTGCCAGAGCGCAACCGCTTCGGCTCCATCTGGACCGGACTCGGCGGCGACTTCTTCCAGGACTTCGGGTTGAAGGTGATCACCGAGCCGGGAGCGGGGCGCACGGACGAGCTCTTGGACCTGATGGCCGTGCGCTACGTCGTGGACGGTGGTCCGCCGGGGCCCGTTCCCGCCGGGCTGAGGCGCACGGCGATCGACGAGCCCGGCCAGCGCGTGCTGGAGAACCGCGACCCCTTCCCGCGCGCGTGGGTGGCATATGACGTTCGGCCGGCGCGCGACGAGGACGCCGCGCTCGCGCGTACGTTGCGCTCGGGCCGGCGCGGGCTGCTGCGCAGCCCGGTGGTCGAGCCCGGTGACGAAGACGGGCTCCCTGCGGGGCCGCCCCGGGGAGTCACCCCCGCGCGGGTGGTGCAGGCGCGACGGGGGAGGATGGAGGTCCAGGTGGCCGCGCGCCGGGCGGGCGTCCTGGTGCTGGCCGACTCGTGGGACCCGGGGTGGCGTGCCACGGTCGACGGGAGGTCCGCCGCCGTACGGCCCGCGAACGGGGCCTTCCGTGCCGTGCCCGTCCCTGCCGGCCGCCACAAGGTGGAGCTCGCCTACCGGCCCATGCCGCTGCTGGCCGGGGCCGTGACGTCGCTGCTCGCGTTGCTGACAGTGGTGGGGGGCATCGCGGTGCTTACCTTGCGCAGGTAGCCCACCATCTCGCGCAGCAGAGCCTTCTCGGACGCCCATGTGGCGGCTGCGGTGACGAGCAGGAACAGCGCCAGCTCGGCCAGCGCCAGCAGCGGCGTTCGGCCACCGGTCTCCAGCAGGCGCACGGCCGCCACGGCGCCGACCGCGGGAATGGAGGGCACCAGCGCTCTTAGCGAGTGGCGCACCATCGAGAAGGCGCCGAAGAGCCGCTTGAGGTAGTAGGTGCGGACGACAAGCTGTGCCGCGGTGATGGCGCAGACGCCCACGGCGTAACCGGTGACACCCCAGGCAAGCATGGCGGGCACGCCCACCACCCCAAAGGCCACCAACGCGACCAGGCTGTATACGGCCAGCGGCCGGGTATCGCCCACGGCGCGCTGGAAGGCCGGCCAGCTGAAGCCGATCTGCTTCACGGCGGTGGTGACCCCGAAGACCTGCAACAGGCCGGTCACGACCCGCCACTTGTCCCCCAGCACGAAGTGCACGAGGTCCGAAGCGAAGAGCGCCAGCCCGAGACCGAAGGGGATGCCCCAGATCAGCACCAGCCGGTTGGACTTGGTGAAGGACTCGACCAGCAGGTCGGTGCGCTCGCGCATGGCACAGATGGCCGGGTACATGGTGGACGTGATGATCTGGTCCACCCGGTCGCCGAAGGCCGCGATGGTGCCGGCCAGGCCGATGGCGCCTACGCCGGCCAGCCCGGCCACCTCCTGGCCGACGATCACGGCGATCTGGATGGTCACCACGCCGGTGCCGGCCGACACCAGCACCGGCCAGGAGAAGCCCACGTAGTCCTTCAACGTGGAGCGGTCGAATCGCAGCCGCAACGGGTACGGGCAGGCGATCACCGCGGCTATGGCCGAGCTCCAGATGCCGGCGAACACGCCCATCACCAGGCTCCAGTAGCCGGCGCCCGCGATCCCCAAGCCGATCGTCACCACTAGGCCGACCAACGGGTCGATCGCCTCCAGTGTGCGCTGGCGCACGAACCGCATGCGCCGGTAGAAGATCCAGATCGGGCTCTGGAAGACGCTGCCCATCACGGCCGCGGCCATCACGCAGCCAGGGGCGATGATCTCGGGGCGGCCGTAGAGCAGGGCGAAGAGCGGCATCACGACCACCGCCAGCGCGCAGAATAGACCGGTCCAGAGCAGGTTCAGGGTGAAGGCCTTCTGGAAGGCGGCCTCCTGGTCAGCTTCCTCCTGCTGCACGTACTTCTCGCTGACCCCGACTTCCTTCAGCCACAGGACCGTGGCCACCGAGACATAGATCAGGCCCCACAGCCCGTAATCCGCGGCGGTCAGAAAGATCGCAACCAGGAAGTGACGGGTCGCGCCCAGCGCGGCCAGCCCGGCCATGAAGGCGGAGTTGATGATCGTGCCGCGTGCCAGGTGGGCCCGCAGCGAGTTGCCGGATCGGGTCAGCTCCGACAGGCGCTCCACGGTCAGACGGCTCGATTACGCTGTCGAGACCGCGGCATCCCAGGTAGCTTAGGGCGCTCCCGACGTGCCCGGCGAGGAGGTCATCCAGTCAACGCGGCCGATACACCAGCGCCTGTCCCGGCACGCCCGCCACGGCCGGGTCGGGGTAGCGACAGCGCTCGAGCGGCCCGAGGGGCAGCTTCAGCTCCCTCACGCCGTTCAGCGCGCCGCTGGAGTTGGTGAGCACGAGCCAGCCGCGCCGGTAGGCCGCGCACGGCAAGTCGTCTTCCAGCAGGCGCTGGGGGCGACGCAGCCGATCACCCGCCACGCGCGCGTCCGGGGTGGTGGAGTACAGCACCGGGGTGGTCGGCCCGGGTGCTTTCGCCGAGCTGAAGAACCGGGGCACGGCCACCAGCGGCGCCGCGTCCATGGCCGCTGCGCGCTTCACGTAGCCCTGCGCCGGCAACGCGGCCAGGACGGCCACCAGCAGCACACCGGCCACCGCGGCCGGTCGCGCGAGGATGCGGGGGACCCGTCGCACGGCCGCCCCTACGGCCAGCGCGAGCAGCGCTCCCGCGATCGCGGCGGGCCACAGCGTGGCCACCGGCGGGCCGATCGGGAACTCGAGGTGAAGCGAGTCGATCGCGCTCCACAGGGCCGATGCGGCGAGCACGACGAAGACCACCCGGGCCGCGCGCCGATCGCCGCGGGAGCCGGCGACGGCAATCGCGACGGCGCACACGGCGAGCGCCGGCAGCAGGTAGCGAAGCGACAGGAGGGGGAAGGCCGGGAG
>JAABUR0100002895.1_pt1 | contig 25113 bp, 23 predicted proteins | sample 5560091 | NCBI WGS metagenome assembly JAABUR01 (sample SAMN10711879, study PRJNA513375) | rock metagenome | isolation source: Antarctica rocks | place: Antarctica: Victoria Land, University Valley sud
CAACCGAGATGATCATTCGGCTCGGACCCGACCGCACCAACGAGCAGCTCGTCATCGAACTCACCGCCGCCGGCCTGCGCACCGGTCACGGCAATCTCTTCGATGTCAAAGCCGTCCAATGGGTCCGCCACGTTCACCACGTCAAGACACCATCGCCCTACGCGGCAGGCGAAATCAGCGTTCGCGCCGCCGCGGACCGACTCGCGGTCAGCGTCAACGTCGTCTACCACTGGATCGACACCGGCCAGCTCAGCACACACCGCGGCAGCGGACACCAACACCGCATACCGTGGACCCCGGCAATCGAGGCCGCCTGCCGCCAGCGCATCACCAACTCCACTCACCTCGCTCCACAACCCCAAACCCTGACTGCAGGAGAGGCAGTATGAAGACACCGTCCCGGTGCTGCGGGACCGGGTGCAGCAGGCCCGTGTCGCCAACGCGCTGGAACCGGAGTGGGAGGCACGGTTCGAACCGCGCTCGTATGGGTTCCGGCCCGGGCGTGGCTGCCATGACGCGATCGAGGCGATCTTCTGGACCCTCAAGGGCCGCCGGTCCAAGCGCCAGTGGGTTCTGGACGCGGATCTGTCAGCGGCGTTCGACCGCATCGACCACGAGCGGCTCCTGGCCCACCTCGGCACCTTCCCCGGGCGGGGCATGGTCGCCGGGTGGCTGGCTGCTGGCGTGGTCGAGCAGGGCCGGTTCGCCCCGACTGAGGAGGGCACTCCTCAGGGTGGGGTGGTCAGCCCGCTGCTGCTGAACATTGCGCTGCACGGGATGGAAGAAGCCGCCGGAGTCCGCTACCTGCGCTGCGACCCTCACGGGGCGAACGTGGCGGCGGGCGCTCCGGTGCTGGTGAGATACGCCGACGACTTCGTCGTCCTGCAGCGCGGCGATGCTCAGTGGTTCACCGGCGCCGACCGCCGCGTCGAGGGCGGCCAGCACCCTACGGGTCTTGTCCTGGGAGCCCAGGCGGCGCAGCGCGGTCAGCCGGTCGGTGCGCTCAGCCATGGTCGGCCTGGCGGCGGACGGCTCGTTCGATGGTGGGGAAGAAGACCGGCTCGCTCTGGCGGGTCAGGGCGCGCAGCTCGACCGGGAAGGTCGCGGCCAGGTTGGCCCGCTGGGTGCGGATGGTGGCGATTGCCGTCTCGACGGCGGCCCGGTCGTCGTCGTCGAGGGCGGCCAGCTTCTCCTCGTTGCTCCGTAGCAGCCGGCGCATGGCGTCAATCTCCTCCTCGGAGGGTGCGGCGTCGCGCCGGGCCCACTCGGCCAGCGCCGGGACGGCGCCTGCCAGCCGCTCCCGGTCGGCGAGCAGCTGCCCGAGGTAGGCGGCCAGTTCGGGGGTATAGGAGGGGTCGGTGCGAAAGTACTCGCAGCCGGTGCACCGGTGCCGGAACGGGCAGGAGTGCCCGCCGGCGGCCACGTTGGTCGCCTCGGTGCAGATCCCGAAAGGCACGGCGACCTGCCCGACTTGTTCGCGCAGCGCCTGCGCGTCGGCGATAGCGCTCAGCCCGGGACGCACCAGGTGTCCGCGGGCGTCGATCTGCAGCGGCCCGAGCCGGTCGACGGCGTCGCGTTTGCGTTTGGTGGTGACCCGGTAGTAGCCGAGGGTGCTCCGCACCGTGTCGTGGCCGAGTAGTTCTTTGAGCGTGTCGACCGGGGTGCCGGCGTCGGCGTGACGTTGGGCGTAACTGTGCCGGAACGCGTAGGGAAACACCCGTTCGCGGGGGAAGGGCACGGCGTGGCCGTCGGCGCCGGGTTCCTCCGCGTCGAGGTGGGCAAGGCCGTCCACCCACCCGCGGACGGCCAACGCGAGCCCGCTGGCAGTGATCGCTTTGGTGCCGTCGGGGTTCTTCAAGGCCCGGGGGAACAGCGCCAGCCGGTCCACCGGCTGATGCGGATAGGCGCTGCGCACCAGGGCCTGCTGGGCGGTGATGATGGCCGCTTCCCGGTCCTGGATCGGTAGCCGGAAGTCGACCTTGCCGACCTTCGGCATGTCATGGACCAGCACCGGGCGGCGCACGGCGCCGTCGGCGCCGGTGTGCTCGTCGTGGTCCAGACAGTCGAAGCGAAGCCCGCACAGCTCGTAGGGGCGCCGGCCGACCCCGGCCAGCAGTTCGACGGCGGCCCGCCACGAGCGGCCGGGCAGCGCCTCGAGGGTGGCGAGGTTTTCCGGGTCGAGCAGCGCGTTGAGCACCCACTCGGGCAACGCCCGCCCGACGTCCTCTTCTTCGTGGTGGCGCGGCGACCGGTCACGCCGACGCAGCGCGACCTGATCGGGCAGGCCAGCGAGCGGGCCGCCGGGGCGGGCCAAACCCATCGCCCTGGCTTCACGCAGGAAACGCGTCAGCGAGCCCATCACCTGGTCGCGGCTGTAGCCGGACAGGGTGCCGGCGGCCTGCAGCCGGGCGAGTCCGGCCAGGAACGCCTCCACGTCGGCCCGGTCCAGGGTACCCGGCGCCGCGCCGTGGTCGGGGCGGCGGGTCAGATGCTGCGAGAACAGGCCGACCGCGGCGAGCACGGTACGCACCGTGGCCGGTGCGGTCGAGGTGAGGGTTGTCCGCCGCCCATGACTTGGCCGTCTGCTTCAGCCACGGCTGGCTGATCGCCGGTGCCGGCGTCCGCCCGTTGCGGTGCAGCGCTTCGCCGCCGACGAACGACAACCGCCCGCGCCAGCCCCACAGTCGCAGGTCCCAGACATCCTTGGCGCATTCGCTGGGCACCTCCGCGCAGGCAAGCCTGACGCGGTCCGCGGTGAAACGCAGGAAACGGCCCACCGCCAGTGGCGGCGCGGCCGTGTCGACGTCGGCGACGGCGTTGACGTCGAGCCCGCGCAGGTGGTCGACCACCGCCCGCAGGTCGGTCGGCATAACCCGGCGACCCTCGGCCAGGGACGCCTGCACTCCCAGCAGCAGTTCGAGCACCACCCGCTCGGGCAGACCGCGCAGCACCACCCGGCCCGTCGCGGCACCACGCCTCGGACCCACAGCCGGGCACCGCGCACACCCGGCAGCCGAGCAGCCGGTGCGCCGGGTCCGGGGCGAACACCTGCGTGAGCGGATCCCAGTCGACACCGACCAGGACCGCGAGATCCACGCTAGCCGCGAGCCGCCCGCGGCCGGTCTGGGGCCGGCCACCAGCCCCAGCCGCGGCCGCCGCCCGTGACCCGCTCACCTCGGTTCCTCATCGGCGGACAACCGCAGCGGCTTGAGGCTGTCCACCGCCGCGCGCAGCGCATCGGGGTCGGGATGCAGGTAGGCCTCGGTGGAGCGGATCGAGACGTGTCCCAACAGCTCTTTGACGACGTCGAGGCCCGCGCCGCGGGCGAGCAGCTCGGAGGCGGTGGCGTGGCGGAACATGTGCGAGTGGACCACTCGATCCAGCGCCGCCTGCCGTGAGGTCTGCGCCAGCCACTGGCGCACGGTGTGATCCGACATGGGCCGCCCCGTCGGCTGGTGGAACAGGTTCACCAACACGAAGTCGCATTCCTCGGCCGGCCGAGGAGCGGTCCCGCTCGGCGAGGTAGTGGTCGTAGCAGGCCAGCACCTCAGCGTGCACCGGGACATGACGATCACCGGACTTCGCGCGAGCCCCGTTCGGGTTGCCGTCGCGGGAGACGACGTGCAGGTGCGCACCGGGCACCGGACATCCCAGCGCCTCCGAGGCGGCGCCCAGGTGCAGGTCCGAGCGGCGCAACCCGAGCACCTCACCGATGCGCAACCCGAAAACCACAGCAGCACCAACAGGAATCGGTCCCGCCACGACCGGGCGCAGCGCAACAAGGCCTCGACCTCATCCTGGCCGACCCTGGCCGGACGGACCCGGCGGCGGACCCGCTGGACGTGGCGGGGACGGGCCCGATACCGCAGTCCCGACCCCTCAAGCTTGAGCTCGGCCGGCAGATACCGGTCGTCGCTCACCTCATACAGCAGCCCCAGCACCGAGGAGTCGACGCCGCCGCTGGCCAGCGCGTGACAGTAGAACTCGCGCACCGCGGCGAGCACATGGTTGATCCGCCCCGGCCCGCGCACGGCGCCCCGCCCGGACCCGACCCGCTGCACCGGCGTCGTCCTGAGCATCCCCACGAACAGGTGCAGGTCGCGCGCGCCGGAAAGCAGGTCCCGGCCCCCGGTCGCGCACCAACCCAAGAACAGGGCAAGATCCCCGGCATAGACGCGGGTCGTCCCCTCGGCCCGGTCGGCGCCCAGCCGAAGGTGCCGCAAGTAGGCGTCGGCGGCCGGCACCGGCACCCAGCCCTCGTCCACCACGGTCCAGTAGGCGAGCGTGCCGGTCAGCTCGACCCGCAACGCCCTGACCAGAACACGCCGGGTCGGTGTGTCGCACAGTTCGCCATGTCGCGCACGGTACGCAGAAGGTCGGACATGAACACGCCCCAACGGCCCCAGAAGGAACATCCAGTGACGGTCCTGGGTCCCCTGAAAAGTGGCCCTTCTTGTACGAGATCTCGTCGATCCCGATCCGGGCCAGCCCGTCGAGGCGGTCACCGCCGGCGTCGACGTCGGCCCACACCCGGGTGATGATCGAGCCCACGGTCCGCCACGCGATCCGCATCAACGCGGTGACCGTGGACTTCGATGACTGGGTCGCCAACCACGCGACCGTCTTATCGAAGGCGTAGGTGTGCCCGGCGCCGTGCCGCGCCCACGGCACCGACGCGACGACCACCGCGTGCTCGCGGCAGGTCACCCGTGGCGCGTCGGCCTCCAGCACCGCCCGGATCGTGCCCAGGTCCAGCGTCCGCCACCGTCGCCTATCCTCGCCGCCGTCGTAGCCCGCAGACCGGCGCTGACACAACCCACACCGGCCTTGCGCGCGGCGCACCGCACGCACCCGGGCCGCGAGCAGCTCCGCGTCCTCGTCGAACTCGACCCGCTCGATAACGGTCTTCTCCACACCCAAAAGGGCACGCCATAGGCTAGGCTGACATCGCGCACGCCGTTCTCCGCAACACTGGTTCTGGACCTTAAGACAGCTCAGAACCTATGCGGGAACGGCGTGTTGCCCCTCAGCAGCCCCCCAAACCACCCACGGATGTGTCACAAGAGACCCAAATCCCAAATTGGGTCTCATAGCGGTTGCACCAGATCAAGGGGTCCCGTCACAGCTGACGCGCGTTTTCGCGGAGCCGCGAAGCAGGAGCCCACTATGACGTCGGCGGACCGACGCGCGGCGGCGGACAAGAGGCGCTTCCTCGCCGGCTTGCGGACTGCGCTTGCGCTCAGGGCATGACATCGCCGGAGTTGGGACCGAGGACTTGTCCCACGAACAGGTTGCCGCCGGGGTCGCTGGCTAGAAGCACGGCGGTGGGGGCGACTTCGCTCGGGAGGCCGAACCGCCCGAGTGGCAGCTCCGCCTCCTTCGCTCGCCGCCACTTGTCGCTCAGGTTACGGATCAGGGGGGTCTCGATCGGCCCGGGGGCAATCGCGTTGACCAGAACACCTGCGGGAGCGAGCTCCCGGGCCAACGCCTTCGTGAGGCCGATGACCGCGGCCTTCGCCGCCACATAGTGCGCCACATTAGTCCCGCCCTTGATCCCCAGCTGGCTCGCGAGGTTGATGATGCGCCCCCACCCCTGCCCCACCATGCGTGGCGCCACCGCACGTGAGCAGAGGAAGACGCTACGCAGATCCACCTCGATCATGGTGTCCCAGTCGGCCGTTGTCATCTCCAGGAACGGCACCTCCTGCACCATGCCCGCGCAGTTCACCAGCACGTCCGCCCGCCCGAACGCGTCGAGACAGTCGGCGACCATGGCGCCCACCTGCGTCTCGTCCGTCACGTCGATTGCCTTCAACCGCACCTCTGCGGTTCCGGCGAGGCCCTTGACCGTGGCGGCCAGCCGGCCCGCGTCGCGGTCCGCCAGCAGGAGCTGGGCTCCCTCGCGGCCGAAGGCATTGGCGATGCTGGCTCCGATACCGCTGGCCGCTCCGGTGATGATGGCCGTGCGGCCAGCGAGATCCGCCCCCGTCACTCGGGCCACCGGATGGTCAGGCCGCCGTCGACAACGATCTGCTGACCCGTGACGTACGACGAGTCTGTCCCACTGAGGAACCGCACCACGTTTGCGACCTCCTCCGGGCGTCCCACCCGGTCGAGGGGGATCCGTTCGGCTGCGCGCCGGAGTCCCTCGGGCCCTAGGGAGTTCTCCCCGTCGAGGGACTGTGGCGTCTCGATCAGGCCCGGGATTACGGTGTTGACTCTGATTCGCCGCGGCGCGAGTTCCGCTGCCAGCGAGCGGCACAGCCCTGGTACGGCAGCCTTCGCCGCAGCGTAGTGCGTGTGGTCCTGCCAACCGTAAACGGCGCCGGAGATTGATGAGATCGCGATCATCGCCCCGCCGTCGCTCATCAGTGGTGCTGAAGCACGGAACGTCCGGAGTACGCCGGTGAGGTCCACGTCGAGCAGGTCTTGCCAACGCTCGTCGGTCATCTCGTGCAGGCTCGCCTTGCGCAGGATGCCTGCTCCGGCCACGGCGATGTCCAGACGGCCGAACTCGTCCACGGCTGCGCGTGCGAAGGCAGTCACCTGCTCGCTGCGGCGTACGTCGAGCTCGACTGGCAAGCACTCGCCTCCCGCCGCCTCGACCAGCGCGACCGTCTCGTTGACGTCATGCGGGTCACCGGCGTAGAAACCCACGACCGACCGGACGCCCGCCCGGGCATACGACACCGCTAGGGCTCGGCCGATCCCACTGGCTCCCCCGGTGATAATCACCACCTTGCCCGCGAGCCCGTCGTCGCGGGATAACACCACACCCTCTCGCCTTGCGCAGCGGTTCGCGCTCACGACACGTCACCGCCGCGCGGATTGCGGCGGACGAAGTCATCAGCCATCGCGTCGAAGGTGGACCAGTTCACGCCGTCGTGGCCGTTGATGTACTCGATGAGCCGCTCGAGGGCGAGTAGCACCTGCGGCCTACCGGAGACGTCGGGGTGGATGGTCATGGTGAACACCGCGTAGTCCAATTCTCGGTAGACCCAGTCGAACTGGTCCTTCCACATCTGCTCGATGTCGCGGGGGTTCACGAAGCCGTGGCTGTTGGCGCTCGACTTGATGAACATCATCGGTGGCAGGTCATCGAGGTACCAGTTCGCCGGGATCTCGACCAGATCGGTCTCCATCCCCCGCTCCAGCGGCTTCATCCACTCGGACGCGGGCCTGTCGTAGTCGATGCAACTCCACGAGTCGCCCACGCGCACGTAGTAGGGCTCGAAGTCCCGGTGCATCAGCGAGTGGTCGTACTTCAAACCGCGCTCCAGCAGCAGTTCGTTGGTCACGTTGCTGAACTCCCACCACGGCGCTACGTAGCCGGTGGGCCGGCGCCCGATCCGCCTCTCCACCAGATCGAGGCACGTGTCGAGGACCGCAGTCTCCTGGTCGCGGCTCATGGCGATGGGGTTCTCATGACTGTAACCGTGCAGCCCAATCTCGTGACCGGCGGCCACACAAGCGTCGAACGCCTCCGGGAACGTCTCGATGGAGTGGCCCGGCCAGAAGAACGTCTGCGTCAGCCCATAGCGCTCGAAGAGCCGGAGCACGCGCGGGGTGCCGACCTCGCCGGCGAACATACCGCGGGAGATGTCGTCCGGCGACTTCTCCCCACCGTACGAGCCGAGCCACCCGCAAACCGCGTCGATGTCCACTCCGAAGCCAACCTGGATGTTCTTTGTCATGCTGCCTCCCATTGTCGCAGTCTCTTGGTCGTCGCGCACAGAGCGCTAGGTCGTCGCGCGCAATGCCTCGCGCACCCGGTCATCCGGCGCAGCGGGCTCGTCCGCGCAGGCCACCGACAGCAGCAGCCGAGCCTGCCACGGGCTGAGGTCGCCAGCGAAGTGGGCCCCTGCTCCAGCAAGCGCGGCACCACCACCGGCATAGAGCGGCAGCACGGGGCCAGACGGCACTCGGGATGTCACCAGGACGGGTACTCCGGCCCGGATTGCCTCCTCAAGCGAGGACAACAGCGCCGGGCCCACGTTGCCGATCCCCAGCCCAGCCACCACGAGGCCGACGGCTCCCGCCGCGAGACTGGCCTCCACAAAGGTCCCGTCGGCCCCCGGGTAGGCCGCCACCACGTCTACGCGTGGCAGAGCGTCCGGCCGTCGAGCGAAGACAGGAGCGATGCGCGTCACCTTGGCGGCCAGTTCCCAGACCTGAGCCGGTCCCATCCTCAGGGCCGCACCGCGGCCGGGGCTGTCGAACGCGTGACCGGACAGCGTGTCGACCTTGCGCACGCCGCGGGCGCCGAAGGCGAACCCGTCGAACGCCAGCAGGACCCCTCGGTCCCGCGCCGCCGGCGAGGAAGCCACCCGGATCGCGCCTTGCAGGTTAGCCGGACCATCGGGTGCCGGATCGTCGAACGCGCGCTGCGCCCCGGTGAAGACTATGGGGCGAGAGTCGTCGTGGAAGAGGTCGACAAGGAAAGCCGTCTCCTCCATGGTGTCCGTGCCGTGCGTGACGACGACGCCGTCGACATCCTCGTCCAGAGCAAGCCGCGTCTCCGTCTCGATCCTCAGCAGGTCCTCGAGATCGAATGCGTAACTGCCCCGGGTCCCAAGGTCGGTCGACGCGACATCCATGCCCTCGAAGATGCCTGCCACCGTGGCGAGGAGCTCGTCTCCCGTTACCGACGCCAGCCGTCCCGACGGAGCCGACCTGCTGGCAATCGTTCCACCGGTCGCCAGCAGATGGACCCGCATGTCTTGAGCGCTCACGGCGCTCCCGGCGTCGCCGCCTCACGCCGCGCCAGCGACAGCCGGCCCAGCCAGCGGTAGGCCTGCCTGTACAACTCGTTGTTGAGGAGTCCCACCACTCCGACGATCAGGAGCCCGTAGATGAAGGTCTGCCAGCCTTGGCTGATGCCAAGAGCCTGGATCAGAGTCGAGATCGTGGTCAGGAAGATGGCAGCCGCGACGGTGCCCAGGTAGCTACCCCTCCCGCCGAGGATCGAGGAGCCGCCCACCACGACCACGGCGATCGAGGACAGGAAGTAGGGGTCACCCATGCCCAGGGTCGCGCCGCCGCCATAGCCGACGATCAGCATGCCAGTCAGGGCAGCGCAGACGGAACTGACGACGAAAGCACCGATGACCGTGCGACCCACGTGGACGCCGGCAACATAAGCAGTGGCGCGGTTACTGCCAACGGCGTATAGCCGGCGGCCGAAGGTCGTGTAACGCTGGATGAACGAGCCGACCACCGCAATCGCCACCAGCAGCAGGATGGGATTGGGGATCCCGAGGCTCCTTCCGAGCATGAGGTCGGCCAGGAACTGCGGGGTGGTCCCCGGGACCGTCCCCTTGGTGTAGCCGAGCGCGGTTCCCGCGATGATCAGTTGGGTTCCCAGGGTCATGATGAACGATGGCACCTTCAGCACCGCTACGCCGATCCCGTTGACCAGGCCGATGAATGCGGTGATCACAATGATCTGGGCAAACGTCGACACGGACGGGGAGGCGCCCATCCACGCTGTGGTGAGGACGCCAGCGAGTGAGATCGTCGACGGGAGCGATAGGTCCAACTCCCCAACCAGAATCACCAGACCCTGGCCGAAGCCGATCAGGGTCAGCATCGAGGAGATCACGAGGATCGCCGAGATCGTGTTCCAGGAGCCGAGCGAGGGGCTCACGAGCCGGGACAACGGCATCAGTATGGCAGAGACCAGGAACACCGAGAGGATGTACCCGGTCGGGTTGCTGAGCCTGAACCGGCTCCTGCCGCCCCGGTCGTCGACCTCTGTCGCAGCCACGGCTGCTTCTTCCCTCTGGCTTGCCACTATCTGCTTCTCATTCCCAGGCATCAGCGCACCCTTGTCCGCCCCTGGGCTATGGCCAGGCTCACCAAGCCGATCACTACCGCCACGATCAGGACTGCACCCTGAACGATGGCGGTGTAGAACGTCGAGACACCGAGTGCGAACAGAAGCTTCTGCAAGACGGCGAGCACTCCCGCACCGAAAATGCTGCCGATCGCGCTGCCCCGTCCGCCGCCGAACTGGGTGCCCCCGATAGCGACGGCGGCGAAGACCAGAACCATGAACAGCGCGCTCCCATTGGGGTCGCCGCTCGCTGTCTGGGCGGTCAGCATGACGCCGGCGAGAGCGTAGAGCACCGCGGCACCAAGGAACACTCGGAACTTCACCCACGGAACGTTGAGGCCCGATTGCACCGCCGATCGCTCGTCGTTTCCGAGAGCGTAGATATAGACGCCAAACCGGGACTGCTTGAGGATGATCCAGCCGACGAGGCAGCCGACAACCAGGAGCCCGGATACCGAGAGGATGCCCCCAAGGGTGGCGTTTAGACCGGGGGAGATGAGGCCCGGAACGCTCCCTCCAGGGGAGGGCATGATCACTAGGGCGATTCCACTGCACATGATGAACGTGCCGAGCGTGGCTGCGATGGACTGCACCTTGAGGTAGGCGACCAAGAAGCCGTTGATGGCGCCCACGATCAGTCCGGCCAGCAAGGCCACCACGATCGCGATGAGGCCGCTGGTGGTCGTGCTCCCCGACTTGGTGGCCAGGATCACGTTGGCCAGCACGATGACGCCGCCGATAGACAGGTCAAAGCCTCCGGAGATGATCACAAGCGTCAGGCCGGTGGCCGCGACCACGAGCGGCGCCGCGTTGTTGAGCAGCTCGGCGGTGTGCGAGACCGTGAGCACGTCGACCGACGAGTACATGTAGACGACGTACATCCCCGCCAGGAGGGTGAACGCCAACAGCGAACCGTTCGCAAGCGCACGTCGGACGAGGATCATCGGGAGGCCTCCAGCACGTCTTTGTGTCCGGTGATCGCAGTCAGGACCTTCTCGACGGTGCTGCCCTGACCAGGCAGTTCGGCCACCACGCGGCCGCGGTAGAAGCAGAGAATGCGGTCGCACACGCCCGTGAGCTCGCCAATGTCGGTCGAATACCACAGGATGGCGCCCTCGCCGTCGGACGTGAAACGTTCCATCAGTGCATAGATGGTGTCCTTGGTGCCGACGTCCACGCCGCGACAGGGATCGTAAAGGAGCAGAGCGGTCGCATCCTGCATCAGTGACCTGGCCAGGATGGCCTTCTGCTGGTTGCCGCCCGAGAGCGAGGCGATGTCCATCGAGAGGTACCGCTGTGTCAGATCCACCTGGTCGGCCTTCCCACGAACGACTCCCATCTCGCGCTTCCCGACGAGCGTGCCGAGCCGACCTGCCTTGCGCAGCGACGAAATGGTGATGTTAGACAGCGTGCTCATCCCGGGGAAGATGCCTTCGGTCTTGCGCTCCTCTGCCACGAAGCCGACTCCCGCCCGTAGTGCGGTCGCGGGGCTGTGCAGTCGCATCTCCTTGCCGCTCACCCGGATCGTCCCTGATCTAGGTCGGGCCGCGCCGGCCAGTATCCGGAAGGTCTCCGACTGGCCCTGGCCTTCGAGCGCCGCAACGCCGAGGATCTCGCCGTGCTGGAGGGTGAAAGACACGTCATTGACGGCGGCGCCGTGGAGGCTGGCGGCCTCGATCGCGGGCGGGCCCGAGACTCCGCGTACCTTTCGCGACTTGGCACCGTGCCCCTCGGTCGCACCGCCCATCATCTCGAAAACGACCCGGTCGTCCACGTCGGCCACGGTCACCGTCTCCACGACGCGGCCGTTGCGGAGCACAGTCGCCGACTGACAAAGGTCCCGGATCTCGGCGAGGCGGTGAGAAATGTAGACGACCGTCAAGTCCGGCGTCTTGACCTTCCCTAGCAGCGCATACAGCCACTCCACGTCAGGCAGCGCGGCGGACGGCTCGTCCAGCAGGATCAGCTTCGGCTTGTGAGTCGCCGCGCGGACGATCTCGAGCTTCTGCTTGTCCGCGAGCGGCAGTTCACTGACCTGCCGGTCGGGGGCGACGTGCGAGAGGTCGAACTCCTCGAGGATCCCCGCCGCGGCGCGCTCGTTGGCTCGACCCCGCACCAGGGGCCCGGCGCCCAGCCGCGGCAGGAAGAGATTCTCGGCCACGGTGAGGTTGGCAAGCAGGCTGAGGTCCTGGAAGGCGGTGGAGACACCCGCGTTCCGCGATTGACCGAGGTTTTTGGGACGGTACGCCGAGCCGTCAAGCCTCATGCGTCCGGAGTCAGGGGACTCCAAACCGCTAATAGCACGGATCAGCGTGGACTTTCCCGCGCCGTTCTCGCCGACGATGGCATGTGTGGCGCCTCGCGTGACGGTGAATGAGACATCACTCAAGGCCACGGTCGCGCCGTACCGCTTCGAGATCCCGGACAGTTCGAGGGCTGGTTCCACGGCTTCACTCCCCTTGATGGGCACCGGGTGTCCCGAGGCCCCGTACGGCTTCGGGACACCCCGGGCGTTGCGACGCATAAGGTCAGGTTCCACTCGGTCAGGGGACCGGGATCGGCTTTACGATGCTCGGGTTGACGTCGTAGAGCCCCTGAGGCTGCTTGTCGGTGGTGCTGTTAATCTCGGGCACCGACGGGGCCTCGACGATCGCCTTGCGGTCGATCGGCTGGATGGTGGCGCCTGGGACCGGCACACCGTCGATTGCAGACGCATAGTTGATCTCAGGGACCAACTGGGGGTAGTATATGCCCGCGGCGAAGACCGGGGGAACCTTGTCGAGCGGCCAGGTGTTGCCCCCTGCACCCGGGTTGGCCGGGTCCCCGACCTTGATCTGGTTGGCCGGCACCCACGGCAGCGGGAACTGGATGTTGTGGGGCAGGTCGGTTTTCTTGATCTCGCCGGTCAGCATGGCCATAGCGAGTTTGAACGCGTAGGCGCCCACGGTAGGCCCGGAGCCCGACGAGACTCCGGTCAGGCCCTTATCCTTCAGCGTCATCAGTTGGTTGCGGAAGCCGTTGGACATCTCGCCGGTGACCGGGATCATCTTGTGGCCGGACTGCTGCAGAGCCTGCACGACGCCGTACTCACCGTCCTGCGACCAGATGCCGTCGACGTCGGGTTGGGCAGCTAGCGCCTTGAGCGTATTCGTCTTGGACTGCACGGCGTCCCAGTTGCTCCAGTACTGCGAAACCACCTGGATTCCGGGGTACTTCTTGAAGACCGACATGGCCGCCGCGTTGTGGATGCTGTCCGTGGCCGTGCCGGACACACCGCTGTTCATGAAGATCTTGCCCTTGCCACCCAGGTCGTTGACGAGCGCCTGCGCCGTGTGCTGGCCGAAGCCCGCGGTGATGTAACTGACGTTGTAGGCCTTCTCGCTGGTGACGGTGCCGTCGTAGAAGAACATCAGCGTTCCCTTGGCCGCGGCCTGATCGACGACCGCGTTGAGGGCCTTGGGCGACAGCGGGTAGGAGATGATCGCGTCGGCGCCAGACGAGATCATGCTCTGGAGGTCCGCGATCTGCTTGGAGATATCCGCACCGGAGATCACCTTGCGGAACTCGACCTTCTCCTTGTACGGCGGAGTCTCGGCGAGCGCCTTGATCATGTTGGCCGCGCTGTTGGACCAGGCGTTGCCGCTGTAGCTCAGGTTGTTATAGACGAGGAACTTCTTGTCCTTACCTGCGCTTTGGGTGCCGCCTGCTTTGTCGCTGGTGGGTGGCGCGCACGCCGCAGTCACCGCGGTCAGCGCGATCACGGCAATCACGTATCGTGTCTTGAATCGCATTCTCTAGGCTCTCTTCCTGGGGCACGGGGCCAACCTGAGTCGGGGGGCTACACAGCGGCGTTTGGCCCCAACGAGGACCGTTGGCCTTTGCAGGTGTGACCGAAGTCAACCTCCCGGAAGATTGTGCAGCAATGTGCCCACAGCAGCGGAAGGGGCCTCCGGCGTTGTGCACGTGCACTTGGCCGGCTCAGGCTCTGGGCGGGTCGTCCTGCGCACCCCCGCCGCGCCGCCATGCCATGGCCAGCACAAGTGTAGCGATGTCCTGAGGGCGCGAAAGGGACAGTCCGATCATTCGCTCGACGCTCTGGAGCCTGTTCCTGACCGTGTTGCGGTGCCGCAGCGTCTGCGAGGCGATTTCCGCGACCGAGCCGTCGCCGGCGATGTAGGCGTCCAGGGTCTCGAACACCGCAGCACGGTCGTTCGCGGGCAGCGCGAGCAGCGGACCCAGGACCTGCTCCGACAGCGCGGCCGCCAGTTCGGGATTCGACCCGACGATGACGCCGGGCCAGTTGGACTGCAACAAGGTGATCCCCGGGTCCTTGCGCGACCCGAGGGCGAAACGTGCGAGGCGCACTCCCCTCGGGATTGCGGCGAGTCCTTCGACTACGCAGGCGCCGCACCGCCAGGTCTCCAGTGTCCGGAGGTGCGGAAGGACCTCCTCGGGTTTGCGGCCGGACAGGCGCACGATGCCGACGAACTCGTCGCCGATCCAGCCCTGGTACGACGCCAACCCACGCGCGGTGAGCCGGAAAGTCGACGAAACGATGGTGGCGTGGTCGACGGGGACACCCTCCCCCACAACGACCAGGTACCGGGAGTCCATCGGGAGCATCAGCCGCTTCGACGCCTCACCTGCAGCGGTCGGATCCGTCTCGGCGCTGGTTACGAGGCGCTCGAACGCTCGCCCCTGCAGCACGTCGAGCCTCTTGGAAAGTTCTTCCCGTGTCTGCCGGTAGGCGTCCACCACCTCGGCCGTGTTGGCCTCCACGGCCTCCCACACCGACATGAGTGACTCAGTGAAGGCCTCGCTCGAGGCGATCCCGGCGTTCCGAGCCTCTCGGATGATCGCCTCCCACAGGATGCGCAGGTCGATCCGGTAGGAGTGCAACAACGCCGCCAGCGACAGCCCCTGCTGGGCGCGCAGGCGTCCTACCTCGGTAGCCGCGGTGATCAGCTCGTCCGGGATGGGGTCGCCGGCGATGCGGATCAGGGCAAGGGCGAGTGTGCGCCGCATGGAGCGGTCGAGGTCGTCCTTGGCGACCCGGGAGTGGGCGTATTCCGGCTCATCCGTGTTGATACGGGCCAAGGCCTGGGAGGTGAGCTCGTCCAAACGGGAGTCGCGTAACCGGCGGGCGATCTCCCGGATATGCTCCGACGCTTGGGCGTGACCGCGCGCCCGAGGCTCCTCTCCCATCAGCTCCCCAGGGTCACAGCGCCTTAACGACGAGGGTGCGTTCATACGTCAGGTCGCTCATCGCGGCGAGGATGCCCTCTCGTCCGACTCCCGAGTCCTTGACCCCACCGTACGGCATCTGATCGGCGCGGAAGCTCGGCACGTCGCCGACGATCACCCCGCCCACCTGCAGCTCCCGATGGGCACGGAAGGCGAGATCGAGATCGTGGGTGAACACCCCCACCTGCAAGCCGTAGCGCGAAGCATTCACTCGCGCGAACGCCTCGTCGACGTCGGCGACCGGGATGACGCTCAGCACTGGACCGAAGACCTCCTCGCTCACGACCTTGGTCTCCGCTGTCGTCCCCGAGAGCACCGTGGGTGCGTAGAAAGATCCCTCCCGCATGCCACCGACGAGGATCTTCGCGCCCTCGGACACCGCCTCCTCGACCCATGATTGGACCCGACGTGCGGCGTCGACGTCGATCAGCGGCCCCACCGACGTGTTCCCGTCCCAGACGCTGCCGGTGGACTGCCGCCGCACCTCCTCCACGAGCGCATCCCGCACCTTGTCGTGGATCTCCTGGGCGACCAGGACCTGCTGGACCGAGATGCAGCTCTGCCCCGCCTGGTACATGGCGAACTGGGCGACCCGCTCCGCGACGTACGACACGTCCCCCGGCAGGCGGTAGTCGGCGCAGACGATCGCCGTCCCGTTGCCACCGAGCTCCAGTGTGACGTGCTTGCGCGGCACGGACTCGCGGATCCGCCAGCCCACCTCGGCCGACCCGGTGAACGACACGACCGGGATCCGTGGATCCTGTACCAGCGCCGGCATCTGCTCGTTCAGGAGGGGCAGCACCGACCATGCCCCAGCCGGGAGGTCGGTCTTCGCGAGAATTTCCCCGAGCAGAAGCGCGCTGAGCGGTGTCTTGGGTGCGGGCTTCACGATCACCGGGGCTCCGACCGCCAGCGCGGGCGCCACCTTGTGCGCGACCAGGTTCAACGGGAAGTTGAACGGCGCCACGGCGAGCACCGGTCCTCTCGAGAAGCGGCGAACGATCGCCATCCGACCGTCGCTGCCCTCCTCGGTGTCCAGCCGCATCAGCTCACCGCTGAACCGGCGCGCCTCCTCCGCTGCGATCCGGAAGGTCGCCACTGCGCGCTGCACCTCGGCCAGCGACCACCTGATCGGCTTGCCCGTCTCCGAGGTGATCACCTCGGCGACCTCCTGGCGCCGCCGCGCGAGGAGGGCACTCACGTGTTCTAGTGCGTTGGCACGCACTCGCGCAGGAAGCGTAGCCAGCTCCGCCTGCAGATCCGCGGCCGCCTGGACGGCCTGGTCCACCTGCTCCGCCGTGGGGATGGAGACGTCGGCCAGATGGGACCCGTCCGGCGGGTGGGTCACCGGTAAGTGGCCGCTGCCCCGGGCTTGCTTTCCGGCCACGAAGAACGGCCGCACGTCCGTCACGCTCATTTCCAGGTCCTCTCGATTAGCCGCTGCAACTTCCGGGTGCGGGCCTGTCGCTCGGCCAGGGCTTCGTCGACGGACGCCTTCTGGAACAGAACACGCTCAGGAGCCTTCATCTGTGCGATCACGTCGAGGTCGACGCCGATCACGGTGCCGACCGTCGCGTACCCGCCTCCGGTCACGGCGTCGCGCAGCAACACGATCAGCTCCGAGCCGCTCGGCGCCTGGATCGAGCCGACGGGGTAGCCCAGGTTCACCACATTGCTGGGGTCGGCGCCCGCCCCGAACGGCGGCGTACGCTCCATGAAGTCCAGCGTCTCTCCGCTCATCCGATAGCCGGTGCGGTTGGCCTCCGTCGAGACGGTGTACGGCGTCGAGTAGAGGGCGTCCACGCTCTTCTCTGTGAGCCGGTAGTCGCACAACCCCGGGACGACTCTGATCTCGTACTCATGTGAGTAGGACGGGATGAGGCTCTCGGGGACGTCCAGCCCCCCGCGCGGGTCGTTGCCCCACCGAACCATCTCTCCGATGCCCAGCTCGTCCCCGGCCTCCACCGGACGTCCCCGATGGCCACCGAGGCCCGAGCTGACGTAGGTCGACCGGCTGTCCATAACGACCGGAACGTCGATGCCACCGCGAACCGAGAGGTAGCACCGCGCTCCCGCGCGTGTCGGACCGATCTCCAGCGTCTGTCCCTTGCGCACGATCTGCGCCATCCACCCGGGGACGCACTGGCCGTCGAGCTTCACGTCGACCACGGCACCCGTTACCGCGACCACCGAGAACTGTCCGAAAGTGAACTTCCCCCCGAGGAACGTCATCTCCAAGGCGGCGGCGTTCTCGTCGTTGCCCACCAGGATGTTCGCAGCGTCATGGGCGTAGAGGTCCATCGCGCCCGACGGAGGGAACCCCAGCGCATAATAGCCGGGGCGGCCGCGGTCCTGGACGAGCGTGAAGAGGCCGGGAGCCTCGACCTTGATCATCCCAGCACCTCCAGCAGTGCCCGGTTGTATCCCGCCGGGTCGGCGCTGAACGCGCCCAAGTCGAACCGCGTGGAGGCCATCCGGTAGCGATAGCTTCCCTCGTCCACCTCGCGCTGGATGTCGTCGTACTCCTCCTGCCCGATCGGCCTGTACTTGAAGATGTCGCCTCCGCGCGGCAGCACCAGGGCGCCCTCGAAGTCGCGGAGCCGGCTCTCCGCATCGAACACGGGTGCCGCGCACCTGCCCAGCAGTTGGAAACCTCCGGCGCCCTGCACCGGGTAGATAGTGCTGAATGCGCCGCCGTGACCGAGTGCCCGCGCGGGTGTGTCGGTGCGCGGGCGGAGGTACTTGGGGGCCTCCAGCTGCTTGTCGCGCGGGACCAGCTGGTAGGACTCGGCGTTGCCGGGCATGAAACCAATGAAGGTGGCGATGAAGGGGTTCGACGAGTGCGCCTCGACCAATTCGGCTGCGTCGTCGAAGCCGTTGACCTTCGCGCAGTAGTCGAGGTCCGTCATGTCCCGGGCCTGGTGCCGGTCTCGGAACCTCATCAGCACCTCGCGCGTCCACGGGTCGTCGTAGAAGATGGGCATCTCGATGACGCGGGCTTCGATCTGCAGGTGCGACGAGTCACCGCACTGACGGTGGATCTGCTTGAGCTCTTTGGGAAGACCCCGGGGATCGAGCTGGTTCGGGTCGACGCGAAGCATGTAGCTCGCGTGTGCCGGGCAGACGTCGACCATGCCCGGCAACGACAAGCGGTGCAGTTCGTCGGTGATCGCGATGACCCGCAGCGTCACTTCGAGTGACATCTCCTCCGACAGCTCGACGAAGACGAACTCGTCGCCCCCGAAGCTGAACCGGGACCCATCCGGGAGTCGGATCATCGCTCTGTTGCCTCGACGTCCCCCTTCGAGACGAAGGCGGACCGTACTACGACCCCTGCCTCCTCGAGCCGGCGGCGCACCGCGGAGGCCACGGCCGGAGCGTTGGGCCGGTCGCCGTGCACACAGACCGACTCCGGGGCGAGCGCTACCTGGGTACCCGCAACTGTGTCCACGAACCCGTTCACCAGACGCAGCGCACGGTCGGCCACCAACTCCGGGTCCTTGAAGCCCGGAACCGGCTCGAGAATGTTCTTGCCGGCAGCGTCGTACTCCAGATCGGACGCCGCGTCGGTCACCAAGGGCAACCCCGCGGAGCCTACCTGCGTGGCACCGGGTCCAGGGCAAATCATCAGCGCGATCCCCGGCTGGAGGTGCTGCATAGCGCGGGCGATCCGCACGGATAGCTCTGGGGACTCCGCCACCTGACCGTAGAGAGCGCCGTGCGGCTTCACGTGAGTCAGCCGGACACCCTCTGTGGCGGCGACCCCCATGAGCGCCCCGGTCTGGTAGACGATGTAGTCCACGACATCGTCGTCGCTGACTGCCAACCGTCTGCGACCGAATCCCCAGAGATCAGGGTAACCGGGGTGTGCGCCGATGGACAGTCCGAGGTCGCGCGCGAGCACAACGGACGTACGCATGTTGCCCGGGTCTCCAGCGTGGAATCCGCAGGCCACGTTGACCGTGGTGACGTGCGGGAGCAGGTCGGAGTCCGCTCCCAACACCCACCGGCCGAAGCTTTCGCCCGCGTCGGCGTTGATGTCGATTGTCTCGCGCATTCGCTTCTCCTAACAGGCGCAGCCGCCGCTGGCCTCTGCCGCCAGCACGTGGTCAAGCACCTCCGTGTAGATGTCGACGTGCCCGTTGCCGAACACCATGGGCGGCTTGATCTTGAGAACGTTGTCATGAACCCCGGTCGGATACGACACCACTCCGTGGTCCTTCATCGCCTCGCTGACCGCCATGGCCTCCGCCGCCGCCGGCTCCTTGGTCTCGCGATTGCGGACCAGCTCGACCCCAAGGTAGAGCCCATGTCCGCGGACGTTGCCCACGATGTCGTGCCGGCCCATGAGCTCCTGGAGAGATCTCAGGAAGTAGTCGCCGACCGATCCGGCTCTTGCCTGCAGTCCGTCCTGCTCGACGATGTCCATCACGGTGGACCCGATCGCGCAGGAGACGGGGTTCCCACCGAAGGTGTTGAAGTACTTTACGCCGTCGTCGAACGCGTCGGCGATCTCCCGGGTGGTCACCACGGCGGCGATGGGGTGTCCGTTGCCGAGCGGCTTGCCCATCGTCACGATGTCCGGCACGACGCCTTGGGCCTGGAATCCCCAGAAGTGCGATCCGAGCCTGCCGACGCCCACCTGCACCTCGTCGGAAATGCAGACGCCACCCGCGGCTCGCACGGCGTCGAAGGCGGTGGCGAGATACCCCGCGGGGAACACGACGTTGCCTGCCGTGCCCATCAACGACTCGGCGATGAAGGCCGCCGGGGGCCGCCCTTCGGACGCCAGCCGCTGGGCATGGGCTGCGACGTGGGCCGCATAGCGGGGGCCAGCCTGCTCGTCGTTCCTCCCGTAGGGTCCGCGATACACGTCGGGCTGCATGGCCTCGTGGGTCGTCGGTGGAGACCCTCGACCGCCCGGACCCTTGTACCGGTTCGGGCTAACGCCCATTACGGCAGCGGTGTTGCCGTGGTAGGCGCCATCGATCACAATCACGTCGGACCGCCCGGTCACCTGACGTGCGATCCGGAGGGCGAGGTCGTTGGCCTCGCTGCCCGTGCACACCAGGAACACGACCTCCAGCGGGTCCGGCAGCGACGACACGAGCCGCTCGGCATACGCCGCGATGCCCTCGTAGATGAAGCGGCTGTTGGTGTTCAACTTCTTGAGCTGTCGGGAGGCCGCCTCGGTGATCCGCGGGTCCGCATGGCCGACGTGGGTGACGTTGTTGAGCGAGTCCAGGTATCCGCGACCGTGCTCGTCGTACAACCAGACACCGCGGCCGCGCACAAAGTGGGGTGGGCGTCTGTAGTAGGCCCGCTGAGACCGCGCCAGGCGCTGGTCCCGCAGGCGGATCACGGAGGGGCCATCCAGCCGCTGGTCCCGGACACTGGTGGTGGGGAGTCCCAGCAACGAGGCCGGATCCATCACGTGCGCCGACCACGACTCGATGTCGTCCGCGGCAACCGCGGGCGGCAGGGAGCGGGTCAGCTCCGCGTCCCGGAGCGTGACGACCCGCACCGAAGCCCCCAGCGCCGCATCGTCACTCGCTGCCACGACCCCGAGCACGTCACCTGGTGCGATGCTGCTGCCCTGAGATGCGCGAGTCTCGAGACCCCACCAGCAGGTCCACACGGTGCCTGACTCCTGAGTCTGGTGCCGGACCACCAGTGGCTCCGGCTGGAGTACCTCTCCGGCGAACGGAGCCCGAAGCTCGGCACCCGGCGCGGCCAGCAGCGTCGCTCCGAGCCGGATCGTCGCCGGCTGTGCGGATCCGGGCTGCCGACGCCGCGTGCCCACCATCGATGCCGAGAGATGAGGAAGGTAGCCCCAGACCCGCTGTCGGTCACCGACCGCGGCCTCGATGCCCTGCGCCACCTGGCTGGGGTCGTCCCAGTCCCGGTCGTCGAAGAAGTCGCCGACGGGGCTCAGGTCGATCTCTCGCACCTCGACCCCGGCAGGCAGCATCGCCACGTCCACAACGGTGGTCACGGGTTTCCTCTCAGTCGCGTGTTGGTCTCCGCCTTGCGGCACGCCGCTCGGAACTTGGCCTCGGCATCCCGCGGCGACACCTCCACCAGCGTGCGCAGTGTCGGCCACGTGTGCCGCATACGGTCCTCCCCGTAGGGATGGTGGGACTCCTTGGTGCGCCGCGTCCACGTCGTTGCGTTGACGCACAGTCGCGCGACAGCCAACGGAAACACCACCGATATCTCGTCGTCGCTGAGTCGAGCGACCGCGTGGAAGCCCTCGACGACGGAGGCCGCCGCCTCGAGCGGGTCGCGCCGCCGCAGCATGGCATAGGCAACGGCGATCGCCAGTTCCGCCACCCGGACGGTCCGCAGGGAGTCGTTGATGTCAAGGATCCCGCTGATGCGGTATTCCCCGTTTTCATCCGGACTGGCCAGCACGTTGAAGTCGTTGAGGTCCTGATGGACCACGCCTTCGGGTAGCCGCTCGAGCCGGGGCTGCACCGTGTCGTACCAGTGCATCAGCTCCACCACGCACCGGCGGTCGTCCTCGTCGCTTACGAATGGCAAAGCGTCCCGCACCGCCTCCCCCGACCGGCGGATGTCCCAGTGATGCGAGAGTCCTTCGGGGTCGGCGTCGAGACGACCAAGCGACTGCGTCAGCCGACCAGCGACTCCGCCCAACTGGACCAACAGCGCGTGGGGAACTTCGTTGACCTCGGCCAACATCTCGCCATGCAGCCAGGTCATCAGGCGGGCCACGACCGGGCGTGCCTCGACCTCCAGAGATACCATCTCGGACCCGGAGCACGACATGATCAACCGAGGTACGGGCAGCTCAGGCGCGTCGTCGCGGAGATGGTCGAGCACCCTCTGTTGCCAGCGCAGGTTCTGGTCGATGTGGCCGCGAGTGGCCTTGAAGAGGTACTCCGCCCCGTCCGCCGTACTGATCCACACGTTCTGGTCCACCTCTCCGCCCAGCCGCTGCTGTCCGACTACCAGCCGCCCGTAGTGGTGACGAACCACCTGCTCGATTTCGGCAGGCGTCAAGAAGAGCTGTGCCTGGTGGCGTTCTTCCGACACTGCGCGAACTCGCTTCCTGGACAACCATGAGGGTGGAACGACCGTCCCGAGCGCGGCCCTCTCTCGTCCACGTCTGCGAGTCAATCAGCCAGCCGGGCCGCCCAACAATGTGCCGATGCCGTGAGACCAAGGAAGCGGATTGTGCAGGTGCACGATTTGAGATCGAATGCGCGGGAAGGCGACGGACACACTGTGCTCGCCGAACGGCTCTCGCGCATCCGGCCAGACCTCAACATGCTCCCCATCGTCGGTAACGTCCGCACTACGCTCTTCGGACCAAATGACAACCTGACCGAGTTCGACCTGGTCATCGACGCGAATGTGGATGCGTCGGTCCGCGGAACAATCGAGAGCGCGCGGAAAAACCTTTAGGTGGCTCCCCCACTGGTCACCACAGTCATCGGGCATGACGCCACCCGCGGTTTGGTCACTGAGCCTCAGCGCGCGAGCGGGGCAAGGGCGGACTCGTTCCGGAGGGTGGCTCTGCTGGCATCCTCGCGCGCCATCGGTTGAAAGGACCTGGACGATGACCTGTTCCCGAAGCAGCCGCGGACCGACCTGTTCTTCCCGGAGCCCGGGTGCTCGGCACCGACGTTCGTGGAGCCGGCTGCCCAGACCGCATCGTTGGCGGGCCTGATGTTGAACGAAGCGCTCCTGGGGCTCGGCCGGGATGCCGGTGGAGCCGATGCCCCTGTGGATCGGGTGTCGTTCGCGTCGGCTGTCCGGCTCGGATCTGCATCGGACCATCTAGGCACAACGCCTGCCGAATGGCCGCAGACGTTGTGGAGCCGGATCCGTCCTCGGGGTTCGAGATGCGTATGAGTGCGGTGGCGCTCGCCGAACTGCGCGCCGAGGTTCGCCGTGGCGCAAGGGCGGGCGGTGCTCGGATCGAGACCGGCGGGATGCTACTCGGTGGGTCCGATGACGCGACCGGGATCGTGTACGTCGATCAGGTCTCAGGGGCCGCCGCCAGACAGCTACCTGTCGGAGACGTACTTTCAGCACGGCATGGACGGGGTGCATCAGCGCGTCGACCAGGAGGTAGACCGCTTAGGCCGGCCCAGTGGTTTCGTCGGGTTCTGGCACGCCCAACCCGGAGGTCACGCGTCCCGAAGTCCACCGAGGAGCAGGGCATGGCATCGATCGTCGGGCCCGATGGCACCAGACGCCGCGCTCTCATGATGATGGTGGGTGATCCTCAGGACCGCTGGGTGCCCAGGCGCGACTGCGACCCGGTGCGCGTCCTGACGTGTACGTGCGGATCGTTCCGCGGTCCGCTCGTCCCGTCATCGAAGGGCACCCCGGTTACGTCGGCGAGTTGGACCTTCAGCGGCTGCCCCCAGGTTCCTACTTCCGGGGTGGGTTCGGCGACCGCGTCCCGGTGCGGCTCGACGGAGATCGAGGGGCTCAACGAGACGCTGCTGGCCACGGCGACCGAGGAGAAGCTGCTGCGGAATACCAGGCTGCGGGCCGACACCACGGTGGTGCCCAGCAACGTGTCGTACCCCATCGACTCCGGGCTGCTGGCCAAGGCGATCGGTCGGATCGCGGCGACGCAGAGCGCCTCCAGGCAGCAGGTGGAGCGACGCGGACCAAGGTGCGGGACCGCTCCCGTGCTGCCGGCAAGCGGGCGCACGCTATCGGGTCCAAGCTGCGCTCACGCAGCGCGGCAGGTCGCGACGAGGCTCTGGCAGCGGTGCGGCGCACAACCGGTGGGCTCGCCGACCTCGCCGAGACCGCCGCCACGGAGGCCGAGCGGCTACTGACCAACGCCAAGCAGGCGCTGCGCCGGGCCCGGGCCAAGGCGACGCAGCAGAAGGCCCGCGGTCAGCACGACGCGCCCGCGGGGTGTCGGCGCGGCCGGCTCGCCCGGGCGGTGAACGACCTCTCGGAGTTGCTCGACGCGACTCGGCAGATCGCGGCTCAAACCCGGCGGCGGTTGGGCGGGCAGACGCCGGACGGCTCCAAGCGGCGGGTCAGCCTCCATGACCCCGACGCCCGGCCGATCGCCAAGGGCCGGCTGGGGAAGCCGGTGGAGTTTGGCCACAAGGGCACTCGCCGAGGGCAACGACGGCGTGATCGTGCACCACAACCTCGAGCGCGGTAACCGCGCCGACGCACCCCAACTCGCGGCTGGCCGTCGGCCGGGTGGCCAAGCGCGCCGGCCGCGCGCCACGCACCGTAACGGCGGACCGGGGCTACGACGAAAAGAGCGTCGATGAGGACCTGCACGACCTCGCCGTGAAGAACGTCATCATTCCCCGCAAAGGCAGACCACCAACAGCTCGGCGCGCTGAGGAACACCGACGAGCGTTCCGACGAACGGTCAAGTGGCGTACAGGCGTCGAAGGCAGGATCAGCACCCTCAGACGCGGATACGGCTGGGACAGACCAAGGATCGACGGCACCGGGGGGGCCAAGATCTGGGTCGGTCACGGCGTTCTGGCACAAAACCTGGTCAAGATCAGCACCATGGCCGCCTGAGAACCACCCGGAAGACCACCCCGGGCCTCCGACACCAGCCCCGCCAAGGGACCATCAAGCAGCCAACAGGCCGATCCACCGCGCGATGTGTTTTTCCCCTCGTCAGTCGCCGCAATATGCCATTCGTGCGTCGCCTACTCGAACGGAGCGACTGACGGATCAAGGGTTCGCCGCACAGTGTGCGCGTCAGGGGAGGCTGCATGCCGTGGGTGCGCGTGAGTCGGCGCGCACTCGATCCGGGTTGCGTGGCGCCTGTCGACCCGTCCAGCGTTGCCCAGTGCCTTGCGGACTGGCTGCGGACCAAGACCGAGCTTGAGATGGTTCATCCCTTCGTGCCGGCCCTGGACCGGTTGATGGGTCAAATCCGACCACATCCGCCGGACGAGTTGGCAGTTTCGATTTAGACGTCCATGGCACATCTATGGCACACGCCAACGCGAAACGCCGCCTAACGCTGAGAAGTGACGAGAGACATCACTGCAGGTCAGGCGGCG
>JAABUR0100002901.1_pt1 | contig 25070 bp, 24 predicted proteins | sample 5560091 | NCBI WGS metagenome assembly JAABUR01 (sample SAMN10711879, study PRJNA513375) | rock metagenome | isolation source: Antarctica rocks | place: Antarctica: Victoria Land, University Valley sud
GCTCGCGATTCCCCTGATAGCCGGACCCGGCGCTATCACCACGGTCCTCCTGTACACGGGTGGCAGAACTCCAGCGGAAGTGGGCGTATTCGCGGGCGTGCTCCTGGTCGTCCTCCTCCTCACGCTTGTCTCCCTGCTCCTCGCCTCCCGTGTGATGGGACTGTTTGGGGAGACTGGAGCGAACGTCCTTTCCCGCGTGCTCGGCGTCCTCCTCGCCGCCCTCGCCGTCCAGTTCGTCCTCGACGGCATACAGGCGAGCATTGTCTGAGGGAGAAGTCGGGTTCTCTGCGTGGGTATACTCGTCAGCATGGCGGGCGAACCCATAGTCGTGGTCGGCGGGGCGACGTGGTGGCCCCGGAGCTACAGAGATTTTGCCAGGATACTGGGAGAAATCTCCGACTCAGAGGTATACGTTGCCAGGATCACACCGCTCGACTGGGCGTTGGGTGCGTTCCGGGGATATGGTCAGTTGGTCTTCGAGGTCGCGAGCGCCGTGGATCGAGCTTTGCTTGGGAGCGAATCGAAGAAGGTGGTTTTGATCGGGCATTCCGCGGGCGGCCTCGCTTGCCGGGTATACCTCGGTGGAGATCCTCCATACGGCGGACGCCGGTACTCCGGGCACAGGCGGGTGTCGGCCCTGATCACACTCGGAACGCCCCACACTACGGAGAAGAAGGGACCAGCCCCCATCACCCTGGTCAACGATCTCTTCCCCGGCGCACTGCACAAAGACGGCGGCATACGCTACCTCTCGGTCGCCGGAGACGCGATGGACGGCGCATCTTCGCCCAAAATCAGACGTCGCTACGAACGTCTGGTCGAGGACGGCCGGACAGCGGGAGACGGTGTAGTGCCGGTGTCAACCGCGTTGCTGCCTGGCTCGACCCCCGAGGTCATCGAAGGCGTCCATCACAACCGGCGACTGGGCCGCTGGTACGGCTCGGATCGGGAGACGGTCGAGTTGTGGTGGCCGGGAGACCTTGCGGAGAACCCAGATACGTGAAGGTGAACCTTGTTGGGTAGACTCGCGCGTAGTAGCCTGCTGGCCATCGTCGAGGCAAGTTTGAACGGGAGCGTCCTGGATGCCATCGGATAAAACGCGCGGCGCGGACAATACGGGGTTCGGGGAAGCCAGGGGGGCCGACCCCGACGCCCTGCGCGCCGCGATGAGCCAGTTTCCGACGGGCGTGACCGTGGTGACCTCGGGAAGGGAAGAACGGGCTGAAGGGATGACGGCGAACGCCGTGCTCTCCGTCTCGCTCGACCCGCTGCTCTTCCTGGTGAGCGTCCACAAGGACGCCCGCCTGAACCCCCGCATCCGGGAAGAGGGGTACTTTGCCGCGAGTATTCTGGCCGACGATCAGGAAGGATTGAGCAGGCTTTTCGCCTCACCCGAGAGGTCCAGCGGTTTGCACGCCGTCCACTCCCTGGGCGGCGGCTACGGCACTACCGGCGCCCCACTCGCCGCCGGGGCCATCGCGGTCATCGAATGCGAGCTGGAGGCCACGTATCCCGGCGGCGACCACGACCTGTTCCTCGGACGCGTCGTCGAGGTCAGGCTGGGAGATACGCGCAAGGGTCCGCTGGTCTTCCACGAGGGCGACTATCCGATCATCAAAGCAGCGCCTAGAGCCGGTGATACGGGAGCGTTCGTTGATTCGGTGCGGGGCTTCGACGTGAGGATCCAGCGGGCGCGGGACCGCAGGCGCCGCTAGAGGAGGTATCGGGATGGAGAAGGTGGATCTCGGGAAGGCGCTCAAGCACCTTTACAAGCCCTCGGCGAAGGAGGTTGTCGAGGTCGAGGCGCCGGAGATGCGCTTCCTCATGGCTGATGGAGCAGGAGACCCAAACACCTCGGCGGAATTCAGGGAGGCGGTCGAGGCGCTCTACGCCCTCTCCTACGCGCTCAAGTTCATGGTCAAGAAGACCGCTGAGGTGGACTACGGCGTCATGCCGCTCGAAGGACGATGACATGAGCTGGTTCAGCGTGGATGACAAGAGCGGCTGGAAGTGGACGGCCATGATCATGCAGCCCGAGGAGTACGTGACCCGAGAGCTGGTAGAGAAGGCTCGCGGCCAGGTCGAGAAGAAGAAAGCGCCCCCGGCCCTTTCGCGCGTCCGATTCGAGCCCTTCCACGAAGGCCGGGCGGCGCAGATCATGCACCGCGGTCCCTTCTCCGAGGAGGGACCCACGGTGGAGAAAGTCCATCGTTTCATCGAGGAGCGCGGTGGCGAGCTGAGCGGCAGGCACCACGAGATCTACTTGAAAGACTTCAACCGAACCGCGCCGGAGAACCTCCAGACCGTCGTCCGCCAACCCTTCGCATGACCAGGCAAGACTCAGGCAAAATTCTGAAGAAACCGCCGGACAGGGCACTGTACTAGATGTTCCGGCGGAACCTCCTCCCCATCGTGCGTCCCCGTCCATCCGACACAGAAGGGCTCGTCTACGTCGAGGGTGTGGAGGAGAACGGGGAGATATCGGCCGGTAAAGTCCGCTCACCCGTGACCGGAGACGAGTACAGGATGAGGTACGGGTATCTGGATCTCCTGCCCCGCAGCACCGGCGCGCACAACGTCGCCAACCTGACCAACCTCCTCCCCGGCGCAGGACGCGGATACGAACCCCTGTGGCGCGTTCGGTCCCTGACCCTCCTGACGGGCGAACGTTTCCCGAACGGGCGTGAAATCGAGATCATCTCGGATCTCATCCACTTGCAACGCGGCGGCCTGTACCTGGACCTTGGATGCTCCGGCGGTCTTTATGCCAGGGAGATGGCCCGCGCTCTGGACGAGCGGGGCGCGGTCATAGGGGTGGACATCTCACCCTCCATGTTGAGGGAGGCGGAACGCCGTTCCCGCAAAACCGGATCACCCGTCTCTCTGGTCCGGGCTGACGTCCACAACCTTCCATTCGCTGACGCCGCCTTCTCGGGGATTGTGTGCGGCGGTACGTTGAACGAACTCGGGGATCCGGCACGCGCCCTCCGCGAAGCCAGACGCGTCCTCGAACCTGGCGGCAGACTCGCCATCATGGGCATCCTGCGGGCAACGACGGCCCGCGGACAGCGGATACAGCGTTTCCTCTCAGGCGGCGGCATCCGGTTCTTCCAGCGGGAAGAGTTGCACAGCCTCCTGGACCACGCGGGCTTCGCCCCTGACCCGCCACAAACGTACGGTCCTGTCGTCTTCGCATCGGCGACCCGCCGATAGCGTATTCTCCAGGCAGATAGACCGTACAAAAGAGCCATTCTTCCAAGGCAGTCCCAAACTGTATAATTTCGCGCAATGTCACCGTCGAGCGGGAGGTATGCCGTGCAGACCGGGGATGAAAGGGGATTCGGGAATCGCTGGGAGTTGACCGCGCCCGAATCCTACGCGCTGCTGTACGGGCCGAAGGATGCGCGCCAGATCTTCAAGCTGGCAGTGCTGGAACTAGTGGCCCGCAGGCGCCTGGAGCTGGCCGAGATCGAAGATCCAGGAAGGTCAGGGCGACCTCGTAAATATGCAGTTCTGAGATATGGTCCGAACCGTGAGCGACCGGAGAGCCGCCCGCTTGAGGCAGTGTTCTCGCTGTTCACTGGCCCCGTCGCGAGCCCAGCGGGAGGACGCCGGACGGAGATGGCGGTTCCGGATCTCGCGCGGTCAGCGATGAACCGTTATGGAACTTTCGAGGGATACGTGGAAGCCTGCATCATGACGGGCCTGCAGAGCCGCAACCTCTTCGAGCGCAGGACGCGCCGCAGGTTCTGGATCTTCCAGACAACGCGATGGGAGCCGACGCACTCAGGCGAGGCCGCGAAGGCCGAACTGCGTGGCAGCATGACGCTGGGTGAAGAGCAGTTTGCCGGATGGGTGGATGAAGAACCATCCAGGGCGCTCCAGTTCCTCGGCCTCGCGGGTTCATCTGTACTCCTCATGCCTCCCCTCCACCGCGACGTCCGTCGCCTCCGCGAAAACCCGGAGTACCGCCGGTCCAGCGACGACTGGGTCGCTGCTGGCTACTTTCCCGTGATCGGCGCTACATCAGTTGGCGATCACCAGGATCATCAACATCACGACGACCCAGGCGGTCTGGACCTCGACGCCATCGGCCCTGGCGGCTTCGACAGCCACAGCGACGCCTCATCCGCCATAGATTCGGGGCTCAGCGGGGGCGGTTTCTGGGGCGATGGTGGTTCTGGCGGCGGCGGTGATGGCGGTGGATCAGGCGGCGATGGAGGAGGCGGTGGATGGGGTGGCAACGGAGGTGGCGGCGGTTTCGGTGGTGGCGATGGAGGCGGGGGTGGCGGTGGTGGTTAGTGACGCCGGATCTTTAGCCCCGTCACGCCTCCGCGCTACATCGCCTCTATCTCAGCGTGGGTCGGAAGCGAGCCCTGCGCACCTTCCCGCGTGACTGCCGCAGCGCCTGCCCGCGCGGCGTAGGCAACCGCCTCCTCCAGCGGCGCGCCCTGCGCCAACCTCACCGCCAGCGCCCCAACGAAGGCGTCCCCCGCGCCAGTGGTGTCCACCACCTTCGCCAGCGGGGCGGGGAGATGACCTGAGGAATCCCCTTCAGCGAACACCGCGCCCTCGGCCCCAAGGGTGACGACGGCGGAGCGTGGTCCCAGCTCCAGCAGCCTCGGGGCGGCGGAGAGGGCGCCTTCCACGCCTTTGACTTTCTCACCGAGCAGGAACGCGGCCTCGTGTTCGTTGACCACGAGCGGGTCCAGTTTCGCCAGGAAAGCCCGTCCCACCTCGAACGGCGGCGCAAGGTTCACCAGAACGCGGGTTCCGACGCGGGCGGCGACCTCGATAGCCTTCGCCACGGTTTCGGGGGAGACTTCCATCTGGGCGACGAGTATCTCCGCCTCCGCGATGGCGTCCGCGGCGGCTTCTATGTCTTCGTCCGAAAGCCCACGGTTGGCGCCGGGGGCGACGGTGATGACGTTCTCGCCGTCGGGGGTGACGGTGATGAAGGCAGATCCCGTCTTCCACCCTTCCAGCCGTTCGATGAGGCTGGTGTCCACGCCCTGATCCCGGAGGTTTACGAACTGCGGTTCGCCGAACTCGTCTTCGCCAACCCTTCCGAGCATGATGACCGCGGCCCCGAGGCGCGCGGCGGCGGCGGCCTGGTTCGAGCCTTTCCCTCCGTGGTGGGTGGATAGCACGGCGTCGGTGACGGTCTCGCCCGGCTCGGGGCGACGCTCTACTTTAAGGACGAAGTCCTGGTTTATGGAGCCGACGACGAAGACTTCGGCCATCTTGGGCTATCCCTCTTCCCTCAACTCAGGAGCGTCGGGACGCTTGGGTCCACGATCACGTCCAGCAGGTACGGCCTTCCGGCGTTAAGACCCCGCTTCAGGGCACCCTGGAGATCATCCGGCTTATCGACGGTCTCCCCCGAGACGCCCAATCCCTCGGCGACCTTGACGTAATCCACGTCGCCCACGTCAAGGCCGGGAACGGTGTCGCCGATGCCTACGGAATCGCGGAAGGCTTTGAGGATCGAATATCCGCGGTTGTTCACCACCACGACCAGCACGTTCGCGCCGTAGCGGGCCGCGCTCCACAGCGCCTGCACCGAGTACATGATGCTGCCGTCCCCGATCACGCATACAACGGGACGCTCCGGGCTTGCCAGCTTCAGCCCGACGGAAGCTGGCAGGCAAAACCCGAGCCCGCCTGCCGCCGAGGTAATGTATCCACCTGGCTGGGAGGGATGTATCCACCGATGAAACGCGGGTTTGCTGGATGCCGACTCGTCGGCGAAGATCGTATCTTCAGGGCAGACGTCGGAGATCGCACGCATCACGTAGTCAATGGTCATCGGCGTGCTGGCCTCCGGCTCCGGCGGCGGCCCCGGCGTGTCCGGCGCTTTTCTGGTGGTCCCGGACACAAGCTCCGTGAGATTCCGGATCGCCAGCTTCACGTCACCGACTATGCTGGTTCCGGCAGCGGCGCGATGGGCCTCCGCTGGATCATCCGTCACCTGAAAGAGTCGCGTCCCATCCTGGACCACGGGACCGGGAACGTATGGATAGTACTGGAAGACCGGCGCGCCGATGACGACCACCACGTCGTACGGTGAGAGAAGCTCCGAGACGGGTTTCTGCGCAAGCACGAGATGCCCCCGGAAGAGCGGATGATCCTGCTGAAACCCGGAGAGCGGGGAGTTTGGTTCGGCCCATACTTCGGCTTCGAGCTTCTCCGCGAGCGCCACGGCGTCGTGGAAAGCATCGGCGCGGGCGATGCCTGAGCCCGCCACGATCACGGGTCGCCTGGCTTCAGCGAGGGCGCTGGCGACGCTTTGGAGGGCTTCGGGGTCGGGGGCGGAGCGATGGGAGATTTCGCGGGCCGTGAAAGGCTCGGCCTCGGCGTCCCAGTCGTTCATCGGGATGGAGACGAAGACGGGACCGCGCGGGTTCTGCATGGCCGTGTGGTAGGCGCGGTGGATCTCCCCCGGAACGTCCTCGGCGCGGTACGGCTCGTGGCTGCGCTTGACGTATGGCCGCGCCAGTTCCACGAGGTTTCCGGTGAGAAGCGGTTCGAGGGCGATGTGGCGGCGATCCTGCTGTCCCGCGGTTATGACGAGCGGGGTTTTGTTGTGCCAGGCGGTAACCATGTTGCCCATCGCGTTTCCGAGGCCGGGTCCAGTGTGCAGGTTGACGAGGACGGCATTGCCTGTGCCCCTGGCGTATCCCTCGGCCATCGAGAGGGCGCTCGCCTCCTGCAATCCCAGGACGTAGCGGAAATCATCAGGGAAGTCCTTGAGGAAGGGTAGTTCCGTAGAGCCGGGGTTACCGAAGACCGTGGTCATATTCAGCTCGCGCAGGAGATCCAGGGTTGCCTCACGGACCGTCGTCATCGCGCCTCTCTTCCCATCGTTTGCCTGATGGGACAATATATCAGGAGCCTCGTTCGGGAGGGGCTATCCTGGCGGAGTTCCGGTATTATGGAGGCATGCAGGGAACCATCGTGGACAACCGCTACAGCATACTCCGGGCGCTTGGTGACGGAGGCATGGCCAGGGTGTATCTGGCGCACGACGAGGTCCTCGACAGGGACGTGGCGCTGAAGGTTCTGTGGGAATACTTCGCAAGCGACGAGGAGTTCGTTGACCGCTTCAAGCGCGAGGCCCGCAGCGCCGCCTCCCTCTCGCACCCTAACATCGTGCAGGTATACGACAGGGGAGAGACCGAGACCGGGGCCGCCTACATGGCGATGGAGTACGTGCCGGGCGGTACGCTCAAGGAGCGCATCACGCACGAAGGCCAGCTCTCCCCCGAGGACGCGGCGGGGCTTGCCATCCAGATAGCCGAAGCCCTTGGCGCGGCGCACGAGCGCGGTGTGATCCACCGCGACATCAAACCGCACAACGTCCTCATCTCGGAGTCCGGCGGGGCGAAGGTGGCTGACTTCGGCATCGCCCGCGCGGCGGCAGCCACCACGGCCACCCGCACGGGAAGGGTGCTCGGTACAGCAGGATACATGTCCCCGGAGCAGGCGCTCGGGCAGCGCGTGGACCAGAGGACCGACCTGTATTCCCTCGGCGTGGTCCTCTTCGAGATGTTGACCGGGAGGCTGCCGTTCCAGGGTGAGAGCCCCATCACCGTCTCCATGAAGCACGTAAACGAATCGCCGCCGCCCCCGAGTGGGATCAGGCCGGATCTCCCTGACGGCGTGAACGCACTGGTACTGAAGCTCCTTGCCAAGAACCCAGACGACCGCTACGCCGACGCGTGGGACCTGATCGAAGACCTCCGTAGAATGCGGGCTGGTCTCCCCATAGCCGTCGCCCCACCCCCATCAGGGCCGAATGGCAGTGCCCCCACGACGCAGCCAGACAGGCCGAGCCCACCCCCGAACCGGAGGCCCCCGCACAACGCCTCGGCCAGTAGGCGCCGCAGGCGGAGGGTAGTGCCGTGGCTGCTGCTCGCGTTGCTGGTACTGGCTCTCATACCGCTTGGCGTCATCGCCCTTCGCGGCATCGGGGTCAACGATCCCGGTGGGAACAATCGCCGTCCTCCGGTCGCGGGCAAGGTGAAGGTTCCCGACGTTCGAGAGATGCTCCAGCAGAGGGCTGAGGCGAAGCTCCAGCGGGCTGGCCTCGAAGTAGGCATCATAGCCAGGTCCAAGAGCGACAGGATCGCACCTGGCCGGGTCATCGCGCCTGGATATCCTGTCGGGAAGAAGTTGGATCGTGGCACCGCAGTGAACCTGACCGTCAGCTCTGGACCTTCTGTGGCCCCGACTTCCTCGGCCTCCTCATCCGCCACGTCCTCAGCTACGTCTTCTGCCACATCGTCGGCTAGCTCCTCGGCCTCGTCGCAGCCGACCGAACAATTCACCCCCGCCTCGAGCGCATCGTCGAGCCCGGCAACCAAACCAGGGAACGCCAAATCGAAGAGCCCAGCCGCGAGCCCCGCGAAGCGCACCCAGACCCAGGCTGGAGGGAACTCGGGCAAAGGGAAAGTCAGGGTGAAGAAGTTCCAGGTAAACGGGGCTGGCAACGTCGATAACGGCGGCGCGAAAGGCAACAGCGGCAAAGGCAACAGCGGCAAGGATTAGTCGCCGATTTTCGGATCATCTGCAACCACGGAGGAGGAGAAACTTGAAAGCTATTCGGGTAAACGAGACCGGCGGGCCGGAAGTACTTAGTTACGAGGACGTGGAAGTTCCAGAGCCAGGCCCGGGTGAGGCGCGGGTCAGGCTCGCCGCATCTGGCGTGAACTTCATTGACACCTACCAGCGGACCGGGCTGTATCCGTTGGATCTCCCGTTCACCCTCGGCATGGAAGGCGCGGGAGAGGTGGACGCCGTCGGCGATGGCGTCGAAGAGCTTTCACCAGGCGATTACGTGGCGTTTGCCAGCGCGCAGGGATCCTATGCCGAGTACATCGTCGCGCCGGAGGAGAAACTGATTCCGTTCAACGTCACCCTTGTCGAGGCGCGGGTTGCGGCGGCGGTGATGCTCCAGGGCATGACAGCCCACTACCTCACCCACAGCACCTTCCCCATCCAGGAAGGGCAGACCGTGCTCATCCACGCCGCGGCAGGCGGCGTCGGGCTGCTCCTTTGCCAGATGGCGAAGATGCGGGGCGCGACGGTGATCGGGACGGCTGGCACCGAAGAGAAAGCACAGCTCGCCAGGGGGGCTGGCGCAGACGAGGTGATCCTGTACACCGAACAGGACTTCGTGGCGGAAACCAACCGCATCACGGACGGCGAAGGCGTCCACGCGGTCTACGATGGCGTCGGCAAAGAGACCTTCGACGGCGGCCTTGATGTGCTGCGGACGCGGGGCTACATGGTCCTCTTCGGGGCATCCAGCGGCCCCGTGCCACCCCTCGACCCGCAGGTTCTCAACCAGAAGGGTGGCCTGTTCCTCACAAGGCCAGCCCTGGCGCAGTACAGTGCGGATCGCGAGGAGCTTGAGTGGCGGGCAGGGAGTTTGTTCTCCTGGATCGGGCAGGGCAACCTCGACGTGCGCATCGGCGCGACCTACGCCCTCGAAGACGCCGAACAGGCGCAGCGAGATCTCGAAGGCCGCAAAACCACTGGCAAACTACTCCTCATCCCGTAGCATGTCACCCATGCAGCTCGACGCAAGCATTGGAACCGGGAGAGATTACCTGAAACGGGCTGGCGCATCGGCCCGCGCCATCGAAGAACTCGGGTTCTCCGGCCTGTGGTCGAGCGAGACGCAGCACGACGGCTTCCTGCCGCTCGCACTCGCGGCGGAGTCTACGGAGAGTATTTCGCTAGGCACCTCCATCGCCGTTGCGTTCTCCCGCTCCCCGATGGAGACGGCCCAGACGGCGTGGGATCTCCAATCTCTCTCGAACGGACGCTTCATCCTCGGCCTCGGAACCCAGGTGAAGGCTCACGTCACCCGCAGGTTCTCCATGCCATTCGATAGCCCAGCCGCCCGCCTCAAGGACTACATTCTGGCGCTGCGGGCCATCTGGCACTCCTTCCAGACGGAAGAACCCCTGAAATACGAGGGCGAGTTCTACAGGCACACGCTGCTCACGCCGTTCTTCGATCCAGGTCCAATCGAACAGCCGGAGATCCCGGTCCACATCGCCGGGGTGAACGAACGTCTCGCGACCGTGGCGGGTGAGGTCTGCGACGGCTTCCACGTCCATCCATTCCACTCCCCCGAGTACGTCCGCCGAACCGTCCTGCCAGCCATCGAGCGTGGCGCGTCGAGCGCGGGACGCGAGCCAGATGACGTGGATCTCGTCGCCAGCGCCTTCGTCGTCACAGGCGAGGACGAGCGTGAGATCGCAGAGCAGAGGGAGACCCTGCGATCCCAGGCCGCTTTCTACGCCTCCACCCCCTCGTACCGCGTGGTCCTCGAAGCGCACGGATGGGAGGATGTTGGGATGCGGTTGTCGAGCCTCGCGCGGGAGAAGAAATGGAAAGAAATGCCAGCGCTGGTCACGGACGAGATGCTATCGGCCTTCGCCATCGAAGCTGCCCCGGATGAAATAGGAAATGTATTGAAGGAAAGGTACGAAGGGCTCGTGGACCGCATCTCCCTGTACGTACCTTTCGTGCCAGCCGAACGCGATGATTTCTGGCGAACTATCGTGGAGGGTATGCGTTGAACGGGGCTTCTGGCATCAAGACAACGGACATCTGCGACGAATTCGCGGGGAGCGTGCAGGTGTGCGAGCCCATGTTCACGTCGTTTGGCGCCGTGAAGGGTTTTCACGGCACTATCTCCACGGTCAGGGTCCACGAGGACAACGTGCTGGTCAGGGATGCGCTTGAGGAAATCACGGCGGGGCACGTCCTGGTGGTGGATGGGGGCGGCTCAATGAGGTGCGCCCTCGTCGGAGACAAACTCGCCGACATCGCGGCCTCGCGGGGCCTCGCCGGTATCATAGTCAACGGGTGCGTCAGGAACGCGAGGGAGCTGGCTGGGATAGAAGTCGGTGTGCTTGCGCTGGCCAGCCATCCGCTGCGGAGCCGCAAGGAGGGCGGTGGCGGCAGGGACGAGACTGTGGAGTTCGGCGGCGTCACCTGGACGCCAGGGCACCACGTCTATGCGGACGAGGATGGGATCGTCATTGCTAGCCAAGAGCTACACAACGGCTAGCCGACAACCGGGTCGGCGATCATGCCGCTACGGTTTGAGAACGCACTTGATGGCGCCGTCCTGCTTTTTCTGGAAGATCTCGTAGGCGTGCGGCGCATCGTCGAGGGACAATTCGTGGGTCTTTAGATCCCCGGTGCCCAAAGGATCCTCATCGGTCAGGAGAGGCAGGATGTCGCCCACCCAGCGCCGGACGTTGGCCTGTCCCATGCGAACCTGTATCTGCATGTCGAAGAGGTCGCCTAGCTGGAAAGCCTGGATCGGGCCGGTGTACACGCCGCTGATGGAAAGCGTACCTCCCCGCCGGATGGAGGACATGCATTCTCTGAGCGCCGTCGCCCGGTCGAGCTGGAGCTTGGTCGCCTGGAGGAGGGAACCTATGGCGGAACCGGACGCCTCCATGCCCACGGCGTCTATCCCCGCATCCACGCCACGGCCTTCGGTCATCTCCAGCACCACGTCGCGCACCCGGTCCACGGCTCTGAAGTCCACCGTCTCCACGCCGTAGCGGGCGGCCATGTCGAGCCGCTCGGGGACGTTGTCCACCCCGATCACACGCCCCACGCCCTGGTGCATCGCTATGCGCGCGCACATCTGGCCTATGGGTCCGAGGCCCCAGACGCCCAACGTTCCGCCCTGCGGCGTGTCCGCGTAGGCGACGGCCTGCCAGGCGGTAGGTAGCACATCCGAGAGATACAGGAACCGTTCGTCGGGCGTGTCCTCGGCCTCCTCCGGCACCTTTACCGGCCCGAAGTGTGCCTGTGGAACGCGAAGGTACTCGGCCTGCCCGCCCGGTACGGCTCCGTAAACGTGCGTGTACCCGAAGAGGCTCGCGCCCTTGCCCCGTCCGAGCAGGCTCGCAGCCCGGGCGAGCTTGCCGGTATCGCGGGTGGTCTCACACTGGGAGTAGAGTTGCTGGTCGCAGAAAAAGCAGTGGCCGCAACTGATGTTGAAAGGCACTACCACCCGGTCTCCGGGTTTGATGTGCTCCACGGCGGAGCCCACCGCCTCCACGATCCCCATCGGCTCGTGCCCGATGATGTCGCCCGCGCGCATGATCGGGGAGAGCTTGGCGTAAAGGTGGAGGTCGGAACCGCAGATGGCGGTGGACGTTATGCGGACGATGGCGTCCGTGGACTCCTGGATGACAGGGTCCGGGACGTTATCCACCCGTACGTCCTCCTTGCCGTGCCACACGACGGCCTTCATGGCTCCCTGCTCCCCACGCCGGTCAGTATCTCGCGGATGCGGAAAGGCCCGCCGGTCTGCGGAGAGAGCGGCGGCGTGTCCAGGCCAGCGCCCTCAGAGAGCCCGGCCAGCACGTCGAGGAGGGTATCGCCCGCCGTGTATTGCGAGGTCCAACCTAGTTCGGTGCGGGCGCGGGTTGTGTCCATGACGGGGATGTTGAGCGAGAGATCCAACCAGTCAGGAGGCACCGGCTGCAGCCGCAGCCTCCACGCCAGATTCGCGCCCGCCCGCAAGGTTCGCGCCGAAAATGGGAAAGGCCTTGCGTTCAGGATGCGCCCGATCTCCTGGGCGTCCAGCACCGGCTCTGCCGCCAGGTTGAACGCGCCCCCCGCCTCCCCGACGACCGCCAGCCGAAAGGCCTCCCCGACGTCGTAGGAGTGGATTACCTGCGAGCGCAGTCCCTCAACCTCTGGGATCAGGTTGATAAGCTCCGGCCGCGCCAGAATACCGGGGAAGAATGGACCCGCGAACAGGCGACGAATACCCTGTGACGCCTCCTTCTTGAACACGAGGCCGGGACGCATCCTGACCACCCGCACGTCCGGATTCTCGGCCTCGAAGCGATCCAGCCTCCGCTCCACCTCCGCCTTGTGCCTGGCGTAGTACGAGGTCGAGACGCCGTTTCGGGGCCAGTTCTCGTCCACAGCCTGATCCTTTGGCCCCGGCGAGTACACCCCGACGGAAGAGGCGTACAGAAACGCAGGCACCCCGGCCTCCCTCACGGCGCGCATAATGCGCGAGTTGCCCTCGACGTTGACCATCCACAGTCGGTTCAGGTCGCGGGCTGGCTGTATGAGCCAGGAAAGCGAGATTATCGCGTCCGCCCCCCGAAAGAGCGGCGCAAGCTCATCCGTCGCCACGTCCGCTGAAGTCCACTCGACCTTCGGCATGGCGAGGCTTGGCAAGCGACGCGCCACCCCGAGTATGGACTCAACCTTCTCCTCGGCGGCGAGCGAGCGCAGGACGCTGGTCCCGACGTTCCCGGTCGCCCCCAAAACAACCACCTTCATGGCGCGCCCTGTACCCACGGAATGAAGTTTAGAAACGCTTAGAGGTGATCACCTCTGTTTATGCCGTATCGTTATTCGCGAGACGGTTCCGATTCCGGAGACGGGGGGTCATCTGGGTGTCTCGATTCGCCATCACACGTCTTTCAAGATTCTTACCGTTGTTGTTGGCGTTTGCTTGCTACCCACTTTAGCAGCCTAACCTCTTTGATGAGTTGGGTACTAGTCGCTCCGCTAGTCGAACAAACCTCCAGATTTCAAATGCTTGCTATGCTGTCGTAGGTCGGATACGAAACAGAGGAGGTTCCAATGAAGGTACTGGTGACTGGCTCGAGGGGCAAGGTAGGCAGGGCAACGGTGGCGGCGCTGACCCAGGCCGGGCACGAGGTGCGGGCGACCGACCTCATGCCGCCTGTCTTCGAGCGCCCCGACGATGACGCCCCGGCCTATGTCCAGGCTGACGTGACGGACGCTGGCGACATGTTCGCGGTGGTGCGCGGGATGGACGCCGTGGTTCACGCGGCGGCGCTCCCCGAGCCGACGCAGAACCCGCCGCACGTTGTGTTCCAGAACAACCTCATGGGCGTCTTCAACGCGCTGGAAGCGGCGATCCGGTTCGGAGTGAAGCGATTCGTGAACATATCGAGCGAGACGGTGCCAGGCTTCTTCTTCCCCGAGCGGGAGTTCCTGCCGGATTATGTGCCGGTGGATGAGGAACATCCCATCAGGCCGCAGGACCCTTACGCGACAGCCAAGCACTTCGGGGAGCAGTTGATGGACGCGGCGATCCGACGTTCCGACATCCAGGCCATCTCCATCCGTCCATGCTGGGTGCAGCACGAGGAAAACTACGAGCATAACCTGGGCCCGCAGGTGCGCGACGCCTCGGTCCTCTCACCCAACTTCTGGAGCTACATAGACGTGTACGACCTGGCTGACGCCATCACGCTCGCCGCCGAGTCGGACCTCCCTGGCCACGAGGTTTTCTACATAGCCTCACCCGACAACGTCGGCGGGCGTCCGTTCGAGGAGACGGTGCGCCAGTACTACGGGGACGAAGTGGAGGTCAAGAAGCCGCTATCCCGCGAGGACGCCTCCGGCATCTCATGCGCCAAGGCGGAGAGGATGCTCGGTTACTCGCCCAAGCGCTCGTGGAGCGATTACCTGGACGGGGAAGGCCGCCTCAAGCCTGGCGTGAAGGGGCTGTTCTCCGGTTCGTAGACCCTGCTAGCGTTCCTCGAAGGGATTGTGCAGGGTGGCCGGCGCCGACGATCTCACGACGGCCACCCTGTAGCCAGCTTCTTCCAGGGCGCGTACCGTGCCGTCCGGGTTCTCTGTCTCCAGGCGCAGGACTATGGTGCGATAGGTCTCACGGTCAGCCTGGGCTAAATAAACGCCAGCGATGTTCACGCTGCGGTCCCGGATCACATCCGTCACGTTCGCGAGCTGGCCCGGTTCGTTTGCGACCTCGACCTCGACCCAGCTCCCGAAATCCCGCGCCCCGATGAGTTCGATCAGGGTGCGCATCATGTCGGATGAGGTAACTATGCCGACCAGATTACCCTCGTCCACAACGGGCAGGCAGCCGATCCTGCGGTCGTAGATCCCACGCGCCGCGTGGTCCACCGTATCGAGCGGATGGATGGTGACGACATTCCGGCTCATCATGTCCCCGACCCGCACCCACCTCATGGTGGCGGCCTCGCGGTTCTCGCGCGGCGGGCTCACGTCGCGGAGGTCCCGATCCGAGACCAGCCCGACCAGACGCCCATCCTCGACTATCGGGACGTGCCTTATCTTGTGCTCCCGGCACAATGCCCACGCTTCGGCGGCGCTAGCCTCCGGCCCCAGCGTGAAGATATCCTGCGTCATGGAATCCCTAACCCGCAGCATGCCGATCCTCCCTTTTCTCTTGCCTCATCACCTAACTACCGCAGCGTACCATCGGAGCGTCTTGCTAACCGACGATGGGGCCGTCTGTGTGCTGTTTGCCGCCAGGCGGAACCAACTCGTAGAGTACGCCCTTCTCCACCCTGACTATGCCGATACCGGCGTCGCGGAAGTTGCTAGGCCCGGCGCTCTCCTGGTCCAGGATATACACGGGGCCTTCTTTGGCTGTCTCCTCGACGGTGGTGACGCCGGTGTAGTCGTTGGTTCCGTAACGGAGGTTGGTATCCACGTTATCCAGGTCGTCTGGCCACACGATGTCGGTGAAGCGGATACGGGAGGGATACCAGGGGTCGATGATCCTGAGGTCCCGTCGGCGCTTCTCCACAAGGACCATGTACCAGAGGCTGCTCCTGTGGTGCATCACGGTCGAGTTCGGCAGGGCATTCTCGGCCACGGCGTCAATTATCTCCTGCCCCCTGTAGTCCTCGCTGCGGTCGTTGGCCGCGAACGATGTCGGCGCGTACAGGAAGGGCACTATCATCAAAGCCACCGAAGCCATGGCCAGTATTGCGCCCCCCGCAGGGCGCGACAGCCTCCCCACGAGGTCCTCGGCAGTCTGTATCAAGGCTCCGGCGCCGACGGCCACCATCAGGGAGACCATCATGTAGGTTGGTATGAAGTAAAGGAGGGCGTCGTAGATGCGGTACTCGATACCGTACACCAGCCATCCCATAAACAGGAAGCCAAGCAGGGCCGCGCCGGAGCGGTCGCGGAAGAGCATGTACGAGAAGCCCATCAGCGCGATCATCACAAGCACCCAGTGCATATTCTCGAAGAGGTTTCCCCCGTAGAAAAGCAGCCTGCCAGGGATCTCACCCGGCCCGTAGGCGAACATGTTGCCCTGGTGCCCCGATCCGCTGACCAGATACCAGAAGCGGCTGAAGGTGGTTGGATCCCCCTCGTTCATGGGCGGGTTCATCGAGGATCTAATAGGCAGATATAGATATGGCGTCAGGCCGATCGCGTACAGCGCCGCGCCCTTGAGCACGAGCTTCCAATCCAGAAACCGGCTCCGGTCCACGAGCAAGACGAACAGGAAAGCGGCGGGCAAGACGAGCCCGCTAGTGAGGTGGTTGGTCATCGCTATTCCCATCAACAGGCAGGTCAGGAGGAGGTAGCGATCCCTGCGGGTCTTGCGCCACAACAGCAGGCAGACTATGGGGAGCATGATCAACAACGTGTTCAACGTGTAGACCTCGGCGATTACGGCCTGGCTCCAGTACGTAGTCCCCAGCCCGAACGCGAGCGCGCCTACAACCGAAGCCACCACCCTGCCGCTCAACAACAGCCCGGCCCGGTACACGAGCAACACCGCGCCCACAGCGTACACGGCTGACGCCAGGTTGGTGCGGTAAGCAGGGTCCCCGAAGGGCAGATACGTGAAAAGGTGCGTGAGCATGGCCCAGGCTGGCTCCCCCGTCCCGCCTGGAATGCCTAGCATGATGGCCTGCGTGGAGAGCATGGCCGAGTCGAGCAGAACGGGCCTGTCATAGTACAGGATGGTCGGCGCCAGAGTCAGCAGATACAAAACGAAGACGACGAGCGTCACCCCAGCGCCAGCCAGCAGCGCAAGCCGCTTCTCTAAACGAGCCTGGTCGTGCTGCTTCTTGTCTCCAGGGGGGACTTCCACGGGCAAAAAGCGTACCACATCGCACGTACCGCAAGCCAGCCGTAGATCAACTGCCAGCCAGCGGCTGCGGGTTACGCGCCCCCTGTCCCCCGACGGACTACCTGATAAAGCAACACGTTCTCGTTCACGGGGATGAGATCCAGGCCCGCCTTCCCATACAGGCGCTCGCTGTCCGTGACGCCCATGTAATAGGGGGTGGTGGTCTTACCGGGGAGGAGAACGTAGACTGGCCCATCCTCCAGGGCGGCCTTCGCCTCGGGCACGCCTTTGAACCGTGGTGGCCCGGCATTCTTCTCCAGGTAGTTGATAAGGGTGAGGTCTTCCCTGCGATGCTGGACCAGGATCATGTAGTACAGCGGGCTCCTGTGGTGGAGCACCGTGGAGTTTGGCTTCGTCTCGGTGGCCACCGCGTCCATCATTCTCCGCCCCTCGTAATCTCCGCTGCGGTCAACCGCCGCGTAGGTGGCCCCCGTACCAAGTAGCGGAAAGACGAGGAACAGCACGGAGAGCACTACCACGAGGCCAAGGCGGACTGCGGAAGGAACCCGCTCCGCGAGGCTGTCGATTGCGTCGAGGAGGGCGCTGAAGCCTGCGGCCATGAGGACGCCAAGGATCAGGTAAGTCGGTATGAAGTAATACTGGATGTCCTCGATGTTGTATTCCAGGGCGTGAAAGAGCCATCCCAGGAATGGGATGCCGAGGAGGACGGCGGCGGATGCGTCGCGGTAGATTAGGTAGAAAACCCCGAGCAGCGCCACGAGCACGAGCGCGACGTGGAACTGCCCGAAATTCCCGTACAGGTAGTTCAGGTACATGGAGATCCTGTCAGGAAGCTCGGCCGGGCCAAAAGCCCACATGCGTCCCTTCCACGCCCCGCCCGAGACCAGATTGTAGAAGCCATAAATGGTATCCGGCGGGTACTTGGAGATCTTGGGTTGATCCCAGGTCCATCCCGGCGGTAGATAGTCCATCGAAGCCCGGATTGGCAGGTAGGCGTAAGGAAGCAGGCCGAGCAGAAAAAGCCCGGCGGCTTTGAGAATGAGCCCCACCTCCAGCACCTTCTTCCGATCCACCACAAGCACGAAGAAGAAGCCTGCTGGGATGAGCAACCCGCTGGTTATGTGGTGCGTCAGGGAGAGGCCGCACAGGAAGGCGCCGAGCAGGAGGTAGCGATCCCTGCGGGTCTTACGCCAGATCAGGAAAACGAAGATCGTGAGCGACACGAAGAGCGCGTTCAGCGTGTAAACCTCAGCGATGACTGCCTGGCTCCAGAAGATGCGGCTTACGCCGAAGGCAAGGGCTCCGGCCGCAGCCGCGAACGACCGCCCGGTGAGGAGCCAGCCGATCAGGAACACGAAAAGCACCGCAAGCGCGGCGTATACCGCAGACGCCAGGTTGACTCGGTACGCTACGTCCCCAACCGGAAGGTACGTGAAAAGCTTGCCCAGCATCACGTAGGTCGGATATCCGGTGTAGTCGGGGATGCCGAGCACGTACGCTTTTACCTGGAGTACCGCGGAGTCGCGCAGGACCGGCAGGTCGTAGTAGAGGACGGTTGGGGCCAGCGTGCGGAGGTAAAGGATGAATGAAAGCAGGCAAACGCCCGCCCCCGCCAGAGCCGGGAGCGACCCCCGATAGCTTCCCGGCTTCTTGAGGATCGGCCGCATAGGCAGTTGGAAGCGTACCACAGCCCATGTGTCGCTTCGCTCCCGTGAGTCGTAAGGTCGTGTTTTCTCGACCAACGACTCACGAAGCGAGCGCCCAGCGCGAGCGCCTCACGACTAACGCACTAGGCGACGCGCTCTATGCAGCCCTCGTCGTCGTTGCCAGGGCGGTTGACGAAGCGGCTGACGGGAAATGCCTCCATCGCGTCATCAGGATACGGCCTGAGCAGGTCAGCGAGCGGCTCTTTCTCCTCGAAGTCGGGGGCGAGCCACATCTCGTGGTCTTCTGATGGAAGTATCACTGGCATCCTGGGATGGACTTCGCCGACCACGCCGTTGGCTTCGGTTGTGAGGATGGTGCAGGAAACGATGCTCCCGCCGTCCGGATTTTTCCAGGTCTCCCACAGCCCGGCGAAGACGAATGGCTCACCGTCGCCCAGGCGGAAGTGGTATGGCTGCTTGCCGCCGTTTTCTTTCTTCCACTCGTAGAAGCCGTCGGCTGGTATCAGGCAGCGGCGTTTCTTGAATGCCTGGCGGAAGGATGGTTTGGATGGGGCGGTCTCGGAGCGGGCGTTGATCATACGGTATCCGATGCCGGGATCTTCTGCCCACGAGGGGATCAAACCCCACCGCATCATCTCAAGCCGCCGCTCCTCACCTTCGCCGCCCGATACAACGGCGGCGACTTCCCTGCCGGGCGCGATGTTGTAGCTCGGCGGTAGGTCAGGCAAAGCCCCATCCACGCCGAACTTCTCCGCAAGGGTCTCCGTGTTCACCCTGAGGGTGTATCTTCCGCACATACTCCGCTCCCTCCGCAAGCAAAACGTTCTTCCTTTAATTTTACCTGGACCGGTGGTCTTTCCCCACGGTAGATCGAACTAGAACGGCAAGAATCTGAAGTCAGGATCTCCGTCTCAGGCGCCAGCGGCTTTGCTCGGGAGGCGCAAGCTCGGCCCCGAGGGCGGCCTCGACCTCCCTCCTCAGGGGGCCAAGTTCCCTTGTGACCCGGCGCACGATATCCGAGCGGACGCGAGCATAGCCGAGATCATCCACGCCCCCGGAGAGGTCTTCGAAGAGCGTCCTGGCCTTCTCCATGTAGCCTTCGATCTTCTTGCGGGTTCCCTGTTCGAGCCACATCGAACGCGGGAGATAGCGATTTTGCAGGTCGTCGAGCGACGACGCTACTTGTCCCCGCTTGCGCGCCTGTTCCCCGCGGTTATGCACGTCGTACAAAGTACCCCAGGCGATGAACTCCCTGTAGGGGCGGGCGATCATAGCCCGCATCTCAGCCACCACCCGCCTGCGTCCAGTGAAATCGTTCTCTACAGCCCGCAACTCAAATCCCCCAGCGCCACGGAATACAACCTCGGGTGCAACCACGGCAACGTACCACAACCTGTAATACACCCGTCAAGCAAATACGAAACGCCTCCACATAAATAGGGGCGGTGGGACTCGAACCCACACTCCTTTTCAGGAACCGGATTTTAAGTCCGTTGCGTCTGCCTGTTCCGCCACGCCCCCAGGGTGTGTTTCGCCGGGAGTATAGCAGCCTGGATCATTCCTCTTGCGAGGTACAGCAGACGCTTTCCGGGTACGGCTTCTCCAGGCGCTCCAGGGTCCATTCGGCCACAGGGTTTGGGATGGCGCCGGAGAGGTGGAGGGCTGTGAAGGCGTGGAGGCACTTCACGTATCCCCCCTCGCGCACGCCGGCGACCCGGCTCCCGAAGCGGGAGCGATGTTCCTCGTGTACGGCGGCGACGCGCTCCGCGCCCACATCTTCTCCGGCGGCCCGCACCCCACCGGCGCCCTCGACGCGGGCGATGGCCCGATCCAGCGCCGGGCACGTCACCCAGAAGCTAGTCGGCATGCTCCGTCCCGGAACATTCTCGATCACGCCAGGCGTTCCAAAAGGACAACGCGCGGCGACCCGGAAAAACTTCGGCCTACGGCCGAGCTGGCGGGCCACAGCCTGGACATCTTCGTGAGAGGCATCAGGTTTCTTGGAGGTCTCAGGCATCAGGTTTCAGCTTTCAGGTTATGGCGGCGAAACATCCACCGAGGAAACGCGGCTCGTAGTAGATGCCGGGCGTCTTCCGTATGGGGGATGTTGGCCTTTCCCTGATGCCTGTAACCTGACACCCGAAGCCTATCTTTCGACGATGTAGACCTTCTCGCCGGGGCGGATCATACCGTATCGCTCGCGGGCGGCGCGTTCGATGCCAGCCGGGGTTTGCAAATCCGCGACCAGCCGCCGTTGATGATCGTTGTGATCCCTTGTATTCGCCAGGTTTTGTTCGAGCCTGGAGACCTCGGACCGGCCCGTCAATATCCCCTGCAACGGGGATATATACGAGGCGAGGAGCACCCCGACGAAGGCGGCGTACAGGATCACGGCCAGCGGGCGGGATAGCGACCTCGGCAGGCTCACCAGACCCTACCTGTCCTCACCCACGTTGTATATCTCCAGCACGTTGGTCGAGCCGGGAAGCGAACCAGCGACCCCGCCTGTCATTACGAGGCGGTCTCCCTCCTTGATGTGCCCGGCCTTCGTGGCGGCCTCGACAGCCTCGTCGAAACGCTCCTCCAGGGAACCCGCCTGGTCCCCCTTGATGGCGATGACGCCCCACACCAGGGCGAGTCGGCTGACGGTCTCGTCTATGGGGCTAACCGCCAGAACCTTGTTCGGGGGACGGAAGCGGGCGACCCTGATGGCGGAGAGCCCGGTCTGGGTAGAGGTCACGATGGCCTCGGCTTCGAGGACTTCGGCTAGCTCGCATGCGGCGTGCGTGAGGGCGTCGTAGCGGTCGCCGCGGCCCCACGCCGAGGAGGCAGTGATGTCCCTGCCGTAGTTGATGGCGCCCTCGGCGGCCCGGCAGATGCGGTCCATCTCCTGGATGCTCTGCAACGGATACTTGCCGACGGCAGTCTCACCGCTCGTCATCACCGCATCAGCCCTGTCGAAGATGGCGTTCGCCACGTCCGAGACCTCGGCGCGGGTTGGACGGGGGTTCCTGATCATGGAGTCGAGCATCTGTGTTGCGACTATGACAGGCTTCCCGAGGCGGCGGCAGCGGGCGATCATACGCTTCTGCTCGATGGGCACCCGTTCAGCCGAAAGCTCGACAGCCAAGTCTCCCCTCGCGACCATGATGCTGTCGGAGGCGCGGATGATCTCCTCGATGTTGTCTATCGCCTCGTGCTTCTCGATCTTGGATACGACGGGGGCGTCCCCGCCGAGCTCCCTTATTCGCTCCTTGAGTTCCTCGACCTCATCCCCCGTGCGCACGAACGAGGTGGCCACCCAGTCAGGGTTCAGCTCCCTGATCCCGAACTCCAGATCCTCCAGATCCTTCGGCGTGAGGCCCTTGATGGAGAGGGAGGAGTCAGGAAAATTCAGGCCCTTGTGCGAGGAGACAGGTCCGCCCTCGATGACCTCACAAACTATGTCCCCATCGTTCTCGATGTGCTCGACCTTCAGGCCAAGGAGGCCGTCGTCTATGAGGAGCCTGTGTCCCGGCTTCACGTCCTCCGCGAGCCTGTCGTAGGTGGTGGAAAGGCGGCTGGCGTCGCCCAGGAAATCTCCCGTGGCGATGGTCACCCTGTTGCCCGTGTGCAGCTCCGTGCCCTCGGCCACGTCGCCGGTGCGGATCTTCGGTCCTTGAAGATCCTGCATGATCGCCACGTTGCGTCCGCTCTCCCGCGCAGCCTCGCGGATGATGCGGGCGTTCTCCAGGTGAACATGGTGGTCGCCGTGGCTGAAGTTGAACCGCGCGCAGTCCACCCCGCAGTTGACTAGTTCCCGGATGCGCTCCTCAGATGAGGTAGCTGGGCCGAGGGTCGCTACGATCTTGGTCCGGCGCACGCTACGCCCCCTTTCCGAGTTTCGGGTTGAAGGCCGACCGGCCCGGATAGAACGCGGTGTTGCCAAGCGCTTCCTCGATGCGGAGAAGCTGGTTGTATTTGGCTACGCGCTCTCCCCGGGCCGGGGCGCCGGTTTTGATCTGCCCGGCGTTCACGGCGACTGCGAGGTCTGAGATCGTGGCGTCCTCGGTCTCGCCGGAGCGGTGGCTGATCATGGTCGTGTACCCCGACTTGTGCGCCAGGTCAATCGTCTCGAAAGTCTCGGTGAGCGTCCCGATCTGGTTGACCTTCACCAATATGGAGTTGCCGATGCCCCCTTCGATGCCGCGCCGCAATATCTTGGGGTTGGTCACGAACAGGTCGTCCCCGACGAGCTGCACCCTGTCACAGAGCCGCTCCGTGAGCCTTGCCCACCCTTCCCAGTCGTTCTCATCCAGCCCGTCCTCGATGGAGATGATGGGATACTCGTCACAGAGCCCGGCCCAGTAATCCACGAGCTCTCCGCTGGAAAGGATCTTGCCTTCGCCAGCGAGATTGTACGAGCCGTTCTCGTAGAACTCGGAGGCTGCGGGATCGAGGGCGAAGGCTATTTGATCTCCCAGCGAATATCCGCTGCGCTCGACGGCTTCTGAGATCAGGGCCAGCGCCGCCCCGTTGCTCTCAAGGTCAGGCGCGAAGCCCCCCTCGTCCCCGATGCCCCCGGCGAGACCACGTTCGGCGAGCAGCTTCTTGAGGCCCTGGTAGATCTCCACTACGGAACGCAGTCCCTCGGCGTAGCTGTCGAAGCCTACGGGCACTATCATGAACTCCTGAAAGTCCACGTTGTTGGATGCGTGGGCCCCACCGTTCAGGATGTTGGCGCAAGGCACGGGCAGCGTGTGCGCCCCCGCCCCACCAAGGTAGCGGAAGAGATCCAACCCGGCCCAATCAGCCGAAGCCTTCGCCGCAGCCAGGGAGATGCCGAGCATGGCGTTGGCCCCAAGGCGGCCCTTGTTGTCTGTTCCGTCGGCTTCGATCATTGCCAAGTCGAGCGCCCGCTGGTCCGTGGCATCCATACCGATGACTACCTCGGTCAGCTCGCCCTCGACGTTGGCGACCGCCTCGGAGACTCCCTTGCCCCCGTAGCGGCTCTTGTCACCGTCACGAAGCTCGACTGCCTCGTGCTCGCCGGTAGACGCCCCGGAAGGGACAGCCGCCCGGCCGATGAAGCCGCTCACCGTGGCGATCTCCACCTCCACAGTGGGATTCCCCCTGGAGTCCAGAACCTCGCGTCCGCGAACCCTGACGATCTCCGTCATCAGAAATTTCCTCCCCATGCCGCTCGCACAACGCGCCCGGTACGACTATGCAATCCGTAACTTTACGACGTTATAGCCCGTGGCGCTACGGGAAGCGTACCGCAAAAACGCCGCAGGGAAACCGGAAGGGACGCGAAATCCCCTCCGGTGTGTTGAAGGTTACTCCCCCGCGGACTGCGAGGAGGAAGAACTGGAGGGCTGCGGCGATGCCGAGCCGGAAGACGACTGTGGCGCCGAAGACGCGCCCGCTGACGCCTTCGGCGGCTTGTAGCCGTTCAGGTACTTCACGTTGCGCTCTTTGGTCTCTTTCTCCACCCACTTCTGGAACGCCGCAGACTGCTGCTCGGAGGTGAGCTGCTTACGGATCTGTCCCTCAGCCTCGGAGAAGGAGGTGACGGAAGCGTCCTTGATATCCGTGACCTTGATGAGATGCAGGCCGAACTGGGTCTCGATGGGGCCGACTACCTCGCCCTTATCCGCACCCCACACAGCGTCGTTGAAGGCTGGCACGTATGGGGGCTGCCCGGTCGAGGGGTCAACCTTGGGCTGGCACCCGAGGTCGCCGCCCTTCTCGGCGCTGCCGGGATCCTGCGAGAACTCCTTGGCGAGCTTCGCGAAATCCGCCCCATCCTTGAGTTGGGCCTTCACGTCCTCTGCCTTTTGTTTCTGGTCCTTGTTGAACAGGATGTGGCTGGCGCAACGCTGAATCGGGTTGTTGAACTGCGTCTCTTTGTTCTGCTCGTAGTATTCCTTGACTTCCTGGTCTGTTGGCTTCGCGCCGCTCGTGACCTTCTTCTGCACCTTCTGGAGTGGCAGGTTATCGCGGATATCCTGGCGAAGCTGGTCCTCGGTCAGGTTGTTCTGCTTCAGCGCCTGATCGAAAGCCTCCTCCTTGCTGAGTTTCTTGGGAGCCTGACCGGCGACCTGATCCTTGATCGTCTCTATCTGTTTGTCCACTTCCTTCTCCGAGACCGTGATGTCATGCTCTTGGGCGTAGGCCCGCGCGATCTCCTGGGCGACGATCTGGGGCAAGACCTGCTGCACAATGGTGTCGTACTGCGGAGAGTCAGGCGAAACCTCGCCCATCCCGCTCTGGCTGGCGAGGAGGTTCACCTGTTCCTGGAGCTCGTCCTCGGTGACCTCACCACCCTCGAAGACAGCAACCTTCTTAGCTCCCGAATCCACGTTCGCGTTCGGCTGCGCCGCGTTGCACCCCGCAAGAACCAGCAGGGCGGCCAACGCAACGCCCACGACAAACCACCTTCTTCTTTCAAAGTGTACTTTCAAGGCGACGAAAACCCTCACTAATTAGTAGGCAAAAGA
>JAABUR0100002906.1_pt1 | contig 25039 bp, 26 predicted proteins | sample 5560091 | NCBI WGS metagenome assembly JAABUR01 (sample SAMN10711879, study PRJNA513375) | rock metagenome | isolation source: Antarctica rocks | place: Antarctica: Victoria Land, University Valley sud
CGATCCTGATCCGCTACGACAAGAAGCCCGACAACTACGAGGGCCTCGTCCAACTCGCCTGCAGCCTTCTGTGGTACCGCCGCCTACACCGACTCGGCCAGCCCAACGCAGTTCTCGGATAGTCCCTTAGGCGGGCCGCCTCGGCTAGAGGGCCTGGGCCGGATCTCGCACGGCGGCCTTCTCCGCCTCGCGGTCCTCTCTGCCCCGGCGCATGATCTCCTTGAAGCTGCGCACCCTGAAGATGAACACCAGGGCGCAGAAGCCCACCGCGAAGGTGAAGGCGCCGATCGCGATCTGCTGGCCCACCGAGTAGGCCGCCACCGTGGCCCCGGGCGCGGTATCGGCGAACACTCTCGCCAGCAGCGCCTGCGCAACCCCGGCGCCCTGCGGGGTGAACGGCACGGCGGCCGAGACCGCGTTGACCCCGAGAACCAGGAGCACGTTGGTCACCGAGCCGCCCACGTTGAACGCCTCGAGCAGGAACCAGAACGCCGTGAAGCGGAACATCCACCCCAGCAGCTGAACGGCGAAGACCTCGCGCAGGTAGCGGCGGCGGTCGTAGAGGATGGTCAGGCCCTGACGCACCCGGGCCCAGAACGCCTTGACGCGCACCGACAGAAGGGCGAAAGCCACCATCGCGGCGACGCCGAGCGCGGTGAGCAGAAACAGCGTGAAGCTCGGGTGCGAGGCGAGGTAGGAGAGATCGAACGCGTTGAGCTTGGCGAAATCGGGCGGCTTCGGGAACACGCCCTGGGTGAAGGCAAAGGCCAGGATCAGTACCCCCATCGCCACGTCGAACCCGGCCTCGACCACGAACGTCGCGCCAACGGCGGGATAGCTCGAGCGCGGCACCGACGTCTTGGTCAGAAACAGGCGAACCACGTCGCCGCCGCGAGCGGGGATCACGGAGTTGAACCCGTAGCCGGCGAAGTAGGCGCCCCAGATCTCGCGGAAGCGAAAGGGCTCGTCCGGATAGGCCGCTCGGAGGATGTTGAAGGAGGCTCGAGAGCGAAGGCTGAGGTAGATGCCAAAACACAGGAGCGCGATACCGAACGAGCCCGGATGCACCTCGGCCAGCCCAGCGAAGAAGTCGTCGACGGCATCGAAGAACGACCGGAACGACTCGCCTATGGCCCCGGTGGGCAGCACCGTTCGAACCATAAGGGGGGCCCGGGCCGCGCCCTACTTCAACAGCCGCGAGAGGCGCCGGTCCTTGAGCACCCGGCCGCCGGTCTGCTCGGCGGGGCAGTAACAGAGCACGTAGTCGCGGTAGTGGATCGCCTCGATGCGGGTCCCACAGCGCGGACACGACTCTCCCGCGCGGCGGTGCACGGCCAGCGGCATGGGCAGCTTGTCGGGGATCGTGTCGCCCAGCACCTGCTCGTAGTGCTCGAGGGCGGCGCCCAGCCGTCCGCCCATGGCCGCGCGCAACCGCGCCACCTCCTCCGCTTCGAGCTCCGAGCCCTTCTTGAAGGGCGACAGCCGGGCCTCCCAGAGGATCTCGTCGACCCAGGAGCGACCGATGCCGGCAATCGTGCGCTGGTCGCGCAGCAGCGGATGCAGGTGGCGGGGCTGGTCGAGCACAGCCGCCAGCTCGGAGGCGGACGGCGGCGGCCAGGCCTCGGGTCCGAGCGTGGCCACGGCCTCGTCGGCGTCCACGGCGCCGGCGGCGAGCAGCTTGGCCCAGGCCCGCTGCTGGGTGCCGAACTCGCGCAGGCGCAGCTCGCGGCCGTCGTCGAGGCGCAGGAGCAGCCGCGAAGCGCGGTCGCGCAGCGAGGCTCGCTTGTCGAAGCACTGCAGCCGCCCGGCGGACATCAGATGGATCACCAGCGCCAGCTCGCCGAGCTCGATCACGAACAGCTTGCCTCGGCGCCGGACCCCGTCGACGGTCACGCCCTCCAGCGAATCCAGGGGCGGATCGAAGGTCTTCATCGTCACCATCCCCGGGGCAAGCGCGGACTCGATCCGCACCCCGGCTACGGCGCGGTCGATCCGGCGCGCGGCGATCTCGACCTCGGGCAGCTCGGGCATCGGGAAAAGGTACGCCCCGGGGCGACCCGGGCGGGGGTATCCTCGGCGTGATGGGGATGCGGATCTCGGTAGCCGCCGACGAGCGCACCGGCGTGGCCGACGCGGTGGTGGCGCAGCTCCGCCGCCGCGGCCACGAGCCGGTGCTTCACGGTGCATTCCAGGAGTCCGAGCGCGACGACTGGGCCTGGGCCAGCGAGGCGGCCGCCCGCGACGTGGCCGAGGGCCGCGCCGCCCAGGCGGTGGTCTGCTGCTGGACCGGCACCGGCGCGTCGATCGCGGCCAACAAGGTGCCGGGCGCACGGGCCGCCCTCTGTACCGACGCCGAGACCGCCCGCGGGGCGCGACGGTGGAACGACGCCAACGTGCTCGCGCTCTCACTGCGGGCCACCAGCGAGGCGCTGCTCACCGAGATTCTCGACGGCTGGTTCGAGTCCGGGCCGAGCAGCGAGCACGACGACGTGGCGAACATCCGCCATGTGGACGAGATCCGCTGAGGGTTCCGGGATCGGCGAAGGCGCGCGGTCCCGGCCAGAGTACGGCTAAGGTCTCAGCGCGGTGAAGATCTCAACGGTCCTCGACAAGATCGACAACGGGGCTATCGCCCTGCCGGAGTTCCAGCGTGGCTACGTCTGGTCGCGGCGCCAGGTACGTGACCTGGTCGAATCGCTGTATCGCGGTTTTCCGGTCGGAAGCCTGCTGTTGTGGGAGACGGCAACCGAGTCAGCCGACGCTCGGGGCGACGGGCAGCTGCAACGGGGCTTCGTGTCTCTGCTGCTCGACGGCCAGCAGCGGATCTCCTCGCTCTACGGACTGATACGGGGATGTCCCCCTCCGTTCTTCGACGGTAATCCTCAGGCCTTCACCGACCTCCGCTTCCACCCGGCCACTGAGACCACTGCGTTTCTACGCGCCGGTCACCATGCGCGAGGATCCCCTCTGGCTCGATGTCAGCGATGTCATGCGCCGCGGCCCTGCCTGGGCAATGGGACAGCTCGCGACGTCGCTCCAGGACGGTCCGGATCAGCAGGCGCGCTTTGAGACCCACCTCGAGCGAGTGAACCGTCTTCACGCTATCCGTGACATCGAGCTGCACGACGAGGCGGTGACCGGCGTGGACAAGAACATCGATGTCGTCGTAGACCTCTTCAACAGGGTCAACACCGGCGGCACCAAGCTCTCGAAGGGCGATCTCGCCCTGGCTAAGGTGTGCGCCTCGTGGCCCCAGGCTCGGGATGAGCTCAAGAGTCGGCTTGCCAAGTGGGAGGCGGCCGGGTTCCATTTCACGCTCGATTGGCTGCTGCGCAACGTGAATGCAGTGCTCAACGGCCGCGCTGAGCTTGCCGCGCTCGCCGACGTGCGGCGTGAAGATTTCCGTCGAGCTCTCAGCGAGACCGAGCGCGCGGTCGATGCGGTGCTCAATCTCGCCTCTTCCCGCCTGGGCCTCGACCACGACCGCGTCCTCGGCGGCGTTGCAGCGGTGCCCGTCATGAGTCGGTTCATCGCCCAGCGAGGCTTCAGGCTGCCCGATGCCCAGACGAGCGACAAGCTGCTGTACTGGTACGTTCACTCCTTCCTCTGGGGGCGCTATTCAGGCTCCACGGAGACCGTCCTCAACACCGATCTCCAGCTGGTCGATCCGGCGCTCCGGGGCCCTCAAGCCCGGTCGGAGCAGGCACCGGGAGAGCCGCTTGACCGGCTCATCTCGGAGCTCCGCCGCCACCGGGGCGACCTGCGCATCCACTCCGACGACCTGCTCGGGTGGAGCAGGGGAGCCCGGTTCTATCCGCTGCTGTACATGCTCTCCCGGGTCGAGGGCGCGCGGGACCTGCGCAGCGGACTCGAGCTGCGCAAGCACCTTCTCGGTCAGCACGCCAGCCTCGAGATCCATCACCTCTTCCCGAAGGCGCTGCTCCACCAGCATTCCTACGGGCGGCCCGAGCGCAACGCACTCGCGAACTTTGCGTTCTTGACACTGGAGGCAAACCGGTCACTCGGAGATCGGCCGCCGCATGAATATCTGCCGGAGTGCGAGGAGCGCCACCCCGGTGTCCTCGCAAGCCAGTGGATTCCCGACGAACCGGAGCTGTGGCACGCGGAGCGCTATCTCGAATTCCTCACCCGCAGGCGAGAGCTTCTGGCGAGGGCCGCGAACGAGCTGCTCGACGGCCTGCTGGGCGGCAGGGCCGCGCCGAGCGAGGAGGCCGGCATCCTCGACCGTGAGCCGGTTACGGTCGGCAGCGCTGACGAGGACGAGGAAAAGGAAGTCGCGGCTCTCCAGCGGTGGGCGTCAGAGCAAGGCTTCCAACGGGGAATCAAGGACTTCGCGATCCTCGCCCTCGACGGGCAAAGCGAGGAGGCGGTGCTCGACATCGCATGGCCCGACGGGCTCGCCCACGGCGAGGACAAGGTCGCTCTGCTGCTGAACGAGCCGCCCGAGGTGCTCGAATCGGCCGGCCGTCACGGGTATCGCTTCTTCACCTCGGCAAGCGAGCTGCGGCAGTACGCCCAGGTGGATCTCGGCGCCCCAGACGCCTGACCGCGCCGTCACGTCTGTCACGCTTGAGGACATGACGCCCTCGCCCTACATCGAGGAGCTGCGTCTCACGCGCTTCAAGTCCTTTCGCGACGCGGTGCTGCCGCTGCGCGATCTGACCCTGCTCGTCGGACGGAACGGAAGCGGGAAGTCGAACGCAATCGACGGGCTCCAGGTACTGGCCAAGCTCGCGCTCGGGGAGGACATTCGCGATGCGATCGAGGGCAGCCGCCGGGAAGGGTCAGAGGTGCGCGGCGGTGCCAGAGGTTGCGCCCCGTTTGGCGAGCACATGTTCGAGCTTGGATGCCGGGTGCGCACGGGCGAGGAGACCTTCGAGCTGGACGTCTCCATCCAGGTCGATCCCGACATTCAGATAGTCGCCGAGCGCCTCTGGTGCTCCGAGGGCTCCGCGGAGCGGTCTCTGCTCGAGACCGACCCACCGGAAGCGGACCGCGCCGACATCGTTGCGCATTACGACAACGGCAAACAGGGACCGAACCCCGGGCTGCTGTTTCGCTCCTCGCGTCTGCTCACTACACAGATCGCCACCAAGGTGCCGAGCGATTCAGACGCTTTACGGCGGGTGCATCGCGGGGCTGCGCTCGTCGTCGAGGCCCTGGAGGCTGTCTTCGTGCTCGATCCCGTGCCGAGCCTCATGCGGCAGTACGTGCCGGCCCGGGATACCCTCCTGCGCCGCCAGGCGGACAACTTGTCCGCAGCCGTCGGCGGGCTTCTCACCCAGCCGGAGACAGGGCAGCAGCTGCACGAGCTCGTGCGTTCCCTGCCCGAGCAGACTGTTGATGGGATCAGCGTGCAGCCTTCCGCACTAGGCGACGTGATCATCGCCCTCGAAGAGCGCCAAGGCCGTCGATGTGTCCCCGTTTCGGCGCGAGTGATGAGCGACGGGATGCTTCGCTTCGTGGCCTTCGCCACCGCGCTGCTCAGCGCTCCGCTCGTCACCGAGGAGGGAGACAGTGACGAGGGCTACACGATGCTCGTGATCGAAGAGGTTGAGAACGGGCTGCATCCGTCCCAGGCGGCTCGCGTGGTTCAACTGGTCAAGGCACAGTCCGAACGGCGCCGGGTTCGAACGCTGGCCACCACCCACTCGCCCGCCATCCTGACGGCCCTGGACGCAGCGGATCACGCCGGTGTCATCGTGTGCGACCGAGATCCTGACTCCGGGACCAGCCGCCTGCGTTCGCTCGTGAAACTTCCCGGTTACGCACGGGCTATGGCGGTGGGCTCCTTGGGGGACGCGGTGACCCAGCAGCGCCTCGAAGAGGAGCCGGAAAGCGCAAACGCTTTGCAGGCGCTCGATGCGGTGCTCGCAGAGCTCTGACGATGGCGACGGTCAGCTTCGTCGACACCTCCGTGCTGTGCGACCTTCTCAAAGTGCCGGGGAAGTGTCAGCGTCACGACGAGGTACGAGCGGAGCTGCAGAACCTCAGTGAAGCGGGAGTGCAGCTCGTTCTTCCAATCGCGAGCATCATCGAGACGGGCAACCACATCGCGCAGGCGGGCGACGGCCACGGCCGGCGCGCCTCCGCAAAGGCCTTTGTCGAGCTGCTGCGGCTCACCGCCAAGGGCGGCGCGCCGTGGGTGCTGCACTCGGTGGCCTGGGACGGTCGGATGCTCGCGCTGCTATGCGACGGGCCCGGGCAAGTCGGCACCTTCGTGCAGATGGCAGGAACGGGCATCCTCGGGGCCGGCGACATGGCGATCTTGGCCGAATGCCAGCTCTACACGATGCGCACCGCGGGGGTCGACGTGCGCGTCTGGACTCACGACGAGCGGCTCGCTGCCTACACGTGAGCTGGCCGCCTCCATACCCTCGGATACCTCATCTGCCTCCGGCACCGGCGGCGACCCGCGACGATCTGACTCTCGATACCGCGACCGCCCGAGATCTACTCCGCCGAGAAGTGGTGGTAGAGGAGAAGCTCGACGGCGCGAACGTGATGGTGTGGATGGACGATGGCCAGGTGGAAGTGGCCCCCCGCGGGGGGCCGGGAGCCCAAGACCGAGCGGGCCAGCTCGGACCCCTGCGCGCCTGGGCCGCCGCGCGCACCCAGCAGCTGGGCAACGTTCTTGCCGGTGATCGGGTGCTCTACGCGGAGTGGATGTGGCTGACCCACTCCGTCGCCTATGACTCTCTGCCGGACCACTTGATCGGCCTTGACCTCTACTCCCCTGCAGGCTTCGCGTCCGTCGCCCAGCGCGACACGGCCTTCACCACTGCCGCCGTAGCGCTACCCCCACAAATCTTCCAGGGGATACTCGGCAGTCGGCAGCGCGTGGATGCGCTGCTCGGAGCATCACGGTTCGGCGTCGGCGCGGCCGAGGGGCTGATCATCAGGCCCACGGGTTCGGATGAAGATCCTCGCCTGGCCAAGGTAGTACCCGCCTCCCTTGACCGTCGCAGCGATTCAAGCTGGCGAAGGTCGCGCGAGCGCAACGCCATCTCGGGGTGACTACGACCAGAGCCCTTGTACAGCGCTTGACCGCGAGGCACCGCTGGGCTAACGCCGCTTGGGCACGGAGAAGGCGACCTTCATCCGCTTCGAGACGTTCGCCTCGCGATCGGTGGCGGTCACCGTGACCGTGTAGCGCCCGGCGGCGGGGCGCGGCAGCACGAGCGCGGCGGAGCCGTCGCGGAAGCGCCGCGTGGCTGCGCGTGAGCGCACGCGCCGCGGCCGGGCCGCGGGCGCCAGCGTAACCGCGAGCTTGGCGTCCTCGGAGCTGGTCACCGAGACGCCCACCCGTGTGCGCCGCGGCTTGGCCCGCAGTCGAGTCAGCTCGGGCGGCGTCGTGTCCGGGCCGACCTGCACCGAGCCGAACATGAGCCCCGTATGCAGCTCGCAGTAGTACTCGTACCGGCCCGGCCTCCTGAAGGTGAAAGCGAACGTCTCGCCCGTGTCCTTGACGCCGGAGTCAAACCGCTGGGGCACGCGGCCGCGGGTCGTCACGGTGTGCGACTCGCCGCCGGCGCCCATCCGCCACGTGACCGTGTCGCCGGGGTCGACCTTCACATAGCCCGCACGGTATCCGTAGGAGAAGGCCTCCACCTCGCGGTCGGCCGCCACCGCACCGCCGGGGATCGCGAGCGCGGCCAGGACGGCCATGGTGAGGAGGGATGGAGCTCTCATGGTGCGCAGGCGTGGCTGCGTCACAATAGCCGCGTGGCGGTCGTTGTCGAGCGTCAGCTCCACCCGCACCTCGAAGCCCAGGTGCACGACGCGGTCGATCATGCCCTCGACCCGTCTCGAGCGCGGCGAGGACGAGGCGGCCGCCGACCACGGCGCCATCCGCGACCATCAGGTTCCACCTAGGATCGCCGGCTCATGGGCGCGCCCGAGATCGTCGACACCCGCGAGCAGGCCGCCGAGCACGAGCCGGCGCCCCTCTTGGTGCGTGAGCCGCTCGAGGGGTTCCTGGACTCCTGTGGGCTCGGTTCGGGACCCATCGCCGCCCAGCGCATCGGCGAAGGGCACTCGAACGTGACCTACCTCGTCGAACGGGGCGCCGAGCGGTTCGTGCTGCGCCGTCCTCCACGCCCGCCGCTCCCACCCTCGGCGCACGACGTGCTCCGGGAGGCGCGCCTGCTGGGCGCGCTCGAGGGCACCGCCGCGCGCACCCCGCGGGTGCTCGCCGGCTGCGAGGACGAGTCCGTGCTCGGGGTCCCCTTCTACGTCATGGAGGAGGTGCAGGGACACGTGATCACCGGCGAGATGCCGCCCGCCCTCGACTGCGCCGAGGAGCGGGCGCGGATAGGCACCGAACTGGTCGACGCTCTCGTGGAGATACACGCGGTGGACTGGGAGTCCGCGGGACTCGCGGGATTCGGCAAGGCCACCGGCTACCTCGAGCGCCAGCTGCGGCGCTTCAACGGCCTCTGGGAGCACAACCGGACGCGCGACCTCGCGGTGGTGGCCGACGTGGGCGACTGGCTGGCAGCGAACCTGCCCGACTCGCCCCCTTCGACCATCGTCCACGGCGACTACCGCCTGGGAAACGTGATGGTGGGCTCCGATCCGCCGGGCCGCGTGGTCTCGATCTTCGACTGGGAGCTGGCCACGATCGGCGATCCGCTTGCCGACCTGGGCTACCTCACCGCCACGTGGGTGGCGCACGATGACGCAGAGGACACCATGTTCAGCTCGCTGTCGGCGGTCACCCGCGGCGAGGGCTTTCTCACACGCGAGGAGATGATCGCCCGCTACGAGCGCCACAGTGGGCGCTCGATGGCGGCGCTGCACTGGTACCAGGCGCTGGCGCTGTGGAAGGCCGCGGTGTTCATGGAGGGCAACTACAAGCGCTTCCTGGCGGGCGCCAGCGACGACAGCTTCCTAGCGATGTTCGACGAGGGCGTGCCCGCCCTCGCGGAGAGAGCGCGCGAGATCGCAAGCGCCGGATGAGGACGCCCGCGACGCTGCCCGGTCTCGACGTGCCGCTCGGCTCGCCGGATCGACCCGGCTAGAGCCCCGGGATCTTGTCGCGCAGCTCGGCGATGTCCTTGCGCACGCCCTGGACCTCGTCGGTGATCGTCGTCACCTGAGCGCTGAGGGCGGCCATCGACCGGTCCAGCGACTTGGCGGTGTCGTGGAGGCCCACGAGGTTCTTGTCGAGGCCCTGCAGGTTGCCGTCGAGGCCCTGCAGGTTGCCATCCAGGCCCTGCAAATTGCCATCCAGGCCCTCGACGTCCCTGTCCAGGTCGCCCATGTTCACGTTGAGGCCCTTCATGTTCTCGTCGACGTGGGCCAGCGTCTCGCCCAGCTCGTCGAGCTTGCCGTGAAGCGGGCGCACGACATCCGGCACCTGAGCCACGTCCAGGTGCAGGGACTGCACCGCCGCCGTCAGCTCGTCCTCGACTTGGGGCAGCGTCCGCGCCGCCTCGGTGAGCCACTTGAGGTCGCCCTCGGGTTCGGTGAGCCGGCGCAGGGCCTTGGCCAGTATGTGCAGGTCCTCAACGGCCTGGACCACCAGCTTGGGCGGCAAGGTCAGGACTTCGAACACATCGCCACCCCTTCCCTGGCGGCAAATCGCGAAACTCCCCGGCGTGCGGCTCGTGCTCTGGGACATCGACGGCACGCTGGTGCGCACCGGCCCGCACGGGCGGGAGGCATTTGCGGCGGCGTTCAACGCGGTCTTCGGACGGCAGGTGGACGTGTCCGAGCTGCCGATGGCAGGCCGGACCGACCACGCCATCAGCATGGCGCTGCTCGAGGAGGAGGGCATCGAGGATCGGGAGAGCCACCTCGAGCGTGTGTTCGCAGAGCTGACCGCGGCGCTCGAGACCCGGAGGGAGGCCATCGTGGCCGACGGCAGCGCGACACCGGGCGCGCGCCGCGCCCTCGAGGCTCTCGGGCGGCGCGAGGACCTCACGCAGTCGCTGCTCACCGGCAACCTCGAGGTCAACGCGGCGCTCAAGCTCTCGGCCTTCGGCCTCGCCGAGCTGGTGGACCTCGAGATCGGCGGTTATGGCTCGGACCCACACACCACGCGCTCGGACCTCGTGGGCGCCGCGCGGGAGAAGGCGGCGATGCTGCGCAACCTGCACTTCGATGCCTCCGACACGGTGCTCATCGGCGACACGCCGCTCGACGTCGAGGCCGCCCATGCGGCCGGGGCGCGTGCGGTGGCGGTGGCCACGGGCCCCTACTCGGTGCAGGACCTGCGGGAGACGGACGCCGACTCGGTGCTGGCGGACCTACAGGATCCGGATGCGCTGCTGGCGGCCATCCATGGCTGAGCGCGTGGAGCTTCGATATGCGACGGGTTACTCGAATGCCAGGACGTGGCGCCCCTCGTCAACCCGCGGCGATCGCCACCACGCCGAGCATCACCAGCCCGATCCCCGCGGCCTGAGCCGGGCGCACCCGCTCGCCGAGCACGGACGCCGCGAGCACGATGGTGACAACGGGGTAGAGCGAGGAGCACACCGAGGCCACGCTCACGAGGCCTTCGGTGGACGCGAGGGTGAACAGCGCGTTCGCCCCGAGGTCGAGCAGTCCGATCGCCGCCACGGCTCCCAGATGTGGCCGAATCGCGGTCAGGTCGGGCCTGGTTGCCAGCACCGCCACGCCCAGGAGCACCACGCTCGTGAGCCGGGCCGCGGTGAGCGCCCACAGCACGTCGTCGTCGCCCGCGGCGTCCATCCCGACCAGGAAGAGACCGATGCCAAGCGCGGCCGCGGCCGCCAGGCCGGCTCCCACGGCCAGCCGGGCTCCCCCTCCGCCGGGCCCTTGCTCACGCGCGGCGAGGGCCACGCCCGCCAGCGCCAGCAGGATGCCCGCTCCCTGCACAGGGCCAGGCCGGTCGCCCGTGGCCACGCCGACCACCACCGGGATGCCGGCGCCGAGCGCGGCGATGGGCGCCACGACGGCCATGGCGCCGATGGCCAGGCCGCGGTACAGAGCCGCGAGACCGGCCACTCCCGCCGCGCCGGCTCCGGCCGCGTAGAGCAGCGACTCGGTGCCCGGAAGACCTTGGGCTCGGACAGCCACCGCCGCCACGAGCACTACGAGCGCCACGCCCTGGGACACCACCAGCACCGCCAGCAGGTCGAGCGCGCGACTCTTGGTCCCGCCGATGAAGTCGGCGAGCCCCCAAAAGACGCTGGCGGCCAGTCCGAGTGCTACGGCGACCACTTGACGCTGCAGCCCACAGGCTCGGTCTCGGCCCGATCGGGCGCGCGACCCTCGAGTACGGCATCGAGCGCGTCGCGCAGCCAGATGGCGCCCTGCGAGGGATCGTCGTAGTCGGCGTCGGGTGCCCCCCGGTAGCGCAGCACGCCTTCCTCGTCGAGCAGGAACACGTCGGGGGTCGTCCGGGCGCCGAAGTCGCGCGCCACCTCCTGGGTCTCGTCGCGCAGGTAGGGCGCCGGCCAGCCGCCGTCGGCTTCCACGCGTGCCTTCATTGCGTCGAAGGAGTCGCGAGGATGGCTCTCGGCCCAGTTGGGGTTGACGAACAGCACGTGCACGCCGCGGGGGCCGTAGTCGCGCGCGACGTCGAGCAGGCGCTCGTGCCAGGCCAGCGCGTAGGGACAGTGGTTGCAGGTGAAGACGACGGCCGTCGGCGTCGCACCCGGCCCCTGGGTGGAGCCGTCGGTGGCCGGCAGGTCGAAGGGGGGCGCTGTGTCTCCGATGTTCACTCGATCGTCCTCCTGATTGCGTCGCGGATGTCCTCTGGATCGGGCGTGGGGGAGATCCGCCCGTCGCGCAGACGGTAGATGCGGCAGCTCAGGCCGGCCGGCTCCCCCGCCGCGGGTGAGATATCCGCCCCGTCGAGGCGGATCGTCGGCGAGCCTACGAACTCCTCGCGCTCGGCGTCCTCTGCGGTGCCCACCTCGCGCATCTCGACCGCCTGCGGGTCGAGTCCTTCGGCGCCCAGCGCTTCGCGGAGCAGCTCCAGGGCCTTCGCGGTGGAGGGGCAGCCCTCCCACCAGAGGAGCTCGACGAGCGGCCCGCCCTCCCGGGACGTTCGGGCCGCTCTCCTCCCCTCAGGCGGCGTCGGCAAGCTCCACGCGCTCGATGACGACCGGCTCTTCGGGGCGATCGCCGCGCCCCGTGGGCAGGCCCTCGATGGCGTCGACCGCCTCCATGCCCGACGTGACCTCGCCGAACACGGTGTGCTTGCCGTCGAGCCACGGGGCGGCGCCCGTTGTGACGATGAAGAACTGGGAGCCGTTCGTATCGGGTCCGGAGTTGGCCATGGCCAGCGCTCCCCGCTCGACCTTGTGATCGTTGAACTCGTCCTCGAAGGTGTACCCGGGACCGCCGGTACCGGTGCCCTGCGGGCAGCCGCCCTGGATCATGAAGTCGCGGATGATGCGATGAAACGACAGCCCGTCGTAGAAGCCGTCCGCCGACAGCTTGCGAAAGTTCTCGACCGTCCTGGGCGCGTCGTCGTCGAACAGCTCGACCCCGATCGCGCCATGGTTGGTTTGCAGCGTGGCCTGGCTCATCGCTTGGCTACCTCCAACCGGAGCTCGACGCCCCGGACCTGGTTTCCGGTGACCTTGTCGACCACCTCTTGCGCGCGCTCGGCGGGCACCTCGACGAAGCTGAACCGCTCCAGGACGCGCACGTTGCGAACGTCCTCGCCGTCCAGGTGCGAGCCGTTGACCACGGCGCTGACCACGTCCGCCGGCTCGATGCCCTTCTGTCGTCCGGCACCCACGATCAGCTTGACGGTGCCGCCCTGCAGCTCGCGCCGCGGCTTGGTGTGCCGGGGGCGACGCGTCTGGCGCGGTTGCTCGTCGTCGTCGCTGTCGCGCCGCGGCTCGCTGCCGGGCGCCGGGTCGCGATCCTCACGGGGCTCGCCGTCGCCCCGCGGCTCGCCCCCCGGCTCTCCGCCGGCCGCCGGACCGCGGTCCTCACGCGGCTCGCTGCCGCCCCGACCGCGCCGGCTGCGCCCGCCGCGGCTCCGGGAAGGCTCTCTGGGCACCGATTCGGGGTCGGCCTCCTGGCCCTCGCCACCGGGCGCTGAGCCGGTGGCGATCCCCGCGTCCGCGACGTCGTCGAGGCCCGGGGCGGTCCCCTCAGCCGGGGCCGGGCTGCCGTCCGAGCGCTCCTGGCCCTTCGCGGGGGCGCCGCCGTTGGCGCCCCAGGCCTTGATCTCGGTCTGGGCGTGGCGCTCGATCGCCTCGAGGTCGCTGCGCTGCTTGGGGGTGATGAAGGTGATCGCGCGGCCCGTCTCCCCGGCGCGACCCGTGCGGCCGATCCGGTGCACGTAGATGTCGGGCGAGTTGGGGATGTCGTAGTTGACGATGTGCGACACGCCCGCGATATCGAGGCCGCGCGCCGCGACGTCGGTGGCCACGAGCAGCCGCTCGCGCCCGCCCTTGAAGGCGATCATTACCCCGTCGCGCGAGCCCTGGCTCATGTCGCCATGCAGCGTCTTCACGCGCAGGCCCTTGTCGCCCAGGCGCCGTGCCAGCCGGTCCACCCCGATCTTGGTGCGGGCGAAGATGATCGCCTGCTTGGGCGCCTCGACCTTGAGCACCTCGGCCAGCTTCTCGGGCTTGTCCTTGTCGGAGACCTCTACGTGGAACTGGGCCACGGTGTCGATCGTGAGCGTGGCCGCCTTGACCTTGATCGTCACCGGCTCGTACATGCGCTTCTCGGCCAGCTTCTTGATCTCCGGCGGCATCGTGGCGGAGAAGAGGGCCGTCTGACGCCCGGAGGGGCAGCGGCCGAGGATCGTCTCGACGTCCTCGAGGAAGCCGAGGTCGAGCATCTCGTCGGCCTCGTCGAGCACGACGTAGCGGGCGGAGTCGAGGAAGAGGTAGTGGCGGCGGATCATGTCCATCACCCGGCCGACGGTGCCGACCACGACCTGGGCGTTCTCCTTCAGGCGTGAGGCCTGGTCGCGAATCGGGGCGCCCCCGAAGACGGCCACCACCGAGATACCGCGCTGCTTGCCGTAGGCGCGCAGCGCCTGAGTCACCTGGATGCACAGCTCCCGGGTGGGCGTGAGCACCAGCGCCTGCACCTCGGGATCGCCTGGATCGACGTACATCAGCATCGGCAGGCCGAAGGCGGCGGTCTTGCCCGTGCCCGTCTGGGCCTGGCCGATCACATCGCTTCCGCCGAGCAGCAGGGGGATCGTCTCCTCCTGGATCGGTGTGGGCTGCTGATAGCCGAGGTGCTCCAGGGCGTCCAAGACCGGCTTGGAGAGCCCGAGCTCTGCGAACGTCGTCATCTGCCGAATGAGACTAGCGGGGCGTGGCTCAGCGCCTGGCCGAGTACCTACCGGAGGCCGAGCAGAGTCCCTCGACCTTGACCGTGCCGCTCACCTTCGCCCCGTCGAAGGTGCCCTTGATCGTGCGCTTGTCGTCCTCGATGTCGGGTGCTCCCTTGAACACCGCCTGGAACAGTCCCTTCGTGATCTTGGCCGACTTGCCCCGCTGCCCGGCCGGCGGGTAGGCCACCGTGATCGGGAAGTTGTCCAGCCCGCACGAGGCCTGGATGGAGGCGGTGAACTTGATCACCGGTTGTTCTTGACCTTGACGGTGACCTCGTTGTTGCCGCCCTTGATCTTGCCCTCGTACGTGCCGTTCGACGCGGCGAGGGCGGCCGGGACGGCGAGCGTGGCGCAGGCGGCGATCAGGGCGAGAGCGGTGCGTGGGCGCGTCATGGCGCGTCATGGCGCGACTCTGACACAGCAGCGGCGATCTCGCCAACGCGAAGACATCAAAGGGCATAGGCACCGTTCGCCTAACGCGAGGGATCGAGCAGGAGCTTTCCGGTGGTTCGCCGTGCGGCCAGGTCCTCGTGGGCTCGACGTACCTCGCTCAGGGGATAGGTATCGCCGATCTGCGCCACCAGCTCGCCCCGGGCAGCTCGCTCATAGAGGTCCCGCAAGGGTCCCTCGGTCATGTCCCGGCGCTCGAGGCAATGGTAGAGCCAGAACCCCACCACCGCGCGACTGGTCTTGAGCAGTGCCGCGTTGGAGACCCTCACCTTCTCGCGCGTGGAGTTGCCGTATGCCACCAGGCGCCCGAACGGTGCGAGCGCCTGCAGGCTCTGCTCGAACACGCGCCCGCCGGCCGTCTCGAGCACCGCGTCCACCGGCCGGCCCTCGTTGGCCTCGATGAGGTCCTCGGTGAGCGCCTCGGACCCGGAGTCCACCGCCACGTGGGCGCCCAGCTCCAGCGCTCGGGCGCGGCGACCGTCCGAGCCGGCCGTGGCGATCACCCGGCCGGCGTCCAGGAGTCGCGCCAGCTGCACCGCGAGCCCGCCGACGCCGCCCGCAGCGGAATGGACGACCACGGTCTCGCCCGCCGCGAGTCGGGCGCAGGTGTGCAGCAGATGCCAGGCGGTGAGGCCCTGGATCAGCAGAGCCAGCGCGGCGTCCTCAGACAGGCCGTCCGGAACGCGGAAGGTCTGCTCGGCCGGCGCCACGGCGTACTCGGCGTAGCCGCCCGTCTCCAGCAGGGCCACCACCCGTTCTCCCGGGTCGAAGCCCGCCCCCCCACCCTCTACCGCTCCCGCCACCTCTGCTCCGAGCACGAACGGCACGTTGCGCTCGGCCACGTACTGGCCCTCACGCTGATGGGTATCGCCGAAGTTGACCCCGGCGCGCTCCACGCGCACGAGCACTTGTTCGGCGGCGGGATCAGGCACGGGCAGATCGGTCACGTCCAGCACTTCGGGTCCCCCGAACGCCTTCACTTGCACGGCCCTCACGGCGCGGCAGCGTAGTGCCTCGGCTGAGGGGGCTGCAGGAGGAGGATTGGAGTTGATGGGTAATCTCCGCCGGCTATGAGCCTCGTGGTAGTCGGATCGATCGCGTTCGACGCGGTCAAGACCCCCTTTGGAGAGCGCGAGCGCATGCTCGGAGGCTCCGCCGTGCACTTCTCCCTGGCCGCGAGCTTCTTCACCGAGGTGCGGGTGGTGGGACCGGTGGGCGACGACTTCGGGCCTGACGAGTACGCGGTGCTCGAGGGCCGGGGTGTGAACACCGACGACATCGAACGCGTCGAGGGAGGCAAGACCTTCTTCTGGCGCGGACACTACGAGTACGACCTCAACACCGCCCACACCGACGAGACCCAGCTCAACGTGTTCGGCGAGTTCGCCCCCAAGCTCTCCGAGGAGTCCAAGGCGGCCGACAACCTCTTCCTGGCCAATATCCAGCCCGACCTCCAGCGTGAGGTGCGCGAGCAGTGCGGCGCCGCGCGCTTCGCCGGCCTGGACTCGATGAACCTGTGGATCGACATCGCCCGCGACTCACTCGTGCAGACCATCGGGGGCGTGGATCTGGTGTTCCTCAACGACGCCGAGATCCGCATGCTCACCGAGCAGCCCAACCTCGTGCGCGCCGCGCGCGACGTGATGGCCATGGGCCCCAGCGTGGTGGTGGCCAAGCAGGGCGAGTACGGAGCCGCGCTGTTCACCGAGGACGCCTACTTCGCGCTGCCTGCCTTCCCACTCGAGACCGTCTCCGACCCCACCGGGGCGGGAGACTCGTTCGCCGGCGGCTTCCTCGGCTACCTCGCCGCCCAGGATGGCTGGCAGGACGAGGCCTCGCTGCGGCGGGCCATGACCTACGGCTCGGTGATCGCGTCCTTCAACGTCGAGGAGTTCGGCACCGAGCGCGTGGCCCGCCTCACGCGCGAGGAGATCGACGACCGCTTCGAGGGCTTCCGGCGCATGACGGCGCTCGAGGCCGCACCCGCGTAGGGGAGGAGCGCAGCCAGAACGTCTAGGGGAGGAGCGCAGCCAGAACGTCTAAGGGGAGGAGCGCAGCCGGAACGTCGTTCCGGCGAGCACCGCACCTGAGGATCTCCGGCGAGCACCGCACGCTGAGAATCTCCGGCGAGCACCGCACGCTGAGAATCTCCGGCGAGCACCGCACCCTGAGAATCTCTGGCGCGCACCGCACCCTTCCCACACCCGGTACGATCGTCGCCCGATGGAGCTGAGCGCCGTCATCTGGATGTTCCTGATCCTCAAGATCCCGCTCATCGCGGCCCTGTGGCTGATCTGGTACGCCGTGCAGGAGCCCGAGCCGGCAGCCGGCGAGACCGACGAGCGCGGCGGTGGCTCGGATCGCGAGGGCGGTTCGCGGCCGCGCAAGCCGCGGCCACCCCGCCGCGGGCCTCACGGAGCTCCTGCTCCCGCGCCGCCGAGCCGGGTGCGCACGGCTGCCGGGCGCAAGCACCGGCGCGCCAACCGCTAGGTCCGCAATCCCCGGCAGGGTTTCGCACGCGAAATAGCTCCTGGAAGCTGGGCCTGGGGGCTTGCGATGCGTTAGCTTTCGCCGCGATGAATGCCTTTCACGTGCTCGGCGGCCTGCTTGCGCTCTGGGCTCTGCTGATCTCCTTCCTCGGCGTGACCCGCGAGGGCTTTCCGGGCTCTCGCTCCAGCGAGCGCCTGGTCGGCGCAATCTCCGTGGTGCTCGTGCTGATGGCGATCAGCGCGGCGATCATCACCTCGGCCACCGAGGAGGAAGAGGAGAGCGAGGGCGGCGAGGAGACCGCGCTCGTGTCGCCCTGAAGGATTTGGCACGGATGTCGAATCCTTCGAGTCCCCTCTGAGCGCTGCCGTGGACGACGGGCACGCGGTCCACTACAGCGCCCTCGAGAAGGGCGTGCCGGTCTTCAGCTCGGATGAGATCGAGGTCGGCAGGCTGCGTGACGTGCTCGACAACTACCGCGAGCACATCTTCGACGGAATCGTGATCGAGACCCCGGCCGGGGACCTGCGCTTCGTCGACGCGCCCGAGGTGGGTCGCACCGCCGAGCGCGCGATCACGCTGACGATCACGGCGCAGGAAGCCACGCAGCTGCCGCCGCCCGAGCAGGGCCCGCCGGTGTTCAAGCCACGCGGCGGGGGGAAGCTGTCGCGCTTCCTGGGAGGCGGCTGGCGAAAGGACTGACGGCTACGGCCCTGTCGTAGCCATCGGCCAGCCGGGCCAGCGCCGCGTCCCAGGTCCGCGAGCGGACCGCCGCGAGACCGCCCTCGGCCAGGCGTCCGGCGAGCACGGGAGAGCGTGCCACGTCCACCACGGCAGCCCCCAGCGCAGCCGGGTCGGCGGCGCGCAACAGTCCGCTGCGGCCGTCCTCGATCAGCGATGCGGGGCCCCCTTCGTCGACCGCCACGACCGGCAGCCCGCTGGCCTGAGCCTCGAGGATCACCTGCCCGAACGTGTCGGTCTGGCTGACGAAGAGAAACACGTCCGCGCTGGCATAGGCCCAGGCCAGCTCGTCGCCCTCGAGCCAGCCGAGGAAGCTTGCGTGGCGCCCCAGGGACTCGCGCAGCGCGTGCTCCTCGGGACCACCGCCGGCCAGCACCAGGTGCAGCCGCGGATCGGCCGCCCGGGCCTCCAGGAACGCCCGGGCCAGCAGGTCGACCCCCTTCTCCTCGGTCAGGCGCCCGGCGTAGAGCACGTTGACCTCGCCCCGGAAAGAGCCCTCACGCCGGTGGCGCCGACCGAAGCGCTCGATGTCGACGCCGCGGTCCCAGCGACCCAAGCGCGGGGCCTCGATGCCCAGTGCGGTCAGCGACTCGTCGGCGGACTCACTCGGCGAGAGGACTATGTCGCACCCGCCGTAGAAGGCGGCGAGCGCGGCCTGCACGCCTGCCTGCAGCAGCGCGTCACCTGACCGCAGCCCGGCATAGACCGCCAGCTCGGTGTGATAGCTGCCGAGCACCGGCAGCTCCATGATGCGTGCGATCAAGGCAGCCGCTACCCCGGAAGGCCCGGGAGAGCACAGGTGCACGAGGTCATAGCGTCCCTCGGCCAGCACCTCCACGGCGGCCGGCAGGCTTGGCACGCCCACGCGCAGACCCTCGTAGAAGGGAATGTCGACCTCGGCCACGGCGGTCAGCCGGCGATCCACGTTGGGGTCGGTGCCCACGACCTCGACGTCGTAGCCGGGCACGCCGCGGTCACGGATCTCTTCGAGCGTGTGCGTGACGCCGTGCATGCCCCCCAGGCCGTCGGCCACCAGCGCCACCCGCCGCGGCTCGGAATCCCGGCCGCCCAGCTTGCTCTTCTCTCTGCCCAGGAAGGCGGCGGCCGGCGCGTAGGGCACCGCCGGTATGCAGGAGGTGAAGACGTCTGCTGCCGCGGCGGCGTAGTTGCCGCGCGAGGCCGCGGTGGCGACGGTTCGGCCCACCGCCTCGCGCAGCCGGCGCTCGTGCACCCGGCGCGCGCGCCGGAACAGATCCGCGTGGCTGAAGTCGTCGGACTGCATGTGGGCGAGCAGGCCGCGCTCGTCCATGTCCAGGTCCACGGAGTCCAGCCACGCGCCGAGCAGCGCGCGCGCATCCGCCGGGCCCAGATCGGAGCTCAGGGGACCGCTGCGGGCCTCGCCCTGGCTCATCACGCGCTCGACCATCGTCAGCACCGCCAGCGGATCGGGCGAGGTGACCTCGGTCTCGCAACCAAGGGCCCGGATCGCCAGGGCCATCGCGGCGTGTGCCCACTTGGCAGCGCTGCCCTGCTCTCCGCGTCCGGCGGCGTCGCCGGCCCGTATGTGGGCGAGAAACTCTTCCGGAGTCGACGCGGGCGGCGTCTCGGTGAAAGTGCGCCCGATGTCGACCCCGGCGTGGTCGTCGGACCCGCCGACCCCCGTGCCGCCGTGCGTCTCGATGTAGATCGCGGCGGGCATGTTGAGCTCACGGGCACGCGACCCGTTGCGGGTCTCCCAGACCCCGAACAGCTCGGCGAGGCGGCGGCGGTGGCGTGCGGTGAGAGGAGCGGCCACCGCGTAGAACGGGTGCGCCAGGGCGCAGGCCAGGCCGTGCTCGCGCAGGTAGCCGGCGCACTCCTCGACGTCGCCGGCATGAGCCTGCAGCCACTCGTGATCGTCGGGCGTGATGCCGTAGCAGAGCACATGCACCGCTTGGGGCTCGCCCCGAAACCGCGCGGTCAGCTCCTCGGAGAGAAACGTGCCGGGCCGGTCGTCGATCACGAGACCGCCGGCGATCGTGTCGTGATCGGTGATCGTGACGAAGTCCATCCCGCGGCGCTTGGCCAGCTCGTAGACCTCCTCGGGTGGCGTCGCGCACTCGGGCAGGCCAAGCGCCCGCTGTACGCCCAGACGCGACTCCTGCGAAGCGGTCGAGTGGCAGTGCAGGTCAGCTCTGCTCGGGCTGGTGGCAACCATCGCTTCCCCCTCCTGGATCGCCGTCATGGGAGAAGAATCGCCTGCAAACCGCGGTCTCTCGTTACGGGGACGCAAACGCGCGGTGACGAGGGTGTGAAGCCGACCGTCTTCACATCTTGTTGACCGGGGTCGCATCCGCACGTGGGACAACAGGCGCTGTGTTCGTCGTCCCAGCCGAGGTCGTGCTCGAGCGCGGAGCGATCACGGTCGCGGTGTGCCTCGAGCCCTTCGGCTTCGAGGTTCGCCGCGGCGGGCGCAGGCTCGTTCACGGCGTGCGACCCTGGTGCGCCGACGGCGAGGTACACGATCAGTTCGTGCAGCTCACCGAGGGCATGATCGCCGCCGAGGAGCGCGAGACACGCACGCACCTCGACCGCGCCGCGCTCGCGGACAAGGGCGAGGGGTGGGTGGAGGTGGTGGGCCAGGCGGGACCCGGGCGTGAAATACGGGTGCGCCTGGAGCTGCACGCCGAGCGCGTGCTCGCGCGGGTGACCGCCTCGCTGAGCGCGCAAGCCGACCCGGCGCCTCTGCGCGTGGGCCTTGACTGGCAGCGCAGCGCAGAGGAGGCGTTCACCGGGCTCGGCGCCCGCCATGGGGAGGAGGTCGACCAGGCCGGGCGCCGGATCCGCCTGGGCGCCGACCGCCGCTACACGGGACCCGACTGCCCGCCCGACATGCTCGAGGTCGGCGGCATCCCCCAGGGCGACTACGTCCCCGTGCCCTGGGTCCTCGCCAGCCGTGGCTATGCGCTCTGGGTCGAGACCGACGGCGACGGTGTGGAGATCGACCTGGGCCAGCGCGTCTCGATCTCCCAGCGTTCGGCGGCAGGGCCGTTCACCCTCCATCTGCTGACCCCGCCCAGCCCCGCTGCGCAGCTGCGGCGCTATCTGGGTATCACCGGGATGCCGGCGCTGCTGCCCGAATGGGCCTACGGGCACTGGAAGAGCCGCGACGTCTACGAGCACCAGACCGACGTGGAGGACGACTTCGAGGGCTACGCGCGCCACGAGATCGCGCTCGACGCGATCGTGATCGACTCGCCCTGGGAGACCCAGTACAACACCTGGGTCTTCAACCCCCATCAGTTCCCCGACCCGCAGGGGATGCTCGAGCGATTCCGGGCGGACGGGGTGCGGACTGTGGTCTGGGTCACCGCGTGGATCAACCTGGAGTCCGTGGACGGTCAGCGCCCGCCGGGTGTCGAGTCCGAGCGCCTGCACCGCGAGCCCGCGCCCAACTACGCCGAGGCGGCTCGCGAGGGCCATTTCGTGACCACGGCCTCCGGCGAACCCTTCGTGGCGCGCTGGTGGATGGGCACGGGATCGCCCGTCGACTTCACCTCCGAGGCCGCCGACGCGTGGTGGCGCGAGCAGGCCCGCCCGGTGCTCGAGATGGGAGTCGAGGGGATCAAGGCCGACGATGGCGAGGGCTACTACTTCCCTGCTGACGTGCGCTTCGCCGACGGGCGCACGGGGGCCCAGGCGGCATGGGCCTACGGAGGCCTCTACCGGCGCTCGATGCAGCGTGCCCTAGACGATGCGCACCCCGGCCGCGGGGTCCTGTTCGGGCGCAGCGGCTGGTCGGGTCAGCAGGCCACCGGGGTCACCTGGGGCGGCGATCAGGCCTCGGACTTCTGGTCGCTGCGCACGCTGGTGGCCGCGACGCTGACCGCCGCCGCCAGCGGCTTCTCCAACTGGTCCCACGACGTGGGCGGGTACCTGGGCCAGCGTCTGGTCGACCGCTGCCCCAAGGAGCTGCTGCTGCGGTGGGCCTGGTTCGGCTGCTTCACCCCCCTCATGCAGGCGCACGGGCGCTTTGCCCAGGAGGCGTGGACCTACGATCGCGAGACGCTCGACAGCTACCGCCGGGCGGTGCTCGTCCATGAGCGCCTGGTGCCCTACGTGCGCGCGGCAGCGGCGACCGCCGCGCGCTGCGGGATGCCGGTCGTGCGCCCGCTCTGCCTGATCGACCCGAGCGACGCGCGCGGCTTCCGGGTCGCAGACGCCTACGGGTATGGACCCTCGCTCTGGGTGGCCCCGGTGCTGGAGGACGGTGCACGCGAACGCGAGGTCGCGCTGCCGCGCGGGCGGTGGATCGACGTCTGGACGGGTGAGCGCCACGCGGGCGGCGGCGAGGCGACCGTCGCGACGCCGCTGGATCACATCCCCGTCTTCGTGCGCGAGGGATCGCTGCTGGTGACCTACCCCGCCGAGCACGTGGCCGCCGGGCTCGGCGACACGCCGGAGCGCGAGCGCCCGCTGGAGGCCACGCTCTGGGGTGAGCCGGCATGCGGGCGCGCGGGCGCCAACCTGGCTGACGGCACCCGGCTGCGATGGCAGGGAGGGGCGCTCACCGTGTACCCCGAACGCCCGGTGGTTCTCCAACACCGCTGAGGGGGCGGTGCCTCTCTCTCTGACTCCGTGCGCAAGCCGGCGCACCGCCGCAAGACCACGTCGCAAGTGCCCTTCGCAACTTTTGCGGGGCCACCGGGTTCGCACTCCCGATATCCACGAGGAGGACTCGCCATGAACCCGAGCACCGCCCCAGCCGGACCCCGCCGCTCCCGAGCCCTGGCTGCCATCCTGAGCGTCGCCGCCTGCGCGGCAGCGGTGGGCGTCGCCGCCATGCCCTCTACGGCGGCCGTGTCGGTGGGCCACTCGGGCTGGTACTGGGGCGATCCCCTCCCACAGGGCAGCGACCTCCGAGCCCTCGAGCTGTTCGGCAACCGCGGCTACGCCGCCGGCGACTTCGGAACGGTGCTGCGCACCGATGACGCCGGAGGATCCTGGAGCGGCCTACGCACAGGCACGACCGCCAACCTCACCGATCTCGACGTGATCGACGACAAGACGCTCGTCGCGGGCGGCGGCTGCTCGCTGAGGCGCTCCGATGACGGCGGTCAGACCTTCGAGCGCCTTCCCTTCACGACGAGCGACGCGCGATGCACGGCGAGCGTCAAGTCCTTTGACTTCGTCACGCCGCAGGCCGGATACGTGCTGCTCGACAACGGCGCGGTCCTGCAGACCACAGACGGCGGGGAGTCCTTCGCACAGCGCACGGCGATTCCCGGGACGGTGGCAACGAGTGCGGGGACGGCGCTGGCCTCGGACGTGTACTTCACCGCTCCGGGCACCGGCTTCGCGGTCACGGTGCAGAATGGCGCCGGGCGGATCTACCGCACCACCGACAGCGCCGGCTCGTGGACGCTGGTGGCCAGCTCGGCGCGCGGGCTGAACGCCGTGCACTTCACGAACCCCTCCGTGGGCTACGCGGTCGGCGTGGGTAACGCCCTTCTGAAGACCGTCGACGGGGGTGCCACGTGGATGCCGAAGGCGCTCGCCGGGGCGCCCGAGGACAACGAGCTGACCGACATCCGCTGCTCGGGCACCGAGACGTGCCTGATCTCCACGAGCGCGGGCGACCGCCTCCTGCGCACCACCGACGGGGGCGACACCGGCGCTTCGGTCTCGCCGTCCACCGGTCGCGTGTACGCGGTCGCTTTCGCGTCGTCGGACCGGGCCGTCTCCGTCGGCCGTAGGGGCACCACGGTGGTCTCGGACACCGCCGGAGTCACGTTTGCCCCGATCGGCGGGCGCTTGCAGGGCTTGTTCACGGTCCTGCCAACCTCATTGATACACCTGCGCGCCGAATCGGCCTCGACCGCCTACGCGCCGGGCACGGACGGGCGAATCGCTCGCACGGTGGACGGTGGCCGCTCGTGGACCGAGATCGGAGTCTCCACCGCCGACAACGTGATCGACATGTCCTTCCCACGCCCCCAGACCGGGTTCGCGCTCGACTCGTCGGGTTCGGCGCTGCGCACGGACAACGGGGGAGCGAGCTGGCGAATCCTCGACACCGGCACCGAGAGGCGGCCTCGCGCGATCCGGGCGACGGGACCGCGGCAGGTGCTGCTGATCGGACCGGTGGGCGTGCGGCGATCGACCAACGGCGGCGGCCAGTTCGCGTCTGTGCGCTCGAAGGTTCTCCGCCGCGCGCAGCTGGACGACGTCGACGGAGCGGGTGGCGCCACCTTCGCGTTCGGTGCCCGCAGCCTCGTGGTCTCCGACGACGGCGGCGCTCGCTGGAAGCGTGTGCCTCGTCCCGGGGGCTTGATCCGCGACGTGGACTTCGTGTCTCGAAGCACCGGTTACCTCCTCCAGGAGAACGGCCGCCTGTCCTTCACGAAGAACCGCGGCAGGCGCTGGACCGAGGTGCTCGCCCTCGGGACGAGCCAGGCGCTCTCGATCGCCTTCGGCGATGCCAAGCACGGCTTTGCCGTGGGCGGCGCCCCCGGAGAGGTGCAGCGAACCACCGACCGCGGGCGTTCGTGGCAGCCCCAGCTGATCGTCGGTGGCTTCGTCCGCGCGGTTGCGGCCTTCGGGGCCAAGTCGGGCTTCGTACTCGGCGATCCGCCGTTCCCTGACCCCGCAGGCCCATTGGTGACCAACAGCCTGTTCTTCGGCACCGACTCCGGGGGAACCGCGGGACGACCGTCGGAGCTCACCATCCGTGCCGCGGCCACGCGGGTCAAGCGCGGCGGGCGCGTGCGTATAAGCGGGCGCCTCAAGTCCGCGCAGGGAGGCGAGAACGTGCAGATCGCCTTCCTGCGCGGCCCGGGGTGGTTCCAGAGGCGGGTACGGGTGGCCTCGAACGGCGCCTTCTCGTCCTTCTTCAGAATCAAGGGCACCACCCGCTTCGTGGCGCAGTGGCGGGGCGACGACGCCCGCGCCGGTGACGGCACCGAGGCGCTGACGGTGAAGGTCGGCGCGCCGAAGAGGAAGAAGCCGGTCAAGAGACGGCGCCGGTGACGCGCCGGCCGGCGGGTAGGCGACGGGAGTCGCGCCGCAGGT
>JAABUR0100002907.1_pt1 | contig 25036 bp, 20 predicted proteins | sample 5560091 | NCBI WGS metagenome assembly JAABUR01 (sample SAMN10711879, study PRJNA513375) | rock metagenome | isolation source: Antarctica rocks | place: Antarctica: Victoria Land, University Valley sud
CCTGACATCAACCACATCCCGTCGGCTGGGTCGGTGGCGGCCCGGCAACGCGCAGGGAACCCGCGACCAAACTATGAGCAACCCGCCCCCTGCTCTGGGGGCTGGCCACGCCCGATCCTAGACCGCGGCACCCCCACGACGAACCATGGTCCTGCGGCATCCCCAAACCCGCGAATATCAGTCTGACCGCGCGTCGCGCACAGCCTGCCGGACCGCCACCCACCCAGCCGACCACAACCTCCACCCACCAACGCGAAAGCGAGAAATTCGTGACGTCCCCCTTGACAAAGCGCTCTCCATATCAGTTTGGCGTGTGGGTCTCCCCGGAGCTCCGGATTGTTGCCAAGAGCACGACTGTCAGACTCGCCAGTTCTCAGAGGCCCCTGGGCGACGGTCATGTCGATCGCGTTCTGGGAGGTGTGATGGAGACGGTAGTCGAGCGTCCGGGGGCGCTGGATGTTCATAAGGCGCAGGTGACCGCGTGCGTGCGGGTGCCGGGTGAGGGTCGCTTGCGCGAGCAGCATGTCGCGGAGTTCCCGACCACGGTCGCGGGGCTCTTGACGTTGCGTGACTGGCTGGCCGCGCACCGGGTCACGCAGGTCACGATGGAAGCGACCGGCGTGTTCTGGAAGCCGGTGGTGCGCCACGAGGCGCTGTTAGATCGGGTGGGATGAAAGGACCCACCAGGCGGCCCGTCGCAGCGGGTCGCGTGAAGCTGGGGGCAGCCTGACCTCGGAGACGCGGGTAAGGGCGGGAGCAGCCCCGACAACGACGAGACGGATCGGCACTGCCAGACGGTCCGGGCTCGGCAAGCAAGGCAGAAAGGCGTAACGCGCAGTGAACCAGTGGTGGAACCCCCTCAAGTCCAGTTCTCGACTCCAATCTGGCGGATATGGGTCGAGCAGGCAGCGCACGCACGCTCCTCGCGGGGAGCACGCGACTCCGACGGCCGGTGAACCGGGCCGGCCGGGAGGCCACGAGGAAGGCCTGCGGCGTACTCGTGGCGAGGCTGCCAGGGGAAAAAGCTGGGCGTCGACCCTGCCGACCGATCGACAGTGAACGTGGGAACCATCCGGTGTCGCCCTCCCCGCCTGCGGGCGGGTGGGCAGGCCCGTCGTCGGCTGATGGCAGCGGATGAGGTGGAGCCTTCGTAGTAGTCGGCGCCGGGGAGAGCCCGGTACATGGCGAAGGGAGGCAGCAGGCTTGCAGAGTGGGCCTGGAAGGCGAGGAGGTCGTCGTTGAATAGCGACGCGCCGTTGCGTGAGCCGAAGCTGGCGCAGGAGCGGGTACTCGGGATCCAGCGCAAGCTGCACAAGTGGGCGACAGATGACCAGGACCGGAGGTTTTCAGACCTCCCCAACCTCGTCTGCGACCCGGCCACGCTGTTGGTGGCCTGGCAGCGGGTGAGGACCAACCGAGGGTCGCGTTCAGCGGGCGTGGACGGCGAGACCGCCTACTACGTCGAGAAGGTGCTGGGCGTCGAGAAGTTCCTGGCCGGGCTTCGCGAGGAGCTGCGGTCCGGGAGCTTTCGGCCGGATGCGGTCAAGCAGCGCGCTATTCCCAAGCATGGCGGCAGGCTGCGCTACCTGGGGATCGCGACGGTGCGCGACCGGGTCGTGCAGGCCGCTCTCAAGCTGGTGCTCGAGCCGATCTTCGAGGTTGACTTTGAGCCCTGCTCCTACGGGTTTCGGCCAGGACGCCGAGCGTGGGACGCGATCGCCGAGGTGCGGCACTTCAGCTCCCGCTCATATGAGTGGATTCTGGAGGCAGACATCGAGGCGTGTTTCGATGAGCTCTCGCACTCGGCCATTCTGGACCAGGTGCGACGGCGAGTTGTGGACAAGCGCGTCCTGGGGCTCATCAAGGCGTTCCTGAAGGCCGGGATCCTGACCGAGCAGGGCACCCTAAGAGAACGATCACGGGCACCCCGCAAGGCGGGATTCTCTCGCCCCTGATGGCTAATGTCGCGCTCTCCGTGCTGGATCAGCATTACGCCAGGGCGTGGGAGGCGATGGGCCAGAAGTGGCATCAGCGTGACGCGATCAGACGACGAGGCGGGGCGACCTACCGACTTATCAGGTACGCAGATGACTTCGTCATCTGCGTGTCCGGTGAGCGGCGCCACGCCGAGCAGCTGATCGCAGAGACCGAGCAGGTGATCGCGCCGCTCGGCCTCTCGCTGTCAAAAGAGAAGACCCGCGTGGTCCACATCGACGAGGGGATCGACTTCCTCGGCTGGCGGATCAAACGCCAGCCACGAGGAAGCGACGGCCGCCGCTACGTCTACACCTACCCGTCGAAACGGTCGCTTGCGGCCGTCAAGGCGAAGGTCAGGCAGATCACGCGGTCTGGACAGAACCAGACGCTCGCCGAGCTGCTGCACCGTCTCAACCCGGTGCTCCGCGGCTGGTGCGCGTACTTTCGCTGCGGGGTGTCCTCGCAGACCTTCGCCTACCTCGACGCCATCGCATGGCGCGGGTGCTGCGATGTGCGGTGGAAGTACCCCAGGCGAAACATGCGCTGGCTGATCGGCCACTACCTCCCGGGGTGGCAGCCGACCGACGGCACCGCGACCTTGTTCCGTCCGGCGAAGGTGGCGACCAATCGCTACCGCTACCGGGGAGCGAAGATCGCCACGCCGTGGGAAGCAGGCTGGATCGCTCGACGTGATCCGGTCTGCGGGCCCGAACGACTGGAGAACCTGGTTGCCTGATGAGCACCGGCATGCCTGTGGAGAGCCCGGTGCGGTGGAAGCCGCACGCCGGGTTCGGTGGGCGGATCGGGGAAACGCTCCGACCCGAAAGAGCGGTGGCGCGCCCCGGTCCGACCCTACTGGGCTGTGCTGGAGGACGAGTTTGAGCTGCTGCTCGTCAACGCCCGGCACGTCAAGCAGGTCCCCGGTCGCAAGACCGACGTTTCTCAGTGAGAAGCTGGTTGCGCGCGTTGTCGTTGGCGTAGCCGTTGTGGTCGTTGTCGTAGTGGTGGCCCGTGCCGCAGGTGCCGGGCACGATCTGGTGATTGGTGATCTGGCAGTCGCCGAAGGCGTGGATCAGGTCCTGGCCCGTGACCAGGTTGCTGACCGCCCCGTTGCCGTTGACCCGGCCGGGGTAGCTCAGGCTCACGCGGGGGTCGCAGGCGTAGTCGTCGACGTTGAAGGTGGTGTCCTCATTGGCGTTATAGGTGTTTGCGGTGTACTTGGTGCAGTCGACTCCGGTCTCGAGCGCCGGGCCGCTCACCTCTGGGTAAGGCAGCTCGCCCTGGTTGAGGTGGATCTGGCGGCGCAGCCCGAGCCGGTCCCAGCGCACCCCGGTGTCGAGGATCGCGACGGTCGTGTCCCGGGCGCCCCCGCTCCAGCTTCCACGCCCCCGCGGCGTTGTAGCCCGAGACCTGCGGCTTACCGAAGCGTGGGCCCGAGGTCGATCCGTCCGGGTGGAGCTCGCCGGCGTCGGAGGGGTCCTTGTAGGTGGCGGGGGTCTGCGTGTAGGTGGACGGAAAGCCGAACAGGTCGAAGCGCTCGTCGTAGAGGTCGCTGGCGGTCTGGCCGTTGAGGGTGTCGGGCTCCGCGTTGTCGTACTGCGGATCGTTGGGCGTGTCCTGCCGCTGCACGCTCCCCGGGGTGAAGTACTGCTGATAGGGACCTGCGATGCGGGATTTTCAAAGTCGCGTGCCAGGGCGGCCGCGGGAACGGCAAGGGCCAGGACCACGAGCGCCAGCAGCTGGGCGTAACGGCGGGGCAGCCGCATCGCCGCCCACCTCGCGAGCACCCGCACCGGCTTTGCATAGCCCATCAGCGGTTACCACTTAATGGGACAACGGGGAGGTGGTCGGCTGGTACCGTTGCGAGCACCCCGCTGTGACGAGCGCACCCGCCGGGTCAGAGCGCGACGCGCGATACCCTCGCCTGCGAAATGAACCGTCGCCCGCAGCTCTCGATCGTCGCCCCCGGCGCCTCTCCAGAGGAGGCGGCGGCCGTGGTCGCCGCGCTGGAGCAGTTCATGCGGGCCACGGCGCCGATCCCGGCGCCTCCGCTCATGGCCCCCCCCGCGCTGGCAGCAGGCGGCGCTCTACGAGGGCGTGGCCCGCCATCCGGAGTCGCCGCTGCCCTGGAGCTGAACCGCTCTGGATTGGGTTCGAAGTGTTGAGCGTGATCAAAGTCCACGCGCGACGTGCCGATACAGGCAGGATGCAAACGATGGCTGTTCCCGGCGGCTCGAGGGCAAAGCCCTCCCCTCGGCGCGTGCTGTTCGCGTTGCTCCTGACCATCGGACTGGTGCTGGCCACGGCCGTCTCCGCCGATGCGGCCGGCGTGGGCCGGGTGCGCATCGGCACCAACCCGCCGATCCCCGCCGGAGCCCAGGCGGTCGGCCCCCTGGCCCAGGCCACCCCCGTCCAGGCCACGGTGGCGCTGCAGCCCGCCGATCCGTCCGCGCTGGCGGCCTACGCCCAGGCGGTGTCGACGCCGGGCTCGAGCCTCTACCACCGGTACCTGAACGTGGCCGGCTTCGCCCAGCGCTTCGGTGCCCGGCCGGCGCAGGTCGCCGCCGTTCGCGCCACGCTGCGGGCGGCGGGACTGCAGCCGGGTCCGCTGACGGCCAACGGCCTGTCCTTCTCGGTGCGCGCTTCGGCCGCGGCGCTGTCAAGCGCCTTTTCTACGTCCTTCGAGCGCTATCGCCTGCGTAACGGTCACGTCGGTTTCGTCAACACGAGCGCGCCGACGGTGCCGGCCACCATCGGTGGACTCGTCCAGGGCGTCGTCGGGCTCAACACGCTGGTGCTTCGTCATCCCCAGGCTGTCCGGCGGGCGACGGGACCACTTGCCCCGCACGCCGCTGCGTCGCCCCGAGTGGCGATGGGCGGTCCGCAGCCGTGCGCGGCGGGCACCGGCAGCAACACCGGACCTTACTCCGCCGACCAGATCGCCTCCGCCTACGGCTTCTCCGGTCTATACGGGAGCGGCGACCTGGGCAGCGGGGTCACCGTGGCGCTGTACGAGCTAGAACCCTTCGCTCCGAGCGACATCGCCGCCTACCAGTCCTGCTACGGCACGACGACCAGCGTCGCCACGCAGAACGTTGACGGAGGACCCGGCAGCAGCGGAGCCGGGGCGGGAGAGGCCGCACTCGATATCGAGGACGTGATCGGGCTCGCCCCCAAGGCGAACGTTCGGGTCTATCAGGGGCCCAACTCCGGTAACGGGCCGTATGACACGTACAGCCAGATCATCAACGACGACCAGGCCCAGGTCATCTCCACCTCCTGGGGGCTGTGCGAAAGCCAGGAGGGCTCGGGCGAGGCCAACTCCGAGAACACGCTGTTCCAGCAGGCGGCGGTCCAGGGCCAGTCGATCTTCGCCGCAGCGGGTGACTCCGGAGCCGCTGACTGCACCGACGCGATCGGAACCCCGCTCCCCGGTCAGGCCGTGGACGATCCGGCCAGCCAGCCGTTTGTCACCGGTGTCGGCGGGACCACGCTGAGCGCGCTGGGACCGCCGCCCACCGAGAGCGTCTGGAACAACAATTCGCCAACCAATCCCACCGGCGGTGCGGGCGGCGGCGGAGTGTCGACACTCTGGTCGCGGCCGAGCTACCAGTCGGGCTTCGCCCAGACTCAGTCCTCGCAAACCTGTGGCTCCTCGGGCTACACGTGTCGCGAGGTCCCTGACGTCTCCGCCGACGCCGACCCGAACACCGGGTACGTCATCTACTACAGCGGGGGTTGGTACAGGTTCGGTGGCACAAGTGCGGCTGCCCCCACCTGGGCATCGCTGACTGCGGTCATAGACGCATCGTCGAGCTGCAACGGGACCGAAGTCGGGTTCGCCAACGCCGCGCTGTATCGCGCCGCTGGCACCAGCTACAGCAGCCGCTTCAACGACGTCCAGTCCGGCAACAACAACTACGGCACCACCACCGGCTACTCCGCCGGCACCCGTTACGACATGGCCTCTGGTCTGGGAACCCCCCAGGGATCGGCCCTCGCCTCGGCTCTGTGCGGGAACCCGAACGACTCGGTCACCTTCTCCAACCCGCCCGGGTCCCAGAGCTCCCAGGCAGGAACCACGATCAGCCCGTTGACGGTGCACGCCAGCAGCAGCTCGAGCCCCGGCTCCACCATCACCTACTCCGCGTCCAATCTGCCGATTGGTCTCTCGATCGATAAGTCCAGCGGGACCATCTCGGGGACGCCGAACGCCGCGGGGTCCTATCCGGTCACGGTGAGGGCGGTCGACTCGAACTACACGGTGGGCACAGCCTCGTTCACTTGGAACGTGGCGGGTCAGCCGGCAGCCTCCTCGAGCCCCACGAGCCCCTCGAGCCCCTCGAGCCCCTCGAGCCCCACGAGCCCCACGAGCCCCACGAGCCCCACGAGCCCCACGAGCCCCACGAGCCCCACGAGCACCCCGGCCGCCCCCGCTCCCGAAGTCAGCCTCAGCGCTCCGGCGGCGCAGCGCGCTCGGGTGGCGACGCCGGCACACCTGCAGCTGCGGGCCAGCGACAGCGGTGGCCTCGCGCTCAAGTACAGCGCCGGCAACCTGCCCAGCGGCCTCTCCATCAACGCCGGCAGCGGCCTGATCTCCGGCACCCCGAGGCAGGGGGGCCGCTTCAATGTGAGGGTGGCGGTCGTGGACTCGCGGGGGAACTCGGCCACGGCCTCGTTCCCGTGGACGATCGTCGGGCGCCCGAGCGCGACCGCGACCTCGCTGCGTCTGCTGCGCGGTCGCAGCCCGCGCCTATCGCTGAGGCTCAGCGCCGGCCTGTACGCGCCGAGCATCAAGCGCGTGGTGATCGGCGGCGCCCGCACCCTGCAGCTCTCCTCCCGCGCGCGCCGCTTGACCCGTGGCCTCTCGCTGGCCGGGCCCTCCGGCTCCCGTTTGAAGGCCAACTCGCAGATTCGCCGCGGTACGCTCACGGTCACGCTCGGCCGAACGGCGAACCTCGTGAGCCTGCAAGTGAGCCCGCCGGTGCTCTCGCTGAGCCGGAGCCTGGCCGCGAGCATCGCCAGACACCGCGCGAAGCCGGTTACCGTCGCCGTCGCGGTCACCGACGCCTCCGGCTTCACAACTCGGCTGCTCGTCAGGCTCCGGGCGGGCTAGCAGCCGGTTCCCCCCCGGCTCGGGCCCCAGGCGCGCCGCCGTACGGTCAGGTTCACGTTTCGCCGCCGCTCCCCCATGCGGGTAAGCGCTGTGAACCCCGCACCACCGACAAATTCAAGATTACGGATCGCCGCACCACCGACAAATTCAAGATTACGGATCGGCTTTTGCTAATTTAGGGCTTGACGCCTTGGCGTGCCCGACGCGCCGCTGCTGCGTCCCGACCCAAAGGAAAGCCCGATGGAGCCTGCCTCACTGCAGAACACCCTCGCTTCCGCTCGGAGCGGATCGCTTGAGAACCCCGAGGTGCTGGAGAACGTGCCCGGGCACGTGATCCCGATCCTGGAGCGCGAGTTCGACGACTTCGACACCGAATCCACCCGGTACCTGAAGGGCGACGTGGCGGAGGACACGTTCATCAAGTTCCGCCTCAAGCAGGGTGTCTACGGCCAGCGCCAGGCGGACGTGCAGATGATCCGGGTCAAGCTCCCCCTAGGTGGGGTGACCCCCGACCAGCTGGATGCCTTCGCCGACGGGATCGAACGCTACGTGCCGCTGCGCAAGGGCCACATCACCACGCGGCAGAACATCCAGATGCACCACGTGCCGCTCCCCGACGCGGCCAAGCTCATCCGGGAGCTCGGCGACACTGGCCTCTCCAGCCGCGAGGGCTGCGGGAACACGATGCGCAACGTCACCGGCGACCCCCGCGCGGGCGTCCTGCCCGGTGAGGACTTCGACATCACCCCCTATGCCGGCGCCTACGTGCGCTACTTCGTGCGCCACCCCACCACCCAGGCGATGCCGCGCAAGGTCAAGACCGCGTTCGCCGCCACCGCCGCGGAGGACAACGCGATCGGCAAGATCCACGATGTCGCCTTTCTGCCCAAGGTGCGCGACGGCGTTCGCGGCGTGGAGGTGCTGGTCGGCGGCGGCACCTCGATCATGCCCCGTCTGGCGCCAACGCTGTACGAGTTCGTCGAGCTTGACAACGGTGACTTCCTGAAGATCAGCGAGGCCTGCATGCGGATCTTCGACCGGCAGGAGTGGCTGCGGGTCAATCGGGCCCGCGCGCGGATCAAGGTGCTGATCGACAAGATCGGGATCGATGAGTTCCGCCAGCTAGTGGAGGAGGAGCTCCGCGGCGAGTGGGTGCAGGAGCGCGACTTCAGCCTGGATGGGATCCGGTTCGACCACGACGAGCAGGAGAACGCTCCCGAGCAGCGCGAGAGCTACGCCAGCCCCAACGGCGACCGGCGCGAGTACGAGCGCTTCCTGGCCACCAACGCCTCCGCCCAGCGCCAGACGGGCTTCTCCACGGTGGAGGTCAAGGTCCGCCGCGGCGACCTCTCCCCTGAGCAGCTGCGCGGGTTGGCCCAGCTCATGCGCGACTACACCGGAGGATACGCCCGCACCACCGTGCACCAGAACCTGGTCCTGCGGTGGGTCCGCGACGAGGCGCTCTACGAGGTCTGGCAGCGCCTGAGCGAATTGGAGCTGGGCGACGCCGGCGCCGACGAGATCACCGACGTGGTGAGCTGCCCGGGTACCGACTCCTGCAAGCTCGGGATCACCAGCTCGATGGGACTCAACCAGGAGATTCAGGATCGGGTGGTGGCGATGCGCCTGGACGACGAGCTGACCCGGCGGATCCACATCAAGATGAGCGGCTGCCCCAACGGCTGCGGCCAGCACCACATTGCCAACATCGGCTTCTACGGAGCCTCGATCAAGGTCGGCGAGCACACCATTCCCGCCTACATCCCGCACGTTGGCGGCGCCTACGAGGGCGGTGAGGTGCAGTACGGCCACCGGCTGAAGGCCCGCCTGCCCGCCAAGCGCGTGCCCGAGGCCGTGGAGCGCTGGATCCGCTTCTACGAATCCGACCGCCGCGAGGACGAAGCCTTCAACACCTTTGTCGAGCGCGTCGGCACAAAGGAGTTCGAGGCCATCGTCAAGGACCTGACGATGCCGGCGGAGTTCAATCTGGAGAACATGAACATGTTCATCGACTGGACCAAGAACGTGCCGTTCGAGGTGATTCGCGGTGAGGGTGAGTGCGCCGTCTAGCCTTGCGGGAGCGATGAGCGTCGGCTCCGACCTCGAGTCCGCCTCCGCCCAGGAGGTGCTGATCTATGCCGTGGAGCAGTTCCATCCGCGGTTGACGATGGCCTGCTCCTTCCAGAAGGAGGAGTCGGTGCTCGTGCACATGCTCACCGAGATCGAGCCCCAGGCCCGGTTCTTCACGATCGACACCGGCGTCCTCTTTCCCGAGACGCTGCTGACTTGGAAGCGCTTCGAGGACCGCTACGGCGTCAGTATCGAGGTGCTCGACGCTCGCAGTCCCGCGGAGCCCTGGACGCTTGAGCACTGCTGCGGCGCGGTCAAAGTCGACGCGCTGGAGCGTGCCCTTGTGGATGTCGATGCCTGGATCACCGGGATCCGGCGTGAGCAGGCGCCCACCCGCACCGCAGCACCCAAGCTCGAGCGCGACGAACGGCGCGGGATCTGGAAGGTCAACCCGCTCGCCGACTGGACCGAGCGGGATCTGTGGAGCTACATCTGGGAGCACGGGCTTCCCTACAACTCGCTGCATGATCAGGGCTACTCCTCCATCGGCTGTGCTCCGTGCACCCAGCCCGGCGAGGGTCGCCGAGGCCGCTGGGCGGGCCAGGACAAGACCGAGTGCGGGATCCACGAGTTGTGAACCCGCTGAACTACGAGCTCTCCCACCTGGAGGCACTGGAGGCGGAGTCGATCCACATCTTCCGGGAGGTGGCCGCCGAGCTCGAGCGCCCGGTGCTGCTCTTCAGCGGTGGCAAGGACTCGATCGTGCTGCTGCGGCTGGCCGAGAAGGCCTTCCGGCCGGGACGCTTCCCGTTCCCGATCATGCACGTCGATACCGACCACAACTTTCCCGAGGTGATCGAGTTCCGCGACCGGATCGTCTCCTCCCTGGGGGAGCGGCTGATCGTCGCCCGCGTCCAGGAGTCGATCGACCGGGGTCGCGCGGTGGAGGAGACCGGCCCGCGCGCCTCCCGCAACCGTCTGCAGACCACGACGCTGCTGGATGCGATCGCGCAGCACGGGTTCGATGCCGCCTTTGGAGGCGCACGTCGAGATGAGGAAAGGGCCAGAGCCAAGGAACGCGTCTTCTCCTTTCGCGACGACTTCGGCCAGTGGGATCCCAAGGTTCAGCGGCCGGAGCTGTGGTCGCTGTACAACGGGCGCATCCACAAGGGCGAGCACGTCCGCGTGTTCCCCATCTCCAACTGGACCGAGCTTGACGTGTGGCAGTACATCGCCGAGGAGCGGCTCCAGGTGCCCCCGATCTACTTCGCCCACACCCGCCAGGTCTTCCGCCGTGACGGGATGCTGTACGCGATGGGGCCCAACGTGGAGTTGATCGACGGCGAGGAGCCCTTTCAGGAGTCGGTGCGCTACCGCACGGTCGGCGACATGACCTGCACCGGCGCCGTGCGCTCCCGCGCGCAGACGCTTCCCGACGTCGTGGCCGAGATCGCTGCCACGCGCGTGACCGAGCGTGGGGAGACCCGCGCCGATGATCGCGTCACCGAGGCGGCAATGGAGGACCGCAAGCGCGAGGGCTACTTCTGATGGGGCGGGCTTCATGAGCCCCGGTGCCGCCACCAACGGCCACATCGTCGGCACCCGCACCCGCACCAGCGAGCTGCTGCGGATCGCCACCTCGGGCTCGGTCGACGACGGCAAGTCGACGCTGATCGGCCGGCTGCTGCACGACTCCAAGTCGATCCTGGAGGACCAGATGGATCACGTCGTCCAGACCTCCGAGCGTCGCGGGGACGGCTACGTCAACCTCGCCCTGCTCACCGACGGCCTCCGCGCCGAGCGGGAGCAGGGGATCACGATCGACGTCGCCTACCGGTACTTCTCCACCCCGTATCGCAAGTTCATCATCGCCGACACCCCCGGCCACGAGCAGTACACGCGCAACATGGTGACCGGATCCTCCACCGCCGACCTGTCGCTGGTGCTGATCGACGCCCGCAAGGGGGTCAGCGAGCAGACCCGCCGCCACGCCTTCATCGCCTCGCTGCTGCGCATCCCGCACCTGGTCGTATGCGTGAACAAGATGGATCTGGTCGACTACGACGAGGCCGTCTTCTACCGCATCGTCGACGAGATGACCGACTGGGCGGCGCGGCTGCAGATCCCCGACATCACCTTCATCCCCATCTCGGCACTGCACGGGGACAACGTCGTGGATCGCTCGCAGAGGATGTCCTGGTACGGCGGAGCACCGCTGCTCTACCACCTGGAGCACGTGGTCATCGCTTCCGACCGCGATATGGTCAACGTGCGCTTCCCGGTGCAATGGGTGATCCGCCCGATGAGCGATGAGCACCACGACTACCGCGGCTACGCCGGGCAGCTCGCCGGCGGCGTGCTGCGCGCTGGCGACGAGGTCACGGTCCTGCCCAGCGGTCGGCGCACCCGGATCGCCGGCATCGACACGCTTCAGGGCGAGCTGGAGGTCGCCTTCCCGCCGATGTCGGTGACGCTGCGCCTCCAGGACGATCTCGACATCTCCCGCGGGGACATGATCGTGGACGTCGACGACCTCCCCGCTCCCACACGGGAGGTGCAGGCCACGATCTGCTGGATGAGCGAGGCGCCGCTGCGGGCCGGCGGCCGCTACGCGCTCAAGCACACGACGCGCTCGGCGCGGGCGGTGGTGGAGGAGATCGAGTACCGCGTGGACGTCAACTCGCTGGCCCATCAGCCGGGCGCCGAGCTGGACCTGAACGAGATCGGGCGGGTCAGGCTGCGCACGAGCGTGCCGCTGGTGCTCGACCCCTACGCCCGCAACCGCACCACCGGGAGCTTCATCCTGATCGAGGAGGCCTCCGGGGACACGGTGGCCGCCGGCATGGTGATCGGCGCTCGGCCCGAGCCCGGCTAGAGCGCGGAACCGCCGCCTAATATTGAGGGCCATGTCCGCCCGCCTCCGCTCGCACGCCGACCGGCGCGCCGCGCTCCTCGGACCCGTTGCCTTTCTCCTGGCCAGCGTGCTGCTGGTGGCCATCGTCGGCGTCCCCTACAAGCGCGACCTGGTCGCAGCCTGGCTGCTGCTGGGGCTGCTGTGCTTCTCGCTTTCGGACCTGCGCGGCTGGGTCCGCGGGATCGTCTTCGACTGGCTGCCGTTCATCGCGATCCTGGTTGCCTATGACTCGCTGCGCGGCACCGCCGGCCACCTGATGAGCGTCCACTACCTGCCCCAGCTGCAGGCCGATCAGTGGCTGTTCGGCGGCGCCGTCCCCACGGTGACGCTGCAGCACTGGCTGTGGCACGGACACGTGGTCTGGTACGACGTCATCTTCTGGGGGGTCTACCTGACCCACTTCCTGGCTACGCCGGTGCTGGCGGCGATTCTGTGGAAGCTCGATCGTCGGCGCTTTCGCACCTTTGGCGTATTCGTGGCCGTACTCTCCTTCGCCGGGCTGATCACCTACGCGCTGTTCCCGGCGGCTCCGCCGTGGATGGCTGCGGGCGCGCACCTGAGCGCACCGGTGGTGCGGGTGATCCCGCTGGTGTGGCCGGCCCTCGGACTGCACTCGGCGGGATCGCTGGTGGAGCATGGCTACCACTACGCCAACGACGTCGCCGCGGTGCCCTCGCTGCACGCCGCGTTCTCACTCTTGATCGCGGTCACGCTGTGGCCGCGCCGGCGGCGGTGGCTGCGCCCGCTGGTCGCGCTCTACCCGCTGGCGATGGGCTTCGCCCTGGTCTACGGGGGCGAGCACTACGTCTTCGACATCCTGCTCGGGTGGCTGTACACCGGGGTCACGCTGCTGGTGGCCCGGGCGCTGCTGCGGTGGTGGGAGCACCGGCCGGTGCGCGGCGCCTTCGCCCCCCGGCTCGGACACACCCAGCTCCCCGAGCCGGCCTACATGGAGAGCGGCGGCGGGGCGTAGGCACTCCGCCGGATCCTCGGGCACGCCGGTAGAGTCCCGCCGCGCATGTTCTCCAAGGTTCTGATCGCCAACCGCGGCGAGATCGCGATCCGCATCATCCGCGCCTGCGAGGAGCTCGGCATCGACACCGTCGCGGTGTACTCCGAGCTCGACCGCGATGCGCCGCATGTGGCGCGCGCCGGTGAGGCCTACCTGCTCGGGCCCGGTCCCGCCAACGAGAGCTACCTGTCGACAGAGAAGATCCTGGATGCGATCGAGCGCTCGGGTGCCGAGGCGGTGCACCCCGGCTATGGCTTCCTGGCCGAGAACGCCGCCTTCGCCAAGGCCCTGGAGGACCACGGGATCACCTTCATCGGTCCGCCGGCCTCGGCGATCGAGGCGATGGGCTCAAAGACCCGGGCCCGCGAGCTGATGGCCAAGGCCGGGGTCCCGATCGTTCCCGGCACCACCGAGCCGGTGGAGAGCCTCGACGACGCCCGCAAGGTCATAGCGGACACGATCGGCTACCCGGTGGCCGTGAAGGCCGCTGGGGGCGGCGGGGGCAAGGCCTTCCGCGTGGCCCTCAGCGAGGACAAGCTACAGGATGCCTTCGAGGGCGCAGCGCGCGAGGGCGAGAAGTTCTTCTCGGACCCGACCGTCTACCTGGAGCGCTACCTGCCCGATCCCCGGCATGTCGAGGTCCAGGTGCTCGCCGACACCAAGGGCAACGTGATCCACCTCGGCGAGCGCGACTGCTCCCTGCAGCGCCGCCATCAGAAGCTGATCGAGGAGGCGCCCGCTCCCGCCGTGGACGAGGAGCTCCGGGCGCGCATCGGCAAGATCGCCACCGAGGCCGCCGCGGCGGTCGGCTACACCGGCGCGGGCACGATCGAGGGACTGCTCCAGGACGGCGAGTACTTCTTCCTGGAGATGAACACCCGCGTCCAGGTGGAGCACTGCGTGACCGAAATGGTCACCGGCGTCGACATCGTCAAGGAGGGAATCCGCGTGGCGGCAGGCGAGCCGCTATCGCTCTCCCAGGACGAGGTGGAGCTCCGCGGCCACGCGATCGAGTGCCGCATCAACGCCGAGGACGCCTCCAAGAACTTCGCCCCGGCGCCCGGGGCGATCACGGGCTACCGCGAACCGGCCGGTCCGGGCGTGCGTGTCGACTCCGGCGTCGGGCCGGGTTCGGAGATATCCCCGATGTACGACCCGATGGTGGCCAAGCTGATCGTGTGGGACGTCGACCGCGATCAGGCCACCCGGCGGATGGTGCGAGCGCTGGGCGAGTACGAGATCGGCGGCTTGAAGACACTGCTGCCCTTCCACACCGCGATCCTCCAGACCGAGCAGTGGGCCCGCGCTGAGACCTGCCGGGACCTGATCGAGGATCGCAAGTGGCTGGAGACGCTGGCCTTTGCGCCGCCGGCAGGGAGGTCCGCCGCTTCTGAGCCCGAGGGCGCAGAGGGTCAGGTGCACCAGGACTACACCGTCGAGGTCTCCGGACGGCGCTTCGAGGTCAAGGTGATCGGCCCGCCGTTCACCGGAGGTGGCGGTGGTGGCAACGGCGCGGGTCCGGCCGGTGCTACCGCGGTGGCCGGGGCGCGCAAGCCCCCGCGCCGGGAGCGCGGCGGCGGCGGTGGCGGCGGAGGCGGCGGGGACACGCTGGCCTCGCCGCTTCAGGGCACGGTGCTGAAGGTCGCGGTGAAGGCGGGGGCCAGCGTTGAGGAGGGCGCGCTGGTGTGCGTGATCGAGGCGATGAAGATGGAGAACGAGATCACGGCCCACAAGGCCGGCACGGTCAAGGAGCTGCCGATCGCGGTGGGCGCTTCGGTGGCCAACGGGGACACGCTGGCGGTCATCGCCGCCGGCGAGTGAGCAGGCGTTGGGCCGAGTACGTGCGCCCAATTAGGCGCATAGAACGCCAGAGGTGGCGTATAGTTGAAGCATGGTCCGCCAGCGCAGCAGCGACCTGTTCCCCACCGATCAGCCCATCCCGGCCAGCCAGATGATCGGCCGGGAGGTGGACGTGCGTGAAGTGGTCACGGCGCTGGCCGGGGGTGGCAACCTGGTCATCGCCGGGCCTCGCCGGACGGGCAAGACGAGTGTCGGCGATGCCGCGCTCGGACGGCTGGCCGCGGAGGGGCTCTACACCGTCAGCCTGGACCTGTTCCGGATCGCGAGCGCCGCGGAGCTCGCCGAGGCGCTGGTGGCGGTCACCATCTCCAACCGCTCGGCGCTGCGCCGCGTTGTCCATCAGGCGCGCCGCGCCGGACGGCTGGTGGCCGACGCGCTGCACACCTCCATGCTCGTAAAGTCAAAGGCGCAGCTCGGCGAGGAGCTGGAGATCGCCTTTACGCCGGGTCTGGCGGCCCGGGACCCCGAGCGCTACCTGGACTACGCGCTGGCCCTGCCGGGCCGGATCGCCGAGGTCGACCACAAGGAGGTAGTGGTGTTCCTGGACGAGTTCCAGGAGATCGGCAGCCCCCAGCAGCCCTATGGCGACGCGGATCGGCTGACCAAGCGGATGCGAGCGATCTTCCAGCGCTCACAGGGCGTGAGCTTCCTGTTCGCCGGCAGCATCGAGCACCTGATGCGGGACCTGTTCACGCCATCCCACCGCGCGCTGTCCCAGTTCGGGGGCTTCCATCCGCTGCGGCCGATCGACCCGGAGGCGTGGGTGGAGGGTCTGGCCGAGCGCTTCGCCGCCGACGGGTGTGATGCCGAGCCGGCCGCGCTGGATCGGCTCGTCGAGCTCGGCGAGCTCCAGCCTCGCAGCACTATGCTGCTCGCCCAGAAGAGCCACCTGACCACCGTCGAGCTGGAGCGCACGGGGGTGGATCTGGAAGTCGTGGAGCAGGGTCTGCTGGGGGCGATGGCCACGGACCGGCTGGCGCACGAGCAGACCGTCGAGCGCATCCGGGCACTGCACAAGCTCGGCCTTGTCATCGCCGAGCGTGTGGCGCGCGGGCAGACCGTGTACCGGGGCCTGCCGCGGGGCGCGGTGCGCCGGGCGCTGGAGGCGCTGCGCGATGCCGCCATCATCGAGAGCCACGCCCGGGGCGAGTGGCGGTTCACCAACCCGTTGCTGCGGCGCTACCTCGCCTCGCTGACGCTCTATGACTGATGCGTCAGAGGCGGCGCATAATGCGCCAACTTGGGCGCAAGTCCCGGCGTGTTCATCACCCTCTGAGGGCGGACACGTTGGCCTCGTGGATCCGCCGCTGCGTGCGGCTGGCGCGGCCGGCGGGCAGTGGCGCGGCTACCCCGTCGCGGATCGTCGCGCGCAGGTAGGCACGATCCTGCTCCAGCAGATCCAGTGCCTGCTCGCGCGCCAGCGGCGCCCCGTGCCCGGGCACCACCGTGTCGGTGCCGGGAATCAGCGCCGCCAGGCGCTCCAGGGTGGCCAGGTAGCCCTCGGCTGACCCGCCGGGCGCCAGCACCGGGATCTCCACCGGAGAGAGGTAGTCGCCGCACACCAGCACGCGTAACCACGGGATCAGGTAGGCGGTGCCGTCGGCGGTGTGACCGCCGGCGGGATGCAGCTCCAGCTCGCGCTCGGAGGGCAGGTCCTCGCCCTCGCCCTCGCTCTCGCTCTCGCTCTCGCCCTCGCCGTCGGCGCCACCGAGCGCCAGCCGCCCCGGCACCGGCAGCTCCTGCACTCCCGCCAGGGCCAGTGGCGCCCGGCCGGCCACGTACTGCTCGGCATCGAAGCGGCGCAATTCCCGCTGCGCCGCGCCCGGCTCGTCGGCCAGCCGGCGGGCCGTGGCCTCCCCGCAACCCAGCGAGAGCGAGGGGAAGGCCAGCCGACCCAGCAGGTGGTCCCAATCGCCGTGGGTGACCAACAGGCCCGCTACGGGGAAGCCGGCCTGCTCCAGCACGCCCGCCAGCGCATCCAGCTCGTCGGGATACACCGGCGAGTCGATCACAAAGGCCTCGCCGCCGGCTCGGACCGCGGTGCAGGTGGTCTGCCAGACGCGGCTGATGAAGACGATCAGCTCAGGATGTACGGCCAGGACGCGCATGGCTCACCGCGCCCGATTCGCGGCAGCGCTGCGCCTCACCCGATGCCGAGGAGCTTGGCGGCCTCACGTAGCGTCGCGACCTCGGCGTCGGGCTTCTTCTGCCCGGACTCCAGCTGCTGCTTGCGGCGGTTGACCCAGATCACCGGGATCTTCTTCTTCAGGCACGGCTCCACGTCGTGGTAGTAGCTCTCCGCGACGTGCACCCAGCCCTTCTTGCCCCCGATGCGTCGCTCGCACTCGGTGAAGTGAGCGGCGTCGGGCTTGTAGGAGCGGACCTGCTGGGCGGTCACCACGAGATCGAAGTCCAGCGGGATGTGGCGGCGGGTCTGGCCGAGCAGCTTGTCATCGACGTTGGAGATCAGGCCCACCTTGTACTTCTTGGCGATCCGGCCGAGCACCGAGTTGGTCTCCTTGAACGGGAGCCAGCGCTGCACCGACTGGGGCAGGAAGCCCGAGCGCGACGGCTCCAGCGGCCAGCCGAGCGTCTTGGCGATGTCCACCGCGGTGCGTCTCAGCACCTCGGCGTAGAGCTCGTAGGATCCGGCCTCGATCTTCTGCTGGACCTCGCGGAAGAGCGAGATCAGCTCCTCGCGCTCCAGCGTGAAGCCATCCTGCTCGGCCTCCTTGCGAAAAGCGTCGAAGGCGCCGCTCTCCCAGTCGATCAGGGTGCCGTATACGTCGAAGGTGACGAACGCGACTTGCTTTGGGAGTGCCATGGCGCGGGCATGATGCCACGCCAGCCCGTTGAGTAGAGTGCCGCCCTCATGGACCTCCTCGAATATCAGGGCAAGCAGCTGTTCGCGCGCCACGGCGTACCGGTCCCAAGCGGCCGCCCCGCGACCACCATCGAGCACGCCGTGGCCGCTGCCGACGACATCGGCTACCCCTGCGTGGTCAAGGCCCAGGTGCAGATCGGCGGGCGCGGCAAGGCCGGCGGCATCAAGGTCGCCGTCGACGGTCCGGAGGCCCGGCAGCACGCCCTGGCCATCCTCGGCATGGACATCCGCGGTCTCACCGTGCACGAGCTGTGGATCGAGGAGGCCTCGGAGATCGACGCCGAGCTCTACGCCTCGGTGATCTTCGATCGCTCGGCCAAGGCCCCGCTGGTGATGCTCTCCACCAAGGGCGGGATGGACATCGAGGCTGTCGCCGAGGAGGACCCGGAGTCGATCGCCCGCCTGCACGTCGATCCGCTGCTCGGCTTCCAGGACTTCCACGGCCGGCGGCTGGCCTTCGAGGCCGGCATCGACGCCGACGTCGTGCGTCCGGTGGGGGCGATGCTGGCCAAGCTCTACGAGGTGTTCATCGCCGAGGACGCCACGCTGGTGGAGGTCAACCCGATGATCATCACCCCCGAGCGTGAGGTCAGGGCGCTGGATGCCAAGGTCACGCTGGATGACAACTCGCTCTACCGGCATCCGGATAACGCCAGCCTCCGTGACCTCTCCCAAGAGGATCCGCAGGAGCGGATGGCCAAGGAGCGGGGGCTGACCTACGTCAAGCTCGACGGCGACATCGGCATCCTGGGTAACGGCGCCGGGCTGGTCATGTCGACGCTCGACGTCGTCGGCCAGGCCGGCGGCAGGCCCGCCAACTTCCTCGACGCCGGCGGCGGCTCCAAGGCCGAGGCGATCACCGGCGCCGTGGAGGTGATCCTCTCCGACCAGAAGGTCAAGGCCGTGCTCTTCAACATCTTCGGTGGCATCACCCGCTGCGACGAGGTCGCCAGGGGGTTGATCGAGGCCTTTGCCCAGATCGAGCCGCAGGTCCCCTTCGTGGTGCGCCTGGACGGGACCAACGACCAGGAGGGCCGCCGGTTGCTGGCCGAGGCCGACCTGCCGGGCGTCCACGCGGAGTCGACGATGGACGGCGCCGCCCAACGGGTCGTGGAGCTGGCCTCAGCCGGATGACTCACGCGCCCTCGATATTGATGAGCCTGGATGGCGAGCGGAGGTGCGCGTGAGCATCCTCGTCGGCGAGCAGACCAAGCTGTGCGTATCCGGTATCACCGGGCGCGAGGGCAGCTTCCACGCGCTGCGCAACCGTGAGTACGGCACGCAGGTGGTGGGCGGCGTCACCCCCGGCAAGGGTGGTCAGGAGGTGGAGGGCGTTCCCGTCTTCAACACCTTCCACGAAGCCGTCGGGGGCACGGGGGCCAACACCGCGATGGTGTTCGTGCCGCCGCGCTTCGCCGCCGACTCGATCCTGGAGGCCGAGGACGCGGGCATCGAGCTGATCATCGCCATCACCGAGGGCATTCCCGCCCACGACGAGCTGCGCGTCTACAACACGCTGCGCAAGAACGGCCGCTCCCGCCTGGTGGGGCCCAACTGCCCCGGTATCCTGTCCCCCGGCAAGGCCAACGTGGGCATCATTCCGGCGTCGTTCTTCAAGCAGGGCAACGTCGGCGTCGTGTCCCGCTCGGGCACGCTCACCTACCAGATCGGGAACGCGCTGACCCAGAGCGGCTTTGGCAACTCCACGATCGTCGGCATCGGCGGCGATCCCGTTCCGGGCACGGACTTCATCGACGTGATCGGCATGTTCGAGCAGGATCCAGAGACCGAGCTGATCGTGATGTGCGGGGAGATCGGCGGCGACACCGAGGAGCGCGCCGCGGACTTCATCGCCGAGCACGTCAGCAAGCCCGTGGTCGCCTACATCGCCGGCTTCACCGCCCCTCCGGGCAAGACCATGGGGCACGCCGGCGCGATCGTCTCCGGCTCACGCGGGACGGCCGTGGCCAAGGCCGAGGCGCTCGAGGCCAGGGGCGTGCGCGTGGGGCGCACGCCGACGCAGGTAGCTGAGGTGGCGGTCTCGCTGCTGGGCACTGCCACCGTCTGAGCTCGCCGGCCCCCCGGGGCGCCGCCGCCGCTGCCGCTGCCGGTAGGCTCGCACCACCCCGATGCCGCAGCCGAGCCACGGGCCCTCGGAGCTCGATTGGAGCTCGTGCGCGAGTCACGGTCCTCGGCTACGAGGGCGCTCGATCGGGCGCTCCTGGAGATGCAGCTGACCGAGCCGAGCGCGTAGAGTCTGATCCGTGGCCAAGCCGATCTCCTTTGCCCGCGGGGCGCCCTCCCTGGACATCGTCGACGTCGAGGGCCTTAAGGCCGCCGCCGGGGAGGCCTTCACCGCCGATCCCGGCGGGGTCACCGCCTACGGCACCTCGGTCGGCTACCCGCCGCTGCGCGAGTGGATCGCCGAGCGCCACCAGGTCGCTCCCGAGCAGGTGCTCGTCACCAACGGCTCGATGCAGGCCGATGCGTTCCTGTTCGACGTGCTGGTGGAGAAAGGGGACGCGGTGATCGTCGAGCGCCCCACCTACGACCGCACACTGCTCTCGCTGCGCCAGCGCGGTGCCGACGTGCGGGCGGTGGAGCTGGAGCCCGACGGCGTCGACGTGGCGGCGCTGCAGCGCATGCTGGAGGCCGGGGCCAGGCCGAAGCTCGCCCACATCATCCCCAACTTCCAGAACCCGGCCGGCTACACCCTTTCGGCGGACAAGCGCCAGCGCCTGGTGGCCCTGGCCGCCGCGCACGGCTTCACGATCTTCGAGGACGACCCCTACATCGAGCTGCGCTTCGAAGGGACACCCCTGGGAACGATGCTCTCGATCGACGGCGAGCACGTCGTGTACGCCTCCTCGTTCTCCAAGACCGTCTGCCCGGGAATCCGCGTCGGCTACCTCGTCGGCCCCGCCGAGCTGATCGCCCGGGTGGCCAAGATCGCCACCGGCACCTACATATCCCCGAGCATGGTCTCGCACGCGATCGTGTACCGCTTCGCCCGCTCAGGAGCGCTCGACCGTTCGGTCCAGACCGTCAAGGGAGCCCTGCGCGAGCGAGCCCAGACGTTGTGCGCAGCGCTGGAGCGCGAGCTTCCCGACGCGCGCTTCGTGCCCCCCGAGGGGGGCTACTTCCTGTGGGTGGACCTACCGGAGGGCACCGACGTCGGCGCCCTCTTCACCGCTGCCTCCGAGCGAGACGTGCAGTTCGTCAAGGGCACCGACTTCGTCCTCGAGGGCGGGGAATCCAGCCTGCGCCTGGCCTACTCCGGGGTGACCCCGGAGGAGATCGAGGAGGGCGTGCGGCGGCTGGGTCAGGCCTATGCCCAGGTCACCTCGCACACCACCGCCGGTGCGGCCTGAGGAGATCACCGCACTTGGGGAGCTGGCCGGAGAAGCCGCCGGCGGCCTGACCCAGCGGATCGGCGAGACCCACGCTGCGATCGCCCAGCGCACGTTCGACGCCATCGGGCCGGTTTCGCTTCCGGTGGAGCTGATCCACGACGGCATCGCGGGGATGGTCTACGGCACCGTGGGTGACCTCAGCCGGCACGGGATCCGCGCCGCCGCCGCGGTGATCGGTGGCGTCGTGAGCACCGAGGCGCCGGCGCTGGAGGAGCGAGCCGGAGGCCGCCGTCTGCTGGCGGCGCTGGGCGGGGTGGCCGGAGACCGGCTGCACGCGGCCGGGAGCGCGCTGGACCTGCGCACGACGCTGCGCCGGGACGGCAGGCCGATCCAGCCGGTGCCGGAGGTGCTGTGAGGCGGACGAAGAGCGGGGTGATGCCGAGCTCCCGCAGGCGCTGCCCGTAGAGCGCTTCACCCCCGCCGCGGGACCAGGCGGCCTCGGTCTGGCCGAGCCCGTGGACGAGCAGCGCCAGCCGGGGAGTGGCGTCTGGATAGCTCGCCGCCGTGGCGGCGCAGATGTGCGACTGGCTGGCTGGCGGGCAGCTGCCGGTGGTCGCCGGAGCGCTTCCGCCGGGGCCTCAGGGCTCGATCTGAGTCGAACGTTGGCGACCTGCCGCCGAGGGGTGACGGTGAATCGCCATTCATCGTACCCCGGGCGGCGCTCAGCGGCCGTAGCGCTCGCGCCCGAGCACGAGCTGCTCGGGGAGGGCGATGCGCGGCGGCGGCGAGGGGCTGGCGAGCACCGACACGGTCTCGGCCACGCTGCTGGTGATGGTGGCGCTGGCGCCCTCGATCCTCACCGTCACCAGCTGCTCGTCGCTGCCGGTCACCTCGCCGTCCAGGCCGGGCTCGATGCCCGCCCGCTTGAGGTAGTGCAGCAGGTCCTCGGCCTCGTTCTCAAAGCGCAAGATCCGCACGCGCGCGCCGAGCTCGCAATCGGCCAGCGGGACTCCGTCGACGCGATGGCCGACGCGGATCGGGTGACCGTGGGGGCAGGTGGCGGCATCGCCCACGGCCGAGCGGACGTAGGCCTCAAAGCGTGGTGTCATCGCGTGCTCCAGGTGCTCAGCCTCCTCGTGGACGTCGTCCCAGGGCACGCCCACCACATCGGTGAGGAAGCGCTCGATCATGCGGTGACGGCCGACGATCTGCTCGGCGTGCTCACGACCGGCGCGGGTGAAGTCGATCCCACGGCCGGCGCCGCGGACGATGTACCCGTGACGCTCCAGGCGGCCGAGCATCTCGTGCACCGTCGGCGCCGAGAGCTGCATCGCGCGGGCGAGGTTGGCGCCGGTCATCTGCAGGCCGGCCTCGAACAGCCAGTAGAGGGACTGCAGGTACTCCTCCTCGGCGGGAGTGGCTTGGTCTTCGGCCATCTTCCGATCGTACCGCTGCCCCCCGGAGGGCTAGGATCCTCGGCCCATGTCGCTGCCGCTGAAGCCCCCGATCGAGCCCCAGCTGGCGCGCGGCAGGCCCGAGCTGCCGGTCGGAGAGCAGTGGGTGTACGAGCCAAAGTACGACGGCTTCCGCGCGATCGCGTTCGTCGACGGCAGCGAGGCGGTGATCCAGTCCCGCGGCGGCAAGCCGCTGTCGCGGTACTTCCCCGAGCTGTCCTTCCCGCCCGGGCGCTACGTGCTGGACGGGGAGATCGTGATCCACGCCGGGGACGGCGAGCAGGACTTCGATGCCCTCCAGCAGCGGATCCATCCCGCCGCCTCACGCATCGCCCTGCTCGCCGAACAGACGCCCGCCCGCTACGTCGCCTTCGATCTGCTGGCCCGGGATGACGAGGTGCTGACAGAGCTGCCGCTGGCCCGCCGCCGCGCCGAGCTGGAGGCGCTCGTGCAGAAGCCGATCGAGCTGACGCCGCTGACCGCCGATCCGAACGAGGCGGAGCCGTGGCTGGCACGCGGCGAGGGCGTGGTGGCCAAGGACCGCCGCGCGCCCTACCGACCCGGGCAGCGCACCGGCATGGTGAAGGTCAAGCGCCTGCGCACGATCGACGCCGTCGTGGCCGGCTACCGCCCCGGCAAGGAGCCGGGGACCGTGGGCTCGCTGATTCTCGGCCTCTACGACGACAGCGGCCAGCTGCACGTCGTCGGGCACTCATCCGGGCTGCGGGCGGCTGAGAAGCGCGCGCTGGTGGCGCGGCTGGCGCCCTACGAGACCGGCCAGCGCGGGCACGGCGACCCGAGCCGGTGGAAGAACGAGAAGGAGCTGGAGTGGATCGACCTGCGCCCGGAGCTGGTGGTGGAGGTCAGCTTCGATCACGCCAGCGGCGGCCGCATCCGCCACGGCACGAAGATCCTGCGCTGGCGACTGGACAAGGGCTCCGCCGAGTGCCGGCTTGACCAGATGAGCGCCTGATGGCCCCCTCCATGGACGCTGAGGCGATCGTCATCGGGGCCGGACTGGCCGGTCTGGTGGCCACCGCCGAGCTGGTCGACGCCGGGCGTCGGGTGATCGTCGTCGACCAGGAGCCGGAGGGATCGCTGGGGGGGCAGGCGTTCTGGTCCTTTGGGGGGCTGTTCCTGGTCGACTCACCCGAGCAGCGCCGGCTGCGCGTGCGTGACAGCGTCGAGCTGGCCTGGCAGGACTGGCTAGGTACGGCCGGCTTTGATCGCGACGAGGACCACTGGCCCCGACGCTGGGCAGAGGCCTACGTCGAGTTCGCCGCCGGTGAAAAGCGCTCCTGGCTGCACGACCAGGGGGTCCGCTTCCTGCCCAACCCGGGTTGGGCCGAGCGCGGCGGTTACGACGCCACCGGGCACGGCAACTCGGTGCCGCGCTTCCACGTCACCTGGGGGACGGGCCCCGGACTGCTGGAGCCGTTCGTGCGCCGGGTGCGCGAGGGGGTGGCGCGAGGCCTGGTCACGCTGCGCCACCGCCACCGGGTCGACGCCCTGACGGTCACCGCTGGCGCGGTCGACGGCGTCGCCGGCGCGCTGCTGGAGCACAGTCGAGCCGCCCGCGGCGCGCCCAGCAGCCGTCAGGAGGTCGGGGAGTTCAGGTTGCACGCTCCGGCGGTGATCGCGAGCGCCGGCGGGATCGGCGCCAACCACGACCTCGTGCGCCAGAACTGGCCGCAGCGGCTGGGCCGCCCTCCGCAGCACATGCTCTCCGGGGTGCCCGACCACGTCGACGGTCGCATGGTGGAGATCTCCCGCACCGCCGGCGCTAGCCTGATCAATCCCGACCGGATGTGGCACTACACCGAGGGGATCGAGAACTGGAGCCCGATCTGGAGCCGGCACGGCATCCGGATCCTGCCCGGCCCCTCGCCGCTGTGGCTCGACGGCTCCGGCCGGCGGCTGCCGGTGCCGCTGTTCCCCGGCTTTGACACCCTGGGCACGCTGGCGCACATCATGCAGACCGGTCACGAGCACACGTGGTTCGTGCTCACCCAGAAGATGATCGAGCGGGAGTTCGCGCTCTCGGGCTCCGAGCAGAACCCCGACCTGACCGGCAAGAGCATCCCCAAGGTCCTGAGGAGCCGCGTGCTGGACGGAGCGCCGGGACCGGTGGAGGCGTTCAAGCGCCACGGCGCCGACTTCATCGTCGAGGATGACCTCGGCCGGTTGGTGTCAAGGATGAACGCTCTGACCGACGAGCCGCTGCTCGATGGCGGGGATCTGGAGCGGGAGATCCGCGCCCGCGACAATGAGATCGCAAACCCGTTCACTAAGGGCTCGTCCATCAATTAGATGATGGGTTGATGGAGTAGTTCCATTCGCCGTGGAAGGAGTGGCGGGTGAGGTTGACCGCCGCGAGTTCGGCGGCGGTGACCTCG
>JAABUR0100002910.1_pt1 | contig 25012 bp, 25 predicted proteins | sample 5560091 | NCBI WGS metagenome assembly JAABUR01 (sample SAMN10711879, study PRJNA513375) | rock metagenome | isolation source: Antarctica rocks | place: Antarctica: Victoria Land, University Valley sud
TTCAACCCCATCGAAGAAGCTTTCTCCAAGATCAAAGGCATCCTCAGAGAAGCCGAAGCCAGAACCCGCGAGGCCTTGATGGAGGCGCTGGGGACGGCACTCTTGGCTGTCAGCGCACGGGATGTAGAAGGTTTCTTCAATCACTGTGGTTACCGAACACAGGTTCAATTATTGTGATCAGTGCTGTAGATCCTTGTATCCCTGGATGATGGGCGTGTCTACCGTGCCGGGCGCCACGGCTATTACGCGGATGCCGTGCGGCGCAAGCTCCAGCGCCGCGGCCTGGGTCATCATCTTCACGGCGCCCTTCGAGGCGTGGTAGCCGATGACACCGGGAGAGGCGAGGAAGGCGAAGACGGAGGCAGTGTTCACGATCACGCCGCGCGTCCCAAGCTCGGCCATCTTGCGCCCGGCGGCGAGAATACCGTAGTAGACGCCGTGTTGGTTGACTCTCACTACCCGGTCGTAGTCCTTTGGGTCGTGCTCCAAAAGCGGCGCGAAGTGTCCCGTACCGGCGTTGTTGAACATAACATCGAGCGTGCCGTACTCCTCCACCGCCCGGTCCACCGCCGCCTCGACCTGCTCGAACTCCGCCACGTTCGTATGGACGAACAGGGCTTCTCCTCCAGCCTCCTCGCAGAGCCGGACCGTCTCCCGGCCACTCTCCTCGTTGTACTCGGCGACCACCACCCGCGCGCTCTCGCGCACGAACTTCAGCGCCGTGGCCCGTCCGATACCGCTTCCCGCTCCCGTAATGATCGCTACCTTACCTTCGAGCTTCATACCGCGTCTCCACCCATCTTTATGGTGGATCGTTGCATCATATTCTTTTACAAGCACGCTGCTGCGTGCTTCCTTTAGTTTAGAATAGAGGTCCCGAGTCATCTTTGTGAGGGAGGAACAGCGGTTGAGGTTTATGTCCGGGTCGCGCTTGGGACGGTGGATAATTTGGATCGTTTATCGCCTGCTGAATAAGCCGCTACCGGTGCCACATGCGTCGGAGTGGATGATGATCCCGGAGCACTCCGTGGATCAGGTCTTGGAGACCGGTGCTCTCGCAAGCCTCTACCCTCAGGACGTCCTCGAAGCCGCCCGCCGCATGGACCGCCAGCGCCGCGAACACGACGAGCGCTATATGGAAAAGCCGTAAGGAGGAAGCGCCAAGATCTGTTCATCAAAAGAGAATTCCATTGACTGAAGAAAATCCGTGGAGAACCTTCCTAGAGAATGTAGGTTACTTCGCCCGCCAGTACGCTGAGCTAGATCGTCGGATTTCCGAATGGTACTCGAAGAATGAGCCGACTATTCGGCGTGCTGGAGAGCAAGCCTATCAAGCTCTCAATGGTTTCCCTGTCTGGCTTGTCCTTAGCTTAGTAACATTCAGCCGAGGCGGTTGGAGCGAAGTTCCTTTGTCCGGAATGGAACTTCGCGAATTTTCGAAGCTTGTAGAGCGGCTTCGGGATAAGCCGGATGAAGAGGTAAGACGTGAGCTCGATCGTGTGATCTTAGAGTACTTTCGTAAAGATAACTATGCTCGATTGTCAAAATTGGTTAGTGCGTGGCGAATGCACTTCGAAGATCGACATCATATATTCGAAGATGCTCTTTGGGCACATAAGCAGGGTCGCTATACTCTATCTATATCAACGCTTGCTACGCAAGTCGAGGGAATACTCCGCGACCTCACGGAAGAGTACGGACGTAGAGGCGCTTGGCTTAATCGTTTCAACGAGGCTTTCGGATTCGACTATAATCCCAATAACCCCCCGACATCGCCGGCCGTTGAGCAGGTGATGTCCGAGTTTGTGAACCTTCCCCTTGCCGAGCGTTACAAGAAGGCGGAGGAACTTAGGAGAAATATTACGTTATTGCGAATCAACGAGCTTTACGATCATGGCGTATTTTCCGACGAAGACTTCTCCTCTTCGGTTAATCGACACGCCATTCTCCACGGTGTCTTCAAGAACTTCGGCGAGCTACAGTCTCTGCGTCTGTTCTTTGTTCTCTCCTTGCTCCACAGTGCTATAGGAGAGTACAAGGAGCTACAGGCTTCTTAGCTGCTTGCCTGAGAAATGGTAACTGCATCTCGGGGGACGCTGACCATGTCGCCAGTATACTAACCGCGTGGACCTCTTCGACTCATCCGGCTCAGATAACCTCGCCCGCCGCGCGCCGCTCGCGGAACGGCTGCGCCCAAAGAGCCTGGATGAAGTCGTGGGACAGACCCACTTGACGGGTGAGAATGGACCTCTTAGGGTCGTGGCGGAGCGCGGCAGGATCGGCTCTCTCGTCCTCTGGGGACCACCCGGTACGGGCAAGACCACGCTCGCCCGCGTGCTGGCGGGGACGGTCGAGGAGGAGTTCGTCCCCTTGAGTGCCGTGACGAGCGGCGTGAAAGACTTGCGCAGCGCCATGGATGGCGCAAGGGAACGGCTGAAGTACGAGGGGCGCGGCACGCTCGTGTTCGTGGACGAGGTCCATCGCTTCAACAAGACGCAGCAGGACGCGCTGCTGCCGGCGCTGGAAGAAGGGCTGGTGGACTTCATCGGGGCGACTACCGAGAACCCGTCCTTCGAAGTGACGGCGCCGCTCCTCAGTCGCTCGCGCGTATTGCGGTTGCGCTCGCTCTCGGAGGAGGACTTGGAGAATTTGCTGAAGCGGGGGCTCTCGGAGCTTGGTGTGAATATCTCGGACGACGCCCAAGAGTACCTGCTCCGGCTCGCGGGCGGCGACGGGCGGCGGATGCTAAACGCGCTGGAGGTCGCGGCGGCGGGGACGAAGAACGTCGAGGTTGCGGACGTGGAGCGGGCAGTAGGGAACAGGGCGCTGCGTTACGGGCGGGAGGAGCACTACGATGTCATTTCCGCATTCATAAAGAGCGTGCGCGGCGGCGACCCGGACGCGGCGCTCCACTACTTGGCTCGAATGCTGGAGGCGGGAGAGGACCCGGTCTTCGTCGCCCGGCGGCTCGTCATCCTTGCCTCCGAAGACATCGGCAACGCCGACCCCCAGGGGCTGACCCTTGCAATGTCCGCCGCCCAGGCCGTCCAGATGATCGGTATGCCCGAGGGCCGCATCCCACTCGCCCAGGCGACGACTTATCTTGCTTCGGCTCCGAAGTCCAACGCCGCCTACGCCGGCATAAACGCGGCGCTGGCGGACGTGCGCCACGACAGCACGCCGGAAGTCCCCATGCATATCCGAAACGCCCCGACCGGCTTGATGAAGGACGAGGGCTACGGAGCGAACTACCGCTACGCGCATACCGACGAGCCGGAGGGGATGAACGACCGGTATCTACCCGAAGCGTTAGCCGGACGGATCTACTACGAGCCGAAAGAGAGTGGGGCGGAGGTGAGGATCAAGGAGCGGCTGGAACGGTGGAGAAAGGAGCGTGACGAGCGGGAGGGCTAGAGCGCCTCAGTTGGCTGGAGGAGTCAGCTTCCGGTCTCGAGTTGTTGGTCTCCGGTATTCGATAGCTTTTCGTCCTCTGGTGAGCGCGGGTCCGCTTCGCCATCCAGGGCGGTCTTCTCGTTGGTAGCGGTGAGGAGGGCGAGGAAGATGAACGGCTCGAACCAGGTAACGTAGGGGTAGAACCAGTAGTGGGTCGTTAGCTGGAAGCCGATGACGAGCGCCGCCGAGAGCGCCGTGAGGCGCCGGATGGTCCGTTTGCGGGGAAAGAAGGCGACGAAGATAGCGAGGAAGATCACCGCAGCCGTCAGGGGGCGTTGCAGGAACTCTAGCCGCGGGACCTGGGAGAAGATGCTCCACGGTGTCACGCGGGCGCCCTGGAAGGCGATCGTTTTCTCGTAAAATAGCTTCGCGGCGTCTACCGGGTGGCCGTTGATGAAGAGCACCGCGAACGAGACAAGCAGCATCCCGAGGCCGCCGAGAATGAAGTCCGTTATTGGGCGGCGGCGTCTTCCATCCTGCATCATCCAGAGAGGGCCGAGGATGAGAGGATAGAGCTTTATGGCGAAGCCCGCCGCGATGCTCGCTCCGCGTCCGAGGGGCGAGGTTGCGAAAGCGAGCCCTATGGCTGCGGCGGCCGCGACGATGACGTCGTTGGTGTTGTTGTTCGTCGAGTAGAGGGTGTAGGGAAAGATCGTCCACGCGAAGACCAGCGCCGCCGCTCCCTTCGGTCCCGAGAGCCGGTAGCCGGTCACGAGCAGGGCCAGGGCGCCCGCGACGAAGCTGAAGGCGGTCAGGGCGTGGGCCGCGGGTAGGAAGTCCCAGTTGCCCGAGAAGCCGAAGATCAGGACGAACGGGACGTAGAGCAGGTAGTTCAGGGGTCCGTAAGTGTCACCGGTCCCAACGTCGCTTGGCATGTGTCCGTAGGGGAGCGTGCCGTCGAGGATACGGTCGGCCCCGACGACTCCGGCGTAGCCCACGTCTATTACGCGGGCGTCGAGGTTCAGCGCGAGGACGAAACCGACGGCCAGTGCCGCGAGCACCAACAGGGCGGGCGTTGGGAGGACGCTTGTGGTCTCGACGCGTTCCCCTATGCCGAAGCCCATAAGAAGGGTTCGGGCGAACAGATAGATCAGGGGTACGTACCATAGCAGGACCGCCGTGTGAGAGTCGCCCACGCGGAAGAAGTGGTGCGAGACGAGGAAGCCGAGCATTGCTACCACGTCGAGGTTGCGGAGCGAGTAGAGTTTATTTGGCCGGATAAATGCGAGGGCGAAGATGAGGGCCATCGGCCCCCAGACGTACCAGTAGTTAGCCTGCTTGCCGTAGGAGCCGTACTCTCCGCGGGCCATCTGCCAGCCGACTTGATCTCCGGTCCACACATGGGTCAACTGCCACGTGTCGTCGTCGATCCCGACCTGCGCCACCTCTTTTGTACCGGCGTCCTGATCAGGGACGCCTCCCCTCATCCCGCCGCCTTCGACCCGGAAGTGGACGGTCCATTCGCCGTCCTTGTACTCCGCGTCGGTGCTGTAGGGACCGTATTTCGATAACTCCTCCCTTACCCGCGCGTTGGCGGCCGCGAGCTTGACGGCGTCGTCTTCGGAGAGGCTCGGGTCGGTGATGCCGTGGGCGTTCGGGGAGAGCCGCGCCTGCGTAACCTTGCCCGAGTCGTCATCGACCGTGACCTTCGCCACGACGCTGCCGGAGACCTGTTCCGTCAGCAGGACCATCCAGGTGTCCGCGCCGGGATCGTAGGTCGCGGAGGTCTGCACCGTTGGCCTGGAGACGAGAGTCTCCACCTTCGGGGCCATCTCCGCCTTCTGCCGGGCTTCTTGCTCGTCGAGACGCGGGCCTTGCGCCACGCCGAGCACGAGCGTGAGCAATGGCAGCAAGAGAAGCAGGATTGCGAGTAAGGAACGCTTCACCCTGGCTCCTTGTCGGAGGTATTGTCCGCTGGCAACAGCAGCATCAGTATCCAGAGAATGACGAGGATCATGTTGCGCCCCAGGAGGAGTTCCGGGCCCGGCGGGCGCAGGTTTAGCAGGTCGTTATAGTGAAGGGGGAAGACCTGGGTGGTCATCCAGCAGGCGGTGAGGAACAGGACGGAGACGCCGATGCCCGCTAGGTCGCTCGCGCCGAGGGGAACGAGGGGGAGCAGCCAGATCATGTACTGCGGCGAAAGCACCTTTGAGCCGAGCATGAAGGCTAGTATAAGCGCCGCCGCGTAGCGAGGGAACATTTCAAGCCCGAGCCGTCCCGACTGCCGCTTTCGATACATCACCAGTGCGGTAATGATTAGCAACGCCGCCGTGAGCGGTAGGCTGAGGGATGTTGCGAGCTTCACGCTCCGTCCATGAACCTCGAAAGCGCCGAACTCGAAGGAGATACTTTGGATCCACCCGAGTTGCATCAAAACGGAAGACGGTAAGCTCTCCACCTGAAGCCCCCGTTCGGCATGATACGCGAAGCTCTGCGCGAACTGGCCACCGCCGAGCAGTATAGCCGGCGCGAAAAACAGAGCAAGCACTCCGAAGAAGACCAGAAAACCCCATACTGCGCCACGCCGCCGGGCGAGCGCCAGAGGCAGCGTCGCGAGCGCCGGAACGAGCTTGGCTGCCGCCCCGAATCCCAGCGAAGCATAGGCGAGAAGGAGGTATCGTCCACCGAACGTCGCGCACAGGGCGGCGACGGCGAGCGTGAGGGCAACTACCGCATCATATCTGGTAAGGGCGACGGGGTAGAGCATGACAGCCGCCGCGGCGAAGGTCAGGGCTGGCGCTACCCACGTCCAGATGCCGCCGATCCGGCGAGCAGTCAGGGCGATGAGCGCGAGCGCCGCCACGAGCGCGAGAGCCATCTCGTTGGCGAAGAGGTTGATGTAGCCGCCCGCGCCGCTGCTGAAGAGGGCCGGCGGTACGAAGGCCAGGATGCTTCCGGGCGGGTACTCGATAAAGAAGTCTCTGTATGGGATGTCGCCGCGCAGCAGAGCCTCCCCGGTCTCCCGGTAGATGCGGAGGTCGTTTGAGCCCTCGCGCAGGTCCGGGGGGAGCCCCGCGAAGCGGACGAGCAGCCAGGAGTACATGACCGTCCCGAGCGCGAGCAACGGCACCCAGAAGAGAGCCGCCCGCACCAGAGGCCTCCGTGACGTTTGGGGTTGCCGCGGTTTTTCCGGGTAGCCGCTCATCGGCGGCTAATCCCAGACCCTAAAGTTACTTTATCCAGCACAACGGTGGTATAGCGTTTGAGCGCGGGAATGTAAAGCTATTCGGACGGCGCTACGGGACTGTGTGGGGCATACTGAACGGGTCTTTTTGGAGTTGAGAGAGGAAGGGAGCCTGATGAGTAAGATACGCGCGGTCGTCGTGGACCCGGAGGCGCCGAACCGGTTGGTGATCCAGGAAGTAGAGGAGCCAGAGCCGGCTTCTTCGGAGGCGCTGGTGCGAGTTAGTGCTATCTCTCTGAACCGGGGAGAAGTGCGGCGGGCCATGAACTCGGACGAACCCGGCGCCCGCCCCGGCTGGGACCTCGCCGGGACGGTGGAGCGGGCCGCCGCCGATGGCTCCGGACCGGCCGAAGGAACGCGGGTCGTCGGTTTCCTACCCTCCGGCGCGTGGACGGAACTTGCCGCTGTGCCGACGAACGCACTGGCCGAGTTGCCGGATGGCGTCTCCTTCGAGGAGGCGGCCACGCTGCCGGTGGCCGGCCTGACGGCGCTGTATGCGCTGGAGAAAGCAAGCGGATTGCTTGGAAGGTCCGTGCTGGTCACGGGCGCGTCCGGGGGAGCGGGGCTCTTCGCATTGCAACTCGCCCGGCTGGCCGGGGCTCGAGTGGTTGGCCTGGTGCGCCGGGAGGAGCACGTAGATCTCGTCAGGGAAGCGGGCGCGCACGAGGTAGCTATCGGCGACGATGGCGCGGCGGCGAGGGAGTACGGACCCTACGATCTCATACTAGAGTCGGTCGGAGGTGAGGTGCTTGGCAATGCGCTCTCGATGCTGGCTCCAGGCGGAACCTGCGTCTCGTTTGGCGTCTCCGGCGGAGCGGAGGCTACGTTCGACGTACGGAGTTTCTTCGGCACGGGCGCGGGGAAGCTCTACGGGTTCATAATATTTCACGAAGTCCTGGCGAACCCGGCCTCCGAGGGACTTGCGCGGTTGGTGGCTCTAGTGGGGGAGGGCAGTTTGCGTCCTCGAATAGAAGTCGAAGCCTCGTGGACGGAGATTGGGGCCGTCGCGGCCCGGCTTATGGACCGGGGCTATGTGGGAAAGGCGGTATTGCGAGTCGGGGATTGACCTGGATTCCGTAGCCGAACCCGGCTTAGAAAAGCCTAGCGTAGCGCAAGAAGCCGGCAGGCCCGGAAATCAATCTCCGAGCCTGCTCGCGGCTATTCTTTGAATAGGTGAAGCTACGAATCTTTACTCCTGGTCTCCCGCAAGCTCTTCGCGAGCCTCTTCCTCCTGCTGGGGCGGAGCCTCGACCCCGAGCCCGGCGTAGAGGACAGTGACCAGAATGGCGGCAAGTCCGAGTGGGGCCAGCCAGGAAGGAAGACGGATGCCGAGGGCGCGGTCGAGGGAGTACTTGCCGGGTCCGTTGAGGATCAGCGCGGTCGCGGCGGCTATGTTGGTCACGGGAAGCTCGGGGCCGCCCTCGATTCCCCAGATCGGCTTGCCCCAGTGGGCCTTCGTCGTCGCCATCGACATAGCGCCTATTACTCCAAGCGGACCGGCCGGGCTGAAGAGTCCCAGGATCGTCAGCACGCCGCCGCCGAACTCGGAGAGACCTGCCATCACCGCCCAGGGCTTGCCGGGCTTGAGGCCGAGCATCTCCATGAAACCGCTGGTTCCTTCTATGCCCGGTCCTCCGAAGGACCCGAAGAGTTTCTGCGCCCCGTGTCCCGCCAGGAATCCTCCCAGTGCCGCCCGAAGGATCAATGCCGCCAGATTACCCATACTTGCTCTCCTTTACTTTGTTTGCGCTCAGTGAAGCTTCTCTTATCTCTACGCCGGATTCAACGGGTTGGGATCGGTTCCAGGCGAGCCTCGATCTCCTCTCTGCGGTCTTCGAGGAACGGCGGCAGGGAGAGCCGCTCTCCGAGATGGGCCGCATCCTCATCGGTGGCAAAGCCGGGGCCGTCGGTGGCGATCTCAAACAGCACGCCGCCCGGCTCGCGGAAGTAGATGGACTGGAAGTAGAAGCGATCTATCTGGGGCGTAACGCCAAGTCCCGCGCTTCGTATCCTCTTCCGCCAGGCGTCCTGCTCCTCCGCGTCCGGCGTCCGAAACGCGACGTGATGCACGCCTCCCCGTCCGAGATGCGCCCAAGGAGCATCCGGCCTCTCTATAATCCGCACCTCCGCGCCCGGCCCGCCCGGCCCGACCTCGAAGACGTGAACCAGCGCGCCGTCCTCCTCGTACTCGTTCGACTTCCTGAACCCGAGCACCTCCGTCAGCACCCACGCGGTCGGCGCGGCGTCCTGCGCCGTGAGGTCGAAGACTCCGAGCCCGCGAACCCCGAACTCCGGTTTCACGCCGCCCTCCGTCCAGGGGCTTCCTCCCTCGACCGCGGTCCCGCTGTCGTCCCCGAGACGGAGCCGCTGCCCCTCCGGGTCCGTGAAGGAGATAGCGGAGCGGCCGTCGCGCTCCTCTACGCCGCTGGTGGGTACGCCGAGGTCTTCCAGCCGTCCCGCCCAGTAGTCAAGGGCGTCGCGTCCGGCGACGCGCAACTCCGTCGTGGAGACTTCGCCCGCGCCCGGATGGTTCGGGGCGACCCTGAGGTGGGGCCAGTCGAAGAAGGTGATCTCCGTTCCCGCGTTCCCCACCTCATCCCCGTAGAACAGGTGGTACGCGGAGACGTCGTCCTGGTTGACAGTCTTCTTCACGAGCCGTAGACTCAGGACCTTCGTGTAGAAATCCACGTTCTCCATTGCTTGCGTGGTCACCGCCGTTACGTGATGTAATCCTCCAAGCTCCATCTGATTCTCCTATCCTTGTGTTTTCCAACATCCGGTAAACAGGGACCTGAGACCCGCGCTGATCCGCTCTTCCGGGATTCCCTGCACCCGCCGCTGGTAGTAGTAGAAGTCCAAATCTAGCGGAGCGAGCAACGCGGCGGCCAGGTAATCCAGGTCGAGCCCGGTACACAACTCCCCGTCACGCTCGGCCATTCGCAAGAGCCCGAGGACGGTGGCGCGCTGCCAGTCGTAGGCGGGATGCGCGAAGCGCGCCATGCGGTCCGCGCCGCACAGAGGCTCGTTGCCGCCATAGAGAAGGTCGAGATTCTCCTCCATGAAGTGAACGAGCCGGGCGAGGAAGAGATCGAGCTTAGCGAGCGGACTGGAGACGGCGTCTCCCAGCGAACGTAGCGTCTCTTCCTGAAACTTCCTGGTAGGTTCGTCCAGTAGCGCCTCGCAGAGGAGACCCTTGTTGGGGAAGCGCCTATATAGGGTGCCCTTGCCGACCCCGGCCGAGCGGGCTATCTCTTCCATGTTCACGCAGGTGACGCCACGCTCCTCGAAGAGCTTCCGCGCCGTTTCGACTATCTTATGCCGGTTTCGCGCCGCGTCGCTGCGCTCCACTTCACGCCTGATCTCTCGTCCGGCGTGGTCGAGATCCCAGCCAAAACCACCGATGTTTTTCTTGATTCGCTCCATCATGTACTCCCAAAACCTTGACACGATCAGTCTATCGCGTTACTCTCCATCTTTAAAGTGGACTCACGTCCATTTAGAGAAAATACGTGGATGTCCAACAAAGAAAGGAGCATGATGGCGGTTAAGGTAGCGGTGGTTTATTACAGCGCGACGGGCAACGTGTACAAGCTGGCCCAGGCTGTGGAGGAGGGTGCGAAGGAGGCTGGCGCCGAAGTTCGGTTCCGCAAGGTGCATGAGCTTGCGCCCGAGGAGGCCATAAAGAGCAATGAGGGATGGTCGGATCACGCGCTCATGACCGAGGACATACCCGAGGCCGCTCCAGAGGACATGGAGTGGGCGGACGCCTACATCTTAGGGACGCCGACGCGCTTCGGTAACGTCTCGGCGCAACTCAAGCAGTTCATCGATACCCTGGGTGGACTGTGGTTCCAGGGCAAGCTCGCGGACAAGGTTGCGAGCGGATTTACGAGCGCCCAGAACGCGCACGGTGGGCAGGAGTCGACGCTTCTGTCGCTGTACAACGTCTTCGCGCACTGGGGCGCCATCCTGGTGACTCCGGGGTACACCGATCCGCTGCTCTTCGAGTCCGGTGGCAACCCGTACGGGGCCAGCAGCACCGGCACCGATGAGGGGCCGACCGAGCAGGAGCTTGAGGCGGCGCGGTATCTCGGTCGCAGGGTTGCCGAGAAGGCGGCGCTTCTTTCAGGCGTCCGGGTTTAAAGGAGGAAATAGCATGGAGTTATTGTTGCTCATTGGCCGGATCATATTCGGCGGGTTCTTTATCATGAGCGGGATCAACCACTTCACGAACGTGGGGATGATGGCCGGATACGCGGGCTCGAAGAACGTGCCGGCTCCGCCGCTGGCGGTCATCGGGACCGGGGTTCTGCTCGTGTTGGGCGGTCTGTCGGTTGTGCTCGGTTTCCTGCCGATCCTGGGCTTGCTGCTCTTGATCATCTTCCTGGTCCCCACGTCGTTGCTCATGCATAACTACTGGACCGTCCAGGACCCGCAGATGCGCGCCGCGGAGCAGGTGAACTTCTTGAAGAACATGGCGCTGACTGGCGCGGCCCTGGCGCTAATGTACGGCGCGACGACCTGGCCGCTGTCGATGACCTAGGCGTACCTCCGGCGTATTCGCCGCGAATTGCGTTTAGCGTTACCATAGAGGTGTGAAGAGCGGAACGCACACATTCCTGCAGACGAGCCGGGTTCAATTCGGCGTAGGGAGCCTGCAAAAGATAGCAGAGGAGGCCCGGTCTTTGGATCGGGTCTTCATCATTACCGGACGCACCTTGTACGAGAAGACGGATCTCATCCGGCGCGTCGAAGCCATGCTCGGCGACAAGCACGCCGGGACCTATACCGGCATGACCCAGCACACCCCCGGAAGCGCAGTTGAGAAGGCCGCGGAGCAGGCGGGGGATGCAGATCTCCTCCTGAGTATCGGTGGTGGAAGCGTCATAGACGGGACGAAGGCCGTCGCCCGGAAGCTGGACTACCCGACACAGGTAGCGGTTCCGACTACGCTCTCTGGGGCGGAGTGGGCGCACCGCGCCGGAGTTACCGACGAGGCCTCCGGGAAGAAGGCGGGGTTTGTGGATCCAAAGGCAGTGCCGGAGGTCGTGATCCTGGACCCGGAAACAACACTCTTCACGCCGGAGAAGCTCTGGCTCTCGACCGGCATTCGGGCGCTGGACCACGCTGTAGAGGGATTCCTCGGTCCAAAGGACCATCCGGTCGAGGACGTAACGGGGCTCGAAGGCGCGCGGCGGCTGATGCGCTATCTGCCGCGCTCCAAAAAGGAGCCTGACGACCTTGACGTTCGGATGGAGCTACAGATCGCCGCCTGGCTCGCGTACTTTGGGCCGATGAATACCCCGATGGGTCTCTCTCATGAGCTGGGACGCAGGATCGGGGCGAGCTACGAAGTGCCGCACTGCTACACCTCCTGTATCACCCTCGCGCCAACGCTCGCGCGGGTGAGAGAACGAGTGCCGGAAGAGCGTTGGCGTCAACTAAGCGAGGCACTCGGTGGCGAGCCGTCCGAGCGCGTCGCCGCGCTGGTCGAAGGGCTAGGATTGCCGAACCGGTTGCGGGACGTTGGCGTGCCGGAGGAGGACCTCGAAAAGATAGCCCTGGAGTACGGGGAGCAAGCGGAGGATGCTCGCGAGATCCTTCGCCGCGCCTGGTAGAGGAGATCAGTCCTCGATGCGGGACTCTTCCAGATCAAGGTCGTGTTCGATGCGCCGCATGATCGTCGGGCTGATCGCGCCTGCGTCGCGCAGCCCGACGATAGTGTCCCTCTCCGCCGCGATGAGGTTACTTCTCCAGCTACGCCAGGCGGCGGAGCTTTCGACGTACTCGTCGGTGGTACCCCGGGCCTCCAGTCCGGCCGTGTAGCGCCGGATGCGCTCTTCGTAGAACTCGCGCATTTGCTCTTGAGTTTGGGGCGGGACACGTTCGTCCGCGCAGAGTTGCTCCAGTCGCCCGAGCGCCGCGTGGGCGGCCTTCAGGCGCGCTTCGAGTTCCCTGATAGTGTCCGCGGGGGCGTCGTCTATCAGGTGGAGTGATCTTATGAGAGGGGAGAGGGTCAGGCCCTGCAGGATGAGCGTGGCGAGGATCACCGAGAAGGTGAGAAAGATGATCAGGTCCCGGCCGGGGAATAGGTCACCCGATCCAGTTCGCAGCGGAATCGCGAGCGCCGCCGCCAGGGAGACCGCGCCACGCATCCCGCTCCAGCCCATCACCAACCGCTCCTCCCATGGGCTACGGAGGTAAGTACTCCATGAGAGACGGTCGAAGAGCGGATGCAGGTAAGGAACCGTAAAGAACCACAGCAGGCGCACGCCGATGACTAGACCGCACACGAGGACCGCGTAGAATAGTATTTCGAAGGTAGAATTCTCGCCAATACTGTCCAGGATGGCGGGAAACTGGAGACCAACCAGGATGAAGAGCAGCGAGTTCAAGAGGAAGGTAAGCATCTCCCAGACCGAGAGGGCCTGAAGGCGCGTGGACGCCTGGGAGAAAAGCATCGGCGCTGTCCATCCCTGGTACAGACCATAGGAAACGACGGCTAGAATCCCCGAGACGCGCAGTTCCTCGGCAACGATGTAAACGCCGTAGGGAACGAGCAGCGAGACCATGATGAAGATGGGTGGGTCTTTCAGGCGAGACCACAGCGGCAAGATGAGACGCGCGAGTATCAGCCCGAGGAGCAATCCGCCACCGCTGACCACGAGGAAGTTCAGACTGGCGCTCATCACGGAGAACGCGCCTGCGGTCACTACTACTGTGACGGCGACGCGGTAGGCGACGAGCGCCGTCCCGTCGTTCACGAGGCTCTCTCCTCCCACAACCGTGCTGACGCGGTCCGGGACGCCGAGACGTTGGAAGATCGCTTCGGCCGCCACCGGGTCCGTGGGCGCCAGGATCGCACCGAGAACGAACGACGCGGCCCACGGCAGCCCGATCACGGCGTGGGCGACCAGGGCGACCGTCAGGGTCGTGGCGAGTACCAGCCCGACGGCGAGTTGCGTGATGGGGCGCAGGTGGTCGCGCAAGTCTCGCGGCGATGCCGAAAAAGCCGCCGCGTTTAGAAGAGGGGGGAGAAAGATCAGGAAGATGATGTCTGGGGCGAGTTCGATTCGCGGGAGCCCCGGCAAGAAGCCGATCCCCAGCCCTCCCAGGACCAGGAAAATCGGATACGGAACGTCGAGAACGCGGGCAAGCTGCGCCAGCAGGGCGGTGGCCCCGAGGAGTATCAGGAGGAACTCTATTTCGTGTACCATCCTCCTCAGACCTCCAGACGCGACTCTTCGAGGTCGAGGTCGCGTTCGATGCCGTGCATGACTTCGTCGCTGATATGGCCTTCGTTACGAAGCCTGATGAGGGTCTTGCGTTGCGCCCGGAGCAGCTCGACGGTCAAACGCTGGTAGGCGAGCGAACGGTCCTCGAACCCATCCCGGTCACCGTCGAAGCGCGCGGCGAAGCGGTCGCGGCGGTAGCTGTAGAGACCGCGCACGCGCTCCGCCGTCTCTTCACGGACCCAGTCCTCCTCGACCAGTTCCTCCAACCGATCCAGCGCGGCCTCGGCTACCTTGATCCTCCCGATAACCTCCTCGCGTTCTCCGCTGCCATCGTCTTCGAGGCCCAGAAGACGGATCAGGGGCGGCAGGCTGAGGCCCTGCACGACCAGCGTCGCCAGGATCACCGCGAAGGTCAGGAAGAGGATGAGGTCGCGCTCGGGGAACGGGTCGCCGGATGAGGTGGTTAGCGGCAGGGCGAGAGCCGCCGCGAGCGAGATGACGCCGCGCATCCCGGTCCAGGCTATGATCATGACCGCCTGGCGCGGGGGAGACGGGTCTCTCTCGCGTAACCTGCGGCTCGCCCATCGCGGGACGTAGGTCGCCGGGAATGTCCACAGTATCCGCACTATTATGACGGTCAGGCTTATGGTTACGGAGTAAAGAAGCAAGTCGCTGGCGGAGTATTCGGAGAGCCGGCCGATGATGTTTCCGAGTTGTAGTCCGATCAAGACGAAGATGAGTCCGTTCAGCAAAAACGTGACCAGTTCCCAGGCTGCGTAACCCTGCAGCCGGGTGCCGGAGGAGATCGCATACGGACTCTTACGTCCCAGATAGAGCCCCGTCGCAACCACGGCGAGCACCCCCGAGAAGCGGAGGTCCAGCCCCGCAGCGTGCAGGTGAAGCTCCTCCGCCGGCAGGTAGGCCACGAAGGGTGTAAGCAGGGATATGGTGTTCTGTATGGACGGGTCGTCGGGGACGTGCTGACGCACCCGGACCACGAGCCAACCGGCCGCGAGCCCCACGGCGACCCCGCCTATACTACCCAAGACGAACTGAAAACCCGCCTCCGCCAGAGAGAAAGTACCCGCCACGACGGCGGCCACGGCTATACGATAGGCGACGATACCTGTCGCGTCATTTACGAGGCTTTCGCCTTCGAGGATCATCACTATGCGTCGTGGAATGCCCAGGCGCTGGGCGATGGCCGTCGCGGCGACGGCGTCGGTTGGAGAGACGATTGCGCCGAGGACGAAGGCCGCAGTCCAGGGCAACCCGAGGACCGTATGGGCCACCAGGGCGACCACGCCCGTCGTCATCAGCACCAGGCCGATGGCTAGAAGCGAGATCGGCCGAAGGTTCGCCCGGAAGTCGCGCCACGAGGTGAAGAGGGCCGAAACGTAGAGCAACGGCGGCAGGAAGAGCAGGAAGACCAGATCCGGGTCCAACTGCACCTTCGGAAGACCCGGCGCGAAGCCCAGGACCAAACCTCCCAGAACGAGCGGGATAGGGTAGGGTATCTTGATCCTGACCGCCAGTGACGCCAGCGCGGCCACCACGACGAGCAACCCCAGAATAATTTCGATCTCAGACAGAGCGTATGCCTCTCTATTAGTGCTGTAAGCAGCGGACTCGGATGGGTTCCTACTCCTTACCGGCCGGGGCTCCGCATTCTGCGGCGCTTGTTCTTATTCGTGTTGATGAGTTGGGCGGCTTTCTCGGGAAGGATGTACACGTTCTGCAGAAGGTTCTCGGCAACGTCGAACGCAGTCCCCAACGTTTCGAGCGTATGCTTTCTGACCTCATGCGCGGCGTCGTTGCCCATGGAGCGGACTTGGTGGAGGATGTCCGCCCCGGCCTGGGTGAGCACACCCAGTTCTACTAGGCTGTCTATCTTTTTCTGTAGACTGCTACCCTGGGCCTCTTCCTCGGCGCAGACGGCTTCGACGAGAGCTCTGATGCCGATGGCCGCCAAGATGTGCATCTCAGAGCATAGGGCCGTGTGAGTTTCCTCGTACACGTGCCTAACTTGGTAGGGGAGTAGGTGAGTGTCCCTCAGTTCTGGTCTGCCTGCTGCCCGTGGCGGATAAATTTGTACATCCTCGACGTGTATAAATTCGCCCTCGTTTATCGGATAGAAAACTTCCGAGTTGGAGCGAGCCGACCGAAAGCTGTATGACTCACAACCGAGACATCGAACTATCTGGTAGCTCTCCAACGCCACAATCTCACCGTTATCATATTCGTGTCTTAGGTCCGTCGAGACGACTGCAATGTGTCGCGTACGATTGTTGCACTTAGCACACGGGACTCGGACTTCCTCGTTTTGTGTTTTATTAAGAGTAGTTTCGGTTTGCTCTGTCATACTGCTCCTCTCACACCCACGATATTCTCCTAGCGAGGCTCCATGATGATCTCATCCACGTAGCACCACACCCAATCTTCTCCCGGCTGGAAGGACTGGACCAGCGGGTGCTCCGTGGCGTGGAAGTGCCTGGTGGCGTGCTTGTTCTTGGACGAGTCGCAACAGCCGACGTGGCCGCAGGTCATGCATTCGCACAGGTGGACCCAGGTGTCGCCCATCTGCAGGCACTCCTCGCAGCCTTCGGCGCTGGGCTCTACGTCTTTGATCTGGTCCAGGTGGGAACACGGTGCTTGCATGTTTTCCTCCTTCTATGTCGAGGCCGGAGCGGCTTCGCCTTCCGACCGTCCAACCATCTGCGCGCGGGCGGCCTGCCCCTTGCCCTCAATGATAAGCGCCGCCGCGAGCGCGCTTGCCAGCGCGAGCCCCGCCGCGACGAACATCGCCAGCCGGAACGCTCCCACGAACGACTCATCCACGGCCGCACTGACCTTCACCGCCGCCGCTCCGCTGACGCCATCCGGGACCGCGGCTCCTCCCAGGTCGACCTTCTCGGCCTGGAGTTGCTGCGTCGCGCCGGGCGAGAGATTCAAGTCTGCTACACGGGCGTCGAGACCGGCGGAGAAGGTGGCGAAGACGAAGATGCCGAGAATGGGTATGGCGAGCAGCCCGGCGGTGCGGGAGACAGCGTTGTTTACGCCCGAGGCAAGCCCCGAGTGGCGGCCTGAGACGGCGTTCATGGCGGTCGTGGTCAGGGGCGCTATGACGAGGGACATCCCCAAACCCTGCACCACGACGGCGGGGAAGAACGTCGTCCAGTAGGAGCCGCCGGTGCCTGGAAGCGCGTACAGGAGAAAGCCCAGGGCGGCTATCGTCAGGCCGATCACGAGCGGTATCTTCGCCCCGTAGCGAATGATGAGCCCGCCGGCCCACCGCGACATCAGGAAGGTGATGATGACGAACGGGAGGAAGGAGCTGCCGGCGGCCGTCGCGGAGTAGCCGTGGACCTGGATCAGGAGGAACGGCAGGAAATACAGGGAACCCCCGAGCCCCGCGTACAGCAGCAGGGTCAGCAGGTTCGCCCCGCTGAAGTTCCTGGAGCGGAACAGGCTCAGGGGCATCATCGGTTCGGCGGACCGGATCTCGACCAGGACGAACGCGACCAACGCGGCGATGCCCACGAGCAACGAGATGAGCACTAGCGGGTCCGTGAAGCCGTGGCTTTGGGATTGGATCAGTCCGAGCACGACACCTCCCAGGCCCAACGTCCCCAGCACCGCGCCGGGGACATCCAGCCGGCGCGCGTCCGGGTCCCGGCTCTCCGGCACGTGGCGGAACACGATGTACAGCACCACCGCCGCCAGCGGCACGTTAATGAGAAACGCCGCCCGCCAGGAGACGTTATCCACCAGGTAGCCGCCGAGGATCGGTCCAAGCGCCGTCGTGACCCCGGAGAGACCCGACCAGGTGCCTATCGCCTTGCCGCGCTGCTCCTCGCTGAAAGAGGCGCTGATGATCGCAAGGGAGCCAGGGACCAGCATCGCACCCCCGATACCCTGCACCGCGCGGGCTGCGATCAGCATCTCCGGGTTCATGGAGATTCCGCACCCTATCGAAGCCGCCGTGAAGATCACCACGCCGAGGGCGAAGATGCGCTTGCGGCCGTAGTGGTCGCCGAGAGAGCCGCCGACCAGGATCAAGGCGGCCAGGAAGAGGGAGTAGGCTTCGACGATCCACTGCGCGTCTACGGCGCTGGCGTTCAGGCGTATCTGTATCTGGGGGAGGGCCACGTTCGTGACCGTGCTATCTATGAACGCCATCGCGGAGCCGATAATGGTGGCGGCCAGGATCCAGGGTCCCGACGAAGCCGTACACGGAGCATCGGCCCTCCCCGAGCGGATGACGCCCTCGTCGCACGGAGGTCTTCCTATGTTCGACATCGCGCCTCTACTTTCTCCAGCCTGCAGAGCCCGGTTCACGTGGCGAACAGTCTCAGAATGACGAGCCTGGTTGTGTCAGGAACTCCGCCTCCTCGGAGGTCGTGGGCCGGCCGAGGATCTCGTTGCGGTGCGGGAAGCGTCCGAACAGCTCGACTATCTTCATGTGTCCTACCGCGTACGAGGTCATGTCCGCCGCGTCCGGCTCCGCCGCGAGAAGCTCGAATAGCTCGACCGAGCGCCGCTGATCTTCCAGGTCCTCGCTATGCATGAACGGCATGTAGAAGAACTGGCGCTGGAAGGCCGGAAACTCCCGGTCTAGGGTGCGATCAACGGCGTATTTGGCTGTTTCGACGGCTTTACCGTCCGTTGCGTGGGTCCGGGGATCTCCACGGAACATGTTGCGGGGGAACTGGTCCAGTGAGATCACCAGCGCCAGACAACTCCGCGACTCCTCTCGCCAGTCGTCGAGTCCCCCGGTTGCCGCCTCCTCGTAGAGTGACTCGAAGCGGTCCCGGACCTCGCGGTCGAACTCGTCGTCCTTTCGGAACCACGCATCGCGGAACTCTCCGTAGCCGGGTTCGTCCTCGCGGCCGAACCAGAAGTTCAGGACTTCGTCGGACCTAGTCGGCACGGCTGATCACGGTGACCTCGTCCGCGGATCGGGTCGAGGTCGGTCCCTTGAGCTTGGAGTTGTAGCCGCCCCACATCCAGACTTCGGGGATGATCTCGGAGATAAGCTCGCCGTTGTCGAAGACCCGCACCATCGAGCTTTCGGAGACGGCGACCGCCACGGCGTTCGTCCGGTTGGAGACGGAGGCCGCGGCCATGTGGCGGCTTCCCAGGCCCATGGGCAGGTTCAGGTCGTCGGAGTCAGCGTCTATATAGCGGGCCGCCGAGAGCACGACGCCAGAGTCCGAGACGACGAAGGCCCCGTCCAACTGGGCCAGCTCCTTGAGCGTCTCGCGCACGTTCGGGTCTTCTATGTGCTTGTGCTCCTCGGGATGCCCGTGGAGCGGGTCGAGGATCATGGGCCTCGACTTCCTCAACACTTCCTCAGTATCCCCGACTACGAAGAGGGTGCCGATCTTCCGACCTTCCCGTCCTTCCCGTGCGATCTCGACCGCCAACTGGACCGTTCTCTCCAGGACCGCCGTATTTACCCCACGGTGCTCCGAGCAGATCTCATCGAACAGTTTCGTTTTGTCGCCCACGTTACTCATCCTCCGTTCTGTTCTATATTAACTACCAGCAGTCGTACCTCGAACTGCGTTTCATCCCGCTCCGACTCTACCTGCACCTCCTCGCCGTGATGGTGGATAACGATACTCCGAACCGCACACAGGCCATGACCCGTCAGTCGTCCAGGTTTGAGTAGAGGTTGTGCTCGCGCGGATTACCAGGATGTGGAGAGCCATAATCGCCGGTTCGGCCTGGCCCCCATACTCGCGGGCGTATTGACGACACCACCTCGCTGCTCACGGAACTCGCGGGTCGTCCACCGCTAATAATTACCGGCTTCGTCATAAATTACGCTCCTCGAAATGTGGTTGTTAAATACCTGTTACCGTTTCAAAAGCGCGCCCAGATGTCGTCCAACGGTCCGCCAAAGACGCTAAGTAGAATTGTAGCATCCCGGACAACTAGCCATTCGGTTAGGTGACTCTTGTTGTGGCTTTAGAGCGCGTTTCAATACTCTAGCGTTTTTTATGTGACCCCTTTGGTGTCCGCCAAAACGCCTAGCAGCTCCCGGAGGAAGATCCGCTGGGTTTCGTCGAGCTCCGCCGTGACCTCAGCGTCGACCTCCCTCGCGGCCGCCGCGCAGCCCTCGAGCAGGGCGCGCCCACGAGGCGTAAGGACGAGGTTTTGGCGCCGCCGGTCGTCTTGGTCGCGCACCCGCCGGAGCGCGCCGAGCCTCTCCATGTCGTCGACGTTCGTGACGACGACGCTCGGCGCCACGCCTAGTGCCCTCGCCAGCTCCAACTGCGAGCCCGCCACGCCCGCCTCAATCGCCGCGAGCAGGCCTACGTGCTTAGGCCTCACGCCGTACCCCTCGATCTTCTCGGCGAACCGCGCGGAGGCCAGCGCGCCGAGCTTGACTAGGCGGAACGCGATGGTCTCGGTGATCGCCCCTTGTGGGGTTGCGCTTTCCACACGAAGACGCTACCATAAATAAATCATTCGTATACAGAATGGTTTGGAGGCCGAAGTGTATGAGAGGATAGACCACCGATCGCCTGGCGGAGCGTTCTGGTGGACGATCGCCGTCGCTAACGCAGCCGCCGCCCTGGGTTCCGGCGGTTTCGCTGTGGCGGCGGTCGTCAACCCCGGACTGCTGCTACCGGAGGGAAACGAGGTGACCCCGGCGGCTGAGTTCTACGCGAAAATGTTTGCTGCTCGAAGCCTGCCCCTCTCCGCAGCGGTCACCGCCCTGATCCTTCTCAGGTCCACAGACCGGCTCAGCGCCTTCCTGATCGTGGCGGGTGTCGTGCAGGCCGCGGACGCGCTGATCGGTGCGAGCTTCCGCAACCGGGGCCAAACCCTTGCTCCCGCCGCTGCGGCCGCCTTACACTTCGCCTCGGCGCGGTGGCTGCTCCGCGGCCGCCTGCGGTCCTGGTATGGGTGAGCCGACGAGGGCTAGACTTTTCTCGCTGCCGCAGGCTGCTATGCAAGCGGAGCATAAAGGCGCGCATAGCCAGGCGAGGCATTGACTCGAGCGAGAGGTTGGGTCGTGCTACCGCTGGAAAGTGGAGCGTACGCTGGCTTGGTTGTCTCGTTATCGCAGGCTCACCGTCAGGTAAGAACACAGGGCAGACATGCACGAGGCTTTCTTTGAGTTGGGCTGTGCCCTGATTTGTTTCAACCGCTTACGGAGGGGATTGTGAAACCGTCTCTAAGATTCGGCCAGTACGATCACCCGGTCATCTTCGGAGAAGGTGACGCTCTGAGACTTGTTGGGGTTTAGATGGACGCCGTAGGACTTGCGCGGGTCGCCCGCTTCCGCTTTCGTCCGGTAGCCTATAGCGATCTCACCACGCCGGCAGGCCGCTTCGACAACGGTATAGAAGTTCAGCGGCACATCCGTATCCACGTACTCGCTTGCCGGTTTGAGGTATAGCTCCGAGCCCTCGGGGTCGAAAAGCTCCTCGAAGACGGCGGAAAGCTCCTTGTTCTCGGAGATCTGGCACATCAGCAGGCTCACCAGCCAGTCGCTGACGATGAAGTCGTCGGCGCGGGTGACCTCGGCCAACTCGCGGTTGCGAACGTCCAGCATCTCGCTGACGATGGAGAACGAATGGTTGTTGCGGTCGGAGATCTCACGCAGGTGCAACAGGGTGACCAGGGTGCGGGAGTCGGCCTCTCTGTAATCCAGTTGGTCCGAGTAGCTCAACACTATTACGTGATCGTAGGACGGCACGTTCAGGCCATCCAGCGTGTGGCGGTCAGTAGTGTTGCCTACTTGGAAGGTGACCTTTTGATGAAGAAGTTCACCGGAGCCGTTCGGAACCTCGACGCCGTCATGGGCGACTACGGTGACTTCCGAGCCGGGGGAAACATAGTTGTCCAGTTTGGTGATAATGGTCGATGCGCGATGGTTCCATCCCAGGATCAGGGTACGCTCGGGCTCATGCCCGGAGGTCTGGACGGATCGAATCGCTCCGGTGTCGATCTCGGGATGCGAGTTTTGGGAGAGTGAGATGGCGCTGTCGTCCGCGGAGATGAGGATCGCCGCGTCTCCCGAGGAGAATTCGGTGTCCATCGGCGGGTTTAGATGGATCCGGCCGTCTTTAGTGCGGAGCCCGATCACGGAGGAGTCTTCGTAGGCCATGAGGACTTCGCGAAAAGTTTTGCCCTCCAGGCCCGGATCGCGGGCGAAGTAGATCTCATCGCCCCGGAAGTCGAGGAGGTCAGTGTAGACGACGGAGAGACCAGACTGGCGGCAGGTCTGGGCAGTGATGCGGGCGATCAAGTCGTCTACCGACACCAACTCGACCTCGCTATCTCCGACCATCCGCGCCACGCTGAGGTTCTCCGGCTCGCGGATTCTCGAGACGATGTGGTACGGGTTCTTCCGGCGCTCCGGGTTGTTGGTCAGCGCCAGGATCGTCTTGATCACCTGCGTGTCCGCTTCCTCGTCCTCCGGGGAGAGGACGATAATAGACCTCGCCTCGTGGGGGTTGACGATCTCCAGGTCGTCGATGTCAGTGGGGTCTCCGGTCCTGCACACGATGCGAGTATTCTTCCTCTTGCCTACCTTAGCCCGGATCTCATCCTCCATCTCGACCTTGTCCTTCTCGGCCAGGACGGCGATACACGCGCTCGCGCGGCTCTCGTTAGCGGAGATCAACTCCGCCACGATCGAAAAGACCTGAGGAGACCATCCGAGGATGATCGTGTGGTCCCGCTCCACCACGAACGACCGGCCCTTGCGTAGATCGTCCAGCTTGCTGTCTATACCTCCAGAGATGATCCCGATAAGGGTGCTGAAGACGAAGATGCCGCCTAGTGTAACCAACAGCATGGACAGAAGGAACAGCCAGCTTCCCTGGTCTCCTCCCACGTTACCCGTGTCGATGGTCCGCATCAAGTCGAGCCAGATCGTCTGCAGGAAACCGGGACGATGCCCCTCGACCTTCGGCGCGATGCCTGTAGCATAAACCAATAAAGAGCTCGCCAGGACCATCGACACGATCAGGAGAAAAAGCCAGCCGATCAAGGCGACAGTCCCTCTAGACACCGTGTTGTCGAACCGGTAACGCAACCGGTCAGCGAGCGTGATCTTTCGCATTCCCTCTCCGTATCGTTTCCGGGTAGTCAAGAGCGGAGGCGCGGAACATTATAGTGATCTACAAGGTCCCGTAAGTCGAAGCTCCGTCTGCTCAGTCAGCGGCGTTGTCATTCTACTTGGTCATTTCCGTGGTATTTGTGCATATCTCGAATACTTAGTGTGGCTCATATAATGACTCCGCTCAATTAAGCTGTTCTTGCGGGCTAATTAGTGAATGCAGCTGGCGATCCGCGGAGTGAGCATGAGCGGCTGTAGGTGAGCCACGATATATTGAGCACAAAAAGGAGAACAAGGTACGAATGATAGAAGACAAACCGCTGTACGAGGTTGATGCGGAAGCAAATGAACCAGATCCTGATGAAGTGCCGATTCGTGATCGTAAGGTAATTACTCAGACCTACGATTTAGTAGTACAGTCCCTTGTCGATCAGATTGAAGGGGGGACGATATTTCTACGGCCTCTTTCGGAGCGTCCAAGTTTTCAACGCCGGTACGTATGGACCAACGTGTTAGCCTCTAGATTAATTGAATCGATTTTGCTTAATGTTCCCATTCCACCTTGTTACCTATCACAGAATGAAGACTATGAGCTAGATGTTATTGATGGACAGCAACGTCTGTTTTCTATTTACAGATTTTTGAAGAATCAGTTTCCGCTCTCAGGCCTTGAAGTGTTGACAGAACTAAACGGATCGAGGTTTCACGAAATACTTAACAAGTTGCAGCGACAGCTTAAAACGCACACGTTGCGTTGTGTCTTAATCACCAATGAGTCCCATCCAGATGTGAAATTCGATGTGTTCGAACGCTTGAACACAAATACAGTCCCGTTGAACGCACAAGAGTTGAGAAATTGCATTTACCGTGGAAGTCTTAACTCTTTGCTGAAAGAAGCTGTGACCTATGGTCCATGGTTAGAGATACTGGGAAAGAAAAATCCGGACAAGAGAATGCGTGATGAGGAGTTGGTGCTACGGTTTTTTGCCTTTGACATTCATGGGTTGAGTACTTATCGAACACCACAGAAACATTGGCTCAATGATGCTGCTAAGGCGGGAATGAAGTACTCGTCAGAGAGAACAGATGCTCTGCAAGGGGCGTGGGAACATGCAGTCAATATCTCTCTCAAATGGTTTGAACCTAGAGAATGTTTCCGGCGAAAAGGATCTAGGTCCATCAACCGAGCGTTGTTTGACCTTGTTGCGAAATCGGCTTCAGACACACAAGCTGAAGAGGCGGAAGCCATTCGAGATGCTTTCCGTAGCCGCTATCAACAGTTGCTCGACAATGAAGAGTTTCAGGATCTTATAAGTCGTGCCGTAGATCATACTAAACGCACGAAAAGACGATTTGAAATATGGGATAGTGCGTTTGAAGGTATTCTTTAGTAGTGGCACGCTACACAGCAGCATACTCGTCGTTTGTTGCGAGGTTGGATGAGGTTGATACACTGCGACGTTTCGCGCTTGAAAAAGAACGCAAAGACCCTATCGACCTTAGGCGAGAAATAAGCGCTTTGTGCCGAGGCTCTGTTGTCCTGCTTTCGAGCCATTTGGAAGCGTATGTAAAGGAGGCAGGTGAGTTAGCTCTAGATTCACTGCACGCAAAAGCTGTTCCCAGGAAGAATGTTACGTCGAAATTTTATTATCATATTTCTAAGAATCATCTAGACAAGATACAGGATACTTCGGACCCTGAAAAGATCGCTGAAAAGGTATTCGAATTCTTGCATAGTGATCTCGATTATTGGTCTCGTTTAGGGCCCTTTCCGCAGTCGATCCCTACGGACAGATTTAATAAAGGGTTTTCAAATCCTGCATTCGATAAAATCAGAGCCTATTTCAACAGATTCGGATATGCTACTTATAAGCCTGATCTGATGCGTAAGTTGCAATCCCAGTTTCAACCAACCGTCAACATGGTTGACCATCTTGTAGATACTAAAGCAGGATCCATAATTGTTGACCCGCAGACCTCCAAAGGCGATCATGCTCGGTATGAAAGCCTACTCTGAGGATCTGCGCCGGAGAATCGTCGCCACCGTCGAGGGCGGCA
>JAABUR0100002911.1_pt1 | contig 25000 bp, 33 predicted proteins | sample 5560091 | NCBI WGS metagenome assembly JAABUR01 (sample SAMN10711879, study PRJNA513375) | rock metagenome | isolation source: Antarctica rocks | place: Antarctica: Victoria Land, University Valley sud
CCGACATCGAAGCGGCGAGTGCCGAGCTCGTCGAGCGGGGAGTGAACATCGGCGAGATGTTCCACATGGGGGAGGGAGGGCAGACGCCGGGGCCCCATCCCGAGCGCCTCGACTACAACTCGTTCCTGCCGTTTCAGGACCCAGACGGCAACAGCTGGCTCGTCCAGGAGGTCCGGCGAGCGGAGTCGACGGCATGACTGGAACGACCACACGACCACCGAACGGCGTAGGACAGGCTTGCGATACCGATGAGGCAGCCGACCGAGATCGCCGCCACCGCGGCGGGGTGCTGAACGTCTGCCTGGACCTGCTGCGGCGGAGCTCGCGCCGGCTGCCGACGATGGCCAACCCGAGCCCGACGGCCGCCAGCTACCTGCGCCGACCGGGCGACTCGGATTTCCCCGCGTTCAAGCTCGATGTCCTTTGCGTTGGGGCTGCGTCATTGTGAGATCACGTTCAGCCCCGGGCTGTTCCCGGCCTTCGGCCCGCCGCCGACCTTGTGATGGCGCCCGGCCATCGGCGCATGCTCCGGCGCGCGAGAGCTGCGTCCGCTCCTCTTGACGGTGGTCACACGGCGAGTACGCGGATCTGCCGGTGCTCGGCGGTGAGAGCCGAAAGGTCGTCAGGGTCGCTGGTCAGGATCACGGCTGGTCGCGCAAGCCCGATGGCGGTCGTGGCCACGAGGGCATCCACGGTGTCGTCACGACGAGTTCGGCCGAGCAAACGCCCGGCCTCCGCGGCGAACGAGGAGTCGACGGTGTCGATCTGGGCGTTCCGGGTGAGCAGGTGGATCGGGGCGTCCCGGCCGCCACCGCGCAGGGTCTCGGTCAGCGTGACGGCGTTGACCGCCAGCGGCAGGCGTAGCTCCCGGGCGCGAGCGATCCAGGCGGCAGCGCGCTGGTTACCCGTAGCGGCCCTGCTCAGTCCTTCGCGGTCGAGGACGAGCGCGTGCGCTGCTTGGACCGGCGGCCCCGAGCGGCGGCGTGCGGGTCGGACCATGCCTGGCGGACCTCCTCCATCAGCGCTGCCGGGATCGGTCCGTGTTCGGTGACGTGCGCAGCGAGGAACTCGTCCAGGTCGGCAAGGTGCTCGGAGAGGCGCAGGCCTTCGGCGAGGTAGGCGGAGAAGCCGCGAGTACCTGCGCGCCGGCGGGCGCTTTCGACCAGCGGCTTGGGCAGGGTGACGCTGACTTTCTCATACGCCGGCTCAGTCACGTTCGGATCGTACCACCGGTAGGATTGGGACCATGTGCGGTTGACAGGGCGAACCCGTGCCCAGGGCGTTAGGCGTGTCGGAGGGGGACTTGAACACCGACGACGGCCGTATCGAGGGGTATCCTGCTGTCCGGCCAACCGCCTCTGACCTGCTATTTTACCTCCTCGGTAATCTCCGTCGTCCCATCGTGGCCGGCCTGGTGACGAGCCGCTTGTTAGCAAACTTGTTAGCAAGATCAGCAACCGGGACGCGGCGCTACTACCCTGCCAGCGTGTCCCGCTTCCTGACGCTCCACGAGACGCGCGAAGACGAAGTTGACAGCCTTGCGGGTCGGCGTCGGCGCGGGTTGCTGCAGGCGGCGGCGCCACGCCGCGGATTCGCCTGGAACTTACCTTCTGACCCCGTGCCGCTACCTCACCCGCGGTAGGTCGGTGAGGGGCGCTATTGGCGCCTACGAGATCTAGCCGCCGAAGAGGTTCCGCGGCACTTCATCGGTCTTGTCCGGCGCGCTTAATTCTCAAATCTGAAGCTTTAGCCGCCGGCACCAGCAGGGAATACCAGGATGCGGTCACCACGATATCCCACCAGTCGTGGGGCCAGAGGGTGTTGCCGATGATCACGCCGGCGGCCCAGGCCAGAGCCCACAGCACGAAGGTCACGGCGTGGAACGCAATCTTGCGCCTCGTTGTCATGATTCGCTTCGCTTTTGCTTTACCCCTTACTTCTACTTGTGCGCCCTTGTTCGCGGTGCCTGCCGTGCTCTGGCCGGTCGCCCCACCGATGACGAGTCCGACGAGGCCAGCGCCGAGAAGTTGGACCCAGCGGCGCGAGTACCAGTGGGTCCGAGGAGGGGGAAGAAGCGGTGGACACGCTCACTCCGCCGTGCTACGCCGTGACAGACGTGGCGTCAAGACCCCGAACGGCCCGAGCTGCTAGTGGTCCCTGGCAGGTCGACGCGCCGGCCGGCGCGTCTTGTCCGCGACGACCGTGACCCAGCCATCCGCAGCCCACCGCTCCGCCATGTCCGCGTCGAGCTCGAGCGTCTCGCCACCGTTGCGCTGGGCACCGTCGGCGAACACGGCCCAGCCGTCGATTACGCGGACCTTGAACTGGCCGACCATCACGCGGTAGCAATCTTGACAACGGCCTGCGGGTGCACGAACCCGAACCCGACCCGCATGGTGGCCTTGACCGCCACCCGGTCAGACGTGAAGAACACCGACCGGTCCGCCTCTACCGTGGCGTCGGCGCGCAGGACCACCCACACCCTGGACCGGTCCACGGCCCACAAGGTGTTCGGGGCGACGTACTGCGAGACGAACAGCGGCACGCCGAGGATCACCCGGCTCGTCGCCGAGGTGGCGTCGGTGCCGAGAACCGGCTGGTTTGACCCGGTGGCCACCGGGGTGTCCGCCGACGGCCGCCGGGAGGTCCTCGGCCACGCGGTGGGCGACAGCGAGGACGAGACGTTTTGGACCGAGTTCTTCCGGTCGCTGCGGGAGCGGGAGCTGACCGGGGTGCAGCTGGTCATCTCAGATGCGCACCGCGGCCTGGTCAACGCCATCGCCGCGGCCTTCCAGGGGGCGACCTGGCATCGCTGCCGGGTGCCCTTCCTGCGCAACGTGCTGGCCAAATGTCCGCAAGGGCGACGCGGAGATGGTCGCCGCCGCGATCCGCACCATCTTCGCCTAGCCCGACCGGACCGGCGATCCCCACCCAGGTGGAGGAGGTGGCTCGGCTGCTGGGACCCAAGTTCCCCACCGTGGCCGCGATGCTGCTCGACGCAAGCCCGACATCACCGAGTTCGCCGACTTCCCGCCAGCCCACCGGAAGAAGCTGTGGAGCACCAACCCGCTGGAGCGGCTGAACAAGGAGATCAAGCGCCGGACCGACGTGGTCGGCATCTTCCCCAACCAGCCGGCACTGTTCCGCCTCGCCGGCGCGGTGCTGATCGAGGCACACGACGAGTGGCAGGCCAGCGACCGCCGCTACCTGTCCGAAGCCATTGAGGAGATGGAGCGATGTCACGTCCGAACAGGTTCTCACCGGAGCAGCGCGCCAGAGCGGTCCGCCTGGTAGCGGAGGCCCGGCCCAACTATCCCTCTGAGTGGGCGACGATCTCCTCGGTGGCCGCCAAGCTCGGTGCCTCCGCCGAGACGGTCCGCGAGTGGGTCCGCCAGATCGCGTCCCGTGATGTGGTGGAAGTAGGCATTCGCGCAGCGGCTCTGCTTGGTGCTGACTATGTCCGACCGCGCTCGAAAGCGCTCGAGTCACCCAGGAGGTCATCGACACCCCGGCCCTCGCCACGGTCGGGATGAAGTCTCTACGGAACCCAGGACGGTCCACATCACGCCTCTAACGGGAAGCAGCAAGGGTCTGCCGCAAGCAAACTTCCTTTTGCACGGCATGGCCCTAGATGCCGTTTGGAGCAGCGGCGTACAGGGGACGAGTGGTTTACGCGGCTCGCTTGCGCGACGGGTGACCGTCCCATTAGGGAAGGGGCGCGACATCCCGATCCGCCACCGATACGATCATCGGCGGGAGCCGTCCTTGACCACGACTCATACTGCGCTTCCGACTGGTGCCTCACCGGACCAGTCACCCTGCTACGCGCCGTTGACCGCAGGCCGGCTGCGGTCGGCCAAAGCCGCGTACACCACCCGCAATGTCGACCTGCACGCCGCGACGAGGCTGTTGACCGGGGTCCCACCCCGGGTCGGGAATCTCGTTCTCGCCCGCGTGACGGCGATCGGCCAGCACACCAAGATCGAGCTCGCCCAAGGCCGCCGCGCCACCATGTTCGTCGGCGATGAGGTCATCGTTGCCTACGGCAGTCGCTACGCGCCGGACCAGTTCGAAGCCGAGCTCCCCAGCGACCTCGGCCCGTGTGACTTGGTGGCCGCTGGCGGCATAGCGAGCCGGGTGACCGTCGCGCATGGCCTGATGAGCGACGCCACCAGCCTCGAGCCGGTCGGGCTACTGGCGGACGCCGCCGGAGAACCGCTGAACCTGCGTACCGGCGTGCTGTCCCCCCTACCGGACGCTGCGGGGGAACGGCCGCTCACCATCGCGGTCGTCGGTGTCAGCATGAACAGTGGCAAGACCACCACTGCGGCACACCTCGTACGCGGGCTGCGCCTGGCCGGCATCGACGTCGGCGCTGCCAAGACCACCGGGACCGGCGCCGGTGGCGACGTGTGGTTGCTGTCGGACGCCGGGGCGTTCCCGGTGTACGACTTCACCCACGCCGGCTACCCCAGCACCTACCTGATCGGGCCCGACGCGGTGCGCGAAATCTTCACGAGCCTGACCGACCGGCTGGCCGCCGAGGGTTGCCAAGTCACCGTCGTCGAGGTCGCCGACGGCGTGTTGCAGGAGGAAACCGCCGGGCTACTGGCGGATCCGGTGTTCGCAGAGCGGGTAGACGCGGTCCTCTTCGCTTCTCACGACGCTCTGGGGGCAAGTGCCGGAGTCGAGTGGTTGCGGGAGCGCGGACTGGCCCCGATCGCCGTAACCGGCGTACTCTCGTCCTCGCCATTGGCGACCAGAGAGGCCGAAACCGCCACCGACCTGCCCGTGTGGGGTCTGGCCCAGCTGTCCGACCCGCAGGCCGCCCGGACCCTGTACGAAGGTCTACTCGGCGGCCGTCTGCCGCAACTGACAGGTGACTCCCCACCGGCAGCCGAGCTGGCGCTGGCGGAAGCCTCCCACGTCAACGACCACCAGTCCACGCCGACCCCGGGCAGCGAGCCGTTCCGGCCCGGGCCCCGCCAGGCATTCCAACCAGGGTTTGAGACAGGTGACCGAGTCGCCGGCTGACGCATCTCCGCCTCCGGGCGAGCTCCGCGTCGCGGACGACCGGGGAAAGATCCCTGCCGATCGCCGATCGACCACGGCCGGCTTGCCGCCGTTGTGGGCAGGCACCCGCCGCCGCCACCTGAGTTTGCTCGTACTCTCCGGGCTGGGCCAAGCGGCCGCGGCCGGTGTCGCTGCTCGATTGATCAGCAACCTGCTCAAGGGCACCGCAGGTCGCCGCCCGCTGCTGTGGTTCACAGTGCTCGTCGCGGCAGCGGTGGCTGTCGGAGCACTGCGCATGGCCGAGCGCATCCTCGCCGAAAGGCTCAGCCAGGATTACGTGCACGAGATCCGGCTCGGGCTCATCCGGCGCAACTTGGCGGACGGCCGGGTGAAGTCCCTCGGCGTTGCCGTGGCCCGGACGACAAATGACCTCGGTTCGGTGAAGAACTGGGTCAGTCAGGGAGTCGCGCCCCTTGCAGTGGGGATTCCGCTGATCCTCGGCGCCTGCATAACGCTCACCCTGCTGGAGCCACTTCTTGCGGTTGGACTAGTGGTGTCCATCGGCGTTCTGCTCGGGGCCATGCGGGCGCTAGCTCCGGTGGCCTACAAGCGGTCACGCATCCTCCGCCGTCGGCGAGGGGTCTTGTCCTCCCAGGTCGCTGACACAATCCTGTCCACACCGGCGATTCGCTCAGCAGGCGGATCGAGCTGGGAACTGCGGCTGATCGAGAAGTACAGCTCGAGTCTCGTCACGGCCGCGGTGCGCCGCGCGCAGGTTGCGGGGGCCCTGCGTGGAGTCGCCGCCGCGACGTCTGGAGTCGCCGCTGCGATCGTGGTCGGAACGGGACTGCTGGCGAGGGTCCCGACGCACAGCATCGCCGGGGCGCTCATCATCATGGGTTTCATGGCCGGGCCGATCCATGACCTCGGCCGCGTTACGGAGTTCCGGCAGACCTACCGTGCCGCTCGGCGAATCATCGGTCCCGCGATCCAACCGGCAGATGACGCCGCTCGACCGGCAGGCGATACGTCGGTGCGGTCGACCGAGCCCGCCCTGGGCACCCCGGCGGACTCCGCCGATGAAGCAGTGTCGGCTGCGCACCTTCGAATCGCCGACGGCCTCAGAATGCAAGAGCTGTTCGCCCGGCCCGGCGACCGGATCGTCGTGGCTGTCGGCAGTAAGCGCCTGAACTCTGACGTGCTCGACCGGTTCGTGGGGCTGCGGCAGCCGGAGCGCGGAGAGGTGTTTGTAGCGGGGCGGGATCTATCCGCCGTCGGCCCCAAGGACCTTCGCCGACTGGTGGGCTATGCGGCGCAGGGCATGATGCTGGTGCGGGCCACAATTGCCAGAACGGTCCGGTACCGCTCGCCAGCCACCCCCGCGGACGAGGTTGACCGGCTGCTGGCACAGGTCGGGCTCGCCGACTGCGTTGCCCAACTCCCCCAGGGGGATGACACCCTTCTCGTGCATGGCGGGGAGCCGCTGACAATTCCCGAACGGGCCCGACTGCTCTTGGCGCGAGCGATCCTCAACGAGCCGCCGCTGCTGGTTTTCGACAACCTCGACGCCGACCTGGGGAAAGACGGGCGCGAGACGATGCGCAGGCTGCTGCGCGACTACCCAGGGGTGGTTCTTCTCGCCAGCGACGAGCCGGACCTGATCGTCACGCCGACCCACGTGTGGCGTCCGGTGGGCGTTCAGCCGGCCACTCCGCCGCAAGAAGCTCGCCGCCGCACACGCAGCTCAGCGCCGTGAAGGCGCGCATCGCCTTCCTCGGTGACACTTTGCTCGGCGGGGTCGCCCAGCCGCTGCTGGACGAGCACGGGACCGACTACGCGATCTTTGGCATTCGGCCGCTCTGGGCGGATGCCGATCTAGTCGTTGCCAACCACGAAGGACCGCTGACCTCGAGTGACGCCGAATCGGCCAAGTTGGACACCGGCAAGAAACGGTATTGGTACAAGGCGCATCCCCGTTCGGCGCACACGCTGGCGTCAGCAGGTGTGCGGGTCGTCAGCCTTGCGAACAACCACATTCTCGACTTCGGGACGACCGGACTTTATGACACGATGGACGCCCTCGACGCCGCAGGTATCGCGCACTGTGGGGCCGGCGGCGATGATCGTGCGGCTCGGGCCCCCGCCGTGGTGGACGCGAGCGGCGTGCGCGTGGGATTCCTCTCCGTGATGCAGCGCTACAAGATGTACATCGAGGAGAACACCTACGCGACAGCGGACCGGGCCGGGGCGGCACTGCTTCGCACCAGCCGCCTGTCCGCAGATATCTCCGAGCTGCGTCAGCGGGTCGACCTCTGCGTCGTCCTCGTGCACTGGGGCCGCAACTACCGCGGGCTGACGTCGCTCCAGGAGCAGCTCGCCGACGATATCCACAAGGCCGGTGCCGACCTCGTCATCGGGCACCACCCCCACATTCCGCACCCCGTGACCGTGCTCGATGGCGTCCCGGTGGTCTACAGCCTGGGCAACGCCGCGTTCGGCACCCCGGGCCGGTACCACAGCGGGCGTCCGCCGTACGGGCTCATCGCCATCGCGGACGTCGAGCCACGTCGCGTCACCGGCCTCGAGCTGCGCCTGATCCATGTGGACAACGCAATGGTGAACTTCCAACCGCAGCCGGCCGCGGGCGCGCAGGCGGAGGCGTACCTGCGGGCGCTGTACGACCCGGTCCAGCTCGACTCGCTTGCGGCGCGCTGACGCTGGCGGAGGCGGACGGGAATCCAACCCGGCTGCCCGAGATCCTCGGGCACACCGGTTTTGAAGACCGCTGAGTGTGGTCTGGGGTCGGAGGTCGGCTACATAGGCCGTGACCTGCCTCCACCGCGGCCCGCTGGGTCGGGCTTGCGCGACAGCATGGTTTCCTCGGCAAGACCGTCAAGGGAAAGGCGGGGGAGCAGTGAGAGGCAGCATCATCCGACGCGGGACCGGATACAGCGTCGTGCTCGACCTCGGCCGCGACCCGCAGACCGGTCGCCGTCGGCAGCGATGGCACTCGGGCTACCGAACCAAGAAAGAGGCGTCGGCGGCGTTGGCCGACCTGATCGGCAACGTCAACCACGGCCTCTGCGTCGAGCGCAGTCGGCAGACCGTCGCCGGGTTTGGCGACGAGTGGCTGGCCGCTATTGAGCCGACGGTGCGGCCGGCGACCCATCACAGCTACAGCCGCAACCTGCGCCTGCACGTCCTGCCCTACGTCGGCAGCACGCCGCTCGTCGCACTCGACGCCGGCACCCTTAACGGGCTCTACGCGAAGCTGCTGAAGAACGGCCGCGGGACTTCGAGGGTGGCGGACTGTCGCCGCGGTCCATGCGTTACGTCCACACGATCGTGCACCGGCTGGGCAAAGACGCCGTGCTGGGGCAGGCTGGCCCGCAATCCCGCGGACGCCGCCAACCCGCCGCGGCCTACGTCGTCCTGGCGACGACCGGAATGCGCCGCGGTGAGGCGCTGGGGCTGCGCTGGTCCGACCTGTCAATGGACAGCGGCCGGGCGGCGATCCGGCAAACGGTGATCGCAGTCGCGCACCAGCCGACGTTCGGGACGCCGAAGACAGCGAAGGGACGCCGGACGGTCGCGCTCGACGCAGTAACCGTGGCCGCAGTGCGGGAGCACCGGGCGCGCCAGCTCGCCGAGCGGCCGCTCACGGGGGCCGGGTGGACCGACCACGGCGGCCTGGTGGGGTTTCAGGGTGTCGGAGGGGGGACTTGAACTCTGCCCTGACCCCGTGCAGCAAGAAGCAACACGGCGCGTTTGAGCGCGCTCAGGTCCCCGGCTTCCGCCGCCGGGGCTGTCGCGCGCGCACGTAGGTGCAGGTGCGAGCAGCGGCTCGCTATCACGGGGGCTATCGCGCAGGGGTTACTGGTAGGACTGAGGTATGGGACGAGCCTCTCGAGCGAAGCAGCAGGCCAAGCAGGCGGCGGCGCGCCGCCGCCGGGACCGCCCGGAGCTCGAGGCCCTCCTCCGAGAAGAGGTCCAGTTCCTCAACGCCTCCGCCGTCTCCTACGACGGCGGCTTCGACGCCGAGGCAAAGCGGTTGGCAGTCACCCTGCGGGTGCTCTTGCACGACACATCGAGCTCGCACTCGCTCTTGGGCCTTCTCGGGATCAAGGAGAAGTTCCGGTACGTGAACACCGCGGAGCCGATCAACCGGACGAATCTGCTGCCTCAGACCTTCGGCCTCGTCATCGCGGAGATCACGACGGGAGTCGGTGCGCGCTACGTCCCTCCGCTCGGCATGGAGCGTGCCTCCCCACCTCGCCAGGAAAGCTTCGACTCCTGGTGGCAGTCGCCGGCCACCAAGGACGGCGACCGACTGCTCTCTCGTCGTGACTTCGTGCTCGCGCTCGCAAACACAGAAGGGGGCGCGCACGTCGATCCGGACCTGGACGAGGCCTGGGAGAAGTTGTCGAAGGAAGGCGCGGGCTGGATGCACGAAGACAGTGCCGGCGAGCGGCCGTTTGACCCCGGTTACGAGACGGCGTCTGTCCGGCAGATCGCCTACGAGGTTCAAGTGACCATGGACACGCAGTTGGACTCCGTCCTGGGGTCAAGCCTCCTGACTCCCGCGGGCTAGAGGCCAAGCGGTTCGGGCCGGCTGCGAGCCCCTGCGGTTGGCGATCAGCGGACGCACGCAGGGCGGCTGGGGACCCGTAACGCTGATCCGCCGAGCGGGGTCGTGGTGTAGCCAATTGGCGACAGTGATCCGCGGGCTCCCAGTCGATCACTGTCTACCGTGGTGGACATTGATCCACTTGGGCCGGTGATCTCCCGCGCGCAAGAACATGAGCGCCGGTTCTTCGAAGTCGCGCGCGGTGCTGTGGGCTGTGTTATCGCACGCCGAACACTCTCCGTGAGAATGCAGGGGGCACGCGCTCCGCGCCTCGCGCCGCCGTGTGGCGTCTCGTGACACACACAACCGCAGGTCAGATGGCACGTCGTGCTTCAAGAGCCCCTTGCGCCCGCGCCGCCGATGGGGCACGCTCCTCGCCATCCCGTCACGGAGAGGAGTCAACGCCAACGCAACCAAGCGGCCCCGCCAGGTGCGCAAACACCGGACGGGGCCTTGACCGGGCACACCCGTAGAGAGGACCCGATCCATGACGAACGGTACCGATCAATCGCGCAGCCCGCGGGCTGTGGCGCCCACCACGAGCGGCGTCCGACCTCGTCGACCGCAGCTGGTCGCCCTGTGCAACGAGTGCGGCAGCACCCGCGCGACCACCGACGTCGGCTCGTATGGGGAGCCGCTGGCATGGGGCGACCCCGACTGCATCGGAGACCGGTGCCTGGTGCGCCGGAAGTGTGATTCCTGCGGCCGGAGAACGCCGCACGCCTACATCCGCCCGGAGCACGACGAGCACCGGGATTACTGCGAGCTCGAGCAGGCCCGCCGTGACGACGAGCGCCGGCGCGAGCTCATGCGCGTTGAGCACCTGCGCGAGCGCGTCGAGGGACTGCTGCTCGTCGACATCCGGGTCCGCGACGAGGACGTCAGCAAGCTGGGGGAGATCATCGAGCGCGCGGACTTGGTCGCCGCGATCTACCGGTTCGGCGACGCGGAGCGGCGCCTGCTGCTCAGACGTACCCTGCCGCCCGAGGCCGAGCTCAGGCTCCTGAAGCGTTGCGCGCTGGCGTTGCTGGATGAGCAGTACGCCCTCTGGAATGAGGTCGGCGAGGACACCCAGATGGTGCTGCTGGTCGACGAGGACGTGCTCTCCTTCCCTCCAGGCAGCATCGAGATCGACGACCCGCGGTCTGGTACGGAGTGAGCCGCGGCCGCCGACAGGCGCTCCTCATACCGTGCGAGGCAGCGCTCGCCTACGACAGGGAGCACGGCTGGCACCTGCTGGCTGCGCCACCGCAGTGGTGGCTCGAGGAGATGGACGCCGGCCGAGACGTCGCGCCGACGTCATCCACACATCCGTACGTAGCCGATGGCGAACGGTCGAGACTGACGAAGGGCCAACGGGCGATGGTCACCATGATGGCAAGCACCGCTCGCACACTGAGCTGGGAAGAGCGGGCGCAGCGCGCCGGCGTATCGTCCGCCCGGCTCGGTCAGGCGTCGACGGTCCTCGGCCATGCACCGGACCTCGTCGACGCGGTTCTGACCGGCAAGCGGCCGCTCAACGAGGTGTACGCCGAGGCTCGCAGACGCAAAGCCACAGCAGGGCCGGAGGGGGATGCAGGCGGGCGACCGGGCGCGAGTGCCGATGCCGCGTACGCCGGCGCCCGGACCCCTTGACGTGGCCCTGTCGCTCGTGCTGTACCGAGCGGTGCCGTTCGCATCATCCCGGCGGTATGGCGCGCTGCAGGCTCGGCTGGGGTGGGGTCCGGCGCCGCCGGTGACCCAGCGGAACGCCGCGGCGCTACTCGGCGTCAGCCCTCAGCGCCTTGCGCAGCTCGACGACCGCGTGCTGGACGTACTGGCCACGACGGGGCCACCGCCCTCGGTCCTCCGTGCACTCGACGTGCTCGCCTCCATGGCGCCGTGCGAGTCTGCCCAGGCGGCGCTGGCGCTGTACGGCGAAGGGGTGACGGGCGAGATCGTCCACCCGGCCGGCGTCCTGGTGGCCGCTGAGGCGGCGGGGGTGCGGGCGCCCGTCGAGATGCTCCAGCTCCCGGAGCGACGTACTGCGGTAGTGCCCGTCGGCAGTGCTGCTCGACGGTCTGAGCTCGCGGCAGCCGCTCGTCGACGGCTGAAGGAGTGCGGCGTCGTGCGACTCGACCGGCTGCTCGTCGAGGCTCCCGCGCTTTCGACGCTCGAGGTCGACGCGGCGCTCGGCGAGGCGCCAGGGGTCGGCAGGACGGGAGACGTGCTCTGGTGGGAGCACGACGCCACGACCCCGCTGGTGCGGCCGCTACAGCGCATGCTGGCGGCATTGGGGCCACTGTCGGCGGAGAGCCTCGTCGCCGGCGTCGCTCGGCACTGGCGCTACCGCAAGCCCGACAGCGTCCCCGACGCCGAGGCCCTGACCGTCTACCTGACCGGACAGCCGGCGTACCGGCGGCAGGAGGACGGCAGATGGTCGCTGCGGTGGCCAGAGACCGCTGAGAGGCTGCTCCTGCCGGAGGACCGCGCGGTCGTCGAGCTCGTAGGTGCTTCGGCGACTGGCCAGGTGTCCCGGCGGCAGGTCGCGGGCGCGATGGTCGCTGCCGGATACTCCCCGAACAGCCTTACGGTGCTCATCGCGACATCGCCGCTGTTGGTGCGCGTGAAGCTTGGGCACTACGCCGTTCGAGGCAGGCCAAGGACAGAGACCGAGGAAGGGGTCGATCGATGCAGCGAGAAGTAAGCCGGGCGGACCTCGGCGACGACTGGCCGCTTACTGTCGAGTCGGGGGTGCTCCGATGCGAAGGAAGTGCGGTGACGCTCGAGAGCGGCGGCACCGTCTACTACCTGAATGGCACGGCTAAGGGCCGTGGTATAGGTGAGGATCCGGCTTCGATCTGGGCCGACGACGAGGCCAATAAGATGGGACTGAAGAAGAGCCTCGCCACACTGGTCATCATGGGGCTCGATCTGTGCAACGAGGTGGATCCGACATGAAACGAGCAGTATCCGTCGCGTGGTGAGCCTGTTCTCCAGCGGCTGCGCGTCCGCGGGGAGCAGCGGCGAGCGCACTATCGACAGCCGCTCGGTCGAGGCAACTGTGCAGAGTGCCCTCGTCAAACAGGGGTTTCCGAATCCCGCCCTGTCGTGCCCGGACGGCCAGCCGCTGCGTAGGGACTACATCTTCGACTGCACGGTGGCGGGCGCTGGAACCACGACGAAGATGCGCATCACCGAGGACGATGCTGAGGGGCACTTCCACTTCGAGCCGTCGGAGTGACCCCGGGAGAGGGGCACGCAGCGGCAGAGCCCGACAGCTCGCTAGCCTCGCAGTGCCGTGACCTTCGACCCTGCAGTCGTCTCCATCCTGAGCAGCTCAGTGGTGGCTGTGGTGGGCATCGTTGTGCCGGCTCTGCTGCGACGAGGTGATCGACAGCACGATCTCGGGCTGCGGCGAGCGGATCATGAGCTTGCTGTTCAGCAGCGCGCGAAGGAGCGCGACGAGGCTGCGGAGGACAGGAGAGTCCGCACGTACGTCGACGCCTTGACCTATGCCCAAAGCTGCGTCAGAGCCGCCCGAACGTGGCCGGGGAAGCACGTCTCGAACACTCCGGTCTTTCCAGACGAAGGCGACCTGCGAGGTCGCGTGGCCGCCTGGGCAAGTCCTGCGGTAGTGACGCACTTCAAGGAGTTGACGGATGAGGTAGACGCGATGGCACTTGGCGTTTCACCCGCCGCCGTCAGAATGGGAGCTCCTGCCGGCGAGAACGTCGTGCAGAGGGCTGAGCAAGCCCGCGATCGACTTCAGAGCCAGATCCGATCAGAGTTAGCGGCGTCGGGGCCAGCGGCATCCCCAGAGGACGCACGTCCGACACTCAAGGGGCCGGAACCAACAGCGCGCTGACCCGTCCCTCAGCGTCCGTCGGCGAACCTGTAGATCGCTCACACGTCCTCTCCTGCGACCGCCATGCCGAGCGCCTGAAGAAGAGCGGCCGCTGTCGTGCGCTCCTCGCTGTCGTCCCGCTCGGCCAGCTCGTTCGTGACTCCCGCGCCGTACGTCGCGAGTTGCACCGTCAGGTGCGCGAAGGCCATCGCGAGGTAGGCCGCCCGGTCGTTCGTCCAGCCCTCGGGTGAGGGCACCGACCCCACCATCTCCCGGGCGAGCAGGACCGCCTCGGTCCAGTCCGGCTCCGCCCCGCCGCCGTCACGCCGGTTGAGATCGTCGAGAAGCGTGGCCAGCGCCACGGCGTTCCGTCCGGCCGTCAGGCTCTCCTCGCGGCGGAACTCATCCAGGGTCGTCATCCTTCACGGTCAGCGCCCCCCGGACCGGGCCGCCAGATGCGCGGCGAAGAAGGTTTCGTGGGCGATGTCGGCGGCGCTCGCGCCCGAGGTGGTGTGCACGTGCAGTTCGCCGATCAGCGGCCCGCGGTTGACCTCCACGACCTGGGGTCGCGTCGGCGCCGAGCCGGTCGGGCCATAGCCCGCGGCGACCATCTGCGCGTGCGGAATGACGACGCCGGAGACGGTGGGACGGATGACCTGCACAGTGCCGGCGCCGGAGCCGTAGTCGGGCTTGAACCCCTCGAAGCCACGCTCGGAGATCGTGGAGAGCTCGCCGGCGGCGATGCGCCCACCGATGGCCTTGCCGGGGACATTCAGCATCGCGGCGCCGATGCTGTCGCGGTGGCTGGTCTCGACGCTGACGTGGATCGTCTTGTCGTGCAGCTGGGAGAGCGCGACCCCGACGCCGTCCGCCGCCCGCGCCGCCTCTGCGGCGCCGAGGACGGCGACCCTGGACTTCACGTCCTTGGGGATCAGGTTGAGCCGGTCCGCGAGCTTGACGGCCTGGTCGCGTGAGTAGCCGGTGGCGATGGCCTGGTCGATGAACTGGCGGCGCTGGGAAGCGATGGTCGCGGTCAGGACCCGCGCTGGGGCGTTGGAGGCCACCAGCGCCGCCATGTGGGCGTGGGAGGCATCGACCAGCCCGAGCAGCGCTTCCCGGTTCGCCCGCCCCTTGGCAGTGTTGGCGTCGTGGCTGCGGCCGTTCTCTTTGATCGTCGCCGAGGCACTGGCCACGGCATCCCGGTAGGAGTCCTCGGTCCGCCACGCGCTGGCAGTGTTGCTGGTCGCTTCGGCGATCTTCTGCGAGAGGGTGCCGAGGCTCATCCCCTCCCTTCTCGCCGCCAGTGCGGCGTCGTACATCGCTGCCGCGTGCTTGCGCTCGGCGGCGGCCGCGGCGGTGAGCGGGTCCTCCTGGTCCTTGAGCGACTTGGTGACCGACTTGGCGCTGCCGGGACCCGTGCCACCGAGGATCTTGTTGAGGCTGATGGTGCCGGTCAGCCAGGACGGACCCGGAAGCTTGATGTCGGGCACCTTGGTGACCACGTCGGCCACCCCGGCGACGATCGCGGCCTGCGGGATAATCCTGGCGGCGGACCCCACCTTGCCCGCCAGCCCGCCGGCGCCCAGCAATCCACCCGTTCGTGCAGCGCCCGCCGCACCGCCGGCAGCGGCAGCCGCGCCGCCAAGCCCACCGGCCGCACCAGCCCGGGCCGCCGCCAGCTCCGCAGCCGCCAGCTGTCCCTCGGAGGCGATGAGTGCCTCGTTGGTGGCGATCTGCGCGACCTTCTTGCCGAGCAGCAGGTCGAGCGACGGGGCGACCAGGGTCTTGATGGCCGCACCGGCGCGGGAGAGGGCGTAGAGACCGAGCACCAGCCCGCCGAGCACGAGGGTCGTCTCCTTGACCGGGCCGGGGAAGCGGCCCATGAGCGAGACGGCGCTCTCGACCACCTGCAGGACGCCATTGATCGCCGGGATGAGCGTCCCCGTCGCGAAGTGGGCCAGCCCTACCATCGCGGGCAGCAGTTGCTTGCCGAGCGCCGCCTGGGCGTTCTTCCACTCGGCCGAGAGGATGCGCTGCTGGTTGGCGAGCCCGCCGCTCGTCCGGGCGAAGTCCCCCTGGGCGGTCTTGGTCTGCTGCAGGACGAGCGAGTACGTCGCCTGGGCCTTGGCGGCAGGTGTCAGCGCGTCCTTGGTCGTGCTGATGAGCCCGAGCCGGAGCGCTTCCTGCTCGATCGACGCCTGGTTGAGGTTGACGCCGAAACGGCGTAGCGGCTCGGTCTCGCCGACAAGCCCGGACCGCAGCGCCTCCAGCGCCACGCCCGGATCGACGTTGTTGAACGACGCCAGGTCGCCGGCGAGCGTGACGAGACGGGTGGACATGTCGGCAGCCGGCTGCTGGCCGATCTTCATGCCGACGAAGAGGTTGCCGAAGGTGGCCGCCGCGCCGATGGCTTCGTTCTTCGAGATGCCGAGCGCCTTGGCACTGCGCTCCCCGAACCGCACGACCTCGGCCCCGGCCGGACCGAAGATCACCCCCGCCTTGGACACCGTCTCGTTGAGGTCGGAGGCGGCCGCCACCGAGTTGCGCAGGACGTCGACCGCCTTGGCGGCACCGAAGGTGACCCCGAGCAGCGCCCCGGCCTTGCCGAGGCCCGATAGCGGCCCAATGCTCGCCGCGGCGCTCTGCCGCAGCGTCTTGAGTCGGCTGTCGGCCCGCCCGACGCTGCGGTCGAGCTCTCCACCGGCCCTCTCCCCTGCCTTGGCCAGCCCGGAAAGAGCCCCGGTCCCGCTTGATGCAGTCTTGTCGAGAGTTCGGAGTTTCCGATCAGCCCGGCCGACGCTGCCGTCGACCCTCTTCCCGAAGGTCTCGGTCGCCGCTCCGGCGGTCCTCAGCTGGGAGAGGTAGCCCTGGATCTGGGCCTCGAGCCGGACGCTGAGCGTCTTCGTATCCGCCATCAGGAGCTCACCGCCGTCGCGGCGTCACCCTTCAGGAGGCGAGCGTCTGGCGCTGAGATGCAGACGTCGCGCGCCTTGGCCCAGACGGCGTCGACCTCGCCCTGGTTCCACGCCTGGAAGAGGCCGGCGACCTGCTCGGCAGTGAGTACCGGCTGCTCGTCGGTCTCCGGGTCGTACACGGTCGCCGCGACGAGCGCGGGCATCAGCGTGGTGACGTCGTAGAGCTCGGCGCCCTGGTCGCCGTCCTTGCGCTGGTGGGCAAGCAGCAGCGCCTCGTACGCCGGCCGGGACAGCGTGCGGAAGTGCAGCGTGACGCTGGCGTCGACGGCTGCGATCTCCGCGTCCTTCAGCTCCCGTTCCGCGCTGCGAACTACCGCGGCATCGTCCTGGGCCGGAAGGAACTTCGCCTGGTTCAGCGCGTCCCGCGCGGCGGTTACCCGTGCCAGAGCAGCCGGGTCGAGCGCGACCTCGCAGGTGTCGGTGACGGGCTTCTTGGTGAGCAGCCGAGCGAACAGGCCGCCAACCGCCCCGGCATCGCCGCTGCTGCCCTTCGGCTCGCTCACCGGAGCCCACCCACCCCGCTGATCACCGTGCGGCCGTACCGCTGCTCAGTCCAGTCGAGGAACGAACCCTCGAGCAGGGCCATCCGGAGCATCTCCTCGCGGGGCTGCACGCCCGTCAGCGCGGTGCAGGAGTTGATCGGGCCGTCCACGGCTCGAGCGATGTGGCCGGCGGTACGGCCGAGCTCCGCGATCTCCGCCGCGATCTCGTCGAGACGGGGCGCGATCCGGTCCCGCACCTCGGCGAGCAGCTGACGCTCCCGGTCGTAGAGCCTGGCGGTCAGGGGCTCGGCCCGGTCAGCGACGGTTGCCGTGATCCGCGCGTCCAGCGCGTTCTTCTCGGCCGTGAAGCGCGCGGTCGCGCTCGGGCCTGGGTCGACCGGAGGGTCGGGCAGCTCGTCGCCCGCCATGGCGGCCTCGCCGACCGCCTTCTCGTACGCCGCGCGGTCGGCGCGGAGCTTCTCGATGAAGTCACGCTCGCGCTGCACGACGTCGACACGGCGCTTCGTCAGGGCCACGTACGCCGGGTCCTCGGTCAGGATGGGGTGCACGGGTCACTTCTCCTTGGTGGGATCGGGGTGGCGGCGCAGGACGTCCTCGACGGCGCGCACGTCCTCAGGGCTGGCGCCGGAGAACCGCCGCAGCGACTCCAGGCGGCCGCGGTCGATGGACCCGAGCTCGGACGCGGATCTGAGCCGGTCGAGCATCCGGCGCTGGTCGTCGGTGAGCGCCATCAGCTGGCCTCCCTGGTGTCGTCGGGGTAGCTCGGGTCCGGCTTGCCGAAGCGGCGCTCGGCCTCCTCGAGGCCCTTGCGGCCCCATTCCGGCGGAGCAGGCGCCTCTGCGGTGGGCCGCTTGAGCGCGGCACCGATGTCCGCCTGCTCCGCGGGCGTCGGTGAGCCGTAGCGCTGGAGCCCCTCGAGGTATCCCCGTGCGCCCCACTCGGAGCTCAGCCCGTTCTTGCGGAGCCGAGCCACGTTGCCGCGCTCCTCGTCGGTCAGCGGCATCTCAAGCCCTTCTGTCGAGTGGTCATCGGCCGGCCGCCACTCGGCTCCAGCGCTGCTGGACAACGACCTGCGGCCGTGCGTAGACCCGGCGCTCAACGTCGGTGCCGTCGATCAAATGGTGAGCGGCGAGCGCGAGCGCGATCGCCCTGTCGTCGTGCTTGCCGCGGTCGTGGTCGAGCCGAAACACGCCCGGGCTGGTCTCGCGCAGCCGGACGTTGACCAGCTCGTCGATCAGATCCGGGTCGCGCGGGATCTCGAGCGCCTTCTCGCGCAGCAGGCGGTGCAGGGTGGCGGCCAGCCGGCCGACGCTGCCGCTGGAGAACGTGAACTGCTCGGTCAGCACGCCCTGGGCGCGCAGCTCCTGGCTGAGCTGAACGGCCTGGTAGGGGTCGAAGACGACCACCCCGCCGTAGTCGACGGCGGCCTGGTACACCCAGTCGGTCACCTCGGTCAGCGAGACCGGCTTGAGCCGGCTGCCGGCCCAGACGCCGATCCGGTCGACGACGACCTTGACGGCCTCGGTCTGGTGCTCCACCGGCCGGCGCTCGCCGAACCGCTCGGCCCGCCAGCGGGTGATTCGGTCGGTCTCCCCCCGGTTGTCGTTCCAGGCGTCGTACCGCGACAGCCGGTCGTCCGTGGCCCGCTCGAGGTGGGCGACGACGGCCGCGGTGCGGTCGTTGGTGACGCCGACGTCGAGCCCGATCACATAGCGCTTCCCACGCTGGGGGAGGAGCGGGCCGTCGAGGACGGCCAGGGCCTCGACGACGTCGCGGGACGTCAGGCGGTCCTCACCGGTCGTCCAGCGGTTCAGAAACAACCGGGCGTAGACCGCCGGCAGAAGGCGGCGCTCCTCGGCGGCGAGCTCCGCCGGATCCATCCATGGCGCCGGGCCGTCGAGGTGGCTCACCCGCCAGCGCTCAGGCTCGTCCAGTGCGCGCTCGAAGTCGGCGTGACTCCAGTGCGCCGGGTCGCCCGCGGAGGTGATGACGACGAGCCGGGAGCCGGCGACCTTCGGCAGCGCGGTCATCAGGGCGTCGTCCACCTCGCGGGCGTTCGCGGTGTCCGGCCACTGCGCCGCTTCTTCCTTGATCAGCCAGTCGGGCCGCAGGCCCCAGGCTCCTGGGCCGTCCGCCGCGAGGATGTCGAGCGTGATGCCGCGTGGGCCGAGCACCCGGTACGCCTGCACGTCGAGCACCCCACGGAGCCCGGGCGTGCGGTGCACGAAGCCGCGGATGGCGTCGAGGATGAGGCGCGCCTGGTCCCGGTCGGCAGCCGCGGCGTACGCCGTAGCCCCCGGTCGAAGTTGGGTGAGCATGGCGGCGATCGACAGCCCACCGGCGTCGACCGTCTTGCTGTAGCCGCGGGCCCGGCCCAGCCAGTGACGGCGCTGGGGCGCGCTCTGGTCGAGCACCGCCCGGGCGTCCGACCACTGATCCGACGTGGCCACGGCGCCCCACTGCCGGCCATCGTCGAGCACCAGGCCGGCCAGCACCCTGAGCGCCTGGTCACTCATCGGACACCGGGTCGCCATCGGCCGGCTGCTCGAGCTGCGTGCCGAGATGCGGCGGCACCAGGGCAGCCCCGGCCCGCTGTAGCTGCTCGACGATGCCGAGGGCGTTGAGCCCAGTCGACGACTGATCGCGGTGCATCCTGGCCCGGGAGAGCGTGTCGAAGCCCAGCCGGCCGCGGGCTTCGGTAGCGCGGCGATCCCAGCGCAGCATCAGGTCTTCGGCCGGCCACGGCTTCCCTTCGGGGTCCAGCGGTCCGTGCTCAGCCAGCCACTCGCGCAGCAGCGCGCACTCGCTCTCAGCCCAGCCCCACGCCCACAGCGCCGCCCGGTCCACGGTGGCGAGCCAGGGCGCATCTTCGGCCTCGAGATCGGCGAGCCACGCCTCGACGCGCTCGCGGACGAGGCGCGAGCTCTTGGCGCCGTGCTTGGCCGCCAGGTGGTTGCCCGGCCCGACCTGGGGCGCCCTCTCCCAGGTCGACCGGGTCCCCGCCGCGGTGCTCGCATCACCCGGCAGCTCGGTCACTCTCGTCAGCCCTCCGTCGTCCTGCCGCCCAGGCCCGCGCCTCGTCCTCGTCGAGCAGCCAGCCGCTCGTGATCTTCCGGCCGGCGATGACGCCCAGCCGCGCCAGCCGGCGCACATACGCCGGGTCGGCGCGGCCCAGCTTCGCGACAGCGGCGACAGCAAGCTCACGGCCCGAGGTTGGGGCAGCCGCCGTGATCGGAACCTGGCCCACATCGCCGACACGCCGTCGCGGAACCTCGACGGAACCTGCCGCGGAACCAGCGCCGCGGCTGGCCGCCACCAAGAGATCCCGCGCTTCCCACGTGCTCGACGGTGCGGAGTAGCCGTCTGTGCTCAGTCGGGAGCACCCGGCGGCGATCACGCGCGCCCACCCTTCGGCCTCCTCGAGTGGCACGGCGAGGATGACGGCGCTGCCGGTGGTGACCTGGCCGATCACGGCCGAGCGGCCTTCTTCGCCGCCGCGATGGCTGCTACCAGGACCACGACAGCCGCGCCGGCCTGCTCGGCGTCAGCTCTGGCCCGGTCGTAGTTGCCGAGGTGCGTGTGGATCTTCGCGCCCAGCGCTGCATCGAGGAGGTTGAAGGCGGCCTCGCGCGCGGCAGCGTTGCCCTCGACGTCGCCCTCGCGCGTCACGGGAGCGGCCCGCTGCCGCAGGTCAACAGGCGGTGGGGATCAGAGCGGAGAGGACGCTCGAGAACGCCTGCAGCGCCAGGCCCGCCAACAGGCACCCCAGGCTGACGTACGCTCTGCGGCTGCCGGAGAGCGCCGCGACCATCAGCGCCTCCGACTTCTTCATCCGATCGGAAGCGGTCCGTTCCGTAGCGTCGAGAGATGACCGGAGTTGCTCGGTCAGCCCGTTGCGCAGGCGGAGCTCCGCCTCGTCGATCCTCTGGTCTAGTGCCTGCTGGCCCCGCTGAAGGTCCTGCACCTGCTCCTGCAGGGTCGGCACCCGTCCTCCGGTGACCGTTGCCGAGCCGAATGACGTTGAGTGGCCTTGGGCTGAGACGTAGATCGTGGCGCCGGTCGTGAGGAACCGCCGGAGGGCGGCCGCACGCTCTCGAACCTCCAAAAACGCGAGACCGACTCCGGCAACCTCGAGGGCGACGCCCACGGACAAAATCCAAAACACCCAAGCCGCTCGCGACATAGGGCACGTCCTGCCCCGGTTCCCGGGCAAGCTCACTTCGAGTCACAGAGACGGGGAGGGGTGACGTGCGGTCCCCGGACCCGCGCCGCTTCGACCGCAGGTCAGAGGGCGTCTGGCCTCCCAGAGTCCCGCCTGCGATAGCGGCAGCGATAGCGAAGCGCCTTACCGATCGGTCAACAGCAGGCGTCGGCGGCATCGCGGCTGAGCTCTTCGGCGCACCGGTTGCAGAGCGCGGTGTCCGGATCAGCGAGGGCCAGGTCGGCTGACCGACCGCATTCAGAGCAGGCCGGCAGCAAGACGCCTGGCACGGTGATCCTTTCGGGGTCGCGCGCCCGCGCGCGCCGTTTGGCCGATCAAGGGATCGAGTTGTTGGCCGAGGACGCGCCTGCCCACCGGCTCGGTCAGAGACCACGTGCGCGGTGGGCCTTGGACTCGTCGCAACACCGGAGCGCATGACCGCGCACGACGCACTCCCCTCCCTATAGGGAGTGCGCGGTTGTGCGCGGTTGCGCGGTCCCGAAATCCAGCGCGTATGCGCGGTCGCGTGCGCGGTTGTGCGCGGTTGCGCGGTCATGGCCGAGACCCGGCGGAAAGCAGGTACTGACGGGTGCCTCTGCCGTCGATCTCGACGTAGTCGACAGCGCCGCCGAGGGCGTCCAAGGCTGCCTGCACGGTGCGGATCGACAGGCCGTTGCCGCCGTCGGCGAGGCTTCGCTCGGCGATCTCGCGGACCTTCAGCGGCTCCGCTTCCGCCTGCCGCAGAAGGGCCAGGACGCGGGCCTCCGCCGGGCGTAGAGACGGCCCTGTCGGGCCGGCCTGCTCGTCGACCGTCCACGGCCAGGCTCCACCACGTCGGAGCTTTCGCGGCCAACCTCGGCCCTCTTCGCGGACCCCTCGCCAGTGGCCGAGCCGGCCGTCCTCGTCGAGAGACAGGCCGAACTCCGGCCACCGTGACCACAGAGACGAGCCATAGGGCCGGGTCGGCCGCCGCCGTTGCCCGGTGGCCGCGTAGGGCATGTGCGCCTCGAGAAGCACCGCCATGCCGTGCCGGACCCGGAGCTCGTCGAGCAGCGTGGTGAGGGCCCGCGCCGGCTGCTCCTTCTCGGCCTCGCCGCCGACGAGTTTGTAACTCGGCCCTACGACCAGCAGGTCGGGGCCGACGTGGTCGACGATCCCGCGCAGCCAGGCCGCGTCCTCACGGCGCAGCACGTCGAGCCCCTGCGGTCGAACGAACACCCGCAGCTGCCCCGGCGCGTAGCCGTGAGCCGCGATCCGAAGTGGGCGGAGCTTGCGCCGGACGTGGCGCTCGCTGTTCTCGAGGTCGAGCAGCAGCACCCGGACCGGCGGCATCTGCTCCCCGGTCCAGGGGTGTACGCCGGCGGCCACCTGTACGGCGAGCTGGCGCAACAGCGTGCTCTTGCCAGCGCCCTCTGCAGCGGTCAGGATCACCCGTTCGCCGCGCTCGAGGGTGCCGGGGATCACGTCGTCGTGCTCGGGCTCCGGCTGGTCGAGGAACTCGTCGAGGTCCGGCACGTTGGCGCCACGCGCGGCCACCGGAAGGGTCTCAGGTAGCGGTTCGCCGCGGTCGTCGGTGTGGTCGCGGCCGTAGGCGATCACGACGCATCCGCCAACTGCAGTCGAGCGCAGGTCGTCTCGGTGCAGAAGCGACCCATCTTGGCCAGGGTTGCGATCTGCTCGAGACCGAGGCTGGCGCAGCAGAAGAAGTCGATTTCGTGCGTCTGTCCGTCAGCCCAAGGCGAGCAGGTACAGGCTGCGAGCGGATCTCGTCCGCCGAAGCAGGTGCTCAGGTGGCCGGTCAACGGCTCCAAGCGCAGCGCTGCCTGACGGCGCGCACGCAGTCCCTCGCCGCAACGTCGCGTTACCCTGTCCACGACGACTCCGTGGAGTGCAGGGGTGCCGACGCGGTGGTGGTCAGGTCGTTCGTGACGGTGGGCCGGCTTCGGGGCCGGCCTTCCGTACGTCTGGGCCCTGCTCGGAGCAAGACAGCCAGGCGGGCACGCTGATCGGCACTGAGCGGTGGCGCCATCGCGACGAGCACTGGCGGCCGAGATGTACGGGTCGGGAGCCTTGCGCTCATCGTGACCTTTCGTCAGGCGGTCCTCGCGGTGATGAGGCCGGGCCTGTCGCGGGCCCGGTTTTTCACGTCAGGACCCCCGTCCACCGATCAGGCGGAGATCCGGGGAGGCGGGTGAAAGTTCCTCAGGCCCGTCGACACCGAGCAGTCGACGAAGAGCTGCGGTCGGCACCCAGACCCGGCCACCGACGCGCACAACCGGCAGGTCGCCATTCGCCATCGCGGACCGCACCGACCGAAGGCTCAGGCCGAGGATCTGCGCGACCTCCGGCGCCGTGAGGACCGGCTTGTCGGAGAAGTCCGGGAGTCGCCCGCTCACCGGAGTAGGCCCTCAAGGACTTCGGCGTACCGAAGAGCAACGTCGCGACGTGGCAAACGCTGGGGCGGCGTGGCCTCCCAGTGGCTGACCGCCTGTGGGCTCACTCCGAGCAGCGCGGCCACAGTGCCCTGGGACAGACCGGCTCGTTGGCGCACCTCTCGCACCTGACCGGCGCGTACGAGTCGGTGCACCCAAGCCAACCGTCGGGCCTGCTCCGCGAGATCGTGCCCCGCTGGTGCTGGGATCGTCGTCATGAGGAAGATGCTCACAAGACCTATCCAGTCTTGCAACGAGCGCGGCTCGGATCAGTTGCTCTACCTGGCTGACAACTGAGGAAGCAGCAGGCGCCTGCTCACCTGAGTAGGTAGTTGACAGACCTTCAACAGAGTGCCACCGTGGCGGCATGGCGAAGAGGGCAGGGCCCGCTGTGGCTGCGACTGGCGTCTGGGTCAACGAGCGGCCTCACGACCCAGATCGGCGGACCGCTCGGTATGCATTTCAGGTCGCGCCAGGCGACTGGTACTTCGTGATCTACACGGATGACGTGTCGTTCGTGCCGCACGGCCAGGATGGGCATTGGTGGCTGCCCGAACGGTTCGAGGTGCTGGTGTCCGAGCGGGTCCTGCCGCACGAGGTACTGCTGGCCTTCTTGGTTGAACAAGGCCGTCCACAGTGCACGGCGCTCGAGCTGCGCCGATATCACCGACATCTGCATCCCGTGACACTCGTTGAGTCCGACGAGTGGAAGGTGCGACCTACCTACAACGAGATCACCAGCGAGCGCCTACGCGTGGTCCCTGTCCGTCGGCTGACCCGCCTCGCGGTCCTATCGGCGCTGCACAGTGCGCCCAACGCCGATGCCCACCGGCCGAATGCTGCAGCCCTGTCACAGTGGAACGACCTGTACGCCTCGAAGCTGGAGCGACCCACCCGGACCGGGGGCGCGTACCCGCTGGACGCCGAGCACTACCGGGCAGTCGCCAGCATCTACCGACGCGCGGTTGCCGCCGGCGGGGCGCCGACGAACGCGGTTCGTCGCTCCATGCAGGTCTCACCGCAGACAGCGGCTCGATACGTGTCCCAGGCCAGGCGCCGGGGGTTCTTGGGTCCGACGACCCAAGGCCGTGCTGGCGAGCTTCCTACAACGAGCGGAGATCAGCTGTGAGCAGACGCCGCAGGCCTGGCGAGGGATGCGTCAGCGAGTACGCCACCGCTGCCGGCAGGCGATGGCTGATCTCCTACCGAGTCACGGACCCGTTGACGGGCCGCAGCAAGGCGAAGTTGCAGCGCAGCTTCACCACCCAGCGGGCGGCCGCGGCGGAGCTCCGCAAGCGGCTGGTCCAGGTCGACGCCGGCACGTACGCCGAGCCGTCGAAGCAGGCGTTGGCGGCCTACTTGGCCGAGTGGATCAAGGGGCTTCGACTGGCCGCCTCGACTGTGGCCAGCTACCGACGGAACG
>JAABUR0100002912.1_pt1 | contig 24992 bp, 24 predicted proteins | sample 5560091 | NCBI WGS metagenome assembly JAABUR01 (sample SAMN10711879, study PRJNA513375) | rock metagenome | isolation source: Antarctica rocks | place: Antarctica: Victoria Land, University Valley sud
GAGGTCGCCCACCTCGAAGCGGTACACCAGCGAGCGTCCGCAGCTGACCAGGACCTGCCCGTCGCTGACCAGCAGGCGCAGCCGCGCCGGTTCCGGCATCCCGTCCAACTCGCCCTGAGTCACCACACCACCCTACCATATCTCAACACCTTTCCGATAGTCGAGGGCAAACAAAAAGCCCTGATCACAGGCCATCCGCACCACTACTTCAGGAGGTCTGAGGCTTGGGGGTTGGACGTCGCCGACCTGCGGCACAACCCGAAGGTGCCGCGCTTCGGCCGGTTCGGGGAGTGTTCGTGCGGTGGGGCAAGTCCTCTCGGGGCAACGCCCCGAAGCGGCGCGCAGCATTCTAACCGTGCCGGAGATGGACTGGGTGCTGCCAGTTCTCGAGCAGTGGCTAGGCGAGGTCCGCCCGGCGTTCGCACCGGGCAAGCACGCCGGGCGATGGGTCACCGAACGAGCCGGGCGGTTGTCGATGCGCTCGATCAACGAGGCGTTCGCCTCGGCACGCGACGCGGCCGGCTTACCGGCGGAGTTGGACCTGCACTGCCTGCGCCGGTTTCTCTCTGCTTAGTTGTCGTGTTGCGATTGGCTGTTGAGTGGTATCCGGTCTGGGCGTTTCGGGTTTGCGTGCGGCCGTGTTGTGTTCCTACGGTCATCCTCGTGATCTTGAACTTCTTCTCGTCTCAGGGCTGGCAGTCTTGGGACCTCGAGCACCGGCCGTTGATCCCGGAGCGGATGCCGGTGCTGGTCGATGACGACCTGCGGTTCGAGGACGGCTTCGCCGCACCTCGCCCCGCCTTGGTGGTGAATCGGTGGCTACGGGAGCTGCCGTCCAGCGGCGCACCGGCGGCGAGCTCGTGGGAGAGCTACGCGCGGGTGCTCAAGGCGTGGATGGAGTTCCTGGCCGGACACGGCGTTGGGCTGTTCGACTCGAGGGAGCAGTTGAAGCACGCGCTGGGCAAGTACGCCGAGCATCGCGCGACGGGCCCGGGCGGTGAGCGGTTCGCGGCCGCTACCTGGGGTCAGCACATGAGCATCCTGTCGTTGTTCTACCGGTGGGCGATCGCTGAGGGCCACGCTGAGGCTGAGCCGTTCAGCTACCGCACGGCGAGGGCGTTGTTCGCCGGTACGGGTCGGGAGGTGCGGGTGAATCTGGCGGTGCGGCGCAGGCCGAAGCCGCATGTGACGATCAAGTACCTGGAGCCGGATTTCACGCGCTTGTTCCTGCGCGGGCTGCGGGGCCTGGGTCCTGGTGGCGAGCTCGCAGGCGTGTTCCGGGGTCGGGAGTTGGCACGTAACGCCGCGGTCGGCGAGCTCGCGCTGGCTACCGGGCTGCGCCTGGCCGAGTTCACTCATCTGCTCGTCTACGAGATCCCGGCGCTGCCACCGATGCCGACGCCTGTTCCTGTTCCGTTCCCGGTGCCGGCGGGAGTGACCAAGGGCCGCAAGTTCCGCACTACCTGGATCTCCTATGAGGCACTGGCGGCGGTGCATCACTATCTGCAGCTTGATCGGGCCGCGACCGTGGGTGGCTCGCCATGGCGTCCGCCCGGGCGGTGGGGCGAGCCGCTGCTGGTCACTGACGCGGATGAGCGTGGCGGACGGGTCAACGGTGTCCGCCGGCGCTGGGATGGGCTTACTCCTGACGAGCGTCGCCGGCTGGTCGCTGCGGAGGGTGGCTCCTGCCTGCTGGCGGTGTGAAACGGCGGCGGGCCGTTCACCGCGTGGGCGTCGGTGTTCGAGCGCAGCGCCGACCGGATCCGGTCGGACTTCGAGCCTCGGTTTCCGCACGTTCATCCGCATCGGCTGCGCCATTCGATGGCGATGCGGACGCTGGAGTACCTGGTTACCGGCCACTATCGGCAGGCGGCCAAGCTGGTCAAGGCCACCGACGCCGACGCGGCGCTGGTGTTCTACCTGTCCAAGGCGGACCCCATGTTGGTGCTGCGGGACCTGCTTGGCCATTCCAGCGTCTTGACCACGGAGAAGTATCTGCGGCGCCTGGACACGACCCGGATCTACCGGGAGGCCTACGAGCAGGCCGGCATCGCCGACGGCCTGGTGAGCGAGGCCGAGGCCGAAGATGAGGCCGCCGCGGAATTCAGCGGGCACGCCTCCGGTGGGCTGCGCTGATGCCGGCCACGTTGAACGAGGACCGGCTGGGCATCGCCTGCGTGTTCAGCGACGGCAGCGCGGCGGAGTTTTCCCTGGACGGCCTACCGTGCCCGGACTTGGCCGCTGATCTACTCGCCGGGCTGGTGACGCTGATCCACCCGCACGGCAGCCTGGACGCCGCCGGGTTGGTCAACCACTACGTGCAGTCGATTCGGCACATCACTCGCGAGCTTGCCCATCGGGGGTTCACCGGCGGCGCGGCGGACCTGCGCGTGCCGCGGCTGGCTGAGTACTGGATGGCCGCCAGCGGTCCACGGGAGGCCTGCACCCGCCGGATGCTGCAGGCGTTGCCGGATGCCGGCGGGCGCCTGGCTTCGCGGGTGGCCGAGCTTGCCGCCGGCCGCGCCTACAACCCGCAACGCAATCACCGTCAGCTGCCGCCCTACCGCGAAGCCGAGTGGAACCGGCTGACCGCGACCTGCCGCGCGATCGCCGATGACGGCTTCGCGCGCCACAAGCAGGCCCTGGCCGCGGCCGCGCACGGGCATCATCCCAACAGCGCGGGGTGGACGCCGGGCAACGTGCGGTCGCTGCTGGCGCAGCTGGGGCCGGTGTCCACGAAGGCGTTCGCCGGGGAACTGGGATGCACGGTGTCCGCGGTGCATCAGCGCGGCGGCTTCCCGCAGGCGAGCACGGACCTGTTCCCCTCCCAAGACGAGCTGATCGCCTACCGGCTGCTGTTCGGCATCTACTCGGGCATCGTGCCGGACGGCATCGATGATCTGCTGGTGGGCGATATCGAGTGGGCTGGCGACGCGTCGCTCCTGCTGTCCTACGTCAAGGGCCGAACCGCGACCGAAAGCGTGAACCTGCCCCGGCGTGCGGTACGGCTGCTGGAACAGTGGCTCGCGCGTTCGTCCCTGCCGCGAAGCTTCGCCGGTGAACAGGATCGCCGCCGCCTGTGGCTGGCCCTGAGCAGTCCGGGCCGCCCGGTGCTGGCCACCGGCTCCGGTGGCCGGGTTGCTATCCAGCGGTGGGTGCTGCGTCACGGCGTGATCGGCGAGGACGCACGACCACTGAAGATCCACCGCTCACGGATTCGCACCACACATCAGGCCATGCGGGACAAGAGCAGCTGGACCGGCAGCGCCCGCGCCACGATCGACCCCAACCACAGCCCCCACGTCGAAGGTGACCACTACCTGAGCGCCAGCACTCCATCCCAGCTACGGGCCGTTGAGGCCATCATCGAGGATGCCCAGCATGACCTGATGCGCAGGGCCCACTCGCCGGTGGTGCTGACGACGTGCACACCGCAGCCCTCGTTCGCGACTATCCGCAGTTGATCGCGGAACAGGGGCTTGACGACGCGGTCATCGCCGAACTCGTCGGTGAGTCACGCGATGTGTTCACCGCTGCCTGTGCCGACCAGCTCACCGGTCTGCATGGTCCGAAGGGCAAGCCGTGCCCGGCCCGGCCCTGGGTGTGTCTGCTCTGCCCGCTGGCCGTGTTCGCGCCCCGGCACGCACCGAACCTGTTGCGGCTAAAGGCATTCTTCTCCCGGCAGTGGCAGCAGATGCCCGCCGCGGCGTTCATGGCCGTGTTCGGCCCGTACTCCCACCGGCTCGGCCCCATCCTGGAGCGCTACGACCCCGCGGTGCTGGCCCGGGCCAGCCGCAGTGTCACCGACCACGACGAGGAACTGCCACTACGTCCGGAGGAATCCACCCGATGAGCGCCACCGCCTCGTACCGCGACGTCGAACCGTTCCGCTCGGTGTTCGCCGCCGCCGACGTCTGCCACGAGGCCGGCTTCGCCCTCCCCGAGACGGCACATCCTCCGGTGTTCGAAGAGGATCTGTGGGACTTCACCGAGGTGGTCGGCCTGCCGACCCAGCTGGCCCGGGCCGCCCGCCGGTTCAACTTCGCCGCCATCGCTGATCAGCGGTGGCGACTGGTCGCCAAGGAACTGATCCTGGCCATGCTCGCCCCGCGCCACGGCGCGGTCGCGCCGCTACCGCGTGCCTACCGCACCCCGGCACCTCACGACCGTCAGCGGGCGCCTCGCCGAGCTGACCCGCTACCTGAACTGGCTCACCGAGCACGACGTCGGACACCTCGGCGAAGTCGACGCCCACCGCTGCGAGCAGTATCTGGCTCACCGGCGTTACCGGCGTGACGGCAGCGGTGTCGCCGTCGGCCAGCGCAGCCCGGCCACCCGCCGGGCCGCGGCGCAGATCGTCGTCGACCTGGTCAACTACCGGGAGCTGTTCACCGCCGACCGGGTCAGCGCCGACCTGCGGCCGTGGGGCGGAGCCACCCCGCCGGCCATCGCCGAGATGCCCTCCTGGCGGGAGCAGAACAAGACCCCGCCGCTGCCCGAGAGCCTGCTGCAGCCGATGCTTGCCGCCACCGGCTACCTGGTGAACAACCTCGGCCGGCACGCGATCACGCTCAACCAGCAGGTGCGGGCGGCCGACCAGCAGTGGCCGCTCGGATCGGGCCGTCATGTTCCGCTCTCCCGGGTTCCGGCAGCCCAGCTCGCCCAACTGCTGGCCGAGCACGAACGCAACCGGGACCCGCTGCCCATGGTGCCCGACCACAACATCGCAGCCAGGCTTGCCGCCGGCTGGAGAGCCGATGACCCGCTGACCCCGATAGCCCTGGGTCAGCTCGCCCGCCAAGCCGGGTTCGCCAACTTCCCGCGCCAGTGGATCCCCCACCTGCGCGGCCAGCTCGAGACGACCTTGAGCATCGTCGGGGCGCAGAAACCCTACGCCCGCAACGCCGCCGACATCGATCGCGCCGACGGGCAGGCCAGCATCGCCTGGACAGTGCCGCTGGACCGGGCACAAGCCGTCGCGCTGGTCGGGATCGTGCGTACCGCAGCGGTCACGATCATCGCCGCGGTCTCCGGGATGCGCTCGAGCGAGCTGATGGAACTTCAAGTCGGCTGCTGCCCTCCACCCGAGCGTTTCGGTCCCGAGCTGGTGCGCTACCGGCTGGCCAGCAAGCTGATCAAGGGACAGCCGCTGGGCGGCCTCGCCGATGAATGGGTCGTCACCGAACCGGCCTACCGCGCCGCCGAACTGATCGCACGCTTGCACCACACCGGCGACGCCCGGGCGCCGCTGCTCGGCCGTTTCGCCTTCGACGTCCGCTACAAGTGGTTCCGGAACTGGGTGAACAGCCCAACCGGGCAACGTCTGGGGCTGGCCCCGATCCCCCAGGGCAAGGCCACGCTCCGCATGCTGCGCCGAACGCTGGCGCTCGAACTGGCCTACCGCCCCGGAGGGGTCCTCGCCGGGAAGATGCACCTGAAGCACATCGCCGTCGCCACCACCGTGGGCTACGCATCGCGGCCCGGCGGCGCCCAGGCCCAACTGCTCGCCGAGGTCAACAAGCACGAGAGCGAACGAAACCTCGCACTGGTCTGGGACGAGTTCCGCAACTACCAACAGGGCATCCTGCCAGCCGGGCCAGGCGCCAGCGAGCTCACCGAATTCTTCGCCCACATCGACTCCAAACTCGACCCAGCAGGCGCCGGCGTCTCGAAGGTGCAGCGCAACGACCGGGAGGTGCTCAACCTGCTGTCCAAGAGGGCCGGCACCCTTCACCTCGGTGCCGCGAACTACTGCTGGTTCACCGACCCCTCACGCGCGCTCTGCCTGAAGCTCGCCGGAACCCCGCACGCCGACAAGCCGCTGGCCGGCTTGTGTGACTCAGCCCGATGCCCGCAGGCCACACATCATCCCTGCCATCGCCCCGTCTGGGACGAGCACGCACGCACGACCAAGGCGTTCCTGGGCAATCTCGGCCCCACCCGCAAAGCCGAGAAGGCCCGCCTGAACGCCGACCACGAGCGAGCACGCCGGGTCCTGGACGAGATCGACAACTCCAACGCAACCGCCCACCGCGAGGACTGACATGCGTATCAGCGCTACACAGCGCGCCCAGAACGAAACCGCAATCCAGGCCGCCAGGGACCGGCTACTGCACGGGCAAATCCCGTCCGGCGGCAAGTGCGACATCAAAACCCTCGCCCGTGAGGCGGACGTCGACCGCACCGCGTTCTACGGCACCCGTCCCTACGCGCACCTCCGCCAAGAGTTCGAGCAACGACTGCAGGCACTCCACACCGCCGGTCAGATCCCCGACCCCCACGACGCCCAAATCGCCCGGATGAAGAACGAGCTCGATGACCTCAAGCATCGCATCGACCGGCGCGACCAGAGCATCGCCGCGCTCACCGACGCCAGAACACAGGCGCTGTCTCGGCTCGCCGCCCAGCAGGACGAGATCGCCCGCCTTCGCCGAGCCACCGACCGCAGCTCCTCCGTTCACCAACTCCCGACCCGCACCGGCGCCGTCCGGCCAAGCAGCCAAGCACACCGGCCGGACAACCACCGAAGGTTACCATGACGTCCCTCACACGGCCAGCCAGAAAATGCAACACACAGCGCTGCGCGAGCAGCGAACGCGGTCACCGCTACACGGCAGGCACAATCGCGACACGAACACCACCGCACACGACGAGTGCGGAAAGAAGGCATTCCTACGTCTCGCACCTGATTGAGGACGGGGTTGACCCGCTCTTCGTCCAGCTTCTCTTGAGCCGGCTGGGTGGTGTCCATGACGTGCAACACGAGCCGAGGAGGGGGCGACGTCTTCGTGGCGGAGGTGGTTATCTTGCGCCGTCCATGACGCTGATTCCCTGGAGGTTCGATGCTGGTTCAACGGGTGGTGATGCCCGCCTCGTCGCTTGAGTCGTGGACGGTGCTCGGTAGGGACGGTGGCATGCTGGCGCTGGTCGAGTCCTATCTGGCCTACCTGACCGACATCGAACGGTCGCCGAACACGATCAAGGCCTACGCCCACGACCTGAAGGATTGGTTCGTCTTCCTCGACCAGCGGGGCTTGGAGTGGGCGGAGGTGCGGCTGGAGGATCTGGGCGAGTTCGTGGCCTGGCTGCGGCTGCCGCCTGCGGGCCGTCACGGCGAGGTGGCGTTGTTGCCGTCGGCGGAGCATCACTGTGGGGTCAGGACGGTCAACCGGAAACTGTCCGCGGTAGGCGGGTTGTATGTCTTCCATGCTCGCCACGGCGTTGATCTGGGGGATCTGGTTACCGAGCTGCAACCGGTCCGTGCGCGTCGCACGGGATGGAAGCCGTTCCTGTATCACCTGGCGGGTGGCCAACCGGAGCGTCGCCGCACGATCAACCTCCGGGCGCCGCGCAAGCAGCCAACGATCCTGACCGTCACTCAGGTGCAGGCGATCCTGGACTCGTGCACCCGGCTGCGAGACCGCTTCCTCTTCGTCCTGTTGTGGGAGTCAGGCCTGCGGATAGGTGAGGCGCTTGGTCTGCGTCATGAGGACCTGGCCCCAGCGGAGGGAGAGCTGACGGTGACCCGGCGGGTCAACGACAACCGGGCGCGGGCGAAGTCGGTCTCGCCGCGCACCATCCCGATCGGTTCCGAGGTGGTACGTCTGTACGGGGACTACCTGCACCTCGAGTACGGCGACCTGGACAGCGACTACGTCTTCGTCAACCTCTGGGGTGGGGCCTACGGCAGCCCGCTGACCTACCCGGCGGTCTACGACCTGGTCAGGCGACTACGCCGGGAGAGCGGGGTCGACTTCGATCCGCACTGGTTTCGCCACTCCTACGCCACCCGACTGTTGCGGGTGAACACGCCGATCGAGGTGGTCAGCGCGCTGCTGGGACACACGTCGATCGCGACCACAGCCGACATCTACGGGCACCTGACGGCCGAGGATGCCCGCCGAGCCCTGGAGGCTGCCGGATTCCTCACCGGTACGGAGGTGACCTGGTGAGCGAGAGAACCTCGGCTGTTCCCACCGGCGGGTCGCGGCTGCTGGCCCAGTTGATGGCGGCGGTACGCCCAGAGTTCCGGGTCGAGGTGTTCATCCCAGCCCCCGGTGAGCTGATCTTCAACATGGCTGCGTGCCAGGTTCCGGGCTGCCCGTACCAGCCCCGCAGCCGCCGGCTGTGTGCCGGGCACTACTCCCGGTGGCAGGCGCGGGGCGGCCCCGACTTCGAGCAGTTCCTCACCGATCCCGGACCCGCCCCGACCGGGCGGATCTCGCTGACGCCGTGCACGGTGGCCGGATGCCGCTTCGGGGCCACGAGCCGAGGGCTGTGCGTCAGCCACCACGGAATCTGGCAACGCGCGGGCCAACCCGACAAGGCGACCTGGCTGGCCGCTGTCCCGGCCGTCGCCGCGGACGGGCACCCGGTCTGCCGACTCTCCTTCTGCACCTGTGGACGCAGGGGAACTCTCCGTTGTGCCACAACCACAAGTCCCGCTGGTACGGGCTCGGCCGTCCGGACCTCGAGGACTTCGTGCGTCGCTGTGAGACCAGCGGCGACGACCGGTTCGACTTCGCGCCATTGCGCCACACGCACCAGCTCAGGCTGGAACTTCAGTACGCCCTGCAGTGCCGCCACGACGAGCGCCGGAGCAACACCACCCGCTCGACGGTCGCCCCGGTGATCCGACTGGCCGCGGCCAGCGGCGTCGACTCGCTGCTGGACTGGTCCATGACCCGCTGGGCCGAGCACTTCACCGCCACGACGTCCGGCTCCAGCCATGACCACAACGGACAACTGGCCTTCCTGCGCTACGCCCACGACCACCTGAGCGATCTCACCCAGGGCAGCGGGTGGGAGAGCGAGTTCAGCCGCGACGTGTGGGCGCTGCACCGCCTCGGCGTAATAGGGACACAGGCCCGGCTGCGGTTCGATCGGATCCCCCAACCGTGGCTGCGTGAGCTGGTCAAACGGTTCGTCCGCTGGCGGCTGAGCATCGGACGGAGCGTGAACCAAGCAACAATCGACATCCTGGCCCTGACCCGGTTCGCCGGCTTCCTGGCCGGCTCCCCGCACGAGCCGCACAACCTGGCTGCGGTGGACCGGGCGGTCCTGGAGCGCTACCTGGCCGACCTCAGCCGAGACCCCCGGTCAAGCCGTTCCCGAGGCCGGGACATCAGCTCCCTGACCGCGTTCCTGCTCGCCGTGCGTCGCCACGGCTGGGACCCGACGCTACCCGCGGGCGCCACGTTCTACCCCGAGGACTTCCCCCGGCCCGCCAAGCGCCTGCCACGAGCCCTGGCCGAGCACGTCATGGCCCAGCTCGAAGCGGCCGCCAACCTCGACCGTTGGCACCACCTCGATGCTCGACTGCTGACCCTGATCCTGATCCGCTGCGGACTGCGGGTCGGCGACGCCTGCGGGCTCGCGTTCGACTGCATCATCCGCGGCGGGGACGGCGCCCCCTACCTGCGCTACCGCAACACGAAGATGAACCGAGAGGCCGTCGTCCCCATCGACGAGGAGCTCGAAGCAGGCATCGTCGCTCAGCGACAGCACGTCGCCGACCGCTGGCCGGGCGCCAGCCCCTGGCTGTTCCCAGCTCCACGGATGAACCCCGACGGGGCACGGGCCCTGACCCCGAACTCCTACCGCGGCCAGCTCGGCATCTGGCTCGAACGCTGCGACATCCGCGACGAACACGGACAAGCCGTCCACCTGACACCTCATCAATGGCGCCACACCTTCGGGACACGGTTGATCAACCGGGACGTCCCCCAAGAGGTGGTGCGCGTCCTGCTCGACCACGCCTCCGCCGAGATGACCGCCCACTACGCCCGGCTGCATGACACCACCGTGCGCCGCCACTGGGAGAACGCGCGCAAAGTCGACGCCACCGGCGAGACCGTCACGATCGACCCCGACGGCCCTCTCTCCCAAGCCGACTGGGCGATGCAGCGGCTCGGCCGTGCCACCCAGGCCCTGCCGAACGGCTTCTGCGGCCTACCCGTCCAGAAGACCTGCCCGCACGCCAACGCCTGCCTGACCTGCCCCATGTTCGTCACCACACCCGAGTTCCTTCCCCAACACCGCGAACAACACCGCCAGGTCGTGCAGCTGATCTCCGCCGCCGAGGCCCGTGGCCACACCCGCGTGGCCGAAATGAACCGCCAGGTCATGGGAAACCTCGAGAAGATCATCACCGCCCTGCAGGACGGCCCAGGCCAGCCCGAAGTGGGCGCCGATGCGATCTGACAACAGCCGACACATCGTCGACGCCGCCCGCCAGCGCAGCCAGTACACCCGGGCCAAGGCCATCCAAGCGCTGCGCACCCTTGAGGCCGCCGGTGAGCCAATCACCTTCGAAACGGTCGCCCAACAGGCCCGCGTCTCCAGGTCCTGGCTCTACGCCCAACCCGACCTCCGCGCCGAGATCGAGCAGCTGCGAGCAGCCCACCAGCGAGCACCCACCTCCCAGGTGCCGGCACGCCAACGCACCTCCGAGGCGTCCCTGCTGCGCCGACTCCAAGCCGCCCACGAGCGCATCCGACGGCTCACCCAGGAGAACGAACAGCTCCGCGAGCACCTCGCCCGAGCCCTCGGCGAGCAACGCGCCACGACAACACGGACCACCCCACCGCCCACCCACACCGCAGATCCCGAAACAGTAACGATCCGCCGACCCTGAAAGAGGCCAGCATGTCCACACCATTCACGTCGCGGACGACGATCACGACGCAAACCCGCAGGTCAAACGTCCGCCCCGGCGGCGAACTCAAGATAATCCAGGGCCAGGTCGGCCATTCGTGGTCGGCCACGACCGCCGGGTACACCAGCGTCGGCTCCGACGCGGCGAACCGGATGCTGCGTGCCGCGCTGGATCGGGCGCTGGCGCCGGCGAGCGTGGTCGGCGGCCCGCGGTGAACCGGGAGGTGGGCTACCGGTGGAGGCTGCGCCAGGTGATGGCCAGCCGCGAGATGTACTTCACCACCGACCTGGTGCCGCTACTGGCCGAACGCGGCATCCACCTCTCCCGCGAGCAGGTGTTCCGGCTCGTCACCGGTCAGCCGCAACGCCTGTCCCTGGACACCCTGGCCGCACTATGCGACATCCTCGACGTGGGTGTCGAGGAGCTGATCGAGGTCAGCCGGGTCAACCAGCAGGTCGCCAAGACAGTAGCCGAGACACCGACGGCGGCTCCGGTTGTGCGGCGTACCACGGTGCGACGACCGCCGGGCCTGTGATCGGCAACGGGGTGGTTGCTTCTGGTGAGCACGTCACGGTCCGTGCCGTCGAGGTCCACACGCGGCTGGCCCGACGGCTGCCCGGCTCTGACGCGGAACGGCTGGCCGCTCAGCTGACCGGGCTGCGGATCAGAGCACAACATCTCGCGGCGCTGCTCACCCATCTGGTCGATCACCCGGACGCGTTGAGCAGCGGCCGGTCGGACGGGCCGGCCTGCCTGCGGGTGGTGTTGGACATGCTGGCTGTCGAGCATCCGGGCGTGCGCCGGGCGCAGTGCAGCACCTGCGGTCGAGCGGCCGGCTGCCCTATCGGGTGAACGGTGCCAGCCAGTGCGCGCGCTGACACTACGGCCGGTCGCATCTGGTGACGTGTGTGCGCTGCGGGGCAGCGGCAGGCCTGCAGCCCGTGAGGACGAAGGGACGGTGTGCGCCCGCTGCTACATGGCCGACCCGGCCCGCCACGAGGCCTGCGGGGTGTGCGGGAAACAGGCTCGGGTGGCCGCCCGGGTCGAAGGTCAGGCCCGGTGCCAGAACTGCCGGACGCGCCAGCTCTACACCTGTGGGTCGTGCGGGGGGGGGCAGCCCGCGCACGCGATCGTTGCCGATATCGGTCCCCTGTGCTCGACCTGCTACCACCGGCGTCGTACCGGCCAGTGCGAACGCTGCGGGCAGGTCACTGCCAAACTGCGGTTCAACTCCGCGACCGGCCCGGTGATCTGCTACCGCTGCTGGCAACCGCCATACGCCACCTGCCGCAGCTGCGGGGAGCTCAGGGCGTGCGAGCGAGGAGATCGATCCGGTGGCCCGATCTGCGCCACCTGCCGTGGCCGAGCCCGACCGCTGAGAGCCTGCGCGTTCTGCGGTCGACTGAGGCGGCTGCGATCGACCCTGGCTCTGGGCCCGATCTGCGGACCATGCTTCGCCACAGTGCGCCGGCACCCGGGCGATGCGCGCACTGCAACCACAGCAGGCCGCTGGTCGGCGCCGACGCCCAGGGAGCCCGGGTCTGCGGGCCGTGCAGCGGCGACGGCCGCGATCACGCCTGCCGCCAGTGCGGACGGATCGCCCTGCTGCATGCCGACCGTCGCTGCCCAACCTGCATCATCACCGAACGCGTCACCAACCTGCTCACCGGGTCTGAAGGAGCCACCGGGTGCGGGCGCCGTCGACGTTGGGCACGTTCCTGCGCACGTTCGCGTTCGGGCACGTGCAGCAGCTCGACGCCGTCCACTCGCGGGTCCTCGCCGGGCTCGCCGGGGCGGTGCCGCGGCTGTTGGCCGGTCCCCCGGCCACCCATGTGACGTCGGTGCCAACGATTTCGCCGTGGCTGCCGCGCACCATCACGTGACGGCGGCGCAGCGGGTTGAACCACTGTGTCTCGGTGAAGTCGTACACACCCGTGCGGCCAGGATCGCGGTCGGCGACCCCCTGCGGCAGTGGCGGACCCGTCCGCAGCTGGTGATGCTCTGATGGGCCGGACCGTGGCTGGGTGCGGTCGACCCTGGACGTGCAGCGCATCCCGGACCGGCTCCTGGCCGTCGCGACCCCGTTGCTGGCAGCGGCGGGGTGGACCGCGGCCGCCGTGGCAGTGGGGGCGGGTCTGGACTCTATGGCCGCCGGCCCCGTGCTGCTCACGTTCTACTTGGTCCTTGCCCTCCTGGGCTTGATGGGTCGCGGCGGCGTCAAGTTGGCCGGGCTCGTCCGGTTGCTACTAGGTGTTGCACAGCTGGTCGACCGTCGCCGTCGGGACCGTCCTCGCGTTCGATGTCGGAGGTGTCGCGGCCGTGGTGCTACTCGCGCGCGGCGCCAACCGCAAGAACCTGTTCCCGTTCGGGCCGCGGTCATCCTGGGGGTGCTGCTCACCCTCGTGATAGAGCCGACGTGCTTCCACTCTCTTCCCGGCAACCACAGTGGGCACGAGGTGCCGCAGGGTCACGCGCAGCAGCGATCGGTGCGGCCGTGCTGCTGCTGACCGGCTGTAATGGGCCCGGACCGGCACGCTGCTCGGGATTCGGGCTTCTGGAGGAACTGCGCATTGCCTTCGGAGGGCCTCGCCTATGCTCCCCAAACGTTGGTTCGGTCGCCCGGTTGAGAGCAGGAGACCAGCTCGTCCTCGTGCTCCGCCCTGAGAGCGCCGACCGCGACGATGCTCCGCGCACCGGAGGACCGTTTGATCAGTCCGGGCCTCTTCCTGAGCAAGTGACTCTGTCGCTCCACCGACGCCGACGCCGACGCGATACCAGCCGCCGCCGGAGGTCTTCATTGTGTCGTCGAGTCGAAATGGGGATTCCTGAGCGTCTTCACCCGGTCGATGGCCGGCGGACGACATGCAAAGGACTGATGTCTATTGACAAGAGTTGACAAGCATGAATAAGATCTCCGCACTGCGCGAGGAGAGTCTGCAACTTTTCCCTCGTTCCAACGGACGCAGTCCCTTGATCAAGCCTGACAGGAATTGACATGACCGACGCACTCGCTGGCCGCTCCGCCGGGCCGACTGCTTCCCCCGGACGGCCGGCAGCCATGTCAGGGGTGGCCATCGGCGGGGACGGGTTCATCCGCAGTCAAATGCTTCGCGACCTCGCCGCAGCTGTCGGATCCGAGCAGGTTCTAGCTGATGCCGATGTGCGGCAACGAGCAGCCGCAGACTGGTCCTACGCGTCCAAACTGCTGACCTACAGCCACCAGGAGCAACCGGCACCCGATGTGGTTGTGCGGCCCCGGAGCACCGCCGAGGTCGCCCGCGTGGTGCAGGTGGCATGTGACTACCGCGTACCTGTGACCCCGCGCGGCGGCGGCTCTGGAACGCAGGGCGGCACTCAAGCCGTCTACGGCGGCCTCACTGTCGACCTATCCCGGATGACCGACCTCCTGGACGTCGACGAGGAAAGCCTCATCCTCACAGCGCAAGCCGGAGCCCAGGGTCCCGTCATGGAGGAAGCCCTCAACGCCCTCGGCTACACCCTCGCGCACTATCCGGGCTCGTATCACCTCGGCGCTACAATCGGCGGCTACCTCGCCGCCCGGGGCTCCGGAGTCGTGTCGACGAAATACGGCAAGGCCGAGGACATGGCCATCCAAGTGCGCGCCGTGCTACCACCCGGCAGGGTGATCGACACGCTGCCCGTACCCAGCCACGCGTCGGGCCCAGACCTACTGCAGCTGCTGATCGGATCCGAGGGCACCCTCGGGGTGATCACCGAGGCGTCGATGCGGATTGACCCGCTACCAGAGCAGCGGCGCTTCCTGTCTTTCTTGTTGCCAGACATTTTTACTGGCATAGAGGCCGGCCGTCGGATCATGACCTCTCGGGTGCGGCCCGCCACGATCCGGCTGTACGACGAGGCGGACAGCTACAAGCTGCAGGAATGGGTTGGTACCTCCGCCACCGGAAACGTGCTGATCGTCATGTGCGACGGCCCCTCAGAACTGGTCGCCTACGAAAGCGCCGCCGTATCGACCATTGCTGCGGACCTCGGCGCGACGGAGACCGGGCCTGAGATGGGCGAGATCTGGTGGGCCGGCAAGTACGAGCCGTACGCGAAGGGCAAGCTACCTGAGCCGCCGCAGATGTACGGCACGTTCGACACGGTCGCCCGGTTCCGGGACATCCCCACGATCTACCGGGCGAAGAAGGCGGCGATCGAGGACGAGTTCCGCGAGTACGAGGCCCGGTACACCTGCCACCTTTCGCACTGGTTTCCGTGGGGAACGATGCTTTACGACCGCTTCTACATCCACAACCCGCCGAGCGATCCGGCCGAGGCGATGTGGTTGCACGACCGGATCTGGAACCGCGGGGTCTCACTCAGCATCGAACACGGCGGCACGATCAACGAGCACCACGGCGTCGGTCTGAAGCTCGGCCGGTTCATGCGCCAACAGTACGGCGAGGCGTTCGACGTGCTGAAGCAGATCAAAGACGTGCTCGACCCGGACGGGCTCATGAACCCCGGAAAGCTCGGCTTCGGCCCTCCCCGCAACGCGCTCTGGTGACCCGGCAGCTCATCCACCCCACGATGAAGGATCATGATGACCGACCTGAGAACGATTGAGCACTTCACCCGCGACGACGAGGACTTCCGCGCCAAGTTCCGTTCCTGGAACCTGGCCCACCTGTCCTACATCGACATCCGTGAGTACCTCGCGGTTAAGGACACCGTCCTGGTTCCGGTGGCCAGCACCGAGCAGCACGGCCCGCACTTGCCGCTGGCGACCGACACCATCACCGCGGTAGAGATCAGCGCCCGGGTCTCCGAAGCAATCGGTGTCCTGCACACCCCCCCGTTGTGGGCCGGCTACTCCCCGCAGCACATGTACGGCGCCGGCGAGGGCCGCGGCACCATCACCTTACGGTCGACGACATTGCTCGCACTGATGAACGACGTCGGCCGCAGTCTGATCCACCACGGCTTCAACCGCATCATCTTTGTCAACGGCCACGGCTCCAACGTGAAGATCGTCGACCCCGTACTTCGCAAGCTGCGTTACGAGACGGGAGCGCTGATCTCCTTCGTCAAGCCTTACATGGAGCGGTACGAGGGCATCCTCGAGGGTTTGATGGAGAACCCGCCGGAGGAGACCCCCGGCTGGCATTCGAGTGAACTCGAAACCAGTCAGGACCTGGCCTGGAACGCAGACCTGGTGCGGATGGAACGCGCCGTCGACACACGCGCCCACATCCCGGCGTCGCTGCCGAGCACCTTCAGCAAGAACGATGGTATGCCGGACGCGGAGTTCGAGGGTTACCAGTACTTCCAGTTCCCCATGGACCACCACGAGTTCGTGGAGAACGGGGTCATCGGCAACCCGATGCGCGCCACGGCCGAAAAGGGGGAGGAAGCCTTCCGCCGCCTCTCCGGCCACGTCGCCCGAGGCGTGCTGGAATTACAGAAGGTCCCAGTCACGGTCCATACCCGCGAGTTCATCGACCGCGTCCTCTAAGGCCGGCATCCACCGCGGCCGGAAGCCAACCTCTGCGGACGCGATGACTGTCAACCCCGAAGCACAAAACAAAGGAGCTTTACATGCACATCAAGCGCACTCGGCTCGCGCCAGCCGCGACGGCCACGGCGATGACCGTCCTGCTTGCCAGCTGCTCAAGTAGCGGCTCCGGCGGAGGGGCTGCCTCAGGAGCCGGTGGCGAAACCGCCGGTGCGTCCGGCGACCAGGTTGTCATCGGCGTCGCCATGAAGACCCAGTTGGAGCGCCGATGGACCTTCGACGTCGCGGCCATGCAGGCAGAGGCGAACAAGATTGGCGTCAAGTTGCTCGTGCAGTACGCCAACAACGACCCCAACGCACAGTCAAGTCAGGTCGAAAACCTGCTGAGCCAAGGGGTCAAGGCTCTGATCATCACCCCCGTCGACAGCAAGGCCGCGGCCACCTCAGCTAAGACAGCGAAATCTCAGGGCGTGCCCGTCGTCGCCTACGACATCGGCATACAGGGAACGGCAATCGACTATGAAGTCATCCGTGACAACCCGCAGGTTGGCGTGCTGCAGGCGCAAGCCGCGCTCAAGTTCGCGTCATCCGGCAACTACGCGATGATCGGGGGCGACCCCGCCAACGACGTCGCCCAAGCCATCCACTCCGGGCAGTTGACGACGCTGTCCGGCAAGGGGCCGGCTGTGGTCTACGACCAGTTCACTAAGAACTGGGATCCAGCTACCGCTCTGAGCATCGCGGAGGGCGTGCTGACCAAGAACAGCGACAAAGTCGCAGCGTTCCTAACGGCAAACGACGGCATGGCTTCGTCCGCAGTCAAGGCGCTGCAGGCACGGAATCTTGCAGGCAAGGTGTTCGTCTCCGGACTGGACGCGAACCCAGAGAACCTCAAGTTTATCGACCAGGGCTTCCAAACCATGAGTGTCTGGACACAGATCGACAAGCAGGGCACGATCGCGGTCGATGTCGCCAAGCAGCTCGCGCAGGGCCAGCCCGTCCAGGCAGACACCTCCGTTGACAACGGCAGTGGGAGCAAGATTCCGGCCCGCGTCGCCCCGGTCGTCGCGATCGACAAAGCGAACCTGTGCGACTTCGTGAACACGATCGCACCGAAAGGCTGGGTGACAGCGAACGAGGCGTTCGCTAACCCGGCCGACTGCCCGGCCTAGTAGCGAACGGGAGGGTGGTGGTGGACACAGCGGGCTCTGCGGAGGACGACGTCGTTACCGCGCGTCCCTCCGCAGAGGGCCCGCTCCAGGCCCCGCTGTTCCAGGCAGCGGGCGTGGGTAAGCGGTTCGGCGGTGCGGTCGCCCTCGCCGACGTGTCTATCGATCTCACCGCTGGCCGAGTGCTCGGCGTGGTGGGGGAGAACGGTGCCGGCAAGTCGACCCTGATGAAGATCCTTGGCGGGGTTTACCCCGCCGGCAGCTACGAAGGCAAAGTCCTCCTGCAGGGCGCGGAAGTGCGGTTCCGGACCGTTCAGGACGCTCGCACCGCCGGAATCGTGCTGATACCGCAAGAGCTGCACATTGCGCCCGGCCTGTCCATCGCGGAGAACATGTTCGCCGGCGCGCTACCGGCCCGCCGCCGGTTGCTTGACGCGGCGGCGCTTCACGCGAAAGCTCGAACCTGGCTCGCCTTCTTCGAGCTCGACGTGGACCCCCTGCTGCCCGCGTCGATCCTGTCGCCGTCCGAGCAACGGCTTGTGCTGATCGCGGGCGCCCTGTCGCTAAAGGCTCAAATCTTGATCCTCGACGAGCCAACCGCCTCACTGTCTGAGGGGGAGGCGCAGACCCTGTTCCGCCACGTCGAGCGCCTCCGCGGCGAGGGTATCGGCATTCTGTTCATCTCCCACCGCCTTGACGACATTGCTCAGGTCTGTGACGAGGTCACCGTCTTCCGCAACGGGAGGCTAGTCGCGCACTTCCCGAACCCCAACGCTCCACGCGCAGAGATCGTTGCTGCCATGATCGGCAAATCGATCGATAGGGCAGCCAGGCGGCCGCGCCCGTCCAAGCCCAGAGCAGTCGTGCTCGACGTCGACCGGCTCGTGGTACGCGATCCCCGCGACCGAGAGCGACGACGGGTCGACGAGGTGTCCTTTCGCGTCGGAGCCGGCGAGATCGTCGGCCTGTTTGGACTGGTCGGCGCCGGTCGGACTGAGATTCTGCGCGCTCTGTTCGGTACCTGGCCGATCCCATTCGAAGGGTCGCTGACCCTGCAAGGCCGTCCGTACCGGCCTCAGTCACCAACGTCGGCGATCCGTGCGGGTGTCGGTTTACTGACGGAGGACCGCAAGCAGAGCGGCATCTTCGCCGGCCACTCCCTAATGGCGAACTTCGACGCTGCCAGCCCTGGGCCGGTCTCGCGATACGGCATGTTCCGTACACACCGGGATCACAACCGAGCCAAGGGCCTGATGAAGACACTGGATGTTCGGGCACGCACCAGCGCCCAGAACATCGAGACGCTCAGTGGCGGTAACCAACAGAAGGTCGTCCTCGGTCGATGGCTTGCCACCGACCCGGTGTTACTGCTCCTCGACGAGCCAACCGCCGGGGTCGACGTCGGCGCGCGCGAAGACATCTACGTCGAGGTGGAGCGCCTTGCAGTCGCCGGCTGCGCGGTCGTCCTCGTCTCCAGCGACCTCGACGAAATCGTGAGGCTCGCGGACCACACGTACGTCATGTACAAGGGCCGCCTCGTCGCCGAGTACGAAGAAGAGCCCACCACACGCCACGACCTCATGGCGGCAGCCACAGGAGGACTTCAATGACCGCAACCGCTCGGGCGGCCGACGTCGCGCGTTCCTCGCGCAGAGAGGCGCGCCGTGAGCTAGCGGCGATCGTCAGCCCACGAGTGCTGATCTTCCTCGCCGTTTTCGTCGTCCTTATCATCCTCTTCCACGTGCTCTCGAATGGGCTGTTCTTGACCCCACGCAACCTGTCCCTGCTTTTGCGCCAGGGTGCAATCCTCGGCGTGGTCGCGACCGGCGTCGGCGTGCTGATGATCATGTCGGAGATCGACCTATCGATTGGCAGCTCCGTTTTCCTGTGCGGGGTGGTAGCTGCGTCGCTCGCCACCGGCGGCACACCGCTTGGAGTCGCGCTACTCGCGACCCTGGTCACCGGCATGGTGCTTGGCGCACTTCAGGGCGTCGCTGTCGTCGTATTGGGCATTCCGTCGTTCATTGCCACACTGGCCGGACTGCTCGCATTCCGGGGGCTCGGGCTGCTGCTGACCAACGCGGCAACAGTCGGACCCGTACCCGACAACTTCAGCGCGGTCAGCGAAGGCTTTATCCCGCGTGTGCCGTCCATCGTGGCGATCATCGTGATCGCCGTCGTTGCCGCGGCCGGGGTTCTACTCGGTAACCGCAACCGGATGCGGCGCCTGCGGGCCGACTCCGAAAGCGACGCCAAGACCAGCAGAGGAGCCGCGCCGTTGATTCGGGCGTCCGCTCAGCTCGCGGCCGTGATCATCCCACTTGGTGTACTCGCCTGGATTGTCGGCGGGTTTCTGGGCACCCCGACCGCGCTCATCTGGGTTGCCGTGATCGCAGTGGCCCTCACGGTGCTGACCACGCGCACCATCTATGGGCGCAACGCCTACCTGCTCGGCGCTAACCGCGAAGCGGCCTACTACTCCGGTATCCGGGTGCGGCGCAACGTGTTCTTCGGCTTCGTCATCATGGGCGCGCTGTATGGCGTCGCAGCGATCCTGCTCACCGCTCGGCTCGGCTCATCAACCCCCGGCGCCGGCCAGGACCTCGAGCTGCAAGCCATTGCGGCCGCCGTCATCGGCGGCATCTCTCTCCGCGGCGGCATCGGCGGCATCGGCGGCGCGGTGATCGGAGCGCTGCTGCTGACACTCATCAACAACGGGATGAGCCTGCTCAACGTCTCCTCATTCTCACAAGCAGTGATCATGGGCCTGATTCTCGTGCTTGCACTCGGCCTCGATTCTTACGTCCTTCGGCGAGCAGCCCGCTAACCACAACGCCTAACTTGAGGGAGACCTTCACGTGCGCGACATCAACTTCGCCGTCATCGGCGGCGGCTTCATGGGCAAGGCCCACAGCATCGCGCTGGCGTCCTACCCCATGTACGTGTGGCCGACGCCGCTCTACCCGATACGTGACCTTGTCGTCGAGATCAACGACGACCTGGCCGCAGAATCACAGAAGCGGTTCGGCTTCAAGCGCGCTAGCTCGGACTGGCGCTCGGCCGTGGAGGACCCCGCGATCGAAGTGGTCGACATCCTGGTCCCCAATGTCCTGCACCACGAGGTGGTGATGGCCGCCATCGCAGCGGGGAAACAGGTGATCTGTGAGAAGCCACTCGCGCTTACTTCTGCACTGAGCCGTGAGATGGCCGACGCAGCCGAGCAGGCAGGCGTGGTAAACCAGGTCGGCTTCAACTGGCGACTTACTCCCGCTGTGCAACTCGCGAAACGCCTCATCGACGACGGCGCGGTCGGCGACATCCGTAGTGTCCGCTCCTTTTGGCTTGGCGAGTTCTTCAACGATCCCTCTGTGCCACTCGTCTGGCGGTTCAAGAAGGACCAGGCCGGCAGTGGCGCCCTTGGCGACCTAGGTAGCCACGCCATTGACTTCAGCCGGTTCCTCGCCGGCGACATCACCCGCGTCCAGGGCGTGCAACGCCGCTTCGTCGACGAGCGGCCGCTGTCTAGCGGTTCCGGCTCGGGCAAGGTCGACGTAGATGACTCCACCGCGTTCCTCGTCGAGTTCGCTTCCGGCGCCACCGGATATGTCGAAGCCTCTTGGGCAGCGCCCGGCAAGAAGACCAGCGCCGGTTTCGAGGTCCTCGGGTCAACAGGAAGCCTCGCCTTCGATTGGGAGCGGATGAGCGAGTTGAAGTTCTATGACGGCAGTGACCCCGCCGACCGGCAAGGCTACCGCACCATCCTCGTCGGACCCCCGCATCCCTCCGGAGACCTCTTCTGGCCCATAGCCGGCTACCAGATTGGATACTCCGACACCAAGGTGGTGCAGATCGCGGACTTCCTCAGCGCAGTCAACGGTGACTCTGCCCGACCTCAGACGACATTCCGCGACGGCCTCGCCTCGACCCTCGTCGAGGAGGCCGTCATGGACTCTGCGGCATCGGGTCAGTGGACCGACGTCCCGCCCGCATGAATCACGTGAAACCCGATGCGAAGGAACCAATGACCATGCCTAACCTCGACGTGCTCTATAGCCCGATGGACTTCGCCGGCCTGCACTTCAAGAACCGCTTCGTGCAGTCCCCGATGCACACCAAGTTCGCGTCAGAGTATGGGGAAGTGACGCCCAAACTGATCGACTACATGACTGCCCGGGCCCGCGGCGGCGTGTCGATGATCATCCTCGAAAACACCGCCGTGGACTGGGTCGTCGGCCGGGCCGCTGGCAACCCCGTCCGTATCGACGATGACCGCTTCATCTCAGGGCTGAGCGACCTCGCCGATGCGGTCCACCGCGAAGACGTGCTCATCGCCACCCAACTTCACCACGCCGGCCGACAGAACCCGACTACCAACACTGAAGGCCGGGTCGGCCCAGTCGCCCCGTCCGCGGTCACCTCAACGGCCATCGGCGACGAACCACGAGCGCTGGAAGTTCCCGAAATCGCGGCGATCGTCAAGCAGTTCGCAGAGGCGGCGGCCCGCACCGTCGCGGCCGGTTTCGACATGGTCGAGATCCACGGCTCGCACGGGTACCTACTCACCCAATTCCTCTCACCACAGTCGAACCTGCGTACCGACGAGTACGGCGGTTCCTTGGAGAATCGGGCCCGGTTCCCGCTCGAGGTCGTCCGAGCGGTTCGCAAGGCCGTCGGACCGGACTTCCCGGTCAGCTACCGCATCAGCCTTGAGGAGCGCACGCCAGGCGGAATGAGCGCCGAGGAGGGCATCGCATTCTGCAAACTCATTGAGCAGTATGTGGACGTCTTCAACGTCACGGCGGCGACCTACGAATCGATGGACACCATCTTCATGATGCAGGGCCGCAAGCCAGGAGAGCTGCTGCCCCTCGCCGCGCGGGTCAAGGCGGTGGTCGACAAGCCGGTCATCGGCATCAGTCGTCTCGGCTGGGCGCTGGAAGAAGCGGCGAAAGCGGTCGAGTCCGGCAACCTCGACCTGGTCTCCATGGCGCGCACCCAGTTGACCGACGCAAACCTAGTGCTGAAGGTCAAGCACGGCGAGAGCGAACGGGTGCGCCGATGCATCGGCTGCAACGAGTGCATCGGCGGGTTCCTCTTCAAAGGTCGCCGTGTGCACTGCGTCATCAATCCGGAGCTCGGCTATGAGCGGGAGGCGGCCGACAGCCTAAGGCCGTCCGGCCCCTCGCGGCGAGTCGTCGTGGTTGGCGGCGGTCCCGCCGGAGCCGAGGCCGCGCGGGCAGCCGCGCTTCGCGGGCACCGGGTGACACTCGTCGAAACGCAGGAGCGCATCGGCGGTCAGGTCCTCGTGGCAGCCGCCGTCGAGTACAAGCGGATGGAGATGGAGGCCTACGTGCGCTACTTCGAGCGAGAGCTTGAACACGTAGGTGTTGAGGTGGTTACCGGCACCCGCTTCACCACAGAACACCGGCTGGCGGAGGATGCGGATGTCATCGTCTGGGCAACCGGCGCGCCCGCGTCGCAGTTACCCGACGGATACCTCGACGCCGTGGACGTCATGCGCAGCGGCCAACTGCCCGACGGGCCGGTCACCGTGTTTGGCGCCAACGAGATCGGTCTGAACGCCGCCGCTTTCGCAGCCCAACAAGGCCGAGCAACTACCGTGGTCACGTCGGGAAGGCAGCCGGGCTACGACATGAACCCGCTGCTTGCTGCGCACACCGTCGGCATCTTGGAACGGCTCGGCGTGGTGTTCGCGGACGTTCCCTCCGGTACGGCGGCAGTCCGGGTGATGGCGTTCGACTACCAGGCGGGAGAGCCGCACGACACCGACCCCTTCGGAGCCGAACTCGAAGAGCTGTACGTGGGAGCTCGGGTTAAGGGCGGTCGCCTCTACGAGGCGACGCAGTCCGGCTTCTGGACGGGACTTCGGATATGAACGGACCCACGGGCGAGCCACGCCAAGCACCGACTATCGCCATCATCGGCACGCTGGACACTAAGAGCGACGAGATCGAGTTCGTCCGCGATACGCTGCGAGGCTTCCAGGCCGACACGCTCGTGATTGACTCCGGGATCCTCGGACACCCGCGCCTGGTCGCAGACATCTCCCGCGAGCAGGTCGCCCGGGAGGGTGGTCACGAGCTGCGCGACGTACAAGACAGCGGGTCACGAGGTCGCGCGGTGGAGATGATGCAAGACGCGCTACGCGTCCTCAGCCGCCACCTATATGACTCCGGGCGCATCCAGGGGGTTCTCTGCCTCGGCGGCGCCGAGGGCGCGCTCATGGGCGCCGCGGCAATGCACGCGTTGCCGGTGGGCGTGCCAAAGCTGATCGTGTCCCCAAGCGCCTCCGGTCGGCGTGAATTCGACCCCTTCATGGGCAGCAGCGACGTTCTCGTCATGCACTCCGTCGTGGACATCCTCGGCCTCAACGCCGTGTCCAAGAGCGTATTCACCAACGCGGCCGCGGCCATCTACGGCATGACCACCCTGGCCGGCACAAAACCGGTCAGCGACCGGCCAGGCGTAGGCATCACCATGCTCGGGCAGACCACTCCGGGCGCGATGGTGCTCGCCAAGCGCCTCGAGGGCGCCGGCTACGAGCCGATTATCTTTCACGCGAACGGTATAGGTGGCCCGGCCATGGATGACTTCGTGCGCGACGGGGCAGTCACCGGCGTGATCGACTTAACCCTCTCGGAAGTCGTGAACTCCCTCTTCAACGGCATCCACGCCACAAGTGACGCCCGCATGACTGCCGCCGTCTCACACGGACTGCCGCTCGTCGTCGTGCCCGGCGCCGGCGACTTCTTCAACCAGGGGCCGCTGGACACCGTGCCCGAGCGGTACCTCAAACGCAAACTCTACCACCACAACCCGGTCGCCACACTCGTGCGTGTCGAACCGGACGAGATGCGGCAGCTCGCCCGTGACATCGCCGAACGGGTCAACCCGGCCACGGCACCCACCGAGGTGATCGTGCCCACGCGAGGCCTGTCGCTTGTTGGCGTGACGGGCGGTCCGATCGCCGACCCTGACGCGGACGCTGCCCTTGTCGAAGAGCTCCAGCTTCGTCTAGCTCCGCACATCCCGCTTACCGTCGTTGACACCGACATCAACGACCCGGGCTTCGCCGACACCGTCGCCGACCACTTCCTCGCCCTCGTGCACCACGACGGCGGGGTCCAGCCACGGAGGGTCACATGACCAGGACGGCACGAATGCCCAGCAGCACCCAGGCGGCCCTTCCACCTGGCGTGCCGTCCCCGGCTGGGCGGGCTACGGCCGCACCTGCTCGCGATCGAAGACCCAGCGGTCCTGCGCGCCGAGCTCGGCACCATCCGAGCCGAGTACAACTCGGTTCGGCGTTCTCGGGGGGTCGGCGATGTCAACCCCGGACGACGAACACAAAGGCCGCGGCGAGGCGATCCGCAAGACAGTGAGGATGTACCTGGCACCGCCCGCTGGGTCTGACCCTCCGTAAGACTGACGCGAATCTGCTGTCCTTGGCGGGATCGGTCGACCCGGTGGGTGGTGCTGCTGGCACGCGAACGGCCGGGCGACGTGACCTCATAGGAGCCTGTGCAAGAGGCGCCCATCACTGTCTTGTCCGCCACGCCCGACCGTCGTGTGCCGACCTATCCGATCCAAGCGGAAGAGGTACGGCATGACCAGCATGACCAGCCCTACGGCCCCTGTCACCGTCATCGGCGGCGTTGACACTCAT
>JAABUR0100002916.1_pt1 | contig 24973 bp, 26 predicted proteins | sample 5560091 | NCBI WGS metagenome assembly JAABUR01 (sample SAMN10711879, study PRJNA513375) | rock metagenome | isolation source: Antarctica rocks | place: Antarctica: Victoria Land, University Valley sud
CCTGGATCCGCGTCATCTACCGCTGCTGGAACACCACCACCCCCTACGACCCAACCAAACACGGCAACGCCGCAACACTTCTCCAACACCAGACCGCAGCCTGACGTTGACACAGGGGGTGTCATGGACGCTCCTCACCAGGGTTGAAACATGGGTGTGGCGGTGCACGGCGCGTTTGCTTCGCCTGCGGGGCAGTAGGAGTACTGCGAGCTCAGAAGGACGATGCCCGGCGCCCTTACAAAGTAAACCCATCTTCCTGCGATTCTTCGAAAGCGCTCGGGTCCGGGGCCTCGGGAATCGGTGACGGGCGCGCCGGCTCGCTCTGCCGCCGGAAGGTGGCAACCGTTGGCACCTGTCAGACGCGGCGCATCCGACCACCGCCAGCGATCCGGTGCTCGCACGTCGACGGGAGAATCGATGACACCGACCCCGGACCCCGACATCCCCGATGTACTCGGGGCCGCAGCCGCTCCAAGAACGGACATCGAGGGGTCGGTACGGGCACCGCTGTCGCGCCGGAGCATTCTGTCGGCGGCAATTGCGATGATCGACGACCACGATCTGCGTTACCTCACCATGCGCCGGCTCGGCACCGCACTGGGAATCGAGGCGATGGCGATCTACCACCACGTGCGCGGCCGCAAAACAACTGCAGGATTACCTGCAATGGCTGGCCCACGGAGTGCGTCACATTGCCCTGTCTCACCCGCAGGTGTTCCCACTGATTGCCACCCGCCCCCCCGCTTCGGAGCCAGCGTTGGATAAAATCCTTCCTGGCCCAGATGCGGCCTCTGACTTCGACGACGCCGCCTGCGTCGCGGCGTACCGGGCGTTCTCCAGCTTCCTGCTCGGGCACCTGCTGCTGGAAGTCTCGGCCCAAGGTGCGGACATCAGCCCCATCGAGCAGGACGACCCCGATCAGGACACTGCCGACACTGATCTGAGCAAGTACCCGCTGCTGCAGGCGTTCGAGCCGGAACTGTCCCAAGACCACTCAGCAGAAGATTTTGAAGAAGCCCTCGAAACACTGCTCGACCGTCTCGACAACTTCCGCTCCGGCTGGAAGCCGGGACGCGACGGCTCGGGGTTGGGGGGACGGTGTTTCGGGCACCGACGGTGCAGCCCCGTGCACCGTTGCTGCCGTAGCGATGGCGCGGGTCACCCTCGAGGAGCAATCATGGCGACCGGAAACCACCCACAGGACCCCATCAACAACGAGGAGCGGAACCGCTCCGACACGGAGCGGAACGCTGATCACGACCACGACCGGACGAACGTTGATCACACCGATCATCCCACCGGCGAGAAGCAGGCTCAAGAGAATGCTGATCGGGAGTCGCCGGCCTGACGTCGGGCCGAATCGTCACCGTGGTGGTCGCCCGTCGCTTCTTCGTGGACCGGACGTCGCGGACGAGTGGCTGCGCAGTGCCTTGAGTCGCTCCGGGCGGCCGAACACGGGCTCCTGCTGGTCGAGTTCGACCTTCTGGCCACTCTGCGCCGGGCGGCAGGTCCGTCCGGGATGTCCGCCGGTGCCCTCGCCGACGCCGCCATGGTCACCCCGGGTGCCATCACCAACCGGGTCGACCGGTTGGTCGCCAAGAACCTCGTCACCCGCGACCTCGACCCCGCCAATCGGCGCGTCACCCTGATTGCTCTCACAGCGGCCGGCAGGGATCTCATCGACCCGGCCCTGGTGGACCACGTCAGCAACGAACACCGCATCCTCGCCGGAATCGCTGCCGGCCAGCGGACCCAGCTCGCAGATCTTCTCCGCGCCCTGCTGATCAGCCTCGGCGACGTTCCCTCCGCGCCTGACCGGACGCTCGCTGCGCCCGACTGAACTTCATCCACCGGCGACGTGGGGGACAGTGGATCGCCGAGTCAGGCAGAGCGTGGGGCAAGAAACCTGTCGGCGGCGCGAACGCCGCAGTCGGGGCACCGCTGATCTGCGGCCGCTCCCGCCCTGGCGGTCACGGGCGTGTGGATACGGCCGAAGCCGGCTCGGCTGCTGGATCAGATGTCAGTAGCGAGTGTGTGTCCGAGTGCGGCGAGGGCTTCTTCGTTGCGGCGGAAGTGTGCCCATTGGCCCACCCGGGTGCAGCGCACCAGGCCGGCTCGCTGGAGCACGGCCATCTGCTGGGAGGCGGTGGACTGGGACACTCCAGCCCTGGCCTGGATGTGTTTGAGGCAGACACCTACTTCTTCGGCGGGCCGATCCTGCGGGGGGAAGCTGCCGGGTTCCCTGAGCCAACCCAGGATGGCCAACCGGGTCGGGTGACCGAGCGCTTTGAAAACCGCTACCAGCTGCTCATCGGTTCGGTCAGCCACCGCACCACTTTATCGCAACATCGGGATCTCGTGATATATCTACATCGGTAAATCACGATCTATCGATGGGAGATATGGCATGGCGCGCAGAACCGCACTGGTGGTCGGGGCTCGGGGAGTGATCGGGGGCAATCTCGTCCGGCACCTGAGCGACGTCGGTGGATGGGACGTCATCGGGTTGTCCCGCCGAGGCGGCAGCGACGACGGGCCGGTGCGCCACCTCCCGGTGGATCTGCTCGACCGCGATGCGACGCTGTCGGTGCTGGCCCCGTTGTCCGAAGTGACGCACGCGTTCTACGCGGCATACCAGGACCGGCCGTCGTGGGCCGAACTCGTTGTCCCGAACCTCGCGATGCTGACGAACGTCCTGGACGGGATCGAGCCCGCCGCGGCCGGTCTTCGCCATATCAGCTTGATGCAGGGCTACAAGGTGTACGGGGCGCACCTCGGGCCGTTCTCCTCGCCGGCCCGCGAGGACGACCCGCCGCACATGCCCCCGGAGTTCAACGTGGACCAGCAACAGCTCCTGCAGGCCCGGAGTGCTGACAGGAAATGGACGTGGTCCGCGCTGCGGCCCTCGGTCGTCGCTGGCATCGGGTTGGGCAATCCGATGAACTTGGCGATGGTGATCGCGGTATACGCCTCGATGAGCAAACATCTCGGGATCCCGCTGCGTTTCCCCGGCAAACCGGGTGCCTACCACAGCTTGATCGAGATGACCGACGCCGATCTGTTGGCCAAGGCCACGGAATGGGCGGCGACCAATCCCGACTCGGCCGACCAGGCCTACAACATCACCAACGGCGACATTTTCCGCTGGAACCGGATGTGGCCCGCGATCGCCGATTTCTTCGATCTCGAGGTGGCCCACCCGCTGCCGATGAGCCTCACCGAAGTGATGGCGGACAAGGGCGCCGTCTGGGACGAGATGGTCGCGGCCCACGGCCTGGCGGCCACGCCGTACTCGGACGTGTCGTCCTGGGAGTTCGGCGACTTCGTTTTCGCCTGGGACTACGACGTGATCGCCGACAGCTCGAAGGCCCGTCGCGCCGGATTCCACGAGTACGTCGACACCGAAGCCATGTTCCGGCGAATCTTTCAGGACCTGCGAGATCGGCGCCTCATCCCTTGAGCGGAACTACCGGGCGATCCGCTCGTCCTCCGGCCGGTCACCTGTGGTCCTGGCCCGCTGACGGCCGGCGGCCAGCCGGGCAAGGTAGACGGGCCGGGCATCGGCCGCCGCGGCGCGGCCGGCGAGGGTGATGACGGCGTAGACGCCGCGGCCATCGTTCGGGCACAGGTCGCGGACGCAGAAGCCGCTTCGTTCCAGACGTTGGACCAGGCGGGTGACGGAGGACTGGTTGAGTCCGAGGGTGTCGGCCAGGACGGTCATCCGTAGCTCGCCGTCCGCCGCTGCGGCCAGGACGGTCAGCGCCCGGTAATCGGACAACCCCAGGCCGTGCCGGCGGGTCAGCGCATCGTGCAGCTCGGTCTCGGATCGGCCCAGTTCCCGCACCACCTGTAACCTGGCCGCTTCGACCCGGGTCAGCGGCGTGATCATGGCCTCGATCACGCCCGGCCAGCGTGGTTTTCGGCCGGTGTTGCCTTCCGGTCGGCGAGTTTGAGGCCGACGATGCCCGCGATGATCAGCACGAAACAGCCGGCCTTGGCCAGGGTGAGCGGCTCGTCGAAGATCACCGCACCGAGCAACACCGTGCCGACCGAGCCGATGCCGACCCAGACGGTGTACCCGACGCCGACATCCAGGTGCCGCAGGGCGGTCGACAGAAAGAAGATTCCGCCGGAGGCGGCGGCCACCACCAGCACAGAGGGCCACCAGCGGGTGAACCCTTCGGAAGCATTGGTGGACAGCGCGAACACCACCTCGAAGACGGAGGCGATCAGCAGGTACAGCCAGGCTCTGCGGCGTTGCGGATCCGCGCCGCCGGCTGGACTTTCCGCGGTGCGGGAAAGCGGGCCAGATGATTCGGTGCTCATGGTGAGTTCCTTTGGTCGGTGACGCCGGTCGATGACAGTCGTTCGGGTTTCAGACGCCGCTGGCCAGTTTGAGTCCGACTACGCCCATCGCGATCGAGCCGAAACACCCGAGCTTGGCCGGGGTGATCCGCTCTTGGAAGAACACGGCGCCCAGTAGCACTGTGCCGACGGAGCCGACTCCGGTCCAGATGGTGTACCCGACACCGACGTCCAGCGTGCGCAGCGCGAGCGACAGGGTGAAGATCCCACCCGCCGCCGCCGCGATCGTCAGCAATGACGGGCCGAGCCGGGTGAAGCCTTGCGCGGCGTTCGAGCCGAGCGCGAATACGACCTCGAAGATGCATGCGATGCCCAGGAAGAGCCAGTGCACGGTGGTGACCCACCTTCCGTAGTATATGTATATGCAAGGACAAGACCAGGATGCCAGGTGACACCGATGTCAGCTGCAAGTCCGACGGCGCTGGGCATCGGAGCGCTGTCGCGGGCCACCGGCGTCAGCCCCCGATCGCTGCGCTACTACCAGCAGGTCGGTCTGCTCGACAGCGACCGCGATCAGGGTGGCCGGCGCCGCTACCGGTCCGCAGCGGTCGACCGGGTGATCTTGATCCAGCATCTGTTCGCCGCCGGGCTGTGCAGCGCCGGGATCGCCGATCTGCTGCCCTGCCTGGAGGCCCCGCCGGAACTGCGCACCGACTGGCTCCGAACGCGGCTGCTGGACGACCGCACCCGGCTGCTTGACCAGCGGCGAGACCTGGACCGCGCCGTCGATACCCTCGACGAGATATTGGCCGGCAAACTTGACCTGCACGACGGCGGGCCGGTCCTCCACACCCGGTGACACCACTGTCCAGGTCCCGTGGCGGTCGGTATTCTAGCGCTAGAATTATGGCATGGTCGCGGATCTCACCGACGCAGAGCTCGTCCTGCGGGGTTGGTCGCGGAGCGGCCCCGGCACAGTTACGACCTGGAGCGGGTGATCGCCGAGCGGGGTGTCCGGGAATGGACCGCGCTGGGCTTCTCCTCGATCTATTACGTCCTGAACAAGCTGGAATCCCGCGGCCTGGTTTCCAGTGAACGACCCGACGGCCGGCAGCAGGGCCGACGGACCTACTCGCTCACTTCCGCTGGCGTGGCCGCCTGCGTCGAGGGCACCAGGGCCGCGCTCGAACAGCTGCCGGCGATGCACTCTGCGGTGTTGGTCGGGTTGGCCAACAGCCCCCTGCTCGCAGGCGGCCAGCTTGCCAAGTCGTTGCGAACTCGACACGGCAGTGTCGCCTCGCGAGTGGAGTCGATTCGATCAGCCCGCAGCCAGCAGGAACCGCTGGAAACGTTTGTCGGCGCGATCTTCGATCACGGGATCGCCCTGTTGCAGGCCGAGCTCGGGTGGATCGAGGCCACCCTGGCCACCCTGAAGGAGACCACGATGCAGACATTCGACATCAAGAAGGAACGCAAGGATCTCTACGGGCCGAAATCGGCGGACTTCGCGATCGTGGAGGTGCCGCCGCTGCAGTTCCTGATGGTCGACGGTCACGGCGACCCGAACACCTCCAGTGCGTATCGGGAGGCGGTCGAGGCGCTCTACACGGCGTCCTACGGCGTCCGCGCGGCGGCGAAAGCAAATTTCAGGAGAGTTCATACCGTCGGTCCGCTGGAGGGGCTGTGGTCGGCCGACGATCCGGAGGTCTTCCAGACCCGGGAAAAGAGCGCCTGGGACTGGACTTTGATGATCGTGCAGCCCGACTGGATCACTGCCGAGCTGGTCGATGAGGCGTTGACCGCCGCGGGGAAGAAGCAGCTTCCGGCGCTCGAGCTGATCCGCTTCGAGCGCTACTCGGAGGGTCGCTGCGTGCAGATCCTGCATCTGGGCTCGTATGACGATGAGGGGCCGACGCTCGCCCGTATGCACGCCGAATACCTGCCGGTACACGGACTTTCGATGACGGGGCGCCACCACGAGATCTACCTGTCCGATGCCCGAAAGACCGAGCCTGCTCGACTCCGGACGATCCTGCGTCAGCCCGTCAGCGCCGGTCCTGACGGCCGGAAACATCAGCTGGGGGACGGCCACTAACGTGGATTCATGACCGCCGGCGACTGGACCACGGATGTGCGCACCCGACTCGACGAGCTGCTGGACGAATACCGGGCATCACTGCGCGGCACGCTGGACGGGCTGACCGAGGAGCAAGCGAGGAAGCGGCTGGTGCCGTCGAAGACGACGCTGCTCGGCCTGCTCAAGCACGTGACGTACGTCGAAGGCGTGTGGTTCGACCAGGCGGTGACCGGCCGTTCGTACGCCGAGATCGGCATCGCGACCACTCCCGATCGGTCGTTCACCGTCAGTGGGTCCGACACGATCACCTCGATCCTGGCCGCGCACGCAGACCGGTGTGAACGGTCGCGCGCCACCATGGCCCAGCTCGCCCTCGATGACGTGGTCGACGGCCGCGGTGAGCGCACGGTGTGGTCGTTGTACCTCCAGGTTCTCCGGGAACTGGCCCAGCACTGTGGGCATGCCGACATCGTGCGCGAGCAGCTGCTCGGCTCAGTGGCTGAACGGAACGATGAGCGAGGAGGCGGCGGCTGACCGGCCCGATGGCACCGGCGCTGGGTGACCCCTGTCGGCCTTCGCCGCTTCCACCGCGATGCGCTGCCGCGCGAGCGCCAGCAACTGCGGTTCGAACACATCCGACGCCACGCCGCCGTGAGTCCCCAGGAACGCCCGCTCAGGGTCGGTCAGGGTGTCCGTGGAGTCCACGGCGTCACTCAGGATCGACAGGAACTCGGCCGGGCTTGACGATGAGCCGGCCGAGGCGCGAACCTGGCCAAGGACTTTCGGGGACACCACGCTGCTCATGAACATCTTGAAACGCCGCACCAACGTGACTCGCGAATGCCTCCGGGGCCCAGTTCTGATTGGGCTAGACAATCCGTCCCGTTGGTCAGCCGGAGCCGGCCTTCAGGTCAGGGGTGACGGCGAACTCCAGTGCCGTCCTCATCCCGGCCTGATCGCCCCCGTCGCGGGCACCCGTGAGCCGTGCCGTCGCTCGGCCCCAGGTCATCTGCGTTGATCAGCGACGTCACCCGTCCGATCCGCAGCTCATGTCCATGCCTGCGGTGGTCGGGTTGCGGTAACGGTGAACGTGGCTCCTGGATGTAGGCCGGTCGCGTACCGGGCCTCAATGCCCACCGTCGTGATTCCCGCTGGTCGCCACGGTTCGGCAAGCCCGGCCTGCAGTGGTGAGGATGGCCAACCGCCGACTGGCAGGGCGCATGTCAGGCCGAGCTAGGCGCGGGCAAAGCCCGGGTCGGATGCCCAACCCCTTACGCTCAGCAGGATGTCCGATCAGTCGTGGAATTCACCGGAGCACGCTCTGGCATACGGGCGTGCGCTGCTGGCCGGTGATGCCGTTCGCCTGCGGCCCACCACGGATGAGGATCTGCCGACTCTCGCGACGTGGTGGGCAACGCCCGAGTGGGCACCGCTGCAACAGGGGATCGTCAAACCGCGGCCGGCCGGACCTGTTGTCAAGATGTTCCGCAGCTGGAGCCAGAACGCCCCGGGCGAGCTCGGTGCGGGTTTCAGCATCGTGCTCGCCGACACCGACCAGCTGATCGGCCACGCCGTGCTGCACGGAGCGAACCATCCGACCAGGATCGCGACCTATGCGGTGATCATCGGCCCCGACCACATCGGGCAGGGCCATGGAACCGACGCCACCCGGCTGATGGTCCGGTACGGGTTCCAGGAGCTGGGGGTGCACAAGATCGAGCTGCGGGTCTGGTCCTACAACCAGCGCGCCCTCCGCAGCTACACGAAGGCCGGCTTCGTCCGCGAAGGTGTTCGTCGCGCCGCTGCCTTTCACGCCGGTGTGTTCCACGACGAGGTTCTGATGGGCATTCTCGCGGAGGAGTACGTCACGCCCGGCTGACGGTTCAGCCGTCGAACGTGGGTCCACGACCCAGTCGGATGGGGCCAGTGGCCGACGCAGGATCGATGTTCTGCCCGTGCTGGCTCACGTGCAGGGTCCCGTCGCGATGCAGCGCGATCACCACCTCTCTCGCCGAATCCATCAGCTCACGCCAGTGATGGCCTCCGACCACCCGCGCGGCGTCGCTCGGGCAGATTGTGGAGTCTGCGGCTCGGTGCCGAAGCAATGTCCGTATCGTCGCGGCAAGGCGGCTTCGGGTGCCCTCCTGTGACGGCTGATCCCACCAGAATTCGCCCCGCTCACCGAGCGCCGCCTTCGCATCCTGCACACGAGCCCGCGCAGATGCTGGATCAGTACATACCGCACGACGGGCAGTCATCAGCTCCGCAACCAGCTCTGTGGCCAGCGCTTTGGGGATACCAGGATCCGTGGCTCGCCATTTGCGGCCGTGGGCGACGATGTAGCGTCCGTCCGGTGTGTGTTCGACCTTGTCTGACGTGGCCATCCCGCCATTCTTCCCGAAGGTGACAGCCTTCGCCGATTCCTGGCCCACGAGCGGAGGTTCCCCTGTGCTACTCGACCGCACTCCGGCTTGCCGCCGGCTGGAATGGATCCTGGCCGGACTGCAGGGCGTGCCGGAGTGGGCGCCGACGCCGGGCAGGTGCTGGCGCCGGAGTTTCAGCGAGTCGTTCCGGTCGCCGATTTCCTGAGCCGGACTCTGGATCTGTCGCGGGTGTTCTCGCCGCTCGTGATCGTCGGCGTCGACGCCAGCGAACACATGGCCAGGGCGCGGTTTCCACAACCGCTCACGCGAGGATGCTCTGCGCAGCCAGCAGCGCCAGCGAGGATCTGGTGTCGGTTGAGCGGGTTGCAGCGCCGGTTGCCGGCTGGGGTGGTTTCGGCATCACCCGCCGCCGGCAGTCCTGCTCACTCCCGGCTGTCGGCACTCTCCACAGATGACGATGACGGGTGAACCGACAGCGTCCGTCCCGCCGAGGACCGATGTGGTCAGATACCTTTCGTGGCGGCATCTTTGCCGTGGTCTCCCTGCGCGATGATTGCCGCGATGCCGTCCAGACTGCGGGCCAATCCGAAGCTGTATGCGTGTTCGGCGTTGTACGCGCTGCCGTGGGCCTGGCCGGCGGCGGTGCCGATGCGGGCAGCGGTGGGGTACTTATCGGGGTCGAAGACTCGGCTGAGCAGCGGGGCATTCGCCGCCCACCACTGCTCGTCGTTCATGGCGCCGTCCAGCTGCGTTCTGTGGGCATCGGCCGTGGCGCCGGCGGCGGCTTGGACGAAGGTAAGTAAGTAGGTGAGGGCGTCGTCGGTGGTGACGTCCTCAAGGTGGAGCCCGTCGAATGCCGTTAGTTCGTGGTCGTACTTGGCCATCAGGCCGGGTCCGAGCGGTGGGCGGGGGGTGGTCAGGGCAGCGGCCCATGGGTGAGCCAGGAGCATGGTGCGGTTGTCATCGGCGACCAGGGTGAGCTTGGCGCGCCAGTCGTGGCCGGCGAAGGGCGCCCGGGGCATGGCGAGGTGCACGGTGTCGAGCATCAGGTCGCACAGTTCGGTCTTGCCGGGGACGTAGGTGTAGAGCGACATCGGTGCCACGTTGAGGTCTTGGGCGACCGACCGCATGGAGAGGCCATCGAGTCCTGCGGCGTCGGCGATCGTGATCGCCGCGGCGACCACGTCATCGACCGTGAGCCCCTGCTTGGGTCCGCGGCCCGTTTGCCCGTAGCCCGGCTCGCGCCAAAGCAGCTCCAGTGTCCGAGCCGGATCTGTCGTTGTCTCGCGCTTGCTCGGCACCAGCGTCGCCTTCCTGCTCTGTACGATGTACGTAGTACGGTGTACGTTCCTTCTTTCCTAATCTATTGGAGCTTGCCGTGCAGGTCACCTCATCCGCCGTCTCCCTCAACGTCGCCGACGTCTCAGCGTCGAGCGCATTCTTCTCCACCCATCTTGGATTCACCGAGCAGATGGCCGCAGACGGGTTTGCCTCGCTCACCCGGGCAGACGCCGCGATGGATGTGGTGCTGCTGCGTCGCGGGCTCGAGGTCCTACCCGAGGGCTTCCGCGAGCAGCACGCCGCCGGTGTGATCCTCGCCCTGGTGATCGACGACATCGACGCCGAGTTGACCCGCCTACGCCAGGAAGGCGTGGCCATCACCATGGCCCTGCGCGAGGAAGAGTGGGGCGAGCGGCTGTTCCAAGTCACCGATCCCAACGGTGTCGTGGTCCAGCTGGTGCAGTGGGCCACACCCGTCGGCGGCGGAGAAGATCGATCCCCCACGCAGACATGATGTTGTCGTCCGGCAAGACCACCTTTGCCCGGGCGGTCGCGAGCCGGCTGGCCTGGCCGTTCGTCGAACTGTTCCCGTCGCGGCTGGCCGCCGGTCAGGGCGGGCTGCCCGCGGGTCTGAGTGCCGCGTTCGGCCGGCTCGCCGAACTGGACCGGGTGCTGGTATTCATCGACGAGGTGGAGGAGATCGCCGCCTCCCGGGAGGTCAGTACCACCAACATCGGAGTCGTCAACGAGCTGCTCAAGGCCCTGGTGGCGTTCCGGGAAAGGCCAGGGCGGCTGCTGATCTGTGCGACCAACTCGATCCGCGCGCTGGACCCGGCGTTCCTGCGGCACGGCCGCTTCGACTACGTGCTTCCTATCGGTCCGCCGGACGAGCAGGCCCGTGACGCCATGTGGAGCCGGCACGTGGACATCGCCAGAGAGTTGGTCGACGTCAACGAGCTGGTCACGGCCAGTGCCGGACTGACCCCGGCGGACATCACCCAGGCGGCGAGAACGGTTGCCCAGCAGATGTTCGAGCAGGCGTTGGACACCGGTCAGCGCCAGTACCCCCGCACCGGCGACTACGTCAGGGCCATCAGTGCCCTGCGGCCGACCCTGACCCCCCGAGATCGTCCGCGAATTCACCGACGACATCGAGGCTATGTCCCGCGCCTGACAGCTCCATCGATACAGGTCAGAAAGCTGCTGGGTAGCGGCTGGTTCCGGGAAAGTTGCCGTACAGCCGCTCGTTCGGTGGCCCCAGGGTGACGGCCTGGACCAGCTGCGCGCCGCCGACGAACGCTCCCTTCCACGAGGCGCTGCGACCCCCGAAGGGCTCGGCCTTGTCCCCGCGGGAACGGGGTCTGTTGATGCCGACCTTGAACGCCTGCACCTGCTGGGCCAGCTCACCGGCCAGCGGGTCGTCGTCGCAGGCAATGCTGGCCACCAGGGCGCCGTTGGAGGCGTTCATTTGGGCCAGCAGTTCGGCTTCGGAGTCCACCACGACGATGGTGTCCACCGGGCCGAACGGTTCTTCGTGCATCAGTCGGCTGGCGCCCGGCGGGGCCAGCAGGGCCACCGGCGCCGCGTAGGCCGAGGTGTCCTGACCGGCGATGAACCTGGCGGGGTCCAGGCTGCCCCGGTGGAGCAGCACCGCACCCCACTGCAGCGCCTCCTCGACCCTGGCTGCCAGCTCGTTTGCCTTGGCGGCGGAGATCAGCGGGCCGAAGTCCAAGTCCGGCAACGGATCTCCGGCCTCGGCTACCGCCACCGGATGTCCGAACTGCAGCGCGGTCACCATCGGCAGGTACATCGCCAGGAACTGATCGACCAGACCCCGCTGGATGACGAACCGCGGGTAGGCGGTGCACCGCTGTTTGGCGTACTCGTACCCCTTGCGCAGGTGGCCGGCCAGCCCGTCCCAGTCGGAGAAGTTCCGGATCCCCCAGGCGTTGAGTCCTTCCTGTTCCAAGAAGTGCCGCTTGCCGGTGTCGACCAACTGCGCGGCCACCCGGCCACCGTTGGACCGACCCCCGACGAAGGCCACCGCGCCCAGCTCGGGCGACCTGACGAGGGCATCGGACAGCGTCTCGCCGTCACCGGACAGCAGCGTCACCGGTAGCCCGGCATCGGCCATCAGCGAGTGGGCCAGAGTCAGGGTCAGCGCGCCACCCTGGGTCGGCGCCTTGGCGACCACCCCATTGCCGGCCAGCAGCTGTACCAGTTCAGCGTGCACCTGCACGCTCATCGGGTAGTTCCAGCTGGAGATGTTGCTGACCGGGCCGCCCAACGGCCGCCGTTGGCAGGGCGCGCCGTCGACATCGGTGCCGAGCATCTGCTCGATCTCCTGCAGATACCACCGCACACCATCCAGGGCCCGGTCCACGTCCGCGCACGCCAGCCGCCACGGTTTGCCGATCTCCCAGGCCAGCAGCAGGGCCAGATCGTCGTGGGCATCGGCCAACGTATCCACCGCCGCGCCGACCTGCGCGAACGACATCTCGGCGGGAACGTGAAGTTGCCTCACAGCCACCAGGGTGTTCGGTGTCCGGTGTCCGGTCAATAGCGCCCAGTCGATCGCGAACAACGGAACGTAGCTGTCACCCGGGTCGGTGCGGGGGGATCAGGCGGATGCGCCGGGCGAGTTGATCACGCACACTGGCCCGGTGGAGCACTACGACATGCTGGTGATCGGATCCGGCCCGGCCGGGCAGAAGGCCGCCATCGCCGCGGCCAAACTCGGCAGGCGGGCGGCCGTGGTGGAGCGCCGCGACATGGTCGGTGGGGTGTGCATCAACACCGGCACCATACCGTCCAAGACGCTGCGCGAGGCGGTGTTGTACCTGACCGGGCTGAACCAGCGGGAGCTGTACGGCCAGTCGTACCGGCTCAAGAGCGACATCACCGTCACCGACCTGTCCGCCCGCACCCAGCATGTGATCAACCGCGAGATCGACGTGATCCGTAACCAGTTGTCCCGCAACAAGGTTGCCCTGCTGCCTGGGGTGGCGCGGTTCACCTCGCCGCATCAGCTCAGCATCGACGACGGCACCGGTACCGCTCGCGAGGTGACCGGCGACAAGATCGTCATCGCGGTGGGCACCAGGCCGGCCCGACCGTCGAGCGTCGAGTTCGACGGGATGACGATCGTGGACTCGGACCAGATCCTGAACTTGGATCGAGTACCGAAGTCGATGGTGGTGGTCGGGGCCGGGGTGATCGGCATCGAATACGCCTCGATGTTCGCCGCCCTCGGCACTAAGGTGACCGTGGTCGAAAAACGGCCGGCGATGCTGGATTTCTGTGATCGGGAGATCGTTGAGGCGTTGCAATACCAGCTGCGCGATCAGGCCGTCACCTTCCGCTTCGGCGAGAGCGTCAAGACGGTGGAGAAGCACGAGTCTGGGACGCTCACCGTGCTCGACTCCGGGAAAAAGATCCCGGCCGACACGGTGCTGTACTCGGCCGGCAGGCAGGGCGTGACGGACGCTCTCGAACTGGGCGCCGCCGGCGTCACGGCCACCGACCGTGGACGCATCGAGGTCGACGAGAACTATTGCACCGCAGTGGATCACATCTATGCGGTAGGTGACGTCATCGGCTTCCCGGCGCTGGCCGCCACCTCGATGGAACAGGGCCGCAGGGCCGCCTATCACGCATTCGGTGAGCCGGTCGGCGCGGCCAACGTCGAGGTGCAGCCGATCGGCATCTACACGATCCCGGAAATCAGCTACGTCGGGCACAGCGAGGACGACCTGACCGCAGAGAACGTCCCGTTCGAGGTCGGTGTTGCCCGCTACCGGGAGCTGGCCCGCGGCGCCATCCTCGGCGATTCGTACGGGATGCTGAAGCTGTTGGTCCATGCCGAGGACCGAAAACTGTTGGGGGTGCACGTCTTCGGCACCAACGCCACTGAGCTGGTGCACATCGGCCAGACCGTGATGGGACTGGACGGCACTGTCGACTACCTGGTCGACGCCGTCTTCAACTACCCGACGCTGGCCGAGTCGTACAAGGTGGCGGCGCTGGATGCGGCCAACAAGATGCGGGCCATCGCCAAGGTGACCGGTACCGCCATGGCAGCACCGCTGCCGGAGTAGTAGGACGGCATGCAGACGCCGCTCGATGACATCGATGTTCGCCTTCCGGTCATCGGCGGTACGTGCAACCGTGCGGAAATGAGAGCAGCATGTCCTGGTTCATGCCACCGAGAAGAAGCGAGGCAGCTCGTGAAGAGACGGAACAGGTTAATGACCGCAGCGACGATCGCGGCGACCGCGGCGACAGTGCTGAGCATGGGAGCGCCCGCACTGGCCGCGAGCGGCGGCCATCCGGGCAAGCAGTCCGAGAGCCAGACCGCTACCCCGATCAAGCACCTGGTGGTGATCTTCCAGGAGAACGTCTCCTTCGACCACTACTTCGGTACGTATCCGACTGCGGCCAACACCGACGGCACGCCGTTCCGCGCGGCAGCCGGCACGCCGACGGTGAACGGGCTGACCGGCGCGCTGCGCACCGACAACCCGAACGGGATGAACCCGGCCCGGCTCTCCCACTCCCAGGCCCTGACCTGCGATCAGGACCACGAATACAAGGCCGAGCAGCTCGCCGCCGACCGCGGCGCAATGGACAGGTTCATCCAGTACACGCAGAAGAACACCTGCGCCCCGCCGCTCTACGGCGCCACTGACCCGCACCTGGTCCTGGACTACTACGACGGCAACACCGTCACCGGGATATGGAACTACGCCCAGCACTTCGCGATGAACGACAACTCTTACAGCACGACGTTCGGCCCCTCGACGCCCGGGGCGCTCAACCTCATCTCGGGCGAGACCGCCGGGGCGTACGCCGTGACCCCGACCGGAACACGGACGACGGACGCTTACGCGGTACCCAACCAGCAGGGCGTCGACGGGACCGGCACCGTGATCAACGATCCCGACGGCGCGTACGACGACTGCTCCAATCCGAAGTACAACCGGGCGGCGTTGACCGGCCAGAACGTCGGTGACCTGCTCAACGCGAAGAAGGTCAGCTGGGGTTGGTTCCAGGGCGGGTTCGCCGACTGCTCGGCGAACTCGGAGATCGGGAAGTACTCCGACCAGCACGGGGCCGGCACGACCCAGGACTACAGCGCTCACCACGAGCCGTTCCAGTACTACAAGTCGACGGCCAACCCGCACCACACCGCGCCGGGATCGGTCGCCGAAATCGGTCATGACGGACAGGCCAACCACCAGTACGATCTGACCAACTTCGACCAGGCGCTGTCCGCCGGCACCCTGCCGGCAGTCAGTTTCCTGAAGGCTAAGAAGTCCGAGGACGGTCACGCGGCCTACTCCGACCCGCTCGACGAGCAGCACTTCGTGGTCGAGACGATCAACAAGCTCGAGCAGTCCAAGGACTGGAAGTCCACCGCGGTCGTGCTCGCCTATGACGACTCGGACGGCTGGTACGACCACCAGCTCGCACCGCTGGTGAACCACTCACAGAGCGATCAGGACGCCCTCACCGGCGTCGGCGAATGCGGCCAGGGCGGCCCGAAGCTCGGCGGCGAGGAGCTCCGCTGCGGCTACGGTCCCCGGCTGCCGCTGCTGGTCATCTCGCCGTACAGCAAGGTCAACTCGGTCGACAGCACACTGACCGACCAGACATCGATCCTGCGCTTCGTGGAGGACAACTGGCTCGGCGGCCAGCGGATCGCCAACTCCTTCGACAGGCTCGCCGGCCCGCTCGACGGGATGCTGGACTTCTCCAAGCCGAATGCCAAGCCGCTGTTCCTCGATCCAGACACGGGCGCTCCGATCTCCCGCGGACGGGCCAAGCACAGCTGACCTACGCCTTACTGACGGACGGCCCCGGATCTCATCAGGTCCCGGGCCGTCCGCCGGTCGCTCAGCACCCTGTCCCGTCTGCGCCGCCGAGAGACCAATGTTGGCGACGACATGACGTGAATTAACAACATTCCCTGCCCTCAGCGCGGCAGTTTTCTCCGCACCGAGGGTGATGTCAACGGGTTCGGTGGTGAGAACGCCCGCCGCCGAGTGCCCGTTGCGTCGATCGACCAGCAGCCCGGATCTTGGATGAGCACGACGATTGTGCGATGAGCAAGGAGAATTTCCCGTGCTCATTGCGCAGTTTTCTTGCTCATCCCGGCGCCGCTGCGAGCCCTTCGGGCTTCCGTCGGCAATCAACGGTCCGAGCGAGCGCCGTCAGACCAACAAGGGGTGATCGGCTCCAGGTGTGCGAGTCGCCCAGGGCGTTGAGCGAGTGGCAATTCGTCGGTGTGGCCGGGTTCGAGCATGTAGCCGAGTTCAGAGGCCTTGGTGAGCGAAGGACGGCGCGATCAGCACACCGCTGATGAGCCGGTTCGGGTGACGGCGTACCGCAGATGAAGGTAGGAGTTCTCCAGCGTGTGGGCACCGAGAAGTTCCAGTGGTTGGAGCAGCCGGAGATCGTCGGGCTGATTCAGTGGGTCACCGTCGATCAACGTAGGGGTGGAGCTCCCGCCGACGAGCACCGGCGCAACTACCACCGAGACGTAGTCGATCAGTCCGGCGCGGACCAGGCCGGCGTTGAGTGTTCCGCCGGACTGAACAGTGATGGCCTGAACACCCAAGCGAGCCAGCCGACCGAACAGCACCCGGAAGTCGATCGGCGCGTCGACCATCATCACCTCCAACTGCGGGTGATCGATGGTCGTTGCCGGATGCCGATCATCAGAGGTGACGACCATCAGGCGCTGGGTTCTGGCCAGTAGATTCCGCACACCCAGCTCGCTCAGGTGCACGGTGTCGAGGACGACGAACGAAACCGGAAGACGATCGATGCTGGGTTTCGCCTCGTTCCATCCCACCTTGGCCAGGACTCGGCCGGTGTTCAACGAGAACGAGTCGGTTTGCTCCTCCAGCCGGTAGTACTGCCCCAGTCCCTCGGCAACACCCCGAAGCAGCGGGAGATCTGAGTCGAAGTCCCGCTGATCGGACGAGCCGGTGGAGATCTTGCCGTCCAGCGACATCAGCATGAACAGCGTCGCTACCGGCATCGAAGCGACTTCGTGGTGACCGACAGCGTCCGGCTCCGTCATCATCTCCCAGTCGTGCGGTGGATCGGCCCCAGCGGATCACCAGGGTGCAGCGTGGCACGCATCCCCGCCGATCGGCAACGCCACCGGCGGGGTACTACTCCGAAGGCAGGACTGCGGCGAGGTCGTCGAGTCGAGCCAGGAACTCCGACGGCAGGGCAGACTCGGTCGCGGTCGGCGCCGGCAGCCGGCTGACCAATGCCGTACCCAAACCGGTGGCCCGCATGGTGAAGTCGAGGAAGGCGTCGACGTCGCGGGGCACCGGGAACGGCGGCATGCTGATCAGCATCGAGACGCACCCGTGCACGGTCGCCCAGAGGCTGTGGGCGATCGTTTCCGGATCGCCCCGCAGCACGCCGGCCGTCACACAATGGTTGACGGCATCCACCACACTGCGGAAGCAGGCCAGCGCGGCCTCGTCCTGCGCCGACGGTCGACCGTCGGTGGTCTGTGGGCCGGGTCGCATCAGCAGCAACCGGTATTGCACGGGATGTTCCAGCCCGAATTGCACGTAGGCGCGGCCGGCATCGCGCAGCGCCTGGAACGGATCCTGGTTCTGCCGGAAGGCCCGCTGCATGCTCTCGGTCAGCTCGTCCCACACCCGCAGGCAGACTGCGCCGACCAGCGATGCCTTGTCCGGAAAATGCCGGTACAGCGACGGTGTGGTGACCCCGACCCGCTGCGCGACCGAGCGCAGGGTCAGGCCGGCATCACCGCCCGCTTCGATCAGCAGCTGCTCGGCGGCGAGCAGAATTTCTTCCCGCAGCAGCAGGCCCTGGCCCGGGTTCGCGCGCACCCGCGGTGACGGTGGAGTGGTGGTCATCACTACAGGTTGACGCCGTCACCGTGACGCTGTCAAGCTGGCCGGACACGACTAGGAGATCACCATGAAATTGCCGATCGAGGAACACATGTCCCGGCCGTGGCGTATTCACAAGTTCGTGCCCGACTTCACCATCGAGGACGTCTGGGCTCTTCCGGTACACGGCACCCACGACGAGTTCCCGGCGCTGCTGGCGCTGCTCGGCGGCGGTCAGAGCGACTCGGGGAAGGTTGACTTCCTCGACTCCCCGGCTGCCCGGTTCTTGTGGTACCTGCGCGACCGGCTCGGGGCGATGTTCAAAATGGGCACCCTCGGCGCCCAGCAGGACGGTGCCGCCTCGCTCCGCATCCCCGGTGCGGACGAGACGTCGCTGGCCAGTCGGCTCGATGACGACCTGCGACATACCGCCGACGATCTGCAGTTCCCGTCGCTTCCGTTCACTCCCCTGTATCGCACCGACGACGAATTCGCCGCGGAAATCTCGAACAAGACCATGCACGGCATCATGCACGTGGCCTGGGTCCGCCACCGGGACGGGATCTACCAGGGCCAGATGACCGTCTACGTCAAGCCGCGCGGTCCGTTCGGCAAGGCGTACATGGCCTTCATCAAGCCCTTCCGCTACGCGATTGTCTACCCGGCACTGATGCGACACTTCGAGAAGACTTGGTACACAAAGGTTTCCACTGCCTAGACAGTATGGGGTGACAGCTCGGGACCGCTGAGGAGTTGGGTGGCCGGGGTCTTGCTCACAATTCGGGGGACCGAGCAGGGGTTGCCTGCTCGGCTGTCCGACAGGTGGGGGAGGCCCCATCGGGCTGTATCGGTCGTTGACTGCTCTTGTGTCAACCCTTGCCTGTCGAGCACACTCCGGACCGAGCCGGCCAGCTCTGATGTTGGCCCGTCTTGAGCCAAAGTTTGCGGTGCCATAGTGGCCGCTCTCACGCCTTGACAGTACTAGTCCTTCTAGTACTATAAGACATACTTATCAGGTTCACAGTAGGTGGCAGCTCGCAGCTCGGACCGTCGACGAGGACGAAGGGGTCAACATGCGGATCAGCGTGTTCCCGAAGGGCGAGTTGGACGCGCTCACCGTGCAGCGGACGATGAGCGTCTTCGAATGGATCGACCAAGCCGGGACCCTGCCCATTGAGGGCTTGGAGCTGTACTCCGGCATGTTCAGCGAGACATCCGACCAGTACCTGGACGACATCGCGGGAGCCGCGGGTGCGCTGGGGCTGGCGTTGCCGATGCTGTGCGTCTCGCCCGACTTCACCCATCCGGACGCTGACGTGCGCCGTCGCGAGTTCGACCGTCACCAAGACCTGATCCGCATGACGCATCGCCTCGGTGGTCCCGGTGCGAGCACTCGGGTGCTGTCAGGCCAGGCGCATCCGGATGTGTCACGCGAGCAGGGGGTGGCATGGACGGTGGAAGCCATCGAGGGGCTGCTGCCGTTGGCCCGGGAGTTGGACATCGTTCTGGCCATGGAGAACCACTACAAGGACGGTTTCTGGCAGTACCCGGAGTTCGCCCAGCAGGGTGAGGTTTTCCGGCAGATCGTCGACAGCATCGACGACCGGGTGCACTTCGGCGTGCAATACGACCCGTCCAACGCCATCGTCGCCGGTGACGACTCGGCAGATTTTCTCGACACGGTCATCGACCGGGTCGTTACCATGCAGGCCTCCGACCGGTCCCTGGCCGCCGGCGCGGCACTGGACGACCTCCGACAGAGCAACGGCACCCTCGGTTACTCGCCGTTGCTGCAGCACGGTGTGATCGGACAAGGACTGAACGACTACCCGCGCATCTTCGGCACTCTCGCGGCGGCCGGCTACGACGGCTGGATCAGCATCGAGGACGGCGTCAACGGCTTCGACGAGATGCGCGCATCGGTGGAGTACCTACGCGTGGCTCGCGACACCTGGTTCGGAGGCTCGACTGCCGTCGCCGTCGCCACCCACGAACATGCCCGGCTGGCTGCCGGACTACCGAGCCTGGCCCTCGGTCCACTGGCCGCGCCGAAATGACCGTCCCGCTGGTGCCGGCGCTACGGACCGGCCGCCGGGCCACCGTCCTCGATCCAAGGAGATCCGCACAGCAATGAAGGCTCTGGTGAAGTTCGGCTACGAACCGGGTGATGTCGAACTCCGCGACGTCCCGGCCCCGGCAATCGAGCCGGGCACAGTCCTGGTCGCGCCCCATTCGGTGGGTGTCTGCGGCTCGGACATCCACATGTGGCAGAACAACCAGAGCTGGCCGGTCAAGCCTGACCTGGTGCTGGGTCACGAGGTCGCCGGGAGGATTGTGAACGTCGCCGACGACGTGACGGGCTGGTCCGTCGGCGACCGCGTCGTCCTGGAGACGGCCGCCGAGATCTGTGGAAAGTGCGCGCTGTGCCGGACGGCCCGGTACAACCTGTGTCCCGGGCGACGTGGCTACGGAGCCGTCCGTGACGGCTCGTTCTCCGAGCTGGTGATCGCCGAACCCCGTGTGCTGCATCGGATCCCGGACAACGTCAGCTTCGATGACGCAGCCATGACCGAGCCCTACTGCGTGGCCTACAACGCTCTGGTCGAACGTGCTGACATCCAGCCCGGTGAGCTGGTGGTCGTTCAGGGCGTGGGTCCGATCGGAGTCCTGTGCGTGCAACTGGCGAAGTTACGGGGGGCGGGCACGATCGTGGCGCTCGGAACCGACATCGACGCCGGCCGGCTGGAGACCGCTCGGAGGCTCGGGGCCGATCACATCGTCAACGTGCAACAGCAGGACCCGATGACGGTGATCGCCGGTCTGGGTGACGGACTCGGTGCCGACCTCGTCGTCGACGCGACCGGTGTCAGTGCGGCCTTCGCCCAGTCCATGCAGCTGGTACGGCCCTTCGGGGCGATCGCCAAGGTGGGCTGGGGACCGCGACCGTTGGGCATGACGCTGGACCCGTTGGTGGCCAAGGCGGCGACGCTGTACGGCTGCTTCTCGCACACCTGGGCGACCTGGGAACGTGTCCTGGAGCTGTTCTCCAGCGGTCGCATCGATCCCGGATCGGTGATCGGCGGCAGTTATCCACTGGCCGACTGGCACCGTGCGTTCCACGATATGGAGACGGGCCGGAACGTGAAGTCGGTGGTGACATTCGCAGGCGCATCCACGACCGGGTGATCCGGCTCCTTCGCACACTTCCCTCAACGACGAAGAGGAACACAACCATGAACCTCCCTCGCAGAACCCGCTCGGCTGTGACAGTCGTGACCGGCGCGCTCATCGCCGGCGTCGTACTCAGCGGCTGCGGCAGCGACGATTCCGCCGCTGGAAGCAACACGGTGAACGTCTCGCTGCCCAACCACACCTGGACGACGGCGATCCAGAAGCTGGCTCCGAAGTTCGAGCAGGAGACCGGCCTCAAGCTCAACATCACCACTTTCGGTGAGGATCAACTGTCGGACCAGTACAACGTCAAGCTGAACACGAAGACCAAAGATTTCGACGTCATGATGTTCCGGCCGCTGCAGGAGGGCCGGCTCTTTATCGACAACGGCTGGCTGTCCAAGATCGACGATCGCGTCAAAGCGGATTCCGCCTGGAATTGGGCCGACTTCCAAGCGGAGCCAGTGAAAAGCGTCACCGCTGCCGACGGAGCAATTTACGGGGTGCCGCTCGTCACCGAACGCGAGGTGCTCTATTACAACAAGGAGATCCTCGATAAGGGTGGCGTCAAAGTTCCCCGCACACTGGACGAACTGAAGGCGGCAGCCGCCAAGCTCAACAAGCGGGATGCGGGGGTGTTCGGCTTCATCGCCCGCGGCCAGCGCGCGCCCTCGGTCACCCAGTTCTCCAGTTACCTGTACAGCTTCGGCGGCGACTTCGCGGTAGACGGCAAGGCGGCCCTCAACACTCCAGCGGCGCAGAAGGCCTACGAGTACTACGGATCCATGCTCCGCGACTACGGCCCCCCCGGCACCACCGAGATGGGCTGGCCCCAGGCTTTACCGGTGTTCGCCCAGGGCAAGGTGGCGTTCTACACCGACGCGGACAGCCTCTACAACAACTTCAACGACCCGGCCACCTCCAAAATCACCGGCAAGGTTGGTTTCGCACAGTTCCCTGCCGGCCCGGCCGGCTCCAAGCCCTACAACATTCCGTCCTGGGCGCTGGGCATCAACGAGTACTCAACGAACAAGGACAACGCCTGGAAGTTCGTGCAGTGGGCGACCAGTCCCGCCACCAGCCTGGAGGTCCAGGCCTCCGGCGTGCCATTGGCGCGAACGTCGGTCTGGGACGACCCCAAGGGCATGGCCGGCTTCCCGAAGGAGCTCGCCGAAGTGATCAGGTCCAGTTCGAAAGCCGGTATCGGCCACGACCGTCCCCAGGTGATCAAGGTCGGAGAAGCCCGTGACATCGTCGGGACACCGATCGTCGAGAGTATCGGCGGCGGCGACGTCGCTGCCGCAATCGCCAAGGCGCAGAAGGACTACCAGGCGCTGCTGGACACCGAAAAGCGTTGACCCCCGTTGGTGGGCCCGGTGTGAGACCGGGTCCACCGACGGCCGGACAGCAGCCACCTTCCGAGTCGACCGCGCCGCAGCGGCCCGCACCCCGCCGCGAGAGGAGAGCACAGGTGAGCGTCACCGCGTCACCGCCGCCCGGCACCCGTGAGCGGCTCGTCCGGTTCGCCAACGACCACCGCAAGTGGTTGTTCGCCGGACCGACGATCGCCTTCATCGTCGTCATGGTCTCGTTCCCGTTGGGTTACACGGTGTACCTCAGCCTCACCGACGCCGCCGGGTCGGTGACGAGGTCCACTTCGTTCATCGGGCTCGACAACTTCACCGATCTGCTGACCAAGGACGACCGCTTCTGGCCGGCTGTCGGCCGGACGGTGTTCTTCACAGCGGGCGCGGTGATCCTGGAACTGGTGCTCGGAATGGGTATCGCGTTGTTGCTGCGGCGACCGTTCCGCGGCGAGCGTTGGGTGCGGATCGTGATCCTGCTCCCGCTGGTCGCCACTCCCGTGGCCGTCGGCATGATGTGGCTGCTGATCTTCCAGCCGACGATCGGCGCGGCGAACGAAATCCTGCGCCGCATAGGCATTCCGGCCCAGGAATGGTTGTCGTCGCCGGAGCAGGCACTCCCGACGTTGATCTTCGTCGACGTCTGGCAGTGGACTCCGATGGTCGTGCTGATCCTGCTGGCCGGTCTGACCTCACTGCCTGAGGAGCCCGACGAGGCGGCCAGGGTCGACGGCGCCAGCTCGTGGCAACGGTTCAGGTTCGTCACCCTTCCGTTGCTCGGACCGACCCTGATCACCGCAGTGCTGTTGCGCAGCATCGACGCGCTCAAGACGTTCGACATCCTGTACGCCACCAAGGGAAAAGGCGGCGGCTCCTACCACGAGGCGGAGACGCTCAATGTCCTGAGTTACAGCTACAGCTTCGACTACAACGACTACGGAAGGGCATCGGCTGTGCTCATCCTGTTTCTGGTGCTGATCATCGCCGTGTCCGTCCTTTTGATGTGGTCCCGGCGTCGGAGGTCGATCTGATGACCGGACCCCAAGGCCCGGCCGCATTGGTGGCTGCGGAGATCCCGCGGGCCCCTCGGACACGCCGCACATCGGTCAGCCGCGCGTACTCCGCCTTCCGTGGTGTCGCGGTCGCCCTGATCATCGCGGTGTTCTTGCTGCCCATCGTGTGGATGATCCTCGCCTCGCTCAAGACCAATCTGGATATCACCGATCCCGAGAAGCTGCTCTCCTTCTCGCCGACGACGGAGAACTACGCGAACGTCATCCAAAAACAGGATTTCCTGCCCTTCATCTGGAACTCATTCTTCATCGGAGCTGTCTCGACGGTCATCTCGCTGGTCCTGGCGGTACCGGCTGCGTGGTCCATGGCCCGGTTCCGGATGACCCGCACCACCGCCGGTGTGCTCGTCGCCCGCATCATTCCCGGCGTCAGCCTGTTGATTCCGTGGTACTACGTCTTCGCGAAACTGGACCTGGTCGGGGGATACAGCGGGCTGATCCTCAGCCACATGTTCGTCTCGCTGCCGCTGATCGTGTGGATCATGCTCTCGTTCTTCGAATCGTCCTCCATCGAGCTGGAAGAGGCTGCGCAGATAGACGGGCTGACGGCCATCGGTGCGTTCTGGTACATCACACTCCGGTTGGCCACACCCGGAATCGCCACCGCGGGCATCCTCGCCTTCATCTTCTCCTGGAACAACTTCCTGTTCGCCCTGATCCTGTCCTCCGATAAGACCCGGACACTGCCGGTCGCCATCTTCAACTTCGTGTCGTACGCCAGCATCGACTGGGGCGGTCTGATGGCGGCATCGGTGATCATCACGCTGCCGGTGATGGTGATCGCGCTGTTCACCCAGCGGTACATCGTGGCCGGCTTGAGCGCCGGCGCCACCAAAGGATGATGGCGTGCACATCGATCTGACCGGTCGCGTGGTGATCGTCACCGGCGCCGGGAAAGGCATCGGCCGGAGCATCGCGCTGACGTTCGCCGACGAGGGAGCGCGGGTGGTTGCCATCGACCGGGAAGAGGAAGACCTCGTCGAGACCACCGACCGGATCAATCGTGCCGGCGGCACGGTTCGCGGCTATGCATTGGACGTGTGCGACGGCCGAGCCGTCACCGGGATGATCGAGCGCACGGTGACGGAGTTCAAGAGAGTGGACGTGCTGGTGAACAACGCCGGTGTGTCGGCGAACGGCCCGATCGACGGGCTGCCCACAGACATCTGGCAACAAAATCTGGACGTCAACCTCACCGCGGTGGTCCGGCTGTGCCAAGCGGTGATCCCCATCATGAAACGCCAGCGCGGCGGCCGGATCCTGAACGCGGCGTCGTACGCCGCCCTGACACCGATCGCCGGCGGAGTCTGGCAGGACCCCGTGAAGTGATCCAGGGTTTGTGAGAGTCGTTTGGTTTCATGGGTGGTTGCAGATCGCAGCGTATCGGGCCGGGGCGAGGTAGCCCAGGGCCGAGTGTCTGCGGTGGTTGTTGTAT
>JAABUR0100002919.1_pt1 | contig 24955 bp, 26 predicted proteins | sample 5560091 | NCBI WGS metagenome assembly JAABUR01 (sample SAMN10711879, study PRJNA513375) | rock metagenome | isolation source: Antarctica rocks | place: Antarctica: Victoria Land, University Valley sud
CGGCGCAGCGCCTGGCCGCCGCCAACGTGTTCGCCATGGCGCACAAGGCGGTGCCGGGTGCGCGCCCCTGCGCCGGGCTGGCGCGAGCGCGCGCGCTCGCTGCCAGCAGCCGTGAGCCTGCATGCGGGCCTGCTGGAGGTGCGTTGATGAAGAAGTGCTGTAGGGCCACCAGGTGTGGTAGAGCGTCACCACAGGAAAGGCGCCGTTGGCGTGCCCTGCGGCGGAAAAAAAGGGTTTGTAAAAAGGGTTTGTACCCTCAAGCGCACGCCCGCGGCTGCGCAGGCAGCGGCGAGGAGGTGGCGTACCTGACGGCGCGTGCGGCCACGCTGCCGGCGCCGACGCAGCTGCTGCTGGAGCTGCGCTGGGCGCCCAGCGCGCCGGGCGTGCGCGCAGCCGTGCGCTCCGAGCGCCCAGACGTCGCGCCGCTCGTGTTTGGCGTCCTGCGCAGCGTGCTGGGTGGGTAGGAATGTCTTTTGGAGATGTATTGTCGGGTGTAGGCAGGGTAGCCAGGGCTTCGGGGCATTTGAACTTCGCCCTCAGCTGTCACGAGGTGTCTGCGTACCGGATATGACAATTGTGGACGTCCGTTGTGATCTGGTGGCATAAGCCTGTGAGTCCGCGAGTCGTGAGCAGCATTGCTGCAGTCTCCGGAGCTCGCACAGCGCGCTGAGACCTCCAGCAACCTGCCATGCTCGCGATGCTCGCCAGAAGCAACGTATGCAGGGCACTTGGCAGCACAGCCTGGCGCTGCAGATCGGTCAGGCCGCAGGCTGATCCTGCTTGGCCGCTCCTCCCCATGCATGCACGGCCCTGGGCGACTTCGCACGTGCACGGTGCTGCTGAGCCGCCCAAGCCGACCTCGCTGCTGGTGATCGCACCTGGCGGACGCTGCACAGCAGGACGTGCGAGGCAGGCAAGAGCAGAAGAGCACTAGGAGAGGCTGCATGCATGCCTGGTCAACGGCCTAATCCGACTACTCACTGCCTAGCCGTATCAAACAGTGCAGTGCTTGCAGCACACTGCCTACACACTGAGCTCTGTTGCCCTGCCGCAGGTTGCGAGCGCCACAGCATCGCAGCCCAAGCCTCCACGCCCACCACCGGTGCGGCCAGCCTGGGCACTGCACAAGACAGTCACCCCACCGTCACAGCCCGCCTGCGCTGTGTGCTGACAACGGTGGAGGTTGATCTGAACAAGAGGGAGGAAACATGTCTGCGCATGAGCTATCAGCTGTGCTGGCCCCAGGCGGCGCGCTTGGCAGCGCCCAGGCTGCCGCGCGCGCGGCCTGACTCCCTCGTACACGCGCAGTGCGCCGCACGCTCAGCTTGCTGGCCTCGATCAGTCTGCAAGGCAGCCAAAAGCAAACAGTTTGTGCGCACGTTGGAGCAGAGGCGCGGCTGGCGCACAGCCGACGTTTGATGACCTGTGCAGCTTGGACAAGGCTGCTTTTCCAAACGCTTGGAGCAGCCGAGCTCTATCCAAGTCAAGGAAGAAGGTCCTAAGAAGGGTGCGTGAGCACTTGTGGTTGCCGCCCGCCTGCACTTGCATGTTGCTGAGTCATGCAGGCAGGTGCACCAGCGGCGCCTTGCGCGCGTGCGCTGCACACCTGCGTCCGGGCGCCTAGCAAGCTGTGCTGACGCCCGCATTGGGGCGGGCAGGTCATGCAGGTGCTGTGCGCTGGCAGAGTGGGCGGCATGCTCGCAAGGCGTGGTATGGGGCAGCCCCTGTATGAGATCGTAATGACCGGTCTGCAGCGCTATGATGGCGTGGACGACGTCGTTGTGGCTGAGGCGCACCATGAGGCGGTCATCCCCATGCAAAGCTACGCGGCCATGGCCACGCATTTGGATGATCTGCTGAGTTCAGAGGAGTTCCAGGTGTGAGGGCTATGGCGCGATGGTGTCCAGTGTGCACTGTCGAGCGCGCCGCCGGCAGCCTCACCCCCAGCACCGCCTGCAGGCGCTGCCTGCTGCAGGCGCCCAGGCAGAAATCGACCAGGTTATGCAGGAATGCCTGGGAATGCCGCGTCCTGACCACAACAAAAGGAATATCGGTTTTTCTGCATCCGTGAAGGTGCAGAGCCCCAGAGACCAGAGCCCAGAGCCCGCTACTTGCGTGATGCCCGAGATTCAGCCTAACTGCCCTGCCTGCGGGGCTTGCCTGGCATAACACTGATGGCCTGCTTGCCTAACACACCCGTCGCCTAAGCAGCCCTAGCTGGCTGAAACAGGCTACTAACCTAACACGCCTGGGTGCGCCGAATGGCGCGCGCGCTCAGAGCCTTTCCTTTCCAGGCGCAAGCACCATGCATGCCTTCCATGAATTCCGGGCTGCCCGCACACAAGCAAGTGAGTGGTTGTTTTGCGAACACAGGCTGCTGCACGGGCGAAAGCAGAGCGAGCTGGGTGGATCTGCGCCTTATGCGGGACCAAGATGGTAAACCACGGGCGAGGTTATGTCGAAGTCGATCATATCATACCTGTCTCAAAGGGCGGCTCAAATAGCGTGGAGAATGCGCAGCTGGCGCATAAATTTTGCAACATGCATAAGGGGAACAGTTATGATTCTGCGGCGCAGCCCCTGCTGTCGTGTTGTCGACATGTGGGGTCCATTGAGATTGCGTGACTTGGAGCTGTGGCACATGTGGGTGGCACTGGCATGCCTCCCCCCCAGGCTGGCAGTGGCATGGCTCGTTATAGGGACCGTAACGTAGTACGGTGTTACGGCAGTAACGTTGTCTGCGCCTCAAAGAGAGCCTGTCCCTTTCCTTTCCAGCTAGAGGAAGAAAAGCGCGCCCCTCGCATAGCTTGACAAAGGCTACTGAGGAAGATGGCAGCCGACGCGCTGGAGTATGCGAAGGTCACCGCAGCCAACGCGCGGCTCGTGCTGTGGAAGCTCGCAAAGTCCACCGGCAAGGCTGCCTGGATAACCGCGACCTCCGGCCTCATCCTGCTCGTGCCGCTTATCATCGAGATGGACCGCGAGCAGCAGCTGGTCGAGTTTGAGACGCAGCAGCTCGGCGCGCTGACAGGCGGCAGCGCGGCCGCGAAGTAGGGCGGCGTGCCATGACGACAAAGTGCGCCAGCCCCCATGTCTGGTGCTGCTCGCTTCCTTGCATGTGCCTGCAGCGGCCTGCACATCGTAGCACTAGCTTGCACGTGACCAGCAGCAACGCGCCGCGCAGCCCGGTGCTCGCGGCGCTGCGCAGCGTGCTACGCCTGCACCGCACGACGCTGCCGCCGCCCCTGCGCTCGCTCGGGGACGAGTTCCTCCGCGAGGAGTTCCGCCGCCACCACGCGGCCAACGCCAGCAGCGCGCAGTGGGGCGCCTTTGTGACCGAGTGGCAGCGCTACGCGTCGCAGCTGCGCGGCGAGGCGACCGCGCCCATGGCGCGCAGCGGCGAGCTGGACGCCGAGACGCGCGCCGCGCTCTCGCCGGAGCAGCGCGCGCAGCTGGATCGCCTGCGCGCGGAGACGGAGCGCCTGCGCGAGCAGAGTGGCCAGGACCCATAGCGTATTTCATAACGGGAGGCCTGAATCGCCCGTGATTGCTTTTGTCACAGCAGAGCCTGCGCAGCGACAGTGCCAGCCTGCAGGGACAGGCAGCGTTGCAGCTGCGGTGGCCAGCAGTCTTATGCTTGGCTTTGGGCGGGCGGCGGGGGCGAGGCGTGCTGCCGAAGAGGCCTGCGTGTGCACCTCACAGATGGGCCCTCCGTGCAGGATGTAGCGCCTGCATGTGCCTTGGCGGCGGCTGCATGCTAACAGCAAAGGCGGTAGAAGCGGGGCATGCTTGTCTACGTGCGTGGCACTGTCGCACGCGGCCGAATGCATGCTGTGCCGCCGTGTCTGGTGGTTCGCGCGGTCACCACTCCGCGGTCAACACTGGCTTGAAAGATGAGCTCGTGCGGCAGCGGATGAGCCACGCTTGGCAGACACAAAATAATGGCGACGCTTTGCTTTTTGTGGCGCAGCACTGGTGCTGTGTGCGGCGCGTGCGGCAGCTGCAGGCGACATTTGCCAAGTGTAGCAACCGTAGAGCAGTCGCAGGGTGCGCGTGCAGGACGATGGCCCGCCAGTGGCAGGCTTTTCATTGCACCTGGGGACTGATGTGTGGAGGCCTGCGTGGCACAAGGTCACAGCGCCCTGCTGCATGCGGCACTGCCCTGTGCCGGTTGTGGTGGTCCAGCCGATCAGTGCAAAGGCGAACGCGTAAGCGTGCGGCATGCGCAAATGGCAGCCCGCCGCATAAGCGCACATGGGCATGCTCTGCAGCTGTTGTGCGGTGCAAGCGCTCTGCGACACTGAGCATGTGCAGTGCTTGCCAGTTGGCAGGCATGCAGACATTGTCTTTCTAACAAAGCATCACAGCAGTGCGTTCGACAATGCTGGTTGAAAGCAGAAGCCAGGTAGCTGGGTATCACATCATGAGCAGTTCTGTCACAAGCTTGCTCCTACGGCACAGCATCACCCCACTCCTGCATCAGCGTCTTGCTGAGCGCAACACACCGTGTATACTCAGAAACTTGACAGGACCCGCAACAGGCCACTGACACACAGGTTTTGTCGAGTTTGCATTATGTCAGGCCAGGCAGAGCCAACGCGAGCTTGCTGTCCACTCGCCTTGCCTCGCATTGTTCAATGTGCAAAATCATTGGCATGTTGCTGAGGGCAGGCACGTGCTCGAGGCCTCTGCCGGCCCCGGCACACGCCGCGCCCGATGCGAGCTCGACCGGGCCGCGGCGCGGTGCACAGGCGTCCGCGCCCCGCACTGCTGTGCGCCTGGTCAGGCCTGCAGCATGGCGCGCAGCGCGGGCATGCGCTCGGCGTCCTGCGCCAGCGCCGCGTACAGCGCGCCCGCCTGCTCCGCCGCCGCCTCCTCGCCCAGCGCGTCCAGCGGCAGCGCCGCAAACTCCTGCGGCGGTGCACGCAGGTGTCCGCGCACCCAGCAGCTCCGCGCCAGCGCTCGGGTTGCCATAGGCGAGGGGCGGCACTGCATTCGCCCGCTTTGCCACTCGCTTGTCATAAAACAGGCATAGTGCTGTGAGGGCGTGCGCTGAGGCTGTGGGCGCAGGACAGCGGGTGCGGCCATGCGATCACACGGTGCGGGTGGCCGCGCAGCGCGCCTGCAGGAACGCGCGCGCGCGCGCGGTGGCCGCAGCCTCTGCCTCGCCGCCGCCGTCCGCGCGCGCGCGCTTGGCGGCGGGGGCGCCGTCATCGCCGCCATCCGCGTCCGCTGTGTCCGTGGCGGCCTGCGCAGAGCATGCAGAGGCATGCTTATGTGAACGTGTTTTCAGGGCTGCGTCAGGGCCCGTCAGGACCGCAGCCCCCTGTGGGCATCGCATCCGGGACGGGAGAGGCGTGCGCCTCAGCAGCACTCTCGCAGCGCTTCGCAAGCACCGCCTTCGATCTACGGCCGGCGCCACCTCCGCTCCCTCCGCGCCCGCTACGCCGCCGCCGTTAGGACAAGCATGCAGCAAGGTCACAAGCACAGCGCATGGGGCCGGGGGCGGGGGGCGGCGCGGCCGGACCGCCAGCGGCGCGGAGAAGTCCTCCAGCTCGGCCGCCTTCTGGCGCGCCAGCTCGACCACCTCGGGCGGGAAGCGCGCAAACTCGGCCACGTGGATGCCGAACGACTGGTCGCACGCGCCCTCCGCCACCTGCCGCGGCATAACACGTGCTATTATGTACTTCTTATTTCTTCAAAAGCATTTCAACTTCACAGGCGCTGCCGGAAAGTCGGCCCAGATGGGATCGCCGCTCGGCGCGCCGCGCGAGCTGCGCCCGGCAGCCGTCCGCGACCGCTGCTCTCATCCGCCCACGCGGTGGGGCCGCGTCGAGTCAGGCAGCGCAGCCCGCGGCTGCGCCGGCGTGCGGGGCCTGCTTGCGCTCAGGTGGCGGGGCGCGCGCCGGAGCGCCGGCGAGGTCACAGCGCACACGCGGAGTCCTGGTCAGGCAGTTGGGGCGAGGGTAGGATTAGGGCGGCGCGCGGCGCGCCTGGTAGAGCATGGTGAGCTTGCCGGAGGCCTCATCGATGGCGGTCTCCACGTGCAGGTTGGCCACGCCGCCCGGGCCCTGGCCGCGGTGGCAGTCGCGAGTGAGCTGCTGAAAGTCGTGGGGAGCCATGAGCTCAGGGTTACGATGCCGCGGGGGCTGCTTTTGAGCGTAATGTGCATATACCCTAGCCCGCGTGACCTATCCAGCCCATGATGGCCGGCAAACCCGTACCGCTGACACAGGGTGCTTGGATAGTGTGATAGTGAGACAGTGAGGGGGGTCATTCACGGAGAGCGGGGGCCGGCGGCGGCGGGCGCGCGCGCCTGCAGCGCGGTCAGCTCGTGGAAGTGCGTGGCGAACAGCGTGGGGCAGCCGACCTCGGCCATCAGGTGCTCCGAGATGGCCCACGCCAGGCCGAAGCCGTCGTAGGTGCTGGTGCCGCGGCCGAGCTCGTCGATGATCACCAGGCTGCGCGCGCTCGCGCCCTGCGCGCCGCGCTCTGGTCAGGCGCCCGGGGCTGGTGCGCACCCTGGTCCTGGTGCGCGGGCCGGGCATGCCGAGTAGGGTTGCTGAGTAGGGTTGCTGAGCAGAGTTGACAAGCAGGGCCACCAGGCCGCATGCGTCTGGGCCCACATGCAGCGCGACCGCCCTCCTGATCAGGTAACGCGGCCCGACCTTGGTCCGTGCACGCATAGCAGCGCCTCGGTCTGGCCCCCATGAGCAAGTGGAATGGTGATGAGGGGGTGCAGAAGCCCCTAGCCGCACGCACTGGCGGCAACCTCCAGCGCCACACTGTGATGGGAGAGACTTGCCGCAAAGCCAGCACTTGCGGCAACACACTTTGCTGACCCGGGCGTCAACATGGGGCGCCGGGGGGAGGGGGGTTACCTTAAGGATGGCGGCAGTCTCCAGCATCTCGGCCATGAATGTGGACACGCCGCGCAGCTGGCAGTCACCGGCGCCCACGCGCGCGAACACGGCGTCGCGCACGGCGATGCGCGCCTCATCGCACGGCACGAAGCAGCCTACCTGCGCCAACAGCACGATCACGCCGACCTGCGCGCGGCGGGCGGCGCGGCCGTGTCAGCTGCCTCCGCCAAGCCGCGTGCTGCTCGGCGCCTTGTCTGCTGAGCAGGCCCTGCCGCGCCCAGGCCATGCTTTCCTCACAAGCTCCAGCCCGCCAGGTGAGCTGACGAGGCAGTAACACATGGCGCTTGTGTGCACGATGCTCAACTTGCCGCGCCGCACTGCCAGACAGAGACCGTGAGCACGATGCTCCACTTGCCGCGCCGCACTGCCAGACAGAGACCGTGTGTGCGATGCTCCGCTTGCCGCGCCGCACTGCCAGACAGACACCAACACTCCTGTGTTCCGCAGAGTGACTGTCAACCGCGGCACCGGGACGTCCAGCAGGGCGCGCGTGCGGGGCGGCGCGCGCGCGCCTGGCGGATGTAGGTGGACTTGCCGCCCATGTTGGGCCCGGTGATGATCTGGAACCAGGACTGCCCGCGCTCGAGCCGGCAGTCGTTGGCGATGAACTCCACGCCCTCCTGCGCCTCCACGCACGGGTGCCTGCGCCGGGCGCCCGCCCGGCGCTCAGGGCGCCTCCGGGGCCGGACGACGCCCCGCCGAGCGCTGGCCTGCGGCGGCATGGTGCGGCGCCATGCGCTCTGACCGCGCAGGCGCCTCCATGCACAGCATGCACGCATGCGGCTCCTCAATGTCCTGCGTACACACACGAGAGAGCAGACACAGCAGGCCTTTAGCGCATCGCACAGGGCAAAACCCTTTTCTGTGCACCTGCGTCGAGCGTGGGGTTTGAGGGCGCGCCTGGAGCCCAGCAGCATGACCTCGCCGGCGTCGGGCGGCAGCATAGTTGGCCGCACGTACGGCTTGGGCGCGCTGGCGGCCAGCGCCGCGAATGCGGTCAGCACGTCCAGCTCGGCTAGCAGTGCGCCCACCGTCTCCCACACCTCCGCGAACGTGGCCGCCACGCCCACCACCTGCGCGGCGCGCGCCGTCGCGCGCGGGCGAGAGCGAGGAGGGGGGTTGGACTGCCCGCCGCCTGCTCAGCTTGCACCGCTATAAGCGGGTAGTCAGCTTGAAGAGCCACCATCTTATTCAAGCCTGCTAAAAATTCCTTACTTGAGGGGGAACAGTGGGGTGCTGGCAAGTGCTGGCGGGGCCTGCAGCTGCAGGCACTTGGTGGCCGTGGGGCGGCAGCCAGAGGGCGCGCCCAGGGGCACCCCGTGCTTGACAATGTAGATGGCGGCAGACGCAAAGCGCAAGCAGGCGCCACTAACCAAGTGCCGGCGGCCGGATAGAGCAGCAAGAGTGCGGAGGGCGCCCGCAAGCGTGGGGATTGGCTGCTGGGTTGCGCGCCTGCTCGACGAGCGTGTGCTGGCAGCGGTCGTACTCGCGGCTGACGGCCTGCAGGCGCTCCGCGGCGGCCGCCAGCGCCTTGCTCGTGAACTTGACACCGTCCTTGCGCGTCTCCACGGTCTGGTATCGCGCCGCGAGCTGCTTGCGCACCTTCTTCTCCTCCGTCTGCGCGCTAGGGTAGGGTAAGGGCCCTCTGGCGTCCGCGGCCGGCGCGCCGGGCTGGCTCCCTCGGCAGATCCTAACTGGCTGCAACCCTCCTCTGACCCACCTTGTCAGGTCGGCATCGCGGGGTGCGCAGCTGCGACGGCGCCCACCGAAGCGGTGCGCCCGCCTGCGCACATGCGATGTGCCCCGCATGTCCCGCATGCGTGCGACTGCCCATGCACGCGCGCAGCGACCTGGCAGCATGTCCGCATGCGCAGGGCGGGTTTTGAGCGGGGTAAGGGCGGGGTGAGGGCGGGCAGCGCACGTTGGTGATGCGCATGCAGCGCGTGCGCGTGTTGGCCGCCTTGTGCCACTCCAGCTTGACCTGCTTGTCGAGCTGCAGGCCCAGGTCGCCTGCGGTCGGCCCGGGCGGCCGCGTCGGCGGCGGGGGGCGCGGGTGGGGACACATGCAATGGTGTAAGCCAGGGATGCACGAGCCAGCACTTGGGACAGCAGCCGCCAGCGGTACACAGAGCCTGTAAGCGGCAGCCCCGCTTGCAGGTACCTCTGAAGATGATAATCCGGCCCGACCCGCGTCACATTACACGCCTAGCCCAAGCCTCCTGCGGGCTGCACTTGTCGCAAAGAGCATATAACCGTCTGGTGATGCAAGCTGCCTAGCTCGCACAGGACCAGGCGACCGTGGAAGGGGCCTTGGCGGCAGCGCTAGGCCGCTCGCCGGCGATCTGCTGCGCGATGTCGCCGATGCGCTCCTCTATCTCGTCCTTCGTCCCGCGGAGCTCCTGCGCGCATCGGCTGCGTCATGATCAACGGCACCCCCCTCCCTCACATCTGCACCGGCTCTCCCCTCCCAAACCCCCCTCCTGCACCTGCAGAGGGCGCGGCAAGGCCTCCGCACGCCCAGCACGCGAGGCAGAACGCGCGAGGGCAGCAACGGCGGAGGTACCCGCGTGCAGGGCGGAGAGGCAGGCTTACGGTTAGTGTAGAGTTTAGGTGTAGGTCAGGGCGCGCCTGCAGCTGCGGGTCGTAGGACGCGGCGATGAGGTACTCGTCGGGCACGCGGTCCAGGTCGATGGCCGCTTCCAGCAGCTCCTCGAACTTGCCCAGGTGCTCGCCGTCGTGCGCGGCCGCCAGCCGCTCGGCGTACCTGGCGCGCGCCGCGCGCCGCGGTGGGCGCGCCATGCCGTGGTGCGCCAAGGGCGCGGTCGCGTGCATGCTGCGGTGCCGTGCATGCTGTTTGGTCGCATGCCGTTCGGTGTCCGCTCTGCTGCTTGGCTCAGGGCCGGGGGCACGATCGACGTGTTGCAGACCGGGTGACAGCCGGCGGCAGCGCATGCGGGCATGAAAGTGATCTGGGATTGCTGCTCTGTGGCGTGCAACACTGCAGACCTATGGCCCTAACGCGCATCAGGACCATGGACACACTTGTTGCCCCCTCCTACCCCCCAACCAACGAGCACGCTCCGCAGGATAGCCTGCCCCCAGCCCGCCCGCAGCACCGTGGCCAGCCCGCACCGCGCGACCAGCAGCGCCGCGTGCGGGCCGGCATGGTCGCGCAGCGCGGCCTCGATGTGCGGCAGGCGCGAGGACGCGCGGTACAGCTGGCACAGGTCGGCCAGGCTCGTGCGGCGCCGCGCCAGCTTGCGCGTCAGCCGCTCCACGTCCGGCAGGCCTGCCGCGCGGCGAGGGTTGTGGCTGAACCTAGGGCCGGACCTAGGGCTGGTCGCAGGGCTACCGGGGCGGGAGGCTTGTCCGTGGCGCGCGAGGCGGCCATACGCCCCCTGCGGCTGAACGCTGCGGTGCTGCGGCTGTCGTACGAAGGGCAACACGTGCAGGCCTGGCGCGTCGCGACACTGCTGCAGGCAGCGCAGCTTTTTTTTGGTGAGACCAGCCAAAGCAAACCGCGTCGGGGTACACAGTGGGTGCGCCCGGCTCCCCCGCGCGAGCGGCCGCGGCGGGCGCACCGCGCAGGTGGCTGTCGTGCAGCCGCTCGCGCAGCTCGGGGTCCGACACCAGGGCCTCCACCACGTCGTGACGCATGTTGATGTCCGCCAGGCTCACCAACGGCTGCTTCAGCCACACCTGCGCGCCGGCCGCCCTCGCCGCGGCGCCCCGTGCAGCAGGCGTGCTGAGCTGCGGCAGCCACCTGTTGATGGCTTGCGCTCCTGGCCCAAGGGTGGCTGTGACAGAGCGCACCGACTCTGCGCTCTCATGACGCCCACTTCTGACAAAGCGGCGCACTAGCGCATGCTGATCCTGCGAAAGTCTCATACGGCGCTGGCAAAGCGCACACGGCGCCCAAAGGCGGCGACGGGGGAGTCCGGGACTTCCCCAAAGACCGGGGATGTCCCAAACCCTTCGAATAGGGGGTATACTCAAGACCCTCTACCCTGAACCCTCTCCTATCGCTAACCCTTGAGCGCGCGGCACCTTGAGCAGGCGCTTGGCCATGGCGGTGCGGCCGCGGTTGAGCAGGCCGTAGAGCGAGAAGGCGTCGTTGGCGTCGGTGCGCTGGCGCATCACGTTGAGCGCGCGCGCCGCGGCCGCGTCCATGCGCATGTAGCGCCCCGTGTCGTACAGGCTCAGCGCCCACTTGCCGTGTGACGCGCCGTCCGCCAGCGCCTCCCCGAACGCGAGCACCGCTGCGCGCGGCGGCGCCCGGGGCGTCGGCCGCGCGGCCGGGGGCGCGCCCGCGCCAGGCACACGCCGAGCGCGGGACACACGCGGCCCAGCGGCGGCACATGCGTCTTGCAAACGCGCGGCCGCGTGCGTGCGCCACCTGCGAGCCGTGTGCCACCCAAGCAGGCTCGGGCAGGCCGCCCTCCCGGACGTGCAGGCGCGCACCGGCGAGCGCGGCGGCGGCCTGCGGGCGCTCGAGCACGTCGCGGTGCTGCTCCACGTTGCCCGAGCGCAGCAGCCGCGCCAGGTCCTGCGCAGCAGGGTGCGGCGCGACTCTGACACTGCGACAAATTCTGCGTCTTTTGAGTCCTGGCTTCTCGCAGTGCACCAATGCCATGAGCAGCGCCTTCCAGCCCCAGCCACCAAACCCAGCCGCACGGTGCCCTTGCCAGGCGCTCTGCTAACTGGAATCCACACCGTTACTGACCCTGGCACGCTACGACAGCGGCGGGCCGCCCGGCCCGCCTGCTCAAGGTTGCGCGTAGCATACGCGGCGCGCGCGCGCTCGCTGCCCAGCGCGGCGCAGCGCGACACCACGTCGCGCAGCCGCGCGCCGTCCGCCAGCGGCTCGCCGCCGTCCGTGTCCTGCACGGGGAGCGGGGACAAGATGACCGCTGCGCAGACACGGTCTCGCACTGCCGACATCCTGGCGCCTTGCAAGCCGCGCTCCGCCACTTGTGCGACATTGATGAGCCGATGACAGGGTGGCTGAGCGTTCCGCACAAACAAAAGGTACGCTCAGTCTCAACCCCCTCCAGTAACTACTCTTGCAAAGCGCAACGGTGCACAGTCACAGCAGAGCACTATGCTGGCGATGACTCCGGAGCTCTTACAGGGACAGTCCCCTGCATGCAACAGGCTCCATACCCACAAGATTGCAGGTCCGCCGCTCTCGCGAGCATGTGCCGCGCATGCACTCCGAGTGCGGCCCCCCAAGCGCGCCTTGGGCAGCACGACCTCTTTCGCGCCCAGCTGCAGCAGCACAGCCTCCAGAGAGCAAAAGTGCTCATCGTCTGCGAACTCGCACGCGCCCGCGCGCCGCGCGGCGGCGTCCAGGAACGCGACGCCCACCTGTGCGCGTGATCTGTGACCAGGACGACTGGATGGCCTAGTAATGAAGGCTCAGGCGGCGTGTGCACGCCCACATGCGCTTGTGCGATCATGGTGGATCGACTGCACTTTGCTGCTGTTTTTACCCCGTGGCAGCTTGCGCGCAGTGTGCACGGCTCACGGCCTGCAGCATGGGCGCTGGGTCACGCCCGCAGCCCGCCGGCATGCACCCGCAGCGCGCGCCCGGGCCTGCGCTGCCCGTGCCGCGCACCGTGCGGGCGCCGTCCACGTAGGCGAGCGCGACCGCGGCCACGACCGGCACGTCCGCCATCTCCGCGTTCCGGAAGAGCTCGTCCTCGAACGCGCCCAGCTTGCCGGGCGACGCCTCCCTGCGGGCGCGGGCGCCGGTCGCGCCGGCGCATGGCGGTGGACGCTGTGGCCCGTGGGACCTGGCGTCGACTGCCTGGCATGCGCTAAAACGGCCGCCATGCGGGAGCGTTGATAGCGGCATAGCACATAATCACATGTCTGCCGCTGCAGAGAGGGCCATGGGCGGCTTATAGAGCACAGTGCGTGCTGCAGCTGCTGAGTACGTGCTGCAGCTGCTGAGTGTGCCTGCATCTGCGCTGGGAGCAGGTGTGCCAGCTGCCTATCAACACGTGAAGAGCACACACTCAAGCGGGCGGGCGGACGCTGGCAGCAAGGCCACCCCGGTGCGCAGCCGCGCGAGGGGAGCCGGACGCCCGCACCGCGCCTTGCGCCACTGCGTGCCGCTGCCCTCAAACAGCTGCACCGTGTACTCCGCGCGCTCCACCAGCAGGTCGCGGAGCACATTCTCAAACAGGCCGCGGCTCAGCGTCACGCCTGCGGCGCGCAGGCTGTGGGCGCGCAGGCACGGAGACGGCAGCCAGCGCGGCGCTCCGAAGCTGGGCCCTGGCCCGCGCACCCGGCAGCCCCTTCTCCTGGCCGCCCATGTACTTGACCACCGCCGTGGTCTTGTAGAAGGCTTTGGCGATGAACAGCGCGTTCTCGCCGTGGCAGGTGTAGCACTCCTGCCCCGCAGGCTGTCAGCGGGCGGGCCGCAAGGCTCCAGCGCACGCGCGCAGGCGCGCTTTTCAAACATGGCGTCAAACATGATGGCGAGCGGAGCCTTGCCCGTACCCACCTTCCTGTCGAAGAAGCGAAAGGTGGACGGATCCTGCGCAGGCAGACCCCGCGGAGTTGTAACAGCTCTAGAGCGGACGCTGGCAAGCTCATGCGAAGCTAAAGCATTGCCGACCGCCTGCAGCGCACCTGCCCCAGAGACCTGAACCAGTTTGCAAAGCCTTTGTCTGTCCTTTCATCCACTGGGAAGTCTGGCGCGGACGCCTCCTCGGCCATCTTGCGCTGCTGCACGGCGCCCTGCCCGCCGGTGTTACTGGTTCTGCAAGCAGCTCAGGCCTGACACGCCAGCAGAACAACGAGGCAGTGAACAGGCTGTTATTTATGGCAATTGCCTTGCAAGGTAGCAGGCCTTGCTTTCAAAGGTAATTTGGCAGCTTGGCAACTTTGGCACAACTTCTCCTTGTTTTTCCAAAAGCCTTGCCATTCTCTCAACTGTGCAGTGTCCCTGGTGGCCTCCCAGATGCTCGGTCACCGCTTGACAGCAGCTTGCGGAGGCGCAAGCGTGCGTGCTGCCATCATAGCCTGCAGCTCCAGGAGCCACACTTGGCCAGCCACTGCTTTGAGCTGTCATAGATGGCAGAGCGGGTGCGCTGGGCCCTTGAGCAAAGTGACTTACAAGTGCTCATACTTACCAGAGTTGCAAAGCACTAGAAATGCTGCTGCAGGGCCGTCAGGGCCATGGGAAGCGCTGCTGAGCACACTGGCGCGAAGAGCAGGCTCATCCTGTACTCAAAGCCAGGCTGCTGCCTGTGCGATGGGCTGAAGGCGTGTGCTTGTTATTGCGCCTATGCTGCCTTTGCCAGCGTATGTCTGGCCTCATACATGCGGTCTCCTTCACTCCTTACCAGCTTGAACAAACGGCAGGAGAAGATAGAGGCGTTGATGGCCCGTGCGCAGTTTGTGCCTTCGGCGCTCACTGACTTGGAACTTGAGGTGACCTTCCCGCTCCACTTGAGGGAACTTGTTTGCACCTGGAGGACTCTTCCACTGCGGACCCAGGCACCGTCCAACGCTGCAGCCCCCACATATGTGTGTGTGGGATGACCCTTGTTGGGATGAATCCAGTATGTTGAAAAGGAATCCACAGCACTGGTTGAACCTCATGCAGCTCCTTCCTTGCTCGTGCCTGCAGGTGAGGGACATCACCACATCCCCCGAGTGGGAGCGAGCGTATGGTCTGGTCATTCCCGTCCTCACCTGCGCTGACGCGGACGGCAGCAATGAGGTCCGCACCCTATATATATGCATGCTGCTATCTCGCCATGCGCTTGTGCCAGGCAGGCACTGACGCCTCAACAACGTGCGCAGGTGAAAGTGCCGCGCCAGTCGCCGCGCATGTCGACAGAGCGCCTGGGCGCTGTATTAGAGCAGGCGCTGGCACGGGAAGCGGGGTAGTGGGTCGCTGCGCCACTTAGCTGGCAGCCTAAGCTAGAGCTCCGGCAGATTGCATGCTAGTCAGTAAAGGCGGTTTGCAAATTAAGCTAGGGTAGAGCACTTGCTCATGGAGCGCCCAGCGCTGGGACGTCAAACAAACAGTTTGACGCTGAATGGCATGGGTCAGGTTGGCATGGCAGCATGCAGCACTTCCAGTGCAAGTCAATAGAAGTCTTTCATTGGGTGACAGGGTGTGATGAACAGTTTGCAGGTGTGGCATGTGGCATGACGCGCAGGCTCCTGCAGCCTGTCAAACGAGACGCGCAGGCCCGAGACGCGCAGGCCCCCAAATGTGTGTCTATGAGCATTACAGCAGCTTGCTGCGGAACTTTGGCCTTACTATGGGCTCCGCCGATTGCGCGTAAACAAGCGCGTGCAGCTCGTCAGACACGCTGACTGGCGGGCCCTGCGCCGCGTGGAACGCTGCAGCCTCCCCAGTGTCGTAGGCGCGCGCCTGCATGCAGCTGCACTCAGTCCGCATCTGCCGCATGCATGAGCAGAGCCAGGGCTGCGCTGCCACACAAACTTGTGCCTGGCAACGCGTGCTCCTATCTTTTACTCCCACCATTTACTCCCACCAGAGCTGCAGTCGATGCACACATGTGATCTTCCACGGCCACTGCTGTGCCTGGAGCCATGGCGACTCTCTGCCGCGCCATGACACATGTCAAATGGATGGTGTGTTCACTGATGCAGCGCACCTTCTCCAGCGTGATCAGCCGCCTGCTGTAGCGAGATGACAGCACCTGCAGTCCACGGCCGGACAAGCTCAGCCCGCAAGCTCAGCCTGAATGCATCCGCAGGGGCGGGCGAAAGTGTTTCACCTCGACTTTCCGCCTACCTCTCACATGCAACATCTTTTTTGCAATAAACTGCACTTGCCGGCATTATCACATGGTGTTGTTGCTGCGGTAGAGGGCACAGCATGGCACAGGAGGGCTTGGCTGAGCGGTAAGAGTTCTCAAGAGTCCTGAGGCCAGGACAGACGAGCATGAGGCACAGGTCCTCCCACAAAGAGCAGACTTCACCATCTGAGCAGCCGCGCATGCTAAAGAGCACATGGAAACATGTGTGCAGAGCACCGGCGGCGGCCAGAGCAGGCCAGCCTCGGGCGACGCGCGCCTGCTCGCAGCTGCTGACGAGCGCGAGCGCGGGGTGCGCGGGCGCGTCGCCTGCGCTGCCCGCGCCCGGCGCAGCCGGCATGAAGAAGACCAGGCGGCCGCCCGGCCGCAGCAGCCGCGCGGCCGTGTCCAGCAGGTCCCGCGCGCACTCGCCTGGCACGCGCGCGCGGCTCGCCACTCACAAACCCTGGACCCTCGCCAAGCCCTCCCGGGCCGGCAGGGCTCGGCAGCGCAGCCGCTGCGTGCGGGACCCCACGGCGCGTGCGCGCGGCTCGCCGCTCAGAAAGTAAGCAGGAATCAGCCCTGACTCTCGCCGGGCCCTCCCAGGGCAGCAGGGCGCTGCGGCGCATCTGCCGCACACAGGACCCCACGGCGCGGCGAGGCGCCCTGCAGCGTGCGGCACCGCGGGGGAGCTGCTGTGGCTGTGCAGCACCGCGGCTCTCCTAGCAGCCTGGCCAGCACCACGCGGTGCGAGTGCGCAACATACAGGTGGGCCAGCCAATGAGAAGGTTTGGAAAAAGCTTGCAGCGGCACGCACCAAAGGTGTAGGGCTCCGTCGCGGTGATGTGCGTGCTGCGGTCCTCGATGCGCGTCTCCGGCCGCGACTTGGCCTTGCGGCCGCCCGCGCGCACGCCGTAGGGCGGATCAGTCACCACCGCGTCCAGCACCTGCGCGCCCGCCCCGCCTGCGCGGAGCTGAGCACCCTCGCCAACCCAACAGGGCACGGCAGACGCTGTCGGGCGCCGACCCGTTGTGTACCTTGGGTGCAGCACACCAGCAGCAGGCAGATCAGGCCGGCATCGCTGTATGGATGTCATCGGACGGTGAGGACACGCGATCTGCGCCTCCTCATGAGAGACGCAGATCTCGTGCATGCACCTGACCAAGGTACTCTGTGTGAGGGGCACCCTGACCAGGGTACCACTGGTTCAAGGTGGCACTCTTTAGCGCTCAGCGAGCGCGTCTCAGCAGAGAGGAGGGGCGCGCGCCTCGCACAGGTCACGGCGGAAGGGCGGCCGGTGCGCGTCCGCGCGCAGGAGGCCCACCGGCGCCGGCAGGCCGTACGCCTCAAAGTTGGCCCAGTTGTCCAGCACCTGCGCCGCGCTCCGCTTGCATGACGGGGATGCGGCAGGACGCTGTAGCCTCCACCTGCAGCTGCCCCAGGCTCCGCCCAGGGCCTGAGGCCAGCCTGGCCGCTTCTGAGGCCGCGCAGCCGGGGCTTGGGCCCTTGCCACATTGGCCAGAGCTGGCTGCCACACCAAGCGTGGCCGCGCACAGCACGCAGAGGCCCACGCAAGTGCACGCGGACCCCGACCCAGGCGGCCGGGACACGACCGCGGCCCCGGGGGCGCGCCTGGCCGTCGCCGCCGCGCTTGCCGTCACGGAGCACGCGCACGTCGATGTCGGCGCCCAACGTGAGCGCGCCCAGGTGCGCGGCCGCCACCAGCAGGCTGCCCGTGCCCACGAACGGGTCGTACACCAGGTCGCCGCGGCGCACCTGGGCGCGGAACCGACATCATGGGGTAGGTTTAGAAAAGGGTTGGGGTCAGGGCTCGGCTTCTGCCTCGCTGCTGCTGAGCGGCGCCGTGCCGCGCCCGACCCCCCGCTGCATGCCTCGACGACGCACAGGGACATACGTGGATGCAAGCGAGCGCGTCATGCAGGCCCCATGCCTTAGGGCAGCATGTTGTGGCGGCGGACGCGCGGCGGGGCGCGCGCCTGCGCCAGGTTGCACATGATGAACGCCATCTCCGCGTCCATGGATGTGGGGCCCAGGTAGACCCGCTGCACGCCGCGCACCCCCGCACCGGGCCGCCTCAGCGCACCCATGATGCAGGCCGATGCACCTCGCATAACCGCATGCCTCCTGCAAGGCAATGCGCCGGGCGGGACTAGGTTTGAGGCCGCCCTGGTGCTATGGGGGGCACACAGGCCGCCTGCATCCCAAGGTAGCCCTACGCAGCTAATACTGAATGGGAGCCGCCCACCTGCGGCAGGGCGTAATCGACCACGACGCGCCGGCTGCTGGCGGCGACCTCCCTGCCAAAGTACATGAAGGGCTCCGCCTGCGCGAACGCAAATGCGCGCCGCGGTTGCGTTCGCGCATTACTCCGGCGAGGGCCCACAGTGACTCTGTAAGCGTGTTTGATCCATTCCGCTGCTGCCGCCGTCACTATACATGCAACCACCGGCACATACCGCACACGAGACGGAGCCAGCCGGACCCAGACCCGGATATGCACAGCAACATGTTAAGGAGCATCTGACAAAAAATTTGCAAGGCCGTGCAGGGGTGGGGCCGCTCACATAGTCGGGGACGTGGTCCTGGGGTTGATCGACAATGACGAGGCGGTAGGTCAGCTCGGGGCTGCTGAGCGCAAAGGGGCCCTGGCGCGCTGCCATCGTTTGAAACGGCTCCCACCCCCCTGCCCTTGCGCATGGCGCGCTTGCCGCTGCATGCGCGCTGATGCGGCTGACGTGCAGCGTGCTGTGAAAGGGAAGAAGAGCGATGCGGGCAGGGCGGCGTGCCATTGTGCGCTAGGAACAACGGCACCCAGGAGGCGCCGGCCTGGTCACCTGGAAGCCCAAGAAGTCCAGGCGCTCGATCCAGGCCACCTGCTCCGCCAGCGGCAGCTTGCGCAGCCAGCTGTCCACCAGCACGCGCATGGGCCGCGCGTCGCGCAGCCAGGCCGCGCGGCGCGCGCGCGCCGCGCGCAGCCGCGCCTCCAGCGCACGCCAGTCGGGGCCCTCGGCCCACACGTCCATGATGACCTGCGCGGGGTTCCAGCGCGGAGGGGTGGCTCAGCCGTGCAGAGCTGGCGCGCGGAGGGCGCGCGGGCACAGCGAAACACGAACAGCCCTGCTGCGCCAACAGCCCGATCCAGCGCTAGGAGTGGCGCTTGCGTCACGGCGGGAGCGCGAGCGCGCGGGCGACAGCGCGGAGCGCGCGCCTTGACGAGCAGCGTGCGGGCGGCGACGGCGCGCGCGGCGGCGTCCGACGGCAGCCACGCGTACCAGAACGGCGAGTACGGGTGGCCCCCCGGCGGCTCCACGAGCGCGCCGCCGGCGCCGACGACCAGCGCGGCCACCGCCTCGAACTCGGCGACCCGGAAGTCGAGGTGGCGGTGGATGAAGTAGACGAGGTAGCGCCGCAGGCCGCCGGCGTCGCCCGCGCCGCGCCCGCTGGTGCCGGGCGCGGGCTGGGCGGACGCGCCGGCCGCGCTGCCGCCGTGCCCGTTGGTGCCGGGCATCGGCTGGGCGAACAGGCCGGCCGCGCTGCCGCCGGGCCCGCCGCGGCTCCCAGGGCCCCCGGCCGAGGAGGCCGCGGCGCTCGGGCCAGTGCTGGGCCGCGGCTGGCTCGTGTCGCCGAGCGCGCCGCTCTCCGACGCGCCGCCCGGTGTCGGCGCAGGGCCCGCCGGCCCGCCGTCTGGAGCGGCTGCGGAGGCCATGCGGCCGCAGCCGCAGCCAATTCTGCCTCGGCGGAGCCTGCCGTGCGACTGGCCCCGCCGTCTGCCGCCGCACTAGCTGCTGCACCAGACCGGCCGCGCCGCGCGGTCAGCACACATGCCGGCAGCACTGTGAGATGCTGTGCTTCCACTTACCAGCACTGCCTGCACCTCAGCACGGCAAAAATTGTTGCAAGCAGCCAGGCGCAGCTTGGTAAGCTTCCCAATATGTCGGCCAGGCGGCACACAGCAACAGAGTGCGGTTCTTTTGCTAGTGCAGAGACTTGACGCTGCTCTGCAAGACTTTGTACTCTCTGCTGGGCCTCAGGGCACCCCTTCTCAGTGGTGGGCGCCGGGGGCTTGTGAAATGCATGCCAGCTCATGCACCAGAGCAGAGCATGAGTGCTGCAGAAGCAGATGCCAGGCACGCCACCAGATGGTGGCTGCGCCGCCCGCCGCGACCGCGACCAAGCTGTACCTGCACTACGAGGGCTACCCGAGCTACACGCTGATCGTGCACGGCACGTCCGAGGACCAGCGCACCGCCGGCGACCTGCGCCGGCACTTTGTGGCGGCCTACAGCGCCCACTATGGCGCCGGGCGGGCGCTCGATGCCGGCCGCCTGCGCGTGCTGTCCGACAAGCGGCGCTCCGTCGACGCCGCGGCGCGCATCTGCACCGCGTTCAAGGCTGGCAGCGATGTATTCCTCGACGCGGAGCCCGCCGCAGCGCCCGCGCAGCAGGACCGCCTGCGCGGGCCGGAGGGCGGGCCCTGTTTGCAGGCGTCGCGGCAGTGCGGCGCCGGCGCGGCAGCCTCGGACGCCGGCGGGCGCGACAGCCAGCGTTCGCCTGGCCAGCCAGGCCCCGGCGGTCCGCCTGGGACGTCAGGCCGCTCTCAGAGGCAGCCTGCGCTGCCTGGCGGCGCGGAGGCATCGGCGCGGCCGGCCGGCAACGGCGCGGGGCGGGAGCAGCACAGCCCGCTGGTCAGGCCGTTCATGGCGCGCGCCAAGGACTGCGAGGCACGCAAGCACCTCCGCGACGCGGTCACGATATACACGGAGGCGCGCCGCGCCGACGAGCCCGGCACCGGCCTTGGCCTGCTGCCTGCCGCGCCGGCCCTGCTCTGCCAGAGGCGCCTGCGCGTGGGGCGCGGCCTGCACTGTGCAGGCGCTCTGCTGCAGGCTGGGCATGGCGCGCTCCAGCCAGCGAGCAGTCAGGGAAGCAGGTTTCAGGACGACAGGTGTTGTGTGCAACTTGCCACCGCGGGGAGGTACCTGGGGCCGCTCCGCGGCAGCGCCAGGCGCCCAGCAACAGCGGCATCCACGCCGCGCCGCGCGCGCGCAGGTGCTCAAGGTGGAGCCGCGCCACAAGGAGGCGCTGGTGCGCCTGGCGCGCCTGTGGCTGCGCGTGGGCCGGCTGGCGCCGGCGCTGGAGGCCGCCGAGCGCGCCGCGGCGGCGCACGGCGGCGACTTTGCCGTGCACGCGCTGCGCGGCGACGTCCTGGCGTGCGCGCCCCGCGCCGCGCCCGCCGCTCGCCTGCGGCCGGCCTTTGCGAGGGTGCCGCGTGCCCCGCCGCGCCTGACACAGCCGCGCTGCGGGCGGCGAGCGGGCCCTGCCGGCGGCGGGGTCGGGCGGGCTGCGCTCAGGAGGCGACCCGTGCATGGCCTGGCGTACGCTGCATGAATGCGCGCATGCGTGGTCGGTCGCATGGCCGCGCGGCCAGCCTCGCCCGGGGTGCCCCGGCAGCGCGCTGTGCATTTTATAAAGGTAAGATGCGGTAGGGTAGGGTATGGTAGGGTTACTGATGTGTGAGGCGCGCGCAGAGCCGCGCAGCGGGGCGAGGAGGCATTGGCAGCGTACGACCGGGCCGTGGCGGTCGGCCGGGCGGCCGCCGACCCGGCGCTCTGCGAGGCCGAGCTGCAGGCGCGCGCCGGTCACACGCGCTCGCTGGCGTGTGACGGCCGACGTCTGCAAACGCATTTTGGGCCACCCCAGGCAGGAGGTGGCGAGTGGGGCGACGGAGGCGCGGCGGGGCCCACGGGCCGCTCTGCCGGCCTCGCCCGCTTGCCACGCCCCAGGTCCTGGGGAGGGCGGCAGGGCGGCGCGCCATGCGCTCCTGTCGAGGCGTCCGAGATGGCGTCCGCGGCCCTGCGCGCTGGCTGCAGCGGCGCGCGTGCTTGCGCGCGGCGGGGTGCCGCGCCGCGTGCGGCCGCCGCGGCCGCGCACGGCCGCCGCGGCCGCGCACGGCGCTTCCGGGCTGGGCGACCCCGGCGTGCGATTGCTGAGCGCATGCGCAGCTCACGGCGGCCGGCGCCCGCCGCTGCTGAGGCGCGGACCCTTATTCTATGTTCGGCGCGGCGCGCAGGTGGCCATGGTGCGCGTGCTGCACGCGATGGGCGGCGAGTACCGCGGCGCGGCCGCGGCCGTGCTCACCAGCCTGCTGGAGCGGTCGCCGGGGCACGCGGGCGCGCTGCGCGCGTATGCGGAGCTGGCCGCCGACCGCGGGATGCACGCCGACGCGGCGCGCGCGCTGCTCGGCCTGCTCGTGCAGCGCCCGCAGGACACCGCTGTCAGGCGCGCCGCACCTGGCGCGTACATGACTCTCTTCCGCCCGCCTGCTCGCCCCGCGCGCACGCGACGTCCGTGCAGGGCGCGGGCCAGCGCCGCGTAATCGGCCTGGAGGTGCCAGGCAGCGCGGCGTCGCGCAGGTCCCGGCGGCCCAGGCAGCGGGCGCGCGGCGGGTCACCGCACGGCGGTGGCGAACGCCGGCGCGCGCGCGCAGGGCAGCGCTGGCGCGCAGCCTGCAGGCGGGCGGCGGCGCGGCGCTGCTGGACGCCGAGCTGCCGGCCGGGCGCGAGGCGCACGGCGCGCTCGCGTTCCTGGCCGCAGCGATAAAGGACCACGGCGCCGTGCCCACCACCGTCGCGCTGCTGCGGCGCGCCCTCCTTCTTTGTCCACCGCGCGCGCCGTGCGGCCGAGCCCGGTCGAGCCCAAGCATGCATGCCCGCCCTCAGGCCGTCCCGCACCCAGGCTGCCACATGCGCCTGCCGCTGCGCGGCTGTTAGCCCCTGCCGCGCAAGGCCTGCAGGCCGCGCCTGCTCACGCATCTGCTAACCTGGATGCGCGGCCAGCCGCAGGCGCGCGGCCGCGCTGCGGCCGCAGAGCGCCAGCTACGCGCTCAACCTGATGCATGCACTGGAGCTGGAGCTGGCGTACGGGGAGGCGCTGGGCGTCGCCGCCGCCTTCTGCCGCTCCACAGAGTGAGAACATTGCAGAAACGTCGCTGCCTTCTGCCGCTCCGCAAAGTGGGAACTTTTGCAGAAGCGAGCGGCGTGCCGCTTGGTGCCGGCGCTGTGAGCTCTCTGTGATGGCTTCGCTCGCCTGCACCAGCAAGAACAGAGCGCGGCGCTGGAGGTCTGCATGTCTGCACGCTGTGTTTGGAGAGTCGGCAGTGACAACGCGCCCAGGTGCACGTGAGCAGCATCGCGCACGAAACGCATTCAAAGGTGCATCACCGTGGTGTGGCCTCTTTGTGCAGCAGAGACCAAATGCATGCACAGCCTCCCGGCGGCATGCGCTGATCCCAAGCCCTGCGCGGCAGTGTGACCCTTGGCGGCGGCGTAGCCATGGCCGACGTCGCGCGCGAGCTGGACGACCTGCCGCCGCTGCGCCCCGGCGTGCCACTCGAGTGGCTGGCCGCGGAGCCCTGGCGCGCCGATGCGGCGCCCGCCGCTGGCGCCGGCCCCGACGGCGCCCCGGCTCCGCCCCCGTCGTGGCCCGAGACCGCGGCGGCGCGCTGCGAGCGCGCGGCGTTGGGCGCGTCCGCCAGCACGTCACCGGCGGCGCCGCCAGGGCGGGCGGCGCCTGAGCAGCGCGGCGTGGAGGTGCCCCCCCGCGGCGCGCGGCGTCAAGGGGTCTGCTGGTTGGCGCCAATTGCCTGCACAGCGCGCCTCTGCAATGCATGACAGGCTTTTGGCAGCCCAGCGGCTCGCGCCGGCCATAGTCTTGCCCAATTATTACCCTGACCTGCGCACAGATCTCCCGCAGTATCCGCCGCAGTGTCAAGTATTCGCTCGAGTCTGCCGCTGGCCTCGTGCACGCCAGGGGCGCGCCTCACGGGGTTTGGCGCCATACCACTACCCTACCTTACCCTAATGCAACAGGCGCCGGTCGCGCAGGTGGACTACAGCTCGGAGCAGCTGGACGCGCTGGCGCTCGTGTTCACCGCAGCCAAGCTGCTGTTCATCGGCGGCGCGCTGGGCCGCGTGCGCCGCCTGGCGGCGGCGGCCGAGCCGGCGCGGCGCGCGGCGCGGCGGCCGCTGCACCAGACCATGGTCCGCAACGAGGCGGCCTACTTTGGCTGCGTGGCGCAGCTGCTGGCGCCGCCGCACGCGCCGCCGCCCGCGCCAGCGCCGGGCCTAGACGCGCGCCCGCTCTACCTGTTGGGCGACTCGCACTGCCTGTCAGGTGGGCCCTCTGCCCGCCAGCTCCCAGTCAGGTCGCGCCTGCTGCTTGGCGAAGTGCGCTCCCCTGTCAAGATCACCCGCACGGCGCACGCCGCAGACGGCGCCGCCGCCTGCTCGCGACCCCTGCCACGTCGCTGTTGGCGCTGTGCTGCTCCGGCGCCGCCGCCCGCCGTCCGCCTGCTGCACGGGCTGCGCGCCGGGCGGCGCGAGCGCGCGCCCCGCGCGCGCAGGCGCGTGGCACCAGGTGCGCGTGCGGGGCCGCCGGCGGCTGCTGGCGCCCATGCTAGTCACCGGCTGCAAGGTGTGGCACCTGCGCGACGAGGGCGTATTCTACCCCAAGCACGCCTGGCTGCGCACTGTTGCCGCGCTGCCCGACGGCGCCCAGGCGCGACCCCGCCGCGCGCCCGGGGCGCGCGCCCAGGCGGGCGGGCGGCCTGCTGCCGCGCGCGCCTCGGACCCCATGCCTGCGGCGTGCAGTGTCCCAAGCGTGCTCGGCCGTGCGCGGGCGCCGGAGCGCACGGCAGGCGCGCTCGCATGACAGCGCCGGGGGGCTGCTCCCGGCAGGCCGCGCCGCCGCGCCTCTGACGGCGGCGGCGCCGCGCACGCGCCGCAGGGGGCAGCACGCGTGCGGGTGCTGGGGTCAGGGTCAGGGTTTTGGCCGTTGGCGCAGGTGGTGTTCATGCTGGGCGAGATCGACTGCCGCGAGGGCTTGCTGCTGGCCGTGGACAAGCTCAAGTACGACACCATGGAAGAGGCGACGGCCGTGCTGGTCCGCGTATATTCGCGGGCGCTGCTGCACCTGATTGCGGCGCGCGGCTTCGAGGTGCTTGTGCACCCGGTGCCGCCCGTGCTGGACGAGACGCGCCATGTGGTGCAGCCGTTCAACCGTGCGCTGCAGGCCGAGGCGTGCGCCCGCGCTCGCGCGCGCCCGTGATTAGCTCTCCAGTTGGCGCGCTCACGGCGTTGCTGGGTGGCTTTGTGTAAACTGAATGATTGCTGAAAGCCTGCCAAGCAGGGATGTGTGTCCATGGATGGGCAGATGCCTTGGGGGGGTGC